>Ga0208624_1000169_pt1 | contig 34320 bp, 32 predicted proteins | sample Knorr_S23_td_DCM_FD_185607 | JGI IMG/M metagenome (GOLD analysis project Ga0208624, IMG submission 185607) | Marine microbial communities from Southern Atlantic Ocean transect - Knorr_S23_td_DCM_ad_71m_LV_A (SPAdes) (version 2) | ecosystem: Environmental > Aquatic > Marine > Oceanic | place... | reverse complement strand
GAATCGCGAAATTGGTCCGAAACGCGATGGCGTTTCTGTGTACTTCGCGAATACCCACCGGGGAAAACGTAGTGTGCAACTTGATCTGAAGAACAAATCGGGTCGAGAGATGTCGCTGAAGCTTGCGGAGCGCGCCGACGTTGTCATCGAGGCATTTCGTCCTGGTGTCATCAATCGGTTGGGACTCGACTACGACGCCGTCTCGGCGATCAACCCACGTGTGATCTATGCGTCTCTGTCTGCATTTGGCCAGACAGGACCCTATGTCAAAAAGCCGGCGCACGATCTGGCGACCGAGGCCTATGCTGGCGTGATCTCGACGAATCTTGGGTTTGATGGCAAGCCAGCGATTCCGGCCGTCCCGGCTGCCGATATGTTGACAAGTATGTTGGGGTTGTCAGCCGTTGTGATGGCTCTCTTCCGACGACACACGACAGGCCAGGGAGACTATATTGACCTTGCCATGATGGACTCTCTCGTCGCGAGTCTGCCGAATTCTATGGGGGCTGTGTTTGCCGAGAAAGTACCGCCAACTGTGAAGGATGAGCGGATCTGGGGCGGCTATGCGATGTACAACATCTATGAGACGAAAGACGAGCGGTTTATTGTGCTCGGTGCTTCTGAGATCCATTTTGCGGAAGCGGTATTGAATAAACTTGAGCGCCGAGATCTCATTTCATTGTGCAAGCTACCTCCAGGACCTAGCCAGGAGCCCGTTCGAGAGTTTTTCAGGGATACATTCAAGACACGAACACAGGCGGAATGGATCGAGTGGTTTGAGGATGTAGACGCGGCATTTGCACCGGTGAACAACCTAAGGGAAGCGATGGACGACCCTCAGGTTCGTGCGCGAGATATGGTTGTGACGGATGAGCGGGGTCATGAACACCTTGGCATTCCCATTAAGTTCCAAAACGAACCGGGTAAGATCAACTTCTCTGCACCCGATGTTGGGGCCGATAATGAAGCCGTCGCGCGCGAACTGGGCTACTCTGACGACAAAATAAAGTCGATTCGAAACAACGGTGCGTTTGGTTAGACCCTTACTTAGTCGTTAGATCAGATGGCGATGGAAGGTGGAGCAGGCGATCTCATACATTCTCCGCCTGTATATCGAGGTATGCCTGTGAGCCCAAAGAGCAGAATCCATGCCGCGCCTTCGTGTCTCGAAATCCGCATTCAATCCCGCACACTGATAGGCTTTTCGAAGTGCTTCCTGATCTCTTAGCGATGCGCCCTGCGCCAGGACTGGTGCGCGGGTGTCAAGATAGGATGGATTCACAACGAGTATGGCGTAACCTGATTTCGCAAGCCGCTTTGCCATGGTGCGGTTCGAAGGAAGAAGAACGAAGGGCGAAGGGCGCAGGTATAGGGCCAAGGGATGGGGCCAGGATCTCGTCCTTCCGGCAAACACCTATCCCAACCGGTGTACAATGCGCAACTGTAACTAGTGAATAAAAAAGGAGAGGACAATGTCACGGCCGGTCTACGATTCAACGGTTGTCCGGGTGGAGGCAACGGGGGAGCACTTTTCCTATTTGAATAACGCCAATGGGGACTGGCTCTGTGTCGATGACAGCGGCGTGTTGACGACTCAGGGTTATGTCAATGATGCGGCCATTTGGAGAGTCGATGGTGCCGGCTTCAGTCATGCCGTAGCCGATGTTTCCATAGGCGCCACCAGCACTGAGATCGAACACACCACGCAACTGACCCTCGTGGGCGATGCGGTGTCGAGTGATGGGCGCATCGGCGAAGCTGCGGACTTTATGGTTAACCACGGTCCTGAACGATTGCCCTCGGAGTATCTCGCGGAATTGCGAGAGAAAGGCTGGGTCTCCTTGACCAGTATTCTGTCGCCCAGCGTGGTCGACGATCTCCAGCGCATCGGATGTGTTGACGATTACGAGAACGAATCACCTGAACGAGTGAATCCGATCGTCCATCCAGCAATGACGAAAGTGACCGTTGAACCCATCTCCCTGTGGATAATGCGCGAATATATGCAGACACGTGATGTGAAACTTGGGCACCCACCGGGCGTTTCTGCGCTGACCCGTGATGACGGCAAGAGAGAGGTTCAAGGTTGGCACACGGACTTTCCATATTTGTGGGGCACCGGCGATCGTGTGCCGTTGCCATCAGGCGATCTAGTGTTGGGCATGCAGCGCAATACCTGCATTTCGGAGTTCACTCAGGAGAATGGTGCGACGATTTTCAAGCTGGGTAGCCACGCTTCGAATGCCGCGCCGCCTGATGAGTGGGGTATCACCAACCATACATTCCGCAGGGGATACCGAGCGGAACACGGCTTACCATACGGGGGTCCGGATACCGATGTCATCGTTGCACCTGCTGGATCGATGGTGCTCTACGATTCCCGTACGTGGCACCGAGCTGGCGTCAACAATACTGATCGTAAGCGTGGCGCAATGATCCAGGCATTCATTCCCGGGTTTATCATTCCGTTTATGGACACTTCGAATATGTACAAGACGTTTCTGGAAAGTGATGCTGCGGACCAGTTGACGGCGCGAGATTGCAAGGAGCTCGACAACTTGATGGTACATAAGATCATGGGACCTGCCGGTTTGTTCGCCATCACAACGGATGATGATCTGACTAAGCGGGTTCGGGACCAGATGGCGTCCGCCTGAGCCAAAGCAGGTGGATGTTGGTTGCATCGATGATACATCGGTGTATTAATGCGATCGAACAAGGAAGCTGAGGGGATTGACCTATGTCTGAGAACGGAACCAGCAGCCAACCACCCAGCGCCGATTTCGAGGAGGACACCTCGATCTTCGCTTTCAGCCTGAAATACGGCGCTATTGGTGGCGTCGTCTCGGTAGCATTCTCGCTGGTCTATTTTTTTGTGGACATGACACAACACTGGTCCGCCGGGTTAGTCGGGTTTCTGTTGATGATCGGCACGATGATCTGGGCACAGGTCAGCTACCGGCAATCGGAGCAGCCGCCCATCGACTATGGGGAGGCGTTCGGTGTTGGGGTTGTCGCAGTCCTGTATTTTGTAATAGTGACGGGCATCTATAGTGCGATTTACCTCAGTATTATTGATCCGGGCGTCGTAGAACGAACGCTCGAGACAACGGTGGAACAATGGCGTCAGATAGGGATGACCGAAGAGCAGATTGATACCCAACTCGCGACCGCTCGAACCATGAGTGGTCCGGCAGTCGCTCCGTTGGCAAGCGGTGTTTCTCTCCTAATTACCGGGACACTGATTGGGCTGATCTCGTCGATCTTCATCCGCAAGAAGGCTGAGTCCTGATTCGATGTGGGAAGGCACGCGCGAAGTCTTCCCGCTCATCTGGTATTCCCAAGTTGCGGCGGTCGACGAGATCCATGCAAAGGTGATTGCAGCCAGCGCGATCATTACGCAAAGCCCGGAGAGATCGATGATTTCCCACAGCTTCACCGCGGTATAGCCGGATAGCAATCAATGGTGGGTCAATGCGGAAACCGGCATGCTTTATCAACTCCGGGCGAGTGGTCCAACCGATTGTGTTGATACGATGTTGGAGATTCAGGTTGCGACAAAGCAGCAGCTTTCGATCATGGAACAGTTGCTTCAACTTTATCTGTACGATCTGAGTGAATTCGCGCGGGAAGAGGCAGGTGCCCACATCACATTTGACTATGACTGCCTGATTCGCCTCAGGCGCGACTGCGTTATGGCAGCGAGTGATTGATCGCTATGCCCATGGGCAGTTTCAAGAAGTGCGATTGGGTCCACTGGACGTTCCAATCGGACCGATGCAGTTTTTTCGGAGTCCATTAGATTGACGACACCCACACTGATTTTCGACCTCGATGGAACGCTGAGTGACCCTCTTAAGGGATTTACGCTGTCCATCAACTACGCATTTGACCATTTTGGTTTGGAATCCGTCTCGGAGGATGATTTGCGTGCGCATGTCGGCCCTCCTCTGGATGAGTCCATCGCGATTCTGACGCAGACCGAAGATCCGGATTTTATTGGTGAGCTGATTGAGAAGTATCGTGAGCGCTACATTGAGATCGGTTTTGCGGAGAACGTGCTCTACGATGGCATTATCGGAGCGTTGTCCGAACTGCTCGATGAGGGTGTCTCCATGGGCGTATGTTCTACCAAACGTGTCGACATGGTGGAACGTGTCTTGATGCAGCACGAGTTGATCGACTGTTTCGATTTCGTTAGTGGCGGTGATGTTGGATTGACAAAAGATATGCAGCTCGGCCGCTTGCTGGACGCGGGGACCATTGAGGGGCCGGCTATCATGATTGGTGATCGACGATTTGACCTCGTTGCGGCCGCCCTGAACGGACTTCCTTCGGCGGGTGTGTTGTGGGGATATGGATCAAAGGAAGAACTGCTACTTGAGAGTCCCTCCTACCTGTTGTCGACGCCGGATGAGTTGAGTACGTTTTACTTGTCTGAGTAACTGTTTTCTACGACACCCACTGAAAGTTCATCAGCGTTGATAACCAGTTCTACTGAGGTGTGATTCGTGCTCGATCCCACTTTGGCGCGACTTGACCTGCACCCTGCATTCGCAGATGATGCCCGCTCCCTGAAGGAGCAAAACGAGAGAGCTTTATGCGCCCAAACAGCGTGAAGAACGCCTGGAAAAATGGCAAACAGACCATTGGCGGTTGGATTTCCTGTGATTCTGTCTACGTGGCGGAAATGATGGGTCGAACCGGTTTTGACTGGTTGTGTCTGGATATGCAGCACGGCCTGCTGGACTACAACGATGTTCGGGACATGCTGCCGGCTATTTCACTGTCCGACACCATGCCGTTCGTTCGGGTACCGTGGAACGAGCCCTACATCATGATGAAAGTGCTAGATGCGGGCGCGTACGGGGTCATTGTGCCTTTGGTCAACAATCGTGAAGAGGCCGAAAAAGCGGTGGCGGCCTGCCGCTATCCACCAGATGGCATGCGGTCAATGGGACCGATTCGTGCAGGTATGTATGGGGGTCGCGGTTACGTTCAGCACGCTAACGACGAGATCGCGGTCATCGCAATGATTGAAACGGCAGAAGCTCTCGAGAACCTCGATGAAATCTGCTCAACTCCGGGTCTAGATGCAGTCTATATCGGACCTTCAGATCTGGCCTACGCCATCGGCCTGCCACCACGAGGCGACAATGATGATCCAAAACACGTTGAAACCGTCCACCATATCTATGACACCGCACGAAAGCACGGTATTCACGTTGGTGCGCACACAGGCAGTTTGGAGTTCACCAAACGTTGGCTGAAGCACGGGTTCGACATGGTCATGCTGGGAAGCGACACCGCCTGGATGGGTAAGCTTGCGGGGCAAGAGCTGCGTGAAGCGCGGGCGGACACTGGCGTAGAGCGTGCACCGCGAGGTGAGGATTACTAACTTCTGAAATCGATCGAAGGACGGCGTGCCGTCTGTTGCATGACCCGATATAATGCCGCGTTGCAGATTTTGAAATCTGTACGCGGCATTTTTCATTTGGCTCCTTTCAAGTACTAGCTGCCATCCGGGGGACCTGGCAGGCAGGAACACATGGATCATTATCAAAGACGGGAACGCTCGTCATTCAAACAACTGGGTCACCTCGCCCGGCTCGGTACGTATTTCAATCATTATGCGTGGGTGCTAGTGGCAGCGATTTTCGGATTACTGCTTACGCGTATCCTGGATGCGATTGTGCCATTGATGATGAAAACCGCGATCGATAGCCTGGCTGATGACGCCATTGAACCCAACTACACCTGGCCGGCGATCGGGATTCTTGTGATTGTCGTGTTTCGCTTCATTATCTTCGTATTCTCCCGGCGGATTATGCGAAGGGTGTCGATCGGTGTGGCGTACGATCTTCGCAAGCGCATGTTTAGTCACATCCAGTATCAGGGACCTACGTTCTTCAACCGTTTTAGTACCGGAGACCTGATGTCTCGGGCTATTAACGACATCAACATGGTGCGCATGGTAGTGTCTTTTGGCTGGGTCGACATGATTTTGTTTGTGTTTACGATCTCGGCGGGACTCTACTTCATGTTTGATCTCTCATCGGAACTGGCGCGATGGGTCATCATTCCGTTGCCGGTTGTCGCGGTCGTGGGCTTCATCATGGCACGCATGATGTTTCCATACTATCGAGACCAGCAGGAAGCCATGGCAGAAGTCACCAATTTTACGCAGGAAAACCTGAATGGAATTCGGACGATCAAAGCCATGTCTCAGGAAGAGAAGGAAGTTGACCGCTTTCATGCGGTGTCTACCAACTATGTCAAGAAGGTCTACCGGGCGAGCAGGTTCAATGCATGGATTGCCCTGATCATGCCGGTTCTGAGTTCTGCGGCGCCGGCGGTACTTTTCTTGTACGGTGGGGCGCTTGCTCTGCGAGGCGAAATTACCATTGGTACGTATACGGCATTTGCCGCGTATATGTGGATGGTGATCTGGCCGATTCGACATATTGGCATGACCCTTTCAATGTTTACAGGAGCTGCTGCTGGTACTCAACGGATCTTCGAAGTGCTGGATTCGGAACCTGAAGTTAAGGATGGCGATAAGGCTGCGCTGCCTGAGAACCTGAGAGGTGATCTGACGATCAAAGGGCTTTCGTTCTGGCATCCGGGAGCGGCCAGACCAACGATCGAAAATGTTGATATTGAAGTGAAAGCCGGTCAGACAGTCGCCATCCTGGGACGGGTTGGCTCTGGTAAGTCCACGATCTTGCGCACGGTGGTCAGGCTCGTTAATACACCACGAGATACGGTGTATATCGATGGCCACGACGTGTGTGATATTCCTCTGACTGACCTGCGAAAACTAGCGACACTGGTACCCCAGGATCCGTTTCTGTTTTCGACAACCCTTCGGGAGAATCTGACCTACGATTTGCCCGGGCGTGATGAGGCTCAGCTCTGGGATGCGGCAGAAGCTGCTGGTGTTGCAGGGAGTATCCGTGAGTTTCCTGATGGGATGGAGACCATGGTCGGTGAGCGTGGTCAGACTCTGTCCGGTGGGCAGAAGCAACGTTCGACGTTGGCGAGGGGTATGGTTCGTCAGTCGCCACTTTTATTGCTTGATGATTGTTTTTCAGCCGTCGATACCGAGACGGAAGAACGTATTCTCTCCGGTCTCGCCCGTCTGCGCTCTGATAAGACGACTGTGTTGATCTCGCATCGCGTCTCAACGGCTCGACATGCCGATAAGATCTATATTGTCGACAATGGCCATATCAGTGAATCGGGAACCCACGATGAACTGATGGAACTGGGTGGGTACTACTCGGATCTCGCTGCGATTCAAAGTGATCAGGACACTGATCACGAGCGTAAAACACGTCTGTTGCATGACCTCGAGGATGAAGGTAGGGAGGTAGTGTCGTGAGTGGACAAGCGAACCAGTCGCCGCGCGATTATTCCGCATTCGATGTCGAGCTGACGCATCAGGCGCTCAATATTCGTCTGTTTGGCCGGTTGCTGAAATGGATGCGCCCCTACCGGATCACCCTTGGGGTAAGCATCGCACTTGTGTTGCTGGGAGCAACCACGTCCGTATTGTTGCCGGTGGTGACAGGACGGGTACTGATCGATACGGTACTGCTACCTAGTGCAGCCAGCGATGATCTGCCGGACTATGGTCTGGTTGATCTCACGCATTGGCTCGCTGACGCATGGTCCGTAGATCTGCTCGTTGCTGCAGGTGTTATCTACATCGTGATGCACATAGGCCATGCATTCTTGATGTTTCTACATCAACTGACGCTCGTCAGCAGTGCACTGAAGGCCCTTCGGGACCTTCGTATGGACCTGTTCGCGAGTCTGCAAAATAAGCCGATTGCCTTCTACGATCATGTCGCGGTGGGTCGCGTGATGACGCGTGTCAGCAATGACGTTGAAAATTTGTTTGCACTGCTGACCGGGTTCGGCATGTTGATGGGGGAATTCGTACCGTTTTTCCTGGCATTATTTCTGATGTTGCATATCAGCATTGAACTGACGATGGTCGTTGCGATGACGCTCCCTGTCGCTGCTGTTGGGACTTATGCCTTCCGAATGGTCATGTCACGCATCTTTCGTCTAATTCGTGATTCTGTGTCATCACTCAATCAGTACATGCAGGAGGATCTTTCGGGTATTGATGTTGTGCAGCTGTCAGGCAGGGAAGCGCTTAATATCGACCAGTACGGTGAACGCAACAAAGAAAACCGTCACCAGGAATTCCGCGCCATCAATTACGAGGTGTTGTACGAGAATTTCAACAACTCGTTGGCGAGTATGGCCACTGCAGGCATCGTCTGGTACGGCGGTGGCTCCGTTGTTCAGGAGTCTATTTCCCTGGGTGCTCTGGTCCTGTTTACGCATTTGATCAACCTTATGGTGCAGCCTGTTGTGATGCTTGGGCAGCAGTTCAACGTATTGTTCCGGTCGATGGCATCTGGGGAACGCATTTTTCAAGCGATTGATTGGGAAGAGTCCATCCACGAGCCTAAAGAGCCTGCCCAATTACCGGAGCGACTCGCTGGAGAGGTTGAATTTCGCCACGTCGATTTTGGTTACTACGCGGATGATCTCATTTTGAAGGATGTTTCTTTCCGTATCGAACCGGGGGAGAAACTCGCAATTGTGGGTCCCACTGGATCAGGCAAAAGCACCATTATTCGGTTGTTGATGCGTTTCTACGACTTCCGGGACGATATGATTTTCCTCGATGGCGTCGATGTGAATCAGATCAACAGCCACGAACTACATCGACGTGTGGGAGTGGTACTTCAGGATTTCCACATTTTCTCTGGCACTGTAAGGGATAACATCACTCTGGGTAACCCTGACATCACCGACGAGCGTGCGGAATGGGCCGCTCGCGTGGTGAATGCCCACCGATTTATTCAACAGTTACCAGCCGGCTATGATGCGGAACTTGGTGAGCGAGGTAAGTCGCTTTCACAGGGGCAACGACAATTACTGGCATTCGCTCGTGTTCTTGCTGCGGACCCGGAGATACTTGTTCTGGATGAAGCGACCGCTAGCATTGATACCGCGACAGAGCTGGTCATTCAGGACGCGCTGCACAAGCTCACTGAGGGGCGGACATCGATCATGATCGCTCATCGTCTACAGACGATTCGAGAGTGTAACCGAATTCTGGTGTTGCACCATGGGGTTGTTCATGAGCACGGTACGCACGAAGAGTTGCTGGCGAAGAAGGGTATCTACTATACGCTCCACGAATTGCAATTTCAGGATGCTGAGATCGCCAAGGAACTTTCTGGTGAGACGACCTTGAGTGATGTCGATCGGGTCGTAGCTATCACGGAGCCCGACTGGGATGAAACTGATGAAGAGAGCCTTCATGCCGATCCGGCAGAACCTGAACAGCCCAGTCCTTTGGGTGGCGAGAAAATCGACTAGCGCGCGATGAGGTGCCCTGTTTGGCTTAGAGGGAGTAGCGATGGATTTCATGACGAGCCTGCCTTACTGGGGCATTCTTCTGATTATTGCTGTTAACGCGGTCATCGTCTTAAGAATGGACGTCACCCTGGATGACGAGTCAGATGATTGAGTATCTCGCCCAGCACTGGATCGTGCTACTGCTCACCTTTATCTACCTGGTTTTTTGCTTGTGGGTTGGATGGTATTTCCGGGCCCGGGCAGAGGAGGGTGTGGAGTCATTCTATGTCGCTAGGCGTGAAATTCCCGGCTGGGTCGTCTCGCTTGCGTTTTTTTCAACGTTTGCCAGTACGAATACCTATATCGGTCAGGCTGGAAAGTCGTTTCAGTTTGGTCTCTCATGGGCATGGGTTGGCTTGTTTTGGGCATTTTTCTGTGTCATTTCATGGCTGGTTCTTGGGCCGCGCATGCGACAACAGACCGCCCGATTGGGTTCGCTGACGATTCCAGACTACTTCTACTTTAGATACAACAGTGACTTCGCGCGGGCCATCCGTTTGCTGAGCGCCATTGTGATTTTGTTTGCAACACTTTGGTACATGGTTGGGATCACCAAAGGTCTTGGTCATGTCATCACGTCTGTGTTGGCCATTCCCTATGCGGCGGGTACGGCGGCAGTCGTGTTCGTAACCTGTGCTTATACGGTGTTTGGCGGCATGTACAGCGTACTCTGGACCGATGCGGTGCAGGGCATCATGATGTTTGCGGTGGCTATCATCATGGTAACGCTGCCCTTCATCTTTGTGGGTGGTGTGGATGAGCTGATGCTAAAAATCAGCGAAACCTCACATATCGCCAAGTCGGGAGAGCCGATGGGTAATGGGCTGGTTACCTTCGGGGCGTTGGTCTCGTTTTTCTATATTCTTGGGATTGGTCTTGCGGTCGGTATGAAACAGATCGCCGAACCCCGTTGCCTGATTCGCTTCTACTCCATCGACAACGCCCGCAGTATGAAGTTTGCCATGATCTGGACTCCGGTTTTTCTGGGTATCTCTTTGATCTGCGTCATGGGACTTGGTGCGCTTGTTCATGGGATGGCCACCGAAGAAGAAGCGGCTTACCTCATCAACAATACCGATGAGGTGGTGGGCTTTATGCTGGCGAAGTTTGACAATCCAATCATCAGTGGCGTCTGTGTGGCCGGACTGTTTGCGGCGGGTATGTCTTCGCTCGCGTCTGTGATGTTGATTGTCGGCACGGCGTTTGTGAAAGACATGTGGGATGTGGTCAGCGATGTTCCTGAGGTGAAGGTGGTAAATTACACGCGCTGGACGATGGCTGCCTACTGTGTCCTGCTTTACGGTGTAACTCTCTATCCACCTGCAGGAATTGTAGAAATGACGGCGTTTTCTGGCGCCGTCTTCGCCGCCAGCTTTTTTCCTGCGATTTTTGGCGGTTTGTACCTGAAGTGGGGCACTGATCTCGGCGCGCTGGCCTCAATGATTGCCGGTATTGCGGGCTGTCTGGTTTGGCGACTTCTTTTTCGTTTTGAGTACGAGGCTCTCTCAGATGTTCACGAGATCATTCCGGCATTTATCCTGTCATCACTGATTTACCTCGTGGTGTCAAAAGCCACGTCAACGCGCATACCATCTGACGCGCACCTCCGGCGGATTTTTGCCTGATAAATTGATTGATGGACGAACTTCAGAGAGCCGCGGGTGCCTGAACGGCCGTTCGTTTTAAGTAATGGTCTACCATAAGGTCCAATTTGGCAGTAAGCACGTGCCCGATGTGATCAGTGTTGTCGAAGATGTACCAGTGGCCTTTTTGGTCCGAGGTGGGCCAGTTGGTTCCGGGTGCACCGGTTTTGGCGAATAACAACCAATGCTTTCGTAGCCGCAAAGCCATGTCACGTGTCGGACCCGAGGGTAGTCGATGGCCGGATAGTAGGTAGTACCCGTCCATACCATGGTTGGTGCCTGGTTTGTCTTCATCGGCGTGGTCAATATAGTAACGCCAAGAAGGCACGTTGATCTTTGCCATCGCGTTCGTCAGAACGTGAGCGGACAATAGGTAGCGATGATCCCCGAACATTCGGCGAATACCCTGAACGCTCCCGATATTGAAATCATCCTTGTAGAGTCGGGCTGTGGACTCGAACATCGCCCCCCAGTACAGTTGGTAGTCTTCTGGAGAGATGCCGGAAGCTGGCATCACCGAACCTTCAAAGCTGTTTCCTCCACTGATATATGGCACAGGTTGTTGTTGTCCCGACATAAATTGGATCCCCGGTTCTTCGGGCACAGACCGGCCGTCAACAATGGGTAACTGAAACCCCCGCAAAGCGTTCACCAGTCCTTCGCCATCCAGTCGTCGCAGGATCTGTGCAGTATGATTTTCATCAGTGATTGAGGCGATCAGGTTACGACCCAGAGTTTCCGCCTTCGCAGCAGGTGCCAGATACATATTCCGAACATCGGACGATGGGGCGTGCCGAGAGCGGGGTAATGCCCAGGTTGCATAGCCGCTTTGCGAGATCGCACCGCGAAAAAGGTCTGTGGAAGCAGGGTTCGCCATCAGCAGATTAACAGCCATGCCACCCGCCGACACACCAAATATAGTCACCTTGCGGCGGTCTCCACCGAACGCGTCAATGTTGTCCTGGACCCAGCGAAGTGCCAGCAGGATATCGAGCAATCCGAAGTTGGCTTCTTGTTGCTTCAACGCATCGTGTGCGAAGAAACCCAGAGGACCAAGACGGTAGTTCATGGTCACGTAAACGACGCCTTCCCTGGCAAGGTGCGAGGAGGTGTTCCCGGAACCTGCGCGGAAACCTCCTCCGTGAATGTTCACCATCACGGGCAGGCTACCCTGAGGCGAGGGTGTCCAGACATTCAGAAACAGGCAATCTTCGCTCAGGTCGGTAGCGGGCTGTCTCGTCGCCTGTAAACAACGTGGACCATGGGAAGTGGCCGACAACGGTCGCTTTGAGCGAAAGGGTCTAGGCGGTTGCCATCGATGCCGACCAGTCGGGGATTGGGCATATCGGATGCCCTTGAAACTCTGGATGCCTTCCTCATCCACGATGCCAGTGAGGACGCCGCTGGTTGTGGTGACAGGGTGGGTTGGGACGCTGGACGCCGCGATCTTTTCCGGGCAGCACGCGAGCGCTGATAGGAGTATCACGTATGGATTGAGTAAGCATTGTCCTGTTCGGTACACAGTAATCCTGTTGCGGAGGTTCGAATGAATAATATGGCACGACGTGAAGGGGGTTGTCGTGAACTTGGACATTATTAAGGCCTTAGACCAGTCGTATCCAAGCTTTGCACGTGGTATTTTTCCAGCTTCTTGTCAGCACGTGCAAGCATGTCATCGTCTTCCAGATATCAGCTGACTCAAACAGCAGTAGATCATTTCCATGAAGATGGATTCCTGATGATTCCTGATTATTTTCCTCTGGATGAAATGGAACGGTTTTCAGAGATCGTCAGGAGAGACAGAGAAATCCTGCTTAACTATCCCTATACCTCACTGGATGCCGATGGTCGCCCGACGAAACTGTTCGTCTGGTCCAAGCTGAGAGACGATATCTATAGTGCTTATGCACGCCATCAAGGGTTGGTGACACCGTGGGCGCAGTTTCTGGGTGGTCCCGTCACCTACTTTCATCACAAGATGATGATGAAAGAACCGAAAACTCCCGGTGCATGGGAGTGGCATCAGGACTACGGATACTACTACGAGCACTACCTACGTGCGGACATGGGTGGTGTCATGATTGCTATCGATGAGGCGTCACGAGAGAACGGATGCCTTGAAGTGCTGCGAGGTTCTCATCAATTCGGTCGCGTGAACCATACTCGGCTCGGCGATCAGAGTGAGCACGAAACAGCGGCGGATCCCATACGCGTTGAGGTGCTGATGGAACGATGTGAGCGGGTGTACTGTGAGATGTCCCCTGGCACGGTGCTATTTTTTCACTCCAACATGCTCCATCACTCGGCACCGAATCTTAGTGATCTCCCTCGTTGGGCGCTAATCACCAACTATACGCGGATCGACAACCCGCCTTTTTCGGCGCCCTCTAGCTGGGGTCAAGAATTTGAATCCTGGTCGTCAGAACAGGTACGTCAAGCCACGGAAGCGTATGCCAGTTATCAGATACAGCGAGGTCGTTAGCGAGTTTCCAGGCCTTCGACCACCAGATCGAGCATAAAGGGACCTTCTTGGTTGAGCGCATCGTCAATCGCGCCAGCGATTTCCCCCGGTTTACTAACCTGTGCACCTGGAACACCCATACCTTCTGCCATTGACGTGAAAGACATAACCGGATCTGACAGATCCATATGTGGATAAGGCTTGTTCGATTGTGCGTTGAAGCGTCGGCGATATTGGTCAACATTGTGCTTAAGCACGCGATATTCGCGGTTCGATAGGATTACGAACAGTATATTTAGTTTATGATGCGCGGCGGTCCAAAGAGCCTGGATGCTGTACATGGACGACCCGTCACCGGAGATACAGACAACAGGTCGATTAGGGTGGGCGACGGCAACGCCTGGCGCTCCGGCGACACCCTGGCCGATGCCGCCACCTTTAGCACCATAGAACAGGTGGGTACTTCCCAGCTTGAAGTTGCGTATGACGTCATTGCTTGCCGTGATGCTCTCGTCCGCAATTACTGCATCATCGGGCAAGGCGGCCGCCACTTCTGTGAGTGCACGATAGGCGGTCATCGGATCGCGATCGTGAAGAGCTGCAATTCTCTCTGCAGCCGCGTCATTTTCAGCTCGTTTCAGTTGGCTGAGCAGTTCTCGACGATCCGGCGCATCGTTCACGAGTGAAGTGAGGCGGGACAAACTGTCGGCAAGCTGCCCTGCGATACCGATATCGACCCCTATGTTCTCGGCGAGGCGACTCGGGCTGGATTCCAGCTGAATCACCCGCGCGTTGTCTGCGAAAGGAGAGTCTGGCGAGTACCAGACCTCTTCAAAGAACGCACCTCCGATCAGTATGACTAGGTCGTGATCCCCCAATGAGCTGTTGATCGCCGTGTAGTCCGGACCGAGCTTGTTACGGAAATGGTCATGGTCAGAGGGAAACGCAAAACGCGCCGTAATCAGCTCCAGGTAAACGCCAATGCCAGCCTTCTCGGATAGCGCGACGAGGGTGTCTCTTGCCTCGTCGCGTACCACATCATCCCCGGCTACGATCACCGGATTTGACGCGGCATTGATCAGCTCTGCCACTTGCTGAAGATGCGAATCACTGGCGTTACCCTCCATGCTGAGCCTACCGGCATGGTAGGCTGCGTTTTCCGTATCCTCTTCCATAACGTTGATCGGCAAGGCGACGAATACTGGCCCCTGGGGGTGTTCATGCGCGATCTTGAAAGCCCGGGCCATAATCATTGCCATCTCGTCTGCGTGCTCTACCTGGATACTCCATTTCACGACGGGCTTTGCCATTGCGACGAGATCATGACCCAGCAGCGGTCCCCGAAGCCGGATTCGGGTATCCTGCGCACCCGCGGTGATGACCATGGGCGAAGAATTTTTCAAACCGCCATAGATCATACCGATGGCATTCCCCAGGCCCGGTGCCACGTGCATGTTAGCAACTCCGGTTGAATTGGACGCCTGTGCATAGAGATTTGCAGCACCCACAGCCACACCTTCATGGAGATGCATGATGTAATCGATATCCGGGTAATCAATCAGCGTGTCCAGCATCGGGGTTTCCGTGGTACCGGGATTGCCAAAAATTTTGGTTACACCGTGTAGGCGCAGGCTATCGAGAAAAACATGTCGGCCGCGCATCGCGCCTCCATCGGATATTGGAACGTATCCGAGAATATAGCATCGTCGCGACATAGCTGCCTGTGGCCAACACGTGCGATTCTGATTTGGATTGAGTTACATTCACCTTGCCCTTATGGCGTCTATGGCATCAGGCAGACTCCTGTGATCGAAGCAGTGCTTCGCGACGACCACTATGCAAAGTGAGTCATTGCTTACTACGTGTTATTCCTTGATAACACGAGTTTGCCAGTGGTCATGTCTGCGGTGGTTCAAATCAAACCGCGTCGGGAGCAATTGGAGCGTTAAAAAGCGCAGCCTCAGAATGCTGAGCGGCAAATCCGCCAATAAGTAAAGCAGGCGCAAGCGCGTGAATAGGCAGCGGTAGTTGACGCTAATGCTAAACGTCCCCAGGTGGACACTGAAGCTTATCGGATCGAAATTGAAGCCGAGGAGCATGAGGTGCTCGCGAGGTCAGTGACGGGTGAGCTGATTCAGTACAACAGTGTGAAGCTATGTGACGAAAATATCTAACAATACTATTGGGGGGCGATAACACTCTACCTAATTTACCAGGTCCAAACTAGCAAGCGACATGTAATAGTTCTTGGTCGTGCTAGAGCCCAAGTGATTTTCTGTCGAGCGGATTGAGCGGCTCGTCCGGATCTGGGGACGGGATGGCCGATAGCAGTAAACGGGTGTAGTCCTCCTTGGGGTTTTCGAAAACCTCCTGAACAGTTCCCTGTTCCACAACTCGACCTTGGTGCATCACAAGAATGCGATCGCAGATGTGATGCACAACCGAGAGGTCGTGGGCCACAAACAGATAGGTAAGCCCGAATTCTTCCTGTAGGTCTTCGAGCAGGTTGATTATCTGTGCCTGGACCGAGACGTCGAGTGCCGATACCGATTCATCGCAGACAACAAGCTTCGGTCGTAGAATGAGCGCTCGAGCGATACCGATTCTCTGACGTTGACCACCTGAAAACGCGTGCGGATATCGGGTCAGCGAATCCTGGTCAAGTTGGACCTTCGCCAGAATATCGAGCACCTCAACACGTCTTGAAGAACGGTCACCGATACCGTGGATGATGAGTGGTTCCTCTAGAATTTCCTGTACGGTCATTCGTGGATTGAGTGACGAAAACGGATCCTGAAACACCATCTGCATTTGTTGACGCAGGGGGATTAGTTCATCATCTGTCTTATCATGCAGTTTAGTCCACTCGCCGTCATAGGTACGAAAACGCACAATACCCTGATCAGGGTCGATCGCTCGCAATACACAACGAGCGAGCGTGGTTTTACCAGAGCCTGATTCGCCGACGATTCCCAGGGTTTCGGATTCACTTACCGTGAAGCTGACATTGTCAACGGCGGTGGCACCATCGAAGCTTTTGTAGAGTCCGGTGACTTCGAGCAACGGGTCAGCCATTCGCTAGCTCCAGGGCCGCAAGTTGATCAGACGGCAGGCTAACCTGGCGCCCGTCCGCTAGTGTCACTAAGGGATGTGGGGTGATCAAGTCGGCGTCACCGACGACACTCGCGATAGTAGCTAATCGTTCGCCTTTAGTCGCAAGACCCGGAATTGCGGCTAACAGTCCGCGAGTATAAGGATGCACGGGAGTTTTCAGAACCTGTCTGACACTTCCCACCTCTAGTACACGACCTTGATACATAACCACGACCTGGTCTGCCATCTGCGCAACGACACCAAGATCGTGAGTGATGAACAGTACTGAGTTGTTCAGGTCTTTCTGCAGATCGCGGATCAATGTAAGTATTTCCGCCTGTATAGTGACATCTAGTGCCGTAGTGGGTTCGTCACAGATCAACAACTGGGGATGGCACACCAGTGCCATAGCGATAACCACACGTTGTCGCATACCGCCAGAGAATTCGAATGGGTATTGGTGTATGCGGCGTCCGACATCGTCTATTCCGACACGACGCAACATGTCAGCGGCTTCTTCGAACGCTTCTTCCTTGCTTACCTTGCGGTGGCAGAGAATCGCCTCGGCCACCTGGTTGCCCACCGTATAGACAGGTGATAAGGCGGTCATGGGTTCCTGAAAGACCATACTCACAGAACCGCCTCGAAGATCTAGAAGTCGCGGATCTTTATCTGGCAGCGCGGCAATGTCGTACGCCGTTACATCATTGGGAGAGAAATGTATCTGGCCGCCAGTAATGCGACCCGGTGACTGGATCAATCTCATAATGCAGTTTGCGGTCACTGATTTACCCGAACCTGATTCGCCGACGATGGCCGTGATTTTGCCGCGGGGAACATCAAAACTGACCTCTCGCAAAGCGTATGTCGTGCCGATGTCTGTGCCGAACTCAACGGCAAGATCTCTTATTTCTAGGAGGTTGTCGACCATCAGTCCCGATTACCCCCTGTGTTGTAGGGGTCTGCGGCATCTCGTAAGCCATCACCAAGAAGGTTGAACGCGATCACAGTGAGCACGACGAAAAGTCCTGGAATCATCAGCCAGGGTGTCATGACAATCACCTGATAATTCTGAGCCTGTTGCATTAGTACACCCCAACTCACTACGGGGGGACGGAGCCCGATACCCAGAAAACTGAGCGCGGTTTCGCCCAGGATCATGCCCGGAACTGCGAGCGTGGCGGTCGTGATGATGTGGCTCGTGAAGCTGGGCATCATGTGTTTGAAGATCACGCGCAATCGACCTGCCCCGAGCAGTCTTGCGGCCATGACAAAATCCTCTTCGCGAAGGGCGAGGAATTTTCCGCGGACCTGTCTTGCAAGACCTGGCCATCCAAACAACGAGAGAATGATAGTGATCCCAAAATAGACCATCAGTGACGACCACTCGACCGGTAACGCCGCCGACAGCGCCATCCAGAACGGCAAAGTGGGTAGCGACAGCAAGACCTCAATAATGCGTTGCACCCCTCGATCGACAATACCTCCCATGTAGCCCGCGATCCCGCCAATCAGCACGCCAAAAAACAATGTCAGCATGACCCCCACCACACCGATAGACATCGAAATCCGTGCGCCATAGAACACGCGGGTGAACATGTCGCGTCCCAGTTGATCTGTACCAAACAGGTGGATGTAGCCTCCCCGGGTCGTGAACAGATGAGTTTTCGCTTTGAACAGACTCCACATCTCATAGCTTTCGCCAGTTTCAAAAAAGTAGATGGGATACATCTCCTCTGTATTCTCGCTGTACTCGCGCATCCAGGTGTCGGGGTTCACCTCCATGTGATAACCGTAGACAAACGGGCGTAGATGAAAGGTACCTTCGCGATCGAAGAAGTGGATCGACATCGGCGGCGCATTGATGGCTTTCACATTGCGCGTATCGGTGTTGTAGGGAGAAATGAATTCACAGAACGTTGCAATCAGATACATGGCGATCAGGAATCCGGCGGAGACCATTGCCAGTCTATGGCGCTTGAATCGGATCCAGGCGAGTTGGCGTGGGGAGATTTCTTGCAGTGTATCGGTGCCGAGATCTGCCGCGATGGCCGGTGCTGGGTTGATGGTCACATCACTCATACCCGACCCTTCATAATACGGATCCTATTCATATCGAATCCTCGGATCAGCCCAAGCGAGGAGCAGATCAGACAGGAGCATGCCGAGAACGGTCAGCACTGCCAGCAACATCAGGAAACTACCTGCTAGATACATGTCCTGGGCAATAAGCGCCTGGATGAGAGCTGGACCAATCGTTGGGAGTCCTAACACAATAGAAACGATAGCTTCCCCGGATATCAATGCAGGCATGAGCAATCCGATCGTACTGATGAATGGGTTGATGGCAATTCGAAGTGGATACTTGAAAAGCAACTTCAGCGGTTTAACGCCTTTGGCGCGTGCTGTGACCACATACGGTTTGCTGAGCTCATCAAGGAGGTTTGCGCGAAGAATCCGCATGGTGGATGCGGTCCCACCTAGCCCCAGGACCACCATCGGGATCCACAAATGGCTCAGGAAGTCCATGAGTTTGGCAAAAGACCAGGGGGCGTCTCGATACTCTGGCGAAAATAGACCACCGATACTGATCCCAAATAGTTCATAACCCGCATACATCGCCATCAGAGCGAGCAGGAAACTGGGTGTTGCGAGACCAACAAGCATGATGGTGGTGATCAGATAGTCAACAAACGAGTACTGACGAACAGCAGAGTAGATGCCCGCAGGTATGGCGATCGCCCAGGTAAAAATCAGAGACGACACGGTAATCATCAGTGTGTAACCGAGGCGTTCCCAGACAAGCTCGGACACGGGTCGTGTAAACAGGTACGAGTACCCCATATCACCGACAAGGAACCCCCCAATCCAGCGAACATACTGGATAAGGAGCGGCTGATCGAGGTTGTATTGAGCGCGTAGGTTGGCAACAGCCTCGGCCGAGACCTCCAGTCCCTGGGACTGCATGCGATCCAGTGTCGAAGTGACGATGTCGCCAGGAGGCAGCTGGATTACGATGAAGATCAGGCCAGAAATCAGGATCAGTGTCGGGATCATTCCGAACACGCGTTTGATGACGTACGCTCTCAATAAAGGTTCCTCGAGTGACGGTTTGAATTAGTCTTCATCGAAGTACCAGGTTGAAGGGTGATAGGCGAGGGTCCAACGGTTGTCCCAGCCCCAGATACCTTTTGGTAGAACGTTTCGAAGCCGCTTACTCACGACAACAGGGTGGGGTGCCAAACCGATGGTGCCGATGGTCCACAGGTTGTCGGCGTTAGCTTGCAGCAGCTGTTTCCCGATGGTGATGCGTTTGTTAATGTCTGTCTCATAACGCATATCATCAGTCCACTGCTGCATCTGACGAATGATCTCTGGTGGGTTTTCACCGAGCTCCCCATCTGTCTGGTAGTAGCGCGCCCAGTCATTCCACATGCCACGGTCCCAACCGGTTGAACGGGGCGCCCACCAATCGGGAACCAGAGGGAAAAGAATGTCCGTGACGCGATCCGCATGCCAAAGCGTCATCTGCATTTCACCTGCCTGCGCTCGGGCAGATTGCAGGGCGCGATCGACGAGTTTAAGACGAAGGTCTAGACCGACCTCACGCCAATAGCTGGCCACCAGTTCCATGGTGATACCCTTGGGCGTTTCAAAATCTAGGAACTCGAGCGTGATGGTGAGCGGGCTTCCGTCTGGGTATTCGACAAGTCCGTCGCCATCGATATCTTTGAGGCCAATCTCAGCAAACAGTGCCCGCGCCTGGTCTGGATCAAATTCGGTATGGGCGGTTGCGTAATGAGGTTCAAAGTATGAGCTGGTGGGGTGAACGGTTACCTGCCGGGGGACGCCACGGCTAAAATAGATGATCTCGTTCATTTCAGGCCGATTGATCGCGAGTGAAAGCGCTTTGCGGAATCGTACATCCCATAGCAACGCACGATATTTGGCGTCGGCATAGTTGTAGTTGGGCTGGATGGCGACATCGCTGGAATGCAATCTTCGCCAGATATGGACCTTGATTTCGCCGTTGCGCTCACCCAGTTTGAGTAATGGAATGTCCTGCGTTCGAAGGGTGAAAGCTGCAAAATCCAGCTGCCCTGTTGACGCTTTGGCGGTGACAACTTCCGCGTTATCCAGGATATCCTCAGCATCGATGCCGTCGATATATGGTAGTTGCTGACCTTGTGGATCGACCTTGTGGTAGAAGGGGTTTCGATCAAAACGCACCATCGTTGGAGTCCGCTGAACGATTTTGTAGGAGCGTAACGTTGGCATATCGAGACCTTCATCGATGATGGCGCTCCTGAGTGCATCCAGCAGCGCCATCCACGTCGGTACACCGATCTCAGCAACTTTGGCGTCTACGAACTCCCGATCGGCGAACGAAGGATGGTATTTCACGAAGAAGTGTTTGGGGTCCACCATAAAGCTGCCGTACTGGGCAATCAGATTCTCGAACATTGGATTCGGATCTTCGAAGACGTAGCGGAACGTCAGGTTATCGACTTTTTCGATGCGGCCGCCAATTACCAACATTGAGGTCACGGGATTGATATCAGTGTCGAGCCAGATATGGTTGAAGGTGAAGATGAAGTCATCACTGGTTAATGGATGACCGTCTGACCATTTCAGACCCGATCGCAACTTGATCGTGGTGATGCGGCCATCAGGACTGACTTCCCAGGACTCGGCAAGGTTAGGCAGAAAGTTCCGAAGGTCAGCTGAGATTGTGAGCGCCGATTCCCAATTGAAGAATTGCCAGGAATCACCAAGCGTTATCTGGGCGCGACCGCCGAAGACACCAATGTTGTTCAATGGTTCGATCACGGGCGGATCGTCAGGGAGTCTATCTTTCACCGGGGGTAGCCCCGCATCATCCAGCATTGGACTCTGTGAAAACGAGGTAATTCCAACCTCAGATGCGGTTTTGGGTATCTCGAACCACGAATCAGGCATAGGAGAGACTGCATCTTCTGCGGCAACGGAAACGGGCGAGACGCCCAAGAGCATTGGGACCAGCCACGCGGTCAGGCCGCGCCGGTGTTTCCGGTCCGTAAACATTGACTCCCCCTGCCTGTTGCAGTGATGTGTCTGAGACAGGGATCACTGCAAAATTGCTGTGGCCCGATACTGCTTGGTTCCAGTGTCCCCGTCAACGGCAGGGTTCCGAGAGGAATTCTTATGTGAGATGGCCCTGTGCGTCAGACTGGCGGATCCGAAGTCAGATGGCGGGGCGCAAGCTTCCATACATGCAATGACGTTTCTTTATCTGTTAGTGCATTCGTTGCATATTAAAGAAACTCAATTTTCAATAGATGGACGCCATCGAGGTTGTCTCCGGCGGCGTCCTGTTCCAATTGTTAAAGAACCAGGTTCAGCTCGGGGAGTAATACCTCCTTCTCCTTCGGGGTCTCCTCAAGACTCTGGTACACAATATCGTTAGTGAATTCATCGTTGACACGACTGATCGTCTGGTTTTGGAAGTAAGCGGTTTCTTTCAGTTCACGGCGATTGTCGTGAACTGGAAAAATAAGGCTTCGAAGCAAACCGTCTCTGAATCGGATGGTCACCGTGGTCCGCTCCGTTGATAAACGGAGAATTTTTCGAAGTTGGTTAAATGCAGGTACGACGTGACCCACGTTGTCCATATCCTTGTCGGTGGTGAATTTCTGCTTGAATAGAGACCATTGAGCCGTCCGCTGATCCTATGCGATGTGCTGAGCCTTACGACGTCTTTGCGCTTTGCGTGCAGCGCGGATTTAATGCGACTGGTGCGCCTTCACTTCTCTCTCAAGCGAGTCGACGAACGCACTAAACATATCAGCCATCTGCGCCGCGTTGGAGTGGATATGGTGGGCATCTGCAAGATAGGTTCCAGATAAACTGATATCTGGAAGCAGGTGGGAGATGTTCTGCTCGTGCGTTTAGGTACGCAGGCGATGGAACTTCTGATAGACCTTCAGGCGTCCACAGAGGGCCGCGGCATCTTCTCCATACATGAATAGACCTGTTGGATGATGGCGTTTCGGGTCTGACCATCGTTGAGCTGATTGTGCACGAAGCCGATAGCTAACCGGTGATCGGGATCGGCGAATCCCATGCTGTTACCCATACCCTCATGTCCGAAAGATCTTAGTCCAGCGCCCATTTCGGGCCGTTGTGGCGCGACTCCCATATATCCAAGGCAAACGGGTGTCATATTGCCAAAATCGATCTGAATGGGATTTGGTGTATTGAAATAGTCGATGGACTCTGGCGATACCCATTGTTTTCCCTCAAATTGGCCTTCGCAGGACAATGGCGCATATAGTCGCGCGAGTCCGCGAGCGTTAGCGCTCCCGTTCGCCGCCGGAATTTGTGCACGTCTCGTCGCCGGTTCATTAAACCAGTCCAACTGTCGTCTTTGTTGTTCAACGATTCCTGCAACCGTCGTATTTTTGAACTGATCCGGTTGTTCATCTTTCATCTGATCGAGCCATTTCTTCAAGGCACCGCGGTCAGGTGCCTGCGGGCGAATGTCGCTCATGCGCTCCTGGCATGCATCGGGAAGTCCAATGTGGAAATCCAGACCCAAAGGGTCCCCAAGCTCTGCGCGGAAGAACTCGCCCAGGCTCTGTCCGCTGATACGTCTGACGACTTCCCCAACGAGCCAGCCGTAAGTGAGAGAGTGGTAAGCGGCGTGTTCACCTGGTTTCCATTGTGGCGAAGCCTCTGCAAGCATCGCTGCGCATCGTACGTGGTCAAGCTGGATCTCACGCATGCGGCCTGCCTCATCTCCCTCAGGTCGAGGCAACTCAGGTAGGCCCACGGTGTGGTTCAACAGCATGCGCACAGTCACTTGATCTTTCCCTCCTCTTGCGAACTCGGGCCAGTAGCTAGAAACCTTGGCTTCGACATCCAACTGACCCCGGTCGTAGAGCAGTTGTGCACAGAAGGCAGTGGCACCTTTACCGCACGAAAACACATTAGTCATTGTGTCTGACTGCCAGGGTTTACCCGCTTCGGCTTCACCTGCCCAGATATCGACGATGCATTCACCTTCAAGGTAGACGGTGAAGGAGGCACCATATTCAAGTTTGTTGGTAATCGCTCTTTCGAGTACGTCCCCGACTGATTCGAAGCCAGGTGTAACCGTGCCCTCCATGTCTCGCTCTCTACAGTCGATTAGTCGTGGGTGAAGGAGAGTGTGCGCTCAATCACGTTGGTAGGTGCCCACCAACCGATTCATACCGATCAGATTGGGTTCGATTTCCTCCAAAAGATCCCACATGGACAATCCGTCGGGAAGTGGCGCATCTGTATCGAGTGCGAGGATCCAGAAGAAGTAGTTATGGACCCCGTGTCCTTCAGGAGGCATTGGGCCACCGTAGCCAGGCTTTCCAAAATCACTGTTGCCGGATGTGTACTGATCGACGGCTTCAGGCAGAGAGCTGATATCGCCTGGAATGTTGTAGAGCACCCAGTGGACATATCCGTACGTTCTGGGCGTGACCAGCGGTGCATCGGGATCGTGACAGATCACTGCAAACGCTTTCGTGCCTTCTGGTGCATGGGACCAACTTAGTTCGGGTGATACATCCACGCCCTCGCCAGTGTGTTTGGAAGGAATTCTGCTGCCGGTCGCAAACGCGGTACTGGTCAGTTGCATATCAGATAGTGCGAAACCCATTGCGCTCTCCTTGTTACTCTTGGAATTCTTGATATGAATGGGGCCGTAATCGTCACATGGACGGTGCCCAAGAACAAGCGTCGGGCGGGCCACCAGGGTTGTTATCGGATGCGATCCAGTTTGTGATTGTCCCAGGTCACCGTTTTGCGAGGTGTGATAACGATCCAGCGTCGGTTGCTTCCTTTCGCAGTACTATTGTTCGGAACTGGAGGATCTGTGGGTGGTTCCCCATGACCGCCGTTGTATTTTGCACCCATCTGGACCCGGGCTTCTGCAAGATGCGGATCTGCGTCCTCGGTGGCTTTATCTTCCAGTACCTTAGCTGTAGCGCGCATCATGATGCCCATGAGTTCCGGGAACTTCTCGTTGTGATCCAGTAGCAATGTACAGTTGCTGTTCTGACGCAAATTGACGACCTTCTGCCCGCGTGCCGTCATATATACCTTGTTACCAGCCCAGCCAAACCACATTGGCGTGAGATTGATATGCTCGCCCGGCCCATGGGTCGCAATGCGGATATTCCAGGTCGTAAGCATCATGTCTTCGAGCTGGTCCGGAGAGAGTGCGATTTCGCGTGGTAGTGACATGATCACCCCTTAGTTAAAGAGTTAGGATGAGTGGTTGCGTTGTTTAGTGGCTGTATAGTTCGTTAAAGCTGTCAACGTCGTTGATTAACCGGCGGCTGTACTCATCCATGGTATGTGGCCATTGCGTTACGATATATCCACCATTGCCACGATAGTAACCACCGCATGCCCCTTGCCACACATGGACATTGTCCAGATCCTGTTGCAAGGACTGATTGTAGTCTTGCATGCGTTCACGCTTTAGTGAGAGCACTTCGATCCCCTGACCGAGACATCGAGTAATATGATCGACTATATAGCCCACCTGATGTTCGATCATTTCCAGAATAGAGCCATTGTTCGTATTGGGTCCATACAGCATAAAGAGGTTTGGGAACCCGGTCGTGGTGATTCCCAGGTAAGCCACCGCGCCGTCCACCCAGGCGTCGTGGATGGATTGACCATCTTCACCGTAGACATCAATGACAGAAAGATAACGAGTTGTAGCGAAACCTGTCGCATAAATGATGGTATCCGCACGGTTGACCTGTCCGCCCGCTTTTACGCCATCGGGTGCGATAGTTTCGACTGCGTCGGTGACGAGCGTTACATGTTCTTGATTGAAAACCGGGTAGAAGGTGTTCGATGACAAGGGACGCCTGCAACCGAAATCCCAGTCGGGGGTCAGCTTGCGGCGAGTGCTCGGGTCTTCCACGATCTCGAGGTTTCTGAGTCCTGCCGCTTGTGCTTTGCGAAGAATCTCCTGGTCTGAAAATGTAATAAAGGTCTCAAGACCGCTGCGAATATGAGCACGTGAGTGGTTGAGTGCGTCAGGATCTTCCTCGAAATGCTTGAGCTGTTCGTCTGAGTAGGGTGCATCTTCTTTAGGTGTCACCCATTGCGGCGTTCGTTGGTAAACGGTCAGCGAGGCGACGTCATCGACGATTTCAGGCAGCATCTGCACGGCACTGGCAGCGGTACCGATTACAGCAACATGCTCGCCGCGGAGATCATGTCCATCTTTCCAGTCACCTGTATGAAAGGACGTCCCTTCAAATGTGTCGATACCGGGGACGTCTGGCCATGAAGGATCGCAGAACATGCCGACTCCGGATATCAGAAACTTTGATTGACGCGTGTTGCCATTCGACAGAGTCAATGACCAATGTCGGTTCTCTTGTTGCCATCGCGCGGAATCAACCCGGGTGTTTAATTCAATGTGCGGCATCAGATCATATTTGTCTACGCAGTGTTGCATGTAGCCGAGAATTTCAGGTTGGCGTGCATAAGGTCGAGTCCAGTCCCGCTTTGGTTCAAACGAGAAGGAATAAAGGTGGGAGGGTACGTCGCACTCAGCCCCGGGATATCGGTTGTGCCACCAGGTACCTCCAATTCCGGGAGCTGCTTCAAGAATGGTGAAGTCAGTGATCCCCGCTTTCTGAAGTTGAATTCCGGTACAAATACCCCCCGGACCGGCGCCGATAATGATGATGCTTAATGTGGGAGCCACGAGAATTACCTTGTCATACTGTGAGGCGGGCAGTTTAGCGATTAGAGGATTGTGGATACAGAACCCACGATGCCGCAGGGTATGTTCGTCTTGAGTTGGCCGTGCAATGAGCGCTCTTAAGATTCTGCTCACGAATAACGAATTTGCTCAATACACGGCGTGCGCATTGAGTTGATCGGCCTGCACCTGATTGCGATCGAGTTATAGCGGCAAAGGTCAGTCGTGCACTTTGATCGCGCGCTCAGTAGCGTATCGGAATCATCAGATGATCAGCGGCCCATGTCGTTTGTCGCCTGGTCGATCCTTGCCTAGGCTCTGGTTCTGTATTTGTCACACTGGTGCACCCGGGGGATCCATTGTTGTTCATCTGTGCTTGATGGCAGGTACGTTGCTTGGACTCACGATATACTGACTGAATCAGCGACTCATCTCCCTAGGAATATCTCTGGGGCGTGGCAGCGCGGTAGGTTTGTTGCTTGCACTGACTAGCGTTGCACTTGAGCCGGCACAGCGGTAGACATCGGTCTAAAGAGAGTCACAAACAGGTGGTGCAGGAATCTACTATGAAAAACTATGTACTCAGTGACGATGAGGTCACGTTCTTCAATGAGCACGGATATCTGCGATTGGATGCGGTGTTTTCCCCGGCGGAAGTAGATGTGATGGCTGAGGAGCTCGATTGGCAGATCGACAACTGGGCGGGTACTGGACCCGGCTGGCGGGGTGAGTGGCGCAAGGTCTACATGGATGTTGACACCGAACGCCGTTCGAAGCTCACTGCGCTCCACGATCTGCATCGGTACTCAAGGGCGTGGTGTGACGCCGTCACAAACAAGCGATTGGCGGGATCGATTGCTGATCTGCTGGGAGAGAACGTGGAGCTGCACCATACGACACTGCACGCGAAGCCCCCCGAAACCGGTCATCCGTTTCCGATGCATCAGGATTGGGCCTTCTATCGTCATGAAGACGGGCGCTACATCGACTGTCTGGTCCACCTGGATGACACCTCGGATGAAAACGGGTGTATTCGATTCCTCGATGGCTCCCATAAAGGTGGCGTTCGGAAACACATCACCAGGTTCCCGGATGGTAGTTACTGCGAACCACATTTGCCGACGGACCAGTACTCACTGGACGACACTGTTCCTGTTCCGGCTAAACGGGGCGATGTGGTGATTTTTCACCTGCATATGATTCATGGCTCTCGTATCAACCAGACCGACCGGATCCGCAGATTAGTGCGTATGGGTTACCGGGATCCTGAAAACGTACAACTGGGTGGTCAGTCTAAAATCAGACCGGGATTGATGGTCTGGGGGCGTCGACCGCGTACGGAAGGACAGATGCCTTTTTCAACCGAGATCTGATCATGAACAAGACGATTGACGAGGCGGTCAGGGAAGTTGAACGGGACGGGTACACCGTTATCGAGGACTTTCTTTCCGAAGATCAGCTGCGCGCCTCTACCGAAGCGTTGGCGAAAATAGAATCACAGGTTGACTTCGGTCGTGATATGTTTAGTGGTACGCGAACCAAACGTTCTTCTAATCTTGTGGGGATGACCCGATCTTTCGATAGTGTTGTCACGGATGAACGTATGCTGGAATTGGTGCGTGGCGTACTGGGCCCGGATATCCAGTTGTCGATTAGCGCGATGATCAAAATCTTTCCTGGAGAAACCCATCAACCGCTGCACCAGGATGATGGCTTGTGGCCTGCGCCGAGGCCGCATCAACCGTTTGTATTGAATACCATGTATGCAATAGATGACTTTACGGAAGCCAATGGCGGAACCACATTGGTTCCTGGTTCCCATGTTTCAACTGACCCTGTGAATCAAGAGGCGGAGCGTGTTGCCGTCGCGATGCCGCGCGGTTCTGTATTAGCTTGGGATGGTGCTACCTGGCACGGAGGGGGGGCGAGTCGGGACGACGGGGGTGAACGCTGTGGACTTAATATCAACTACAACGCCGGGTGGCTAAAGCAGCAGGAAAATCAGTTTGTGTGTATTCCGCAGGAGGTGGTAGTGATATTGCCGAAAACCCTACAGCGCCTTCTGGGTTATCAGACCAGCTTTGGTGGCATTCTGGGAAGTGCTCATGGGCGTGATCCGCTGGATGTGGTGACAGACCGAGTTCGAAGCTCAATGCAGGAGCCGCAATGAAAGCGCTGGTCGATGAAGGCTATCAGTCTGTTAGTTATCAGGACGTCCCTTTCGAGGATTGCGCGACTCTCTGTATGCGGTTGGGCTGATCTGAAGCTACCGTCAGGCTCCCAGCAGTGACCGAACACGCGAATAGTGTTGCTGGTCAGAGGGGTGAAAGGGCGGCCATCGTAATCGGCACTAGGAGATCGGCGCCGATGCGGTGTGTCCAACCCCGCCCTATCATTGGTTCTAGCGGATGCAGTATCCCATAGCAGACGCTAACATCGGGAATATGTTCCGATTCGATCGTCGGACCCTGACTCTGTGCGAAAATGTGCAATGGAGGCACTCTCTGACGTCATGACAGATTTACCGCTGGCCATCACAGCAGGCGATGCATCCGGGGTTGGGCCGGAGATTGCGCTGCGCCTGTTTGCTGCCGGTAAATTGCCCAACGACGTCGTCGTATACGGTGATGTGTCTGTTTTCATTGCATGTGCATCCCTGCTTTCACTAGATGTCCCAATCCATGCAACCGAGGATCCATCGAGGCGAAAAACTGGCGCGTTGAACATTGTTGACGCGGGGATGTTGTCCTCTTCAGAACTGACACCCGGTGTGATGTCAGAAGCCGCGGGTCTTGCAGCGCACCACTACGTGGTCACGGCGACGGAAGATGCCATCGCAGGCAAAGTTTCTGCCATCGTGACGCTGCCAATTAACAAGGAGGCAACACAAGCCTCCGTGCCTGGATTCATCGGCCACACGGAGTTGATTGCCGGACTCTGCGGGACTGACGACTATGCCATGATGCTGGCTAGACAGGATGTCGCGGTCAGCCATGTCAGTGCACATGTTTCGCTCCGCGAAGCGATTGAACTTGTGGAGCCAAAACGTATCGGTCAGGTGATCCGGCTGACACACAACGCGCTATCTGCCTTTATCGCGAAGCCGCGCATTGCTGTCTGTGGGTTGAATCCCCACGCTGGCGAAAATCGGTTATTTGGCAATGAGGATGCTGACCAGATCGTACCGGCCATTGAGACTGCTATGGCTGACGGTCTCACTGTGAGTGGTCCACACCCTGCGGATACGGTTTTCTATCGGGCGGTGCACAAGGACCAGTACGACGCAATCATCTGCATGTACCACGACCAGGGACATGCACCCATGAAACTGATCGGCTTTGAGAATAGCGTCAATGTGACCATTGGTCTGCCGATCGTGCGTACGTCCGTAGATCACGGTACGGCGTTTGATATCGCCTGGCAGGGCAAAGCTTTTACCTCATCATTACTCCATGCTATTCACTACGCGCAACGTTTGAGGAGTGGGTGAGGTTATGCGAGTTGTTCTCAGTTTTGACTCACATGGTCTGAATTCTGGAAAATGGGAGGCTTACGCAGGAGCCAGTTAATGAATCAATCAGAAGCAGGCCATATTGAAGCTGAGTGTCTTGAGGCGGACTATCTCGTCGTGGGCGCAGGCGCAATGGGCATGGCATTCACGGATGTCCTGATGACCGAGACCAATGCCACTGTCATCATGGTAGATCGTAACCATAAGCCTGGTGGTCACTGGACCACAGCCTACCCCTTTGTGCGACTGCATCAGCCCTCGGCATTCTACGGTGTCAATTCCAAACCACTGGGTGAGAACAAGATCGACCAAGTGGGGTTCAACAAGGGTCTTTACGAGCTGGCATCAGCACAGGAGGTTGTCAGCTATTTTGAGCAAGTGATGCGTGAGCAATTTTTACCATCAGGGCGTGTCCGGTATTTCCCAATGTGTGACTATGAAGGTGATGGTCATTTCGTATCCTGCATCAGTGGTGAAGTCACCAAAGTCAAAGCGGGCAAGATCGTCGATTCGACCTATATGAACGTGACAGTTCCATCGATGCGTCCACCACCGTTTCCGGTGGCCAATAGCATGACGTGCCTACCGCTCAACGATCTGGTGAAGGTGACAACTCCCAAAGAAGGTTACGTGGTCATCGGGGCTGGGAAGACAGGTATGGATGCCTGCCTTTTTCTACTTGCTAATGGTGCATCTCCGGATGACATCTGCTGGATTATGTCCAGAGATTCCTGGATTCTTAATCGGGCCAATCTGCAGCCGGAACTCATCACCGAGGAACTGGCTAGCCCTCGAACGGGCGAGCGGAATCAATGGGACGCCAAGGATACGAATGATCTGTTCGATATTCTCGAGTCTTCGGGTCAGCTGCTCCGGATCGACCCTGACGTCAAACCGACGATGTATCGCTGCGCCACGGTGACCATGGCCGAAATTGAAGCACTTCGCAGCATCAAAAATGTGGTTCGCATGGGGCATGTGACAGAGATCACCAACAGCGAAATCACGCTGGATGAAGGCAGTATCCCAACCACCGCCAATGTGTTGCATATTGACTGTACTGCTGACGCTTTGGCGACACGCCCCTCTGTCCCTGTGTTCTCCGGAAACCAGTTGACGCTGCAGACAGTTCGAACGTGCCAACAGGTATTCAGTGCTGCCTTTATCGCGTTTGTCGAAGCGACAATTGAAGAAGAGGACGAAAAAAACCGGCTTTGTACACCGGTACCACATCCAGATAGCGATATCGATTGGCTCCGCACGACGCTCGGTACCATGCAGAACGGAGGTATCTGGGCGTCCGTACCCAAGCTGCAGCAATGGCTGATGAAATCTCGGCTGGACCCATTCACACAACCACCGAAGGAAGGTGAATCGACGCCACAGTTTGCCGAGAATGTCGGCGATATGCTGAAAGGTGCGATACGGGTTAACGAACTCTATACCCAATGGCTTGGTGAACAGGAGCAGGCATGAAGGAAATTCCACAACCGGATGAAAATAATGTCTGGCGGCTGAAATCGCCAGGTGGGCTGGACTCGCCGCGATCGCCGCGACCGGACGCCGAAAACAAATACTTCATAGTCTCAACAGACGGCCATGTGCAGGAGCCCTTTGATCTCTGGCTGAAGCGCATGGACGAGAAATACCGCGATCGTCTACCCGGCGTCGCGATCGATAAGCAAGGCGACAAGTTTCAGAAAACAGAAGGTTTTCGACCACTCCGTATCCGTAACATCAAGTTTGAAGGCGAAGATGGCTTGCGCAATGGTGCTGGCGCGACCCCAGAAGAGCGCATTGAAGATCTGGCTCTCGATGGCGTGGATGCAGAGATCATGTTTCCGAACAAAGGCCTCACGATCTGGGCGACTCCGGATGCAGAGTTCAGTCAGGCGATGTGCCGGGTCTACAACGACTGGGCGTGGGAGACATTTTCGGACCACAACGATCAATTGATCCCCATGGCATGTGTCGCGGCGGCCGATATTGATGGTGCCATAGCCGAAATCGAGCGCTCCGCTGACCGCGGGTTCAAGGGATTGTCATTGCCCTGTAAACCCGTGTGGGGTGCTCCAAACCACGAGGACCTGAATTATAATCTACCGGAGTTTGACCCATTGTGGTCTGCGATCTCGGAAACGGGCTTACCAATCACATTTCATGTGTCGACAGGACGAGACCCGCGAACCTCGCGAGGAAACGGTGGTGCGGTCATCAATTATGCGGTCCATTCGCTGGCACCTACGATGGAGCCTATTGCGAACCTGTGTGCTTCAGGTGTCATCGAGCGTTTTCCAAATCTTCGGTTTGGATCGGTCGAAGCGGGTATCGGTTGGGTGGCATGGGCGTTGTCTGCCATGGATGAGGCTTATAGGAAGCACCACATGTTTGTGCGTCCGAAGCTGCAGGGGTTACCTAGCGACTACTTCAGAGCGAATGGCTTTGCGACATTTCAAGAGGACAAGCCCGGACTGGATCTTGCCCGGGAACACAATCTGGTCAACAACTACATGTGGGCGAATGACTATCCGCACCATGAAGGCACCTGGCCCCACTCAGCAGAAGCCATTGAGCGCACCATGCCGGAGTTGTCTGATGAAGAGCGTGCTCAGATTCTCGGACTGAATGCGGCAAGGGTCTTTAACGTACCGATTCCAGAACGGTATCGAGCGTTCACGGACGTTCAGGCGCAGCTTGCTGGCTAGCAGCGGCTCTCACTTATAGAAACGAATAGAGGGACACTCTATGGGCACCATGAGGGGGCAGGTGGCAGTCGTCGGGGTGGGTGAGACAGCGTATTACAAGCGTGGTCAGTCTCCCGATGCTGAAATGAAACTCGCGCTGAAGGCGATCATCGAGGCTTGCAAGGATGCGGGTATCTCTCCAAAAGAGATTGACGGTTTTGCGTCCTACAGCAACGACCGTAATGATCCATCTGCGCTCGCATCAGCGCTTGGATGCAAGGAGCTCCGTTTTTCGAATATGCAGTGGGGTGGGGGTGGTGGCGGTGGGTCCGCCGCGATTTCAAATGCGGCTGCGGCGATTCATGCTGGTGTCGCCGACACGATCGTGGTTTTCCGTGCGCTGGCACAGGGTCAGTTTGGACGTTTCGGGCAAGGGTCTCGCAGTAATCACGTGTCGGGTGCGGGTGCCTATACAACGCCGTACGGACTGATGTCCCCGGCACAGAGTTTTGCGATGAAGGTTGTCCGATTCATGCACGATCACGGCGTGAGACAAGAGGCACTGCGGTCGATTTCCCTCGCGTCCTATCATCACGCACAAAACAATCCACGCGCGGTGATGCACGGACGCCCGCTCGATGAAGAGAAGTACGATAGCTCTCGATGGATTGTGGAGCCTTTCCACCTGTTCGACTGTTGTCTGGAGAATGACGGTGCGGCGGCGATGGTGCTGGTGTCGGCGGAGCGCGCCAAAGACTTCCCGAGGAAGCCTGCCTATATCCTAGGAGCGGTCGGTGGTTCCCACTACCGTGCCGGTGCCAGCAGTCACAACACGCCAGACTATGCGACATCAACCTTCAAGAGTCTGGCACCACACCTGTACGACATGGCGCAACTAAAGCCAACTGACGTCAATGTGTTGCAGAGCTATGAGAACTTTACCGGTGGTGTGTTGATGAGCATTGTGGAACACGGTTTCTGTGAGCCCGACGCTTGCAACGAATTTTTCGTAAAGGAACGATTCTTCGCCGGTGAAGGCGACCTGCCGCTCAACACTAGTGGTGGGAACCTGGCCGAATGCTACATGCATGGGCTGGGGCTCAATATCGAGGCGGTGCGTCAAATACGGGGTGAATCCAGCAATCCGGTACCGGACGTCGATGTTTCCATGTGTATTTCAGGTCCCATGGTGACACCAGTCAGTTCCAGCATCTTCGGTAGTGAGGCGACACTATGAGTGACTACTATCTGAACGAAGGCCTTGCGCAGCCAATCCCTACTGATCTGGACAAGCCATTCTGGGAAGGTCTCGATAACGACCAGCTGTGGTTACAACGTTGTAACGACTGTGGTGGCTGGCAATGGGGACCGGAGTGGATCTGTCATCATTGCCACAGTGAAAACGTTACGTTCGAACGGGTGGAAGCCAAGGGCAAGATCTACAGTTTCGAGCGGGTTTGGCATCCCGTACATCCAGCTTTGGTGGAACAGGGTCCGTACATTGTGGTGTTGGTTGAGGTCCCACACGCAGGTAACGTGCGCCTGGTTGGAAATTTAGTCGGAGATCCGGAACAGGATGTTGTGATTGACAGTAAGGTTACCGCTGTCTTTGAGCATCATGCGGACTTCACATTGCTGCAATGGCAGGTCGGTTAGTGACCTTCCGCTGCCCTTTTATGGGCGGCGTAAATCCATGAGCTTAAGCCGTTGTATCACTACTTGATGACCGGTTGCAG
>Ga0208624_1000168_pt1 | contig 34425 bp, 31 predicted proteins | sample Knorr_S23_td_DCM_FD_185607 | JGI IMG/M metagenome (GOLD analysis project Ga0208624, IMG submission 185607) | Marine microbial communities from Southern Atlantic Ocean transect - Knorr_S23_td_DCM_ad_71m_LV_A (SPAdes) (version 2) | ecosystem: Environmental > Aquatic > Marine > Oceanic | place... | reverse complement strand
CCCGCAGAGGAGGCTCCGGCGGACGCTGAGGGTGACGACGAGGCGGAAGAGAAGGAGGACGGCGACTCCGACGCCTGATCCCCAGTGGAAGCCTCCTTCGGAAAGATCTTCACCGTCCGAGAGACGAGAGAAAAGGTCTTCAACACGATCTTCCTCTTGCTCGCTTATCGGGTCGGATTCCAAGTGCCCATCCCCGGGATGAGCGCTGAGTTCCTGCGTGGCGGGAACGAGACCAACCCCCTGTTCGGCCTCATGAGCGCGTTCTCAGGTGGCCAGTTGGGGCAGACCACGATCTTCGGCCTAGGGATCATGCCCTACATCTCGGCGTCCATCATCTTCTCGATGCTGACGAAGATCTCGCCGACGATGGAGGCTGTGGCCAAGGAGGGCGCCTCCGGTCAGAAGAAGATCAACCAGTGGACCCGTCTCGCGACGGTCCCCATCGCCTTGATTCAGGCCTTCTTCGTCTACACCGGGGTGTTCTTGAACGACCCCAACATGATCTCGCCTGAGATGCAGGACAGCCCTGTCCTCTTGGGTGCTGTTGTCATCGCGTCCCTGATCGCTGGTGCGCTGATCGTGATGTGGCTCGGAGAGCTCATCACTGAGCACGGCGTCGGAAACGGCGCCTCGCTAATCATCATGGCGGGGATCATCGCTTCTATGCCGGTCTCGTTCCTACAGATCTGGGACACCCCTGAGTTCTGGAGCACGCTGCTCTTCATCTCAGGCATCTGGGCTGTGGTCGTCTACGTGGTCGTCTTCATGCACAAGGGCGCCCGCAGGATCCCGGTCCAGTACGCGCGCCTCACACGTGGCCGCAGGGTCTACGGTGGCCAGCGCCACTACCTCCCTCTGAAGGTCAACATGGCCGGTGTGATGCCCATCATCTTTGCCTCGGTGCTCTTCGTGATCCCAGGCGTGATCTTCGGCGTCCTCGGCTGGGAGTATGCGCAGTCCATCTTCAGCGATCAGACGGGCTTCGTTTACGTCTCGATCTACGTCGCCATGGTGTTCACGTTCTGCTTCTTCTGGAACCGACTGATGTTCCGCCCGGAAGAGATCGCGGACAACCTGCGCGAGCATGGCTCCTTCATCCCTGGTATCCGCCCGGGAGCGAAGACTGCGGAGTATCTCTCTAGCGTCCTCACTCGCCTGACCTTGGTGGGGGCAGCGTTCCTCGCCGTGGTCGCTGTGGCGCCCTCCTTCATCACTGAGGGCACCCCGATGCCGGCGAACATGCAGTACTTCATCGGCGGCACCTCCGTCCTGATCGTCGTGGGGGTCGCGCTAGACCTCGTCGACAAGCTCGCCGCCCAGCTCGTCATGCGCAACTACGAGGGCGCGATGAAAGAGGGTGGTCCCGGCTGGACTAAGAAGGAAGGGGACGCCTAATGACCTCTGCCGTGATCATGCTCGGCCCCCCCGGGGCAGGAAAAGGTACCCAGGCTGTGCGTCTGGCCGCTGAGCTCGGCCTCCCGCACATCTCAACGGGTGACCTCTTCCGGGAGAACCTCTCCAACGAGACCGATCTCGGCAAGCTCGCGAAGACCTACATGGAGGCCGGCAAGCTGGTCCCTGACGAGGTCGTGATCGACATGCTCTTTGGCCGGGTCGCGGCAGATGATTGTGGGGGAGGCTACCTCCTCGACGGCTTCCCGCGTACCGTCGCCCAAGCAGAAGCGCTCTCTGAGCGTCTCTCTGATGGGTGGACGACGCGGACCCTGCAGCTGGACGTCCCTGATGAGGCCCTGGTTGAGCGCGCCTCTGGTCGCTTGCTCTGCAAGGACTGCGGAAACATCCACCACGAGAAATACAAGGCGCCTGCAGTCGATGGCGTCTGTGATGCTTGTGGCGGGGAGCTCTACAAGCGCACTGATGACAACGCTGAGACCGTGATGGAGCGTCTCGCGGTCTACCACAACGAGACGAGCCCTCTCATTCAGTACTACGGCGAGCGAGAGATGCTCGATGTGGTGGATGGCTCGCGGACCCCTGACGAGGTCTTCGAAGACCTGCGAGGGCTGCTCTCTCCGAGCGGGACCTCAGGACAGGAGGTCTCATGATGGCTAAGGAAGAGCCCATAACCGTGGAAGCCGTCGTCACAGAGTCGCTCCCGAACGCCCGATTTCGCGCCAAGCTGGAATCAGGACACGAGATCCTCGCACACGTCAGTGGGAAGATGCGGATGCACTACATACGCATCCTGCCCGGAGACAAGATCACCGTAGAGATGAGCCCTTATGACCTAACAAAGGGGCGAATCATCCAACGCGGAGACCGTCGGCCTAGGCCGAGGAGACGAAGAAGATGAAAGTACGAAGCAGCGTCAGAAGGTTATGCCTCAACTGCAAGATCGTGCGTCGTAGGGGCGTGCTGCGGGTCATCTGCAGCGCGGATCCGCGCCACAAGCAGCGGCAGGGCAAGTAGGAACATACGAATGAAGAACCCCCAGAACCGGAACAGGAGGCACGCCGCGCTCTAGAGCGTGAGGCGTCGACAGTTATGCCCCGAGTCAACGGTGTAGACATACCCAACGATAAGCGCCTGGAGATCTCCCTGACGTACGTCTTCGGAGTCGGTCGTGTGACCGCCCAGAAGATCTGCGCAGGCCTCGAGCTCGACCCGGCCATGCCCGCACGCGACCTGACTGAAGAGCAGGTCACGATGCTCTCCGGTTACATCGAGAAGAACTATCTCGTCGAGGGTGAGCTCCGTCGCTTCAGGGCGTCGGCGATCAACCGTTTGCGTGACATCAACTGCTACCGGGGCCTCCGCCACCGTCGTGGTTTGCCTGTCCGCGGGCAGCGCACCAAGACGAACGCGCGCGGCCGCAAAGGCCCGAAGAAGACCGTCGCCGGCAAGAAGTCAGTGAAGGGGATGAAGTAGGCCTAGAGCCCGAGTTTGAATCATGGCTAATAGCACAAAGAAGAAAGCGAAGAAGAACATCGTCAAGGGCATCGCCCACGTGTTCGCGTCCTTCAACAACACCATCATCACGATCGCTGACCCGCAGGGGAACACGGTCTCATGGGGGTCGTCCGGAGCGATGGGGTTCAAGGGGACTCGTAAGAGCACACCCTTCGCCGCCATGCGCGCTGGCGAGAGAGCTGCTGTCGCGGCTATCCGCCACGGGATGAAGGAGGTCGATGTACGAATCAAGGGAGCGGGGTCCGGGCGCGAGTCCGCCATCCGCTCGATGGCCAAGGCGGGCCTGAAGATCCTCTCCATCGAGGATGTCACGCCCCTCCCGCACAACGGATGCCGCGCCAAGAAGCGTCGGCGCGTCTAGTTCATCCAGGAGAATAGAGTCAATGGGACGAAACACAGGACCTAAGTGGAAGCTCTCGAGGCGGGAGGGGATGGACCTCTTCAGCCGCGGCGCGCACGGCGCCCGAGGCAAATCACCCCTGGCAAAGCGCGACTATCCCCCCGGGGTTCACGCGCAGAGCCGCCGGAAGATCAGCGAGTACGGCATCCGCCTTCGCGAGAAGCAGAAGCTCAAGCGCATCTACGGTGTGCGTGAGCACCAGTTCCAGCGCTACTTCAAGCGCGCGGAGCGCATGAAGGGCAACACCGGGGAGAACCTCTTGAACCTCCTCGAGCGTCGCCTCGACAGCGCGATCGTCACCAGCGGCTTCGCCCTCACGATCGCTCAGTCGCGACAGCTGGTCGCGCACGGCCACTTCACCGTCAACGGCCGGAAGGTGGACATCGCCTCCTTCCAGGTCCGCCCTGGTGACGAGATCAAGCCGCGCGACAAGGAAAACACAAAGCAGATCGTCTCTCAGAACGTCGAGCTCAACAAGGGCGGCTTCGTCCCTGAGTGGCTCGATGCCAACGCAGACACGATGGCAATCAAGGTCGTTTCGCTTCCGCAGCGGAACGACTTCCCGTTCCCCATTCAAGAGCAGCTCATCGTCGAACTGTGCTCCAAGTAGGTCGAGGAGAAACGCACCATGAGAATTCGCTGGCGTAATTTTGAGTTGCCGAGTTCGGTCATCCTGGAGAAGGAGACCAAGTCGGAAGAGTATGGACGCTTCTCCGTTGAGCCGTTCGAGCGTGGCTTCGGCCACACGATCGGCAACGGGCTTCGGCGCGTCTTGCTGTCCTCCATCGAGGGGACGGCCATCACTGCGGTCAAGATCGAGGGCGTCTCGCACGAGTTCGACTCTCTCGACGGCGTCTATGAGGACGCGGCCGACATCATCCTGAACCTGAAGCGCTTGAGGATCAGCTACTCTGGCGACAAGCCCATCACCTGCCGTATCAACGTCAGCAAGAAGGGTGTCGTCACCGGTGCTGACGTCGAGTGCGAGGGGGATGCGCAGGTCGTCAACAAGGACCTCCGCATTGCTGAGCTCACGATGGATCGTGACTTTGAGGTCGAGCTAGACGTCAACCGCGGTCGCGGGTACGTGACCGCTGACGACAACGCGGTAGAGGTCGAAGGTGTCATCGGGAAGATCCCCGTGGACTCCATCTACTCGCCCGTCCTGCGCGTTCGCTACTCGATCGAGCAGACCCGCGTCGGCAAGCTGACCAACTACGACAGGCTGATGCTTGAGATCTGGACTGACGGGACTGTCTCCCCTGAGATGGCCCTCGTTGAGTCCGCCAAGATCTATCGTAAGCACCTCAACCCCTTCGTGCTGCAGGACGAGTTCAAGGACGACGTCTTGCTTACGGATGACCCGGTCGACAGCGAGTTCAACCAGAGCAACCGTGAGATCTCCGAGATCGAGCGCGCCCTGGATCGCTCTCTGTTGGAGCTCGAGCTCAGTGTCCGAGCTAAGAACTGCTTAGACGGCGCGAACCTTCAGACCATCCGAGACCTCGTCTCGCTCTCAGAGCAAGAGGTCATGAACCTGAAAAACCTCGGCAAGACCAGCCTGACCGAGATCAAGGCGAAGCTCGCAGAGCGCGGCTTGGCACTCGGGATGGCCGCTGAATGACCCACAGGGGCATCTAGATATGCGACACAGAGTAAAAGGCTACAAGCTGGGACGGACCGCTGCGCACCGCACGGCCATGACCCGGAACATGATGGTCTCGCTGATTGATCACGAGCGCATTACGACGACCGTGCCCAAGGCGAAGCACCTTCGCCCGATCATCGAGAAGATCGTCACCCTCGCTAAGGAGGACACGCAGGCTAACCGCCGTCGGGCGTTCTCCAAGCTGCGGGACAAGGAGGCTGTGCAGAAGCTCTTCGACGTGCTTGGGCCGCGCTTCAAGGAGCGCCCGGGCGGCTACTGCAGGATCCTGAAGATCTCTAAGCCGCGTCTCGGCGACGCTGGCGAGCGTGCGATCATCGAGTTCGTTGAGCGTACCCTCGATGAGACCTCGCCTGAGGAGCAGGCCTCAGCGGCTGAGGGCGCAGAAGCCACAGCCTGAGTCAGCTCAAGAGAAGACAGCGAGGCGCCGACCCGGCAGGGTGGGCGCCTCGTTTTGTTTCATCCGATCAGCTGCGAGTGAGGCTCACGCGGCCCTCTCCGATGAGCTCATCGACCTCGCGGGCGAAGGGCTCGGAGATCGAGATGCGGCAGTGGCTGCCTGCGCGAACGCGACGGGTCGTGCCGTCGTTCCCCTGCACCTGCAGGTAGACGCTCTGTCTTCCTGGGTGGCGCTGAAAGAGCTCCTGGAGGCGGGGGAGGAGCTCTACGTCAGCTGGGGTGACCGGGATGACGAGGCCGCCGTCGAAGCGCTGCAGGGCCTCCTCAAGCGTCATGACCTCGTCTAGGAGGAGGTTCGGGTCGTCAGCGTCACGCTCCATGCGACCACGCAGGACGACGATCTCCCCGTTGCCGACATCATCGCGGCACTCCGCATATGTGCGGGGGAAGCACGTCACAGGGATGCTGCCGTGGAGGTCTTCGAGGCGGAACCTGGCCATCTTCTTGCCCATGTTCTTCCCACTCTGGACCACGCGCTCTTCCATCTCGCGGATCATCCCTGCGACAGTGACCTCAGCGCCGGGCATCTCATTCGCGGTCTTGCTCGTGACGGTCGAGAGGAGGGACAGGAGGCCGCCGCGCTCCTCCAGCGGGTGCCCGGAGAGGTAGTGACCGAGGGCCTCGTGCTCTCTGTCTAAGAGGTCCTGGCGGCTCCAGGCTTCGTACTCTGAGAACTTCCTTGAGTCGTCATCGGTATCCTCTTCGAGGGCGCCGAAGAGGTTGGCTTGCCCCGAGCGGCGATCTGCTGCGGCCGCCGCGCTGTCTGAGAGCGCGCCCTCCAAAGCGGCGAAGATGCTGCCTCGGTTGACCTCTGTGAAGTCAAAGGCGCCAGCCTTGATCATGGCCTCCCAGGCGATCTTGCCGACCTCTTTAGGGTCTGTCTGACCTGTCAGTTCGAAGAGCCCTAGGGGCTTGTTGTCCTTCTTGAGCGCCTCACGCGCGCGGATCAGGTGAGTGATCGCTTGCTCTCCCGTCCCCTTGATGGCGCCCAGCCCATAACGGATCGCGTCTCCCTCAGGGAGGAAGTACCAGTCGGAGCGGCGGGCGTCAGGGCCGAGGATCTCGATCCCAGCGTTGCGCGCGTCGTCCAAGAGCGCCTTCACTTTGTCCGAGTCTGACATTTCGCAGGACAGGTTCGCGGCCAGGAACTCTTGCCTGTAGTGCGCCTTCATCCACGCAGTCTGATAGCTCAAGATCGCGTAGGCCGCTGAGTGGGACTTGTTGAAGCCGTAGCCTCCGAACTTGAGGATGTTGTCCCAGATCTGTTTGGCGTCTTGCTTGGAGCAGCCGTTCTCCACTGCGCCATCCACGAACTTCGCGGAGAACTTCTCCATGATGGCGACGATCTTCTTGCCCATGGCCTTGCGCAGGTTGTCTGCTTCGGCGAGCGAGAAGCCGGCGAGGTCACTCGAGATCCGCATGACCTGCTCTTGGTAGACGATGCAGCCGTAGGTCTCTTCGAGGATGCCCTCGAGCACGGGGTGCTCGTACTCGACGGCCTCGCGACCGTGCTTACGGTTGACATAGAGGTCATCCATCCCGGCATCCAAGGGGCCGGGCCGGTAGAGCGCGAGGAGCGCGACCAGGTCTGCGAAGCAGTCCGGTTGCATGCGCGTGATGAGCTTTCGCATGCCCTCGGACTCGAGCTGGAAGATGCCCTGCGTGTCTCCTGTCATAAGGAGCTCGTAGACAGCGGGGTCGTCCTGTGTGCCCTCCAAGAGATCAGGGACCTCTCCGCCAGCGGCTCGGATCAACGCCTCGCACTTGTCGAGGATCGTGAGCGTCCTGAGCCCGAGGTAGTCCATCTTGAGCAGCCCGAGGTCCTCGAGGTGACCTGCGGCCCACTGAGTGATGGGGGTCCCTGCGCGCTTATCCACGGCGAGGGGGACGTACTCGAGGATCGGGCGGTCGGCGATCACCACACCTGCGGCGTGGATAGAGAAGTGTCGCGACATACCCTCGAGAGAGAGGGAGTAGTCGAAGAGCTCGCGCATCACCTCAGAGCTCTTGCTGACCTTGATGAGGTCGTCGTTCTTGCTCTTCTCGAGCTCCTCTTGCTTCTTTGGGTTGTCGCTCTTCTCGAGCCCCAAGAGGACGGGGAGCTTGGGAGTGTTCGGGCCGTCCGGGATCATCTTGGTGACGCGGTCGACCTCCCGCAGGGGCACGTCTAGGGCGCGACCCACGTCCCTGATGACGCCCTTAGACTGCATGGTCCCGAAGGTGATGATCTGGGCGACGTGGTCGTTCCCGTACTTCTCCCGCGTGTATTCCATCACCCGCTCACGACCGTCCTTGCAGAAGTCGATGTCGATGTCAGGCATCGAGACGCGCTCGGGGTTGAGGAAGCGCTCGAAGATGAGCCCGTGGTAGAGCGGGTCAATCAGGGTGATGTCGAGGAGGTAGGCGACGATCGAGCCCGCCGCTGAACCCCGACCGGGCCCGACGGGGATGCCGTTCTCACGCGACCACTTGATCAGGTCCCAAACGATGAGGAAGTAAGAGGTGAAGCCCAGCTGGCGGATGACCTTCTTCTCCATCTCGAGGCGCTCGCGAGCCTCCTTCTGGTCACCGCTGTACTTCCTGTTGAGGCCCGCCTCGAGGAGCTCATTGAAGAACAGCTCCGGGTCTCCGCCACCCTCAGGCTCAAAGACCGGGATGTGGTACTTGTCAGGGTCGCCGTCTTCCTTCTCGAAGCTGAACTCGATCCCAATGTCGACTTGCTCCGCGACGTTCATCGTCTCCGTTACGGAGTCGGGGAGGTCCCGGAAGATGTGACCCATCTCTTCTCGAGTGCGGAAATAGAGGGAGTCCGTGTCGAACTTGAAGCGGTTCTCCTCCCTCTTCTTCGCGTTTGTGTTGATGCACAGGAGGAGGTCTTGTGCCTGGCAGTCCTCGTGACGCAGGTAGTGGATGTCGTTCGTCGCGACGAGCGGGATCCCCGTGCGCTGGCTGAGACGGACCATGCTCTCGTTCACTCGGTCTTGTAGCTTGATCCCGTTCCGCTGAAGCTCCAACCAGAAATGGTCTTTGCCGAAGAGGTCGCGGAAGTCCATCGCGAGCCTCTCCGCAGCGTCCTCCTTGTTCTCGCGGAAGAGTTGATTGATCTCGCCAGCAAGGCAGCCAGAGAGGCAGTTGATGCCGCCCGCATATTGGCTAAGCAGCTCCTTATCGATGCGCGGGCGGAAGTGGTAGCCCTCGGTGTATGCCGAGGAGGCCAGTTGGATGAGGTTCTGGTAGCCCTCGTTGTTGCGCGCAATGAGCGTCAAGTGGTTGTAGCCGTTGCCCTGCTTCTTGCTGTGAGGCTTATGCATCGAGTCGCGGGCGACATAAGCCTCACAGCCGATGAGCGGCTTTACCTCGCGCTCAGAGGCCTTGGCGGCCTTGTAAAGCTCGATCGCGCCGAACATGTTGCCGTGGTCGGTCAGGGCGATCGCGCGCTGGCCGTCGTCTGCAGCGGCCTTAACGAGGCTAGAGATCCGGTTCGCTCCGTCGAGGAGGCTGTACTCGGAGTGAACGTGGAGATGGACGAAGTCCGGCGCGGTCATGGGTGTAGATCGAGGAGCAGGTGCGGGCAGGGGGAGCGCTAGCTGACGCCCCGCAGGATGTGCATCAGGAGGGCCTTTTGGGAGTGAAGGCGGTTCTCCGCTTGCTGGTAGACGAGACTCTCAGGTCCGTCGAGGATCTCATCTGTCACTTCTAGGTTTCGTCGGACGGGCATGGCGTGCATCAGGTGGGCGTGGTCTCCGCGCTTCAGCAGAGGAGCATCGACCATCCAGTCGGTGTGACGCGCGCGACGGCTCGCGGCGAGGGTGGAGTTCTCATAGTCCTCGGTTGACCACCACGAGCGCGCATAGACCACCTCGGCGCCATCGACAGCCTCGGGGAGCTCGTTGCTGACTTCGTAACTCCCGCCTGACTTCGCCGCGAGCTCGTTGGTCTCTTCTAGGACCTGACTGTCGAGCTCGTATCCCACAGGGTGGGCGAGCCGGACTTGCATCCCGCTCCGGACAGTCGCTTGCAGGAGCGAGTTGACTACGGATGGGCTCGCCGCGGTGGGGGAGTGAGTCCAAACGATCGTCAGCTTCCTGCTGGGCAGAGCGCCGAAGTGTTCGCGCAGGGTCATCAGGTCTGCGAGCGCTTGCAGCGGGTGCCAGAGCGCGCTCTCCATGTTGATCACAGGGACCTCTGCGTGCGCTGCCCACGACTGGATCATGGAGTCCTTCCGGTCCGTACCCCAGGAGGTCCCGGAGAGCGATGGGCGGATCGCGAGCAGGTCGACGTATCGAGAGAGGACCGTCGCAGCGTCACGTACGTGCTCCGGCGCAGCGCCATCCATGACGCCGCCCTCTCGGTCTTCAAGGTCCCAGAAGTCTGAGGTCGCGTTGAGGTCTATGGGGTGGCCCCCGAGCTGGCCAACCGCGGCCTCAAAGGAAGCGCGGGTACGCAGTGAACCCCTAAAGAAGAGCAGCCCGAGGGTCCTCCCTGAGAGCGCTAGGGGCGCCCCCTCCTGCCGGATCTTGACTGAGGCGTCGAGGATGCCCTCTACCTCCTCTTGGCTTAGGTCTGTGAGCCGAACCAGATGCCTGAGTGACTGGGTAGAGGAGGACATGGACGCAGTCTAACGCGCCGAGGGTGCCATGTCTCACGGGAAGCAGACTTGCTGGCCCAACGCCTTGACTTAGGCGGGGGGCACGGATACAAACTCCCCCCAACTTTTGCACCCCTGGCTCAACTGGATAGAGCACCTGACTACGGATCAGGAGGTTACAGGTTCGAATCCTGTGGGGTGTACCAGCACAGCGGGCACCGCTCACCGGTGCCCGGCCCCTGCGCCGGCCTCTCCCGTCCGGATACGGACGACGAGCAGAGGAGGCGTGATCCGCTCTCTGGAATTCGCAGGAGTCACCCTGACTGAGCCCATGACACCCGGCCCCGACGTCGCCGAGGACGAGCGCTTCATGCGCATCGCCCTCGAGGAGGCGCGCTTGGCCGCGGAGGTCTCGGACGAGGTCCCGATCGGAGCGGTCGTCGTAGTCGGCGGGGAGGTCATCGCGCGCGCTCACAACCAGACGCGCACAGAGACAGACCCCACGGCCCACGCTGAGCTCATCGCTGTCAGAGCCGCGGCACAGGCGCTCGGGAGCATGCGGCTCGTCGGAGCCACGGTTTACACGACAGTTGAGCCTTGCTTCATGTGCGCGGGGGCGCTCAGCCACGCGCGCGTGGCTCGAGTCGTTTGGGGTGTACGTGATCCGAAGTTCGGCGGCTGCGCCTCCCTCGGGGAGGTGCTCACCGATCCTCGGCTCAACCATCAGGTCGAGTGGTCTGAGGGGGTATGCGCCGAAGAGGCGCGAGAGCTCCTCCAGTCGTTCTTTCGCAGCAAACGCGCCGCCAAGGCAGCAGAGCCCCGGGATTAACCCGGAGCGAGCACCTCTAGCGGCGCAAGAAGAGTCCGGCCCCAGCGCAGGGGTCGGCGCGATCGGTCTATAGACTGATCGCCACCTGGAGAGGTGCCGGAGCGGCTGAACGGACTGGTTTCGAAAACCAGCGCGGGGTTCTTCCTCGCCGGGGGTTCAAATCCCTCCCTCTCCGCCATGTACACGAGCTCGTCCCTGATGAGCTCGTCCAGGAGAGGTGTCTGAGTGGCTTAAGGAGCACGCTTGGAAAGCGTGTGTGTCGGTTCCCGGCACCGAGGGTTCAAATCCCTCCCTCTCCGCCATCCCTTGGGGCGGGCGCCAGGGCCCGAGAGTGGGTCCGGTCTTCGCGACGGGTCAGGGTCGAACCGGGTCAGGCCAGGAATGGAGCAGCCCTAAGATCACCGACGCGTGTGTGAGTGACCGGGCCCTCTCTCGTGCCTCGTCCGCCCCTCTCTACTCTTCACTGCGATTTCCTTGCTCTGCGCCCCCTCTGAGTCTGGCCTCTGCGCAGGCCCCTCAGGCTGATAGACTGCTTCCATGAGCTACCTCGTCCTCGCCCGGAAGTACCGGCCTAAGACCTTTGAAGAGGTCTGTGGGCAGGAGGTGGTCACGAGCACCCTGACGGGCGCCATCACCGATGACAGGGTCGCTCACGCCTACCTGCTCTGCGGGCCGCGGGGGACAGGTAAGACGACCATCGCTCGGATTCTCGCGAAGGCGCTCAACTGCGAGGAGGGACCCACCGCGACCCCCTGTGGGAAGTGCGATCGCTGCTTGGAGGCCGACCGCGGCTCCGACGCAGACGTGATCGAGATCGACGCGGCCTCGAACAACGGTGTGGATGAGGTGCGTGCCTTGCGAGAGCAGGCCGCATACAACCCCATGCGTGGTCGCTACAAGGTGTACCTCGTCGATGAGGTGCACATGCTCTCCAAGGCAGCCTTCAACGCGCTGCTGAAGACCCTCGAGGAGCCGCCCCCGCACGTGAAGTTCCTCTTCGCGACGACGGAGCGGAACAAGGTCCCGGACACCATCCTCTCACGCTGCCAGGTCTTGCAGCTTGATCCGATCACTGAGCCTGTGATCAGCGCCCACCTCGAGCACGTCTTCGCCGAAGAGGGCGTCAAAGTTGCCGAGGGTGTGACCGCAGGGGTCGCGCGCATGGCGCGTGGAGGGATGCGGGATGCGCTCTCGATCGCGGACAGGCTGATCTCGCTCGCGGGCAAAGAGCTCGAGATGGAACATCTAGAGCGGCTCTCCTCGACCCGGGGCGGTGACGCGCTCAGCGTCCTAGAGCTGACGGCATCCGGCGACGCCCCCGCACTCTTGGAGGCGCTCCCACGCGTGGAAGGAAGTGAGGCTGAGCTCACTGATGAGCTGCTCGTCTTCACTCGCTCTGCGCTGCTCCTCGCGCACTGTGGTGGGAACACCCCGCTGGTCGATGCTACAGAGGAGACGCGCGCGCGAATGGCTGCTCTCGGCGAGCGCCTAGGGCCCGCGCGAGCTGAAGTCTGGCTAGAGGAGCTGCTGCTCTGCCGTGAGCGCATCCACACCCTCAACGCGCACGGCCGCTCGATCCTTGAGAGCACTTTGTTGGCCCTCGCTAGGGAGGAGGACACCCTGCCCCTGAGCGAGCTCGTTGATCGCCTGACTGCGCTTGAAGGCCGTATTGGAGACGCGCCGGCTCCCAGTCAACAGCCCGCTCCGCGACCCACCGAGGCACCTCCCACGCCGAGCAGGGAGCAGCGAGAGGATGCGGTCATCGAGCCCAGAGCCTCGCGTGAGGAGTCACGCTCTACGGCCTCCGGCGGACCTCGCAAGCGCACAGAGGCGGATCGCCGCGCTGCACGCTCGAGCGCGACGGAGGCCTGGTCGGCTTTCATCGAGGATCTGTCGGGGAGCGCTCAGGCGCTAGGCGAGGTCGTCCGCAGGAAGACACGCTTAGTCTCTCTTGAGGAGAAGCGCGCGGTGCTCAGAGCGACAGAGCTCCTCGAGGAGGAGAAGGCCATGCTTGGGGACAAGCGAAACCAGCGCACCCTCTCGAAGGTGTTCTCAGCCGTACTCGGTAGAGAGCTCGCCGTCGAGATCGAAGACTCGGATACGATCCGCCCCGGCGCGGAGGACCCTTACACCAAGCAGGTCGCCGAGCTCTTCGACGGCCAAATCGAGGACTGACTCATGGCTGGCCCCGGCGACCTAGGGAACCTGCTCAAGCAGGCACAGAAGATGCAGCGTGAGATGGACCTCGCGCGAGAAGAGATCCGCGAGATGACCGTTGAGGGGAGCGCTGGTGGCGGCGCAGCGCGCGTCGAGGTCGATGGTGACGGGACCGTCAAGACGGTGCACCTCAGCGATGAAGCTGGGCTGGGCGACGACATGAGCGCCCTCGCAGATCTGGTCTTAGCAGCGGTGCGTGACGCGCAGACCCGCGCCGAGCAGGTCAAGCGCGAGCGCCTCTCTGAGGTCACTGGAGGGATGGACCTCCCCGGGCTGTTTTAGGAGCGCGAGCCCTTGGCCTTTCCCGCACCTCTCGAAGAGCTCATCGTGGCCTTCGAGCGCTTCCCTGGCGTCGGCCGCGTGACGGCTGAGCGCTTGGCCTTTCACGTCTTGCGCGACCCCAAGGCAGCGGACTTGGCGGGGGCTATTCAGCGCGCAGCGACCCAGACCCTCCGCTGCTCTTCATGTGGCAACATCGCGGAGAGCGACCCTTGCGCGATCTGTGCCGATCCGCAGCGTGACGTCTCGCTCATCTGCGTGGTGGAGGAGCCGCGACATGTCGAGGCGATCGAGCGCTCTGGAGCCTTCAAGGGCGTCTATCACGTGCTCATGGGCGCGCTGAACCCAGCTGAAGGCACTGAGGCTGAACAGCTCTCGATCCCTGCTTTGGTGGAGCGTGTGGGCGCCACAGAGGTCCGTGAGGTCATCTTGGCTACAGACCCTGATGTCGAGGGTGAGGCGACCGCCCACGCGGTTGTGGAGGCCTTGGAGCGAGGGCTCGAGCGACGCCCACTCCTCTCGCGCCTCGCGCGCGGGGTTCCCTCTGGAGGGGCCCTGGAGTACATGCACCGAGGTGTCCTCCAGGACGCATTTGAGGGCCGCAGGTCCATCGGCGAGCGCCGGTAGGCGCAGAAGGGCCAGCGATTTGGCTGAGCTGCCCCTCGGTGGGATAGTGTCTTAAGTTGTTGTGAAGTAGTTACTTAAGTTAAATTCGAGGGCTGAGTTTCGCCCGCATTGGGACAAGAACAGGGGTTGGCAAGCTTCGTGCTCTCAATGTCTGAGGCGGGTCAAGTCGATACGGGCTGTGGACACGATCTCCATGACCGGCCCCTCTCAACGACTCAGCGCTCGCCTCGAGCAGCGCATGACCTTGCAGCCCCGCATGCTGCAGTCCATCGAGCTCCTTCAGCTCTCCTGCGGAGAGCTCAATGAGTGGCTCGAAGAGGCAGCGCGGGAGAACGACGCCCTCGAGCTGACTCGGCCTCAGGAGCTTGCTCGCAGTCCGCGCGGGAGCGCAGAGGCTACAGACCGCCTCTACCAAGCGCTCCAGAACCAGCCTGCTCGCAGCGCGAGCCTCGCGGAGCGTCTGCAAGAGCAGCTCGCGCTCCGTGAGCTCCCTGTGGAGCATGCACGTTGGGTGGGCTTCCTCATCAGCTGCCTCGACCCCTCAGGGCTCCTCAGCCTCAGCGATGAAGAGTGCCTCCACCTCGCAGCAGAGGAGGGGCTTGAAGACGGAGAGGTGCAGCTCGGCCCCGCCATCGCGACGCTCCAGTCCTTCGAGCCTCGCGGAGTCGGTGGACGAGATGCAGTCGAGGCTATGTTGCTCCAGCTGGACCCGACGGAGCCGATGTATCCGCTGCTATGCCAGCTCCTCGAGGACTTCCTCGATGAGCTCGCCAAGAACCAGCGCCCACAGATCGCTCGCGCCCTCGGCGTCAGCCTCGAAGAGCTTGAAGAGCTCGTGGGCGGCCTTCGAGAGCTAGACCCCTGCCCAGGTAAGGCGCAGTTTGCTGAGGACGCGCAGGTCATCTTTCCAGAGCTGATCGTAGAGCCCGCTCCTGACGGCAGCTGGGAGGTCGAGCTAGAGAGCGACCACCTCCCGCGCGTCTCGATCGATGCGGAGTATCGCTCCATGCTCCAGGAGGCTAACGGCGAGCTCGCGAGCTATCTCCGCGAGCGCGTTCGAGACGCCCGCTCCATCGTCGATGCTGTCCAACAGCGGGAAGAGACCCTGCTCAGGGTCGCGCAGTCCGTCTTCCGCCGCCAGCGCGAGTTCTTGGAGGAGGGGCCGAAGAGTTTGAAGCCTCTTCGAATGAACGAGGTCGCTGAGGAGCTCGGCTTGCATCCGAGCACGATCAGCCGCTCTGTGGCGGGCAAGCATGTGCAGAACCCTTGGGGCGTACACCCTCTTCGCTGGTTCTTCCAGGCGGGCGGCCCGGCTGACGATGCCTGCGCCCTAGACACTGTCCGCGAGGCTGTACGCGAGGTGTTTGCGAGCGAGGACCCCGCAGCGCCACTCTCCGATGAGGACGCTGCTGAGCGCCTGCGAGAGCGCGGGATTGACGCTGCGCGGAGGACCGTCGCCAAGTACCGCAAGGAGCTGGAGATCCCCAGCTCCTACCGGCGCCGGCGCTTCGCCTGAGCTCAGCGCGCACGCGGCGCCCGCTTTGCGCGTATCCTTCCGGCCATGCGGAACCTCCGTGCGCTCATCTCCTATGACGGCTCGAAGTTCTTTGGCTGGCAACGCCAAGAGGGCTTCTGGTCTGTCCAGGAGGCGCTCGAGCGCGCGATAGAGTCCGTGACGGGTGAGTCCGTCACCGTCTTTGGCGCAGGCAGGACCGACACCGGAGTCCACGCCCTCCGGCAGGTCGCGAGCTTTCACCTTGAGTCTGAGCTCTCAGATGATCGCTTGCGCCACGCAGTCAACGCGCACATCGGTGAGGGGGCGGTCGTGGAGCGCCTAGAGACTTGTGACGATGACTTTCACGCGCGCTTCTCGGCTTGTGGGAAGCGCTACCTCTACTGGGTCGGCACCTCTCGCTTTCGCTCTCCCTTCCCCGAGGAGTACGCGCACTGGATCAACCAGCCTCTCAGCCTCGCGGCGATGGAGGTGGCGGCGCGAGACCTCATCGGTGAGCACGACTTCGCCGCCTTCGCGAGCTCCGGCTCTGAGCGCAAGACGACGGTGAGGACGATCACTCGCGCACGCATCTTCCCTCGCAGGCGCGGCTTCGCGATCGTCGTCCAAGGAGACGGCTTCCTCTACAACATGGTCCGGACGATCGCCGGCACCTTGATCGATGTGGGGCGGGGTCGGCTCGACACCGACTGCGTCGCGCGGGCGATAGAGGATGGTAGGCGCGCTCCCTTAGGGCCTACGGCGCCTGCCGGGGGGCTCTATCTCCTGCGCGTGCTCTATCCCTTCCCTGCGTTCAGAGGGCCAGATCTCGGGCCCCGCGGCGCGCCCGGTGTGATCCAGCCTCTCGACTCGGAGCGGGGTGATCAGGGGTAGCCGGGCATAGGGGGAGTCGAAGTCGCAGACGAGACCCCTTGATCTCGGGCTGCTTTCGGCCCATCTGTTCTCGTGACCTCGTTGTTTCTCTCCGGCTCGTTTGCTGCCCCTCGAGGGCGCCGCCGGAGCGGTCACCGCGGCCTCTCAAGCGCGCTGTGCGCGCTAGGCACAGGAGGCTCCCTGACCCTGAATGGGGTGGGGTCGTCTCTGCAGGTCGCGGGCGCGTACGCGCCAGGCACCACAGCACCCACTCCCTCAGCCCAGGAGGCGCAACGATGAGGACCCAGGTCTCGATCCTTCACCACGACTACCCCTCGAGGCTCCGTGAGTATGTCCGAGGGAAGATGGAAGCGCTCGAGCGCTTCCATCATCACGTCACCACGATGACCGCACGACTCGAGCGTGAGGGAGGCGGCCACCGCGTTGAGATAGTCACTCAGATCGCACACGGGCCTACTCTCGTCGCAGACGTCTGTATGGATGTGTTCGAGGCTGCGCTAGAGGAAGCTCTCGACCGGATGGCTCGCTCGCTGAAGAGGTCCAATCGGAAGCGCGGCTTGGAGCGCAGGCGCTCAGCTCATAAGAGCGCGTGAAATTTCAGGCAGTCTGATCGCACATGCCCGGTGGAAGGGTGCGTTGATTCTGTTACCTTCAGTGCTGAAGAGGCTGTGAGCCCAAGTGAGTGCTCACGCTTGGCTCTGACGTCTGCACGCATCCACACCCCAGCGCATCCACCGAGATCCCCGATGACCTTCTGGAAAGAGTTTAAGTCCAAGAGTTGTAGCTCCCGCCTCAAGGCAGCGGACAAAGAGCAGGCCCTCGCAGAGATCGTCGACCTCATCGTCAAGGGAGGAGAGCTCGACAGCTCCCTCCGCGATGAGGCGCTCTCAGCCCTCTTGGCCAGGGAGCAGATGGCCTCAACAGGGGTTGGGATGAACGTCGCGATCCCGCACGTAAAGCTCAAGGGCATCGACAAGGTCATCTGCAGCCTCTGCGTGAGCCGCACCGGTCTCGATTGGAACTCTATCGACGGCGACCCTGTGAACATCCTCTTCGTCGTCCTTCGCCCGGAGCGCGCGACGGACTCGCACGACCCCGAGGAGCACATTGAGCGGATGTCTTGGATCGCGCGCTTAGGACGCGAGGCTGACTTCCGGCGCTTCGTCCAGCAGACGAACACGAAGGCTGAGATGCTGGGTCTCCTGAAGGAGATGTCGGCCGTCTGAGGCCACAGCTCGGGGGAGGACTTGGGAGGCCACGAGCAGCGGGCGAAGATCGTCAACCCTGAGGGGCTGCACGCTCGTCCTTGTCACGCGGTCGTGTCGCTGGTCAGGGAGTACGAGTCCGTGCTCAGGATCAGGAACGGGGCCACAGAGGTGAACGGTCGCAGCATCCTTGAGCTCATGACCCTGTCCGCCGCCTGCGGAGACGAGCTGGTGCTGAGGGCAGAAGGGGAAGACGCCCTCGCCCTGCTTGAGGCGCTCACAGCGCTGATCGCGGCAGGTTTCATCGAAAACGACTGAAGCCCTACCCCAGCTTCGGTCGACAGACCTCCTGAGCGGGAGAGGCAGGACGCGCACGCAGGGCGCGCTCTCCCCTCGGAAAACACATGGGAGCAGGGTTTCACTTCAAGCGTCCGAGGAGACTCCTCGGGCTGGACTTCGGCGCATCTTCGTTCAAGGTCGTCGAGCTCACGCGCATTGGCGCGGAGGTCCGCCTCACGGGCTTTGACGCGTCGCCGGTGGGGGATGACCCAGAGCGTGCGCTGACGGAGCTCCTCCAGAGAGGCCGCTATACGAGCAGAGACGTCGCCCTCGCCGTGGGCGGCCGCTCCGCCTGTGTGCGCTATGCGAGCTTTCCGAGGATGCCGCAAGATGAGCTCCTTGAGGCTGTGCGCTTAGAGTCAGACCGGTTGCTCCCTTTTGAGGACACGGCCATCACGCTCGACTGCCAAGAGCTCACGCCGAGCCGAGGCGCGCCGGACGAAGAGACCGTCCCGGTACTCGTCGCGGCATGTCGTACAGACTTCGTAGAGGAGCGAGTCGACGCTGTCTTGCGGGCAGGCTTCACGCCCACGGCGGTAGACGTCGACATCTTTGGGCTGGTGAACGCTTGGTCCCTAGACGACTCAGCGGAGCGCCCGAGCGTGGTCGCGCTCGTCGATGTCGGCAGCTCCCGGACAGGCGTCGTCCTCTTGGAGGAGGGGACGCCGCGCTTCAACCGCGAGTTCGGTCAAGGGAGCCTAGATGTCTCCTCGAGCACTTCAGCGGTCATGCAGGCGCCGATCGCTGGCGCAAGTGAGCCGAACGAGCTAGACGCCCTCGCGCGAGAGATCGCCCTGAGCGTTGAGTACGCGGAGCACAACGAGGGCCTCGAGGTAGAGGAGATCCACCTCACGGGAGGAGGCGCCCTGATCGACGGGCTCCGGGTCCGCCTCGCAGAGGAGTCACGCAAGCGGGTGGAGCTCTGGGACCCAATGAAGCAGCTGGTGCAAGCGTCGGACGAGGCCTCTCTCTTAGAGCTCGGGGAGCGCGGACCTAGCTTTACAGTCGCTCTAGGCCTCGCGGCGAGGTTGGTGGCGGCGTGATTCAAATCAACCTCCTGCCTCTACACCTGCGCAAGCGAAAGACACCGGCGGCGTGGCTCGTCGCGGTGTGCGCGCTCGTCGCGCTCAACGCGACGCTCTTGTCGTGGTGGACCTGGTCTGAGTTTGGAGTTCGCCTAGCTGTTGAGGCAGAGCTAGACGTGCTCGAGCTCGAGATGCGCGGGATCCAGCCGCAGCTCGCTCACCACCGTGCTCTACAGAGTGAGCGAGCGCGTCATGCGAAGCGTGAGGACACCTTGCGTGGCATCGCAGAGGAGAGCATCTCTTGGACTGAGAAGCTGGATCAACTCGTAGACGTGGTCACAGACGGCGGGCAAGCGGAGCGACATAAGATCTGGTTTACGGACCTCGAGGCCGACATCGCTAGCGGTCGCAGAGGCGAGCGGGGTGGCGTGCTCAGAGCTGGAGGGGTCTCTGGCTCCGAGCGCTTCGCAGACGTGGCGGACTTCCTCGATGACCTCGAGGCCTCGCCCTTTGGGCAGCAGTTCAGCGCGCCAGCGCCACCAGAGGGCTCTGTCTCGCTCGTGGACTCAGAGTTAGAGCCGCCTGTGGTCTGGTCCTTCCCGCTGCAGGTGTCGCTGTTGAGCGAGGGGGAGCGGCAGTGAACGCGAGCGGTCTGAGGGTCTTCCTCATCTCAGCTGGCTTCCTCACGGTCGGCCTCTCAGGGCTCGTCTGGCGTTCAAGCGCTGAGCTTGAGTCAGCGCGCCTGGAGGTCAAGACGGTCTCAGAGCGGATCACCGCTGAGCGCGTGCTCCTCGATGAGACCCCCGCCCTCGAGCAAGAGGTGCTCGTGTACAGAGAGATCTCAGGGAGGATGGCGGCGATCCTCCCGGATGAGGCTGGGTTGAATGACCTGGTCCGCAGCTTGCAGGTCTTCAGCGAGCGCTCGGGGGTAGAGATCCGCAGTCTCCGTCGCGCCGCGCCGCGTGGAGAGGCCAAGCGCGGAGGAGACCTCCGAGCGGTCAGCTACACCCTCGAGTTAGAGGGGGACGCTTTCGAGCTCTTGAGCTTCTTGGATCTCGTCGAGACGAACGACCGCTTCTTGCGGATCCCTCGACTTGAGGTGGACGCCGCGAGGCGGCAAGAGCTCTTAGGGGGCAGTCAGCGCGTCCACAGCATCCGCTTAGACGTTGAGACCTTCGTCTTTGAGCCTGGGGCTGAGAGCGAGCCAGTGCCGATCGAGTGGGCGGACTGGAAGCTCGACCAGCTCCGCGGGGAGGTCTCGAGGCGCCGCACGGGCTTGGAGCCCGCAGAGTATGAGTACCGTGGCCGTCGTGGACGCCGTGACCCTTGGGTCGATCCACGTCACGCTCCCGCAGGCGAGCGCCCCCATGAAGGAGAAGAGGTCCAGCCTGGGGAAGCGTCCTTCGTCGCAGGAGTCTCTGAGGCATGGGCTAGCTGGCGTGAGCTTGAAGAGAGCACCTCCGCGATCGAGGGGACAGGGCTCTCTGAGGAGCTAGAGGTTGAGGTCGTCCGGCTCGAAGCGATGGCGCGCAGTCTGCTTGAGGGGGCGCGGCCTCACGCTGACAGCTCTGAGCGGATGCTCACGGCGAGCGCGCTCGACTCCCTCAAGGCGCTGCGCGCAGCTCTAGACGAAGAGCGCGGGAATCGTGGGCCATCCATCGCTCGCTTGAAGGAGGTCTCTGCGGCGATGAGGGAGCACGCAGGGCGAGGTCAGCACGACCTCGCGCTCGAGGCCATCGCCCCAGTCGAGGCAGACCTCGAGTGGTTGGCGGAGGATGTAGCTCGCGCCCCTTATGTCGCCTCCCTGCAGAGCGCCGCGGCACACTCGCGAGCAGAGCTTGAGTTCGACGCCATGGGTTACACCCCGCGCGGGGTCGTCGTGCTCGGAGAGCGCGCTGCCGCCTTGGTGGGAGAGGGGGCAGTGATGGAGGGGCAGAAGATCAAGGACGAGCTCTTCGTCCACAGCGTGACCTCACAAGAGGTCGTGTTCGAGTTCCGTGGCTTACTCATCAAGCGTCGTGTCCCCCTTCAAATCCCAGGCATCTGGGAGAGGTGAACCTTGAAACGTGCCCTCATTCTTACCCTCGCCCTCTTCGCTCCTGTCTTGAGTGCGGCCCCTTCGCAGGGACCGCCTGAGAGCCTACGCGTGGACGTTGCCTTAGAGTCAGGCACCCTCGGTGAGGTCGCTGATATCGTCCGCATCACGACTGGCGCGAACATCGTCTTCATGCGTGGCGAGGATGACCTCGCCGCCCGCGAGGTAGAGCTCAAGCTCGCGAACGTGCGCTGGCGTACCGCGCTCTCGCTCGCAGTGAGTCAGGCTGGATGCGTCCTCGAGGAGGACCGCTACGGCGTGCTCATGATCTCTAGCCCACCCCGGGTTACCCTCCAGTTTCCTAACGCCGACATCGTCGAGGTGGTCGACACGATCGCCTTAGCCGCAGGCGCGAACGTGGTCGTCGGGCCGGAGGTCCAAGGGACCGTGAGCCTGCGCTTCGCTGACGTGCCCTGGCGGGACGCGCTGGAGGTGGTCGCGCGCACCCGCGGCTACGTGGTCATGGAGGAGCGTGGCGGCGTCTTGAGAGTGACGGACCCAGCGCGCGTTGAGGAGCAGCTCGTATCACGCAGCTATCAGCTGCGCTTCCTGCGGCCGAAGGGGAACTACGTCCCGAAGCTCGAGTCAGAGTTCGTGGCGGGCGGCGCGACGCCGCCAGACGGAAGCGTTCGAGAGCACTTCAGCGTCTTGCGCGCCTTGGAGAAGGTCCTCGGACCGAACGGAGGGATCGAGTACGTCGATTCACGAAACACGATCGTCGTCCACGACACGATCCACGTTCACGACCAGGTGCGCGCGATCCTCGATGACCTAGACATCGCTCCCTTGCAGGTCTACTGCGACGTGAAGTTCGTGGCGACGGGCAACGCTGAGCTGCTCGACCTCGGGGTGGATTATGGAGACACAGGCCCCGCGGTCTCCATCTCGGGGGGGCAGATCCCGACCACGTTCCCCTTCCACTTGGGCGCCGGAGGGTTTGAGGACGACCTCATCGCCAGCCCGGACGGCACAGGACCCTTCCTAGACCCGCTGCTGAACGGAGGTGAGGCGCCGGGCAACACGCTCGTGCCGCAGACGATGTTCGGGACGCTCTCCTTCACGCAGGTGCAGGCGACCTTGCGCCTCTTGCAGCGCGACTCATCCACAGAGGTCATCCAGGCGCCCAAGATCCTCGCGCTAGACGGACATGAGGCGACGATCTTCGTCGGTGAGACGATCCGCTATGCGGAGGCGAAGTCCGAGCAAGGCCAAGCCGGTGGGTTGCAGTTGGCAGTGGGGGAGGCTGAGGCCTCACCGGTCGAGGTCGGCTTTCAGCTTCTAATTCGACCTCAGGTCGTGCCTGGCACGGACCAGATCATCATGGAGGTCATCCCGAAGGAGACCAGCCTCTCCGGTAGCGGCACCTCTGCGCTCGCGCCTCAAGGCTTTGAGCTGTACACCCTCGGCGCGGCAGGTCTCGAGGGCTCGATCGCGCTCCCGCGGACGCGCTCCTCTACGCTCGTCACGACCATGCTGATCGAGTCGGGCAAGACCGCAGTGATCGGTGGCCTCACCACAGAGACGGACTCTAAGGGCCAGTCGAAGGTGCCCGTGCTCGGCGACCTGCCGTTCTTGGGGAGGCTCTTCACTCATGACTCGGAGAGCCATGACCAGCGCAGCTTGCTCGTCTTCCTGAGACCCACTCTGGTCCGCTCGGACGTCGATCGAGAGGCCCTCATGCGCCGAGAGTTCCTCACGCGACGGGAAGGCTTGCGGCAGGAGCTCGACTCACTCCTGGGTCCCGAGGACGCCGGAGAGGACTCCTGAGGCGTCCCGGAGGCGGTCTTTTGAAGGGAAATCCTGATTCAGGCTTCGCAGTTGGCCGCACATAGGTGACGATGAGTCCGTGGCGAGGCTGACTCGCTGTGGGCTGTTGCCCGTGAGCGTCAGCCCCACAAACGTAGGGCCCCTAGGCCTCCACCCGAAGCAACGTACAGGGCGACCCTGAAGGGTCGCTTGATCGGGCGCAGCAGCGCTCGGCTCCTTTTCAGATTCACCGTCTTGGGCACCCCCAGACGAGCGCAGCGCCTGCCAGACCACCCGATGTGGTGACCTCCGGCCCGGCGCGCCTCATCACCTCGCCCCCGCTTGGGGCTCGAGTCAGAACGCGGCGCCAAAGACATGATCCTCTTTTCAATCCATGACAGACCGCTCAATCGGGGCAGACGACGTCTCCCCCGAACCCCACGAGGGCGGCGAGGATTCAGCTCCCCGTTTCGGAGAGATGGACGACTCGACCGCATCACAATCAGACGATTCAAAAGCGCCCCGCCGCAGAAAGCGCCGGCGCAAAAAGACGCCCAAGGACGACGGCGACAGCCCGACAGTCGCTGTACAGGAAGACCCTGAGGCGCAAGGAGAACGCCGCCGTCGCCGCTCTAGCAGGAGGCGTAAGAGCGCCGCCACCGCTGAGACTGAGGAGGTCTCGAGCGAGTCGAGCGAGAGCGAGGGCGAGGGCGAGGTGAAGCCGCGCACGAGGAGCCGCCGCGGCCGCCGAGGTGGCCGCCGATCGAGGCGCAGGGCTGAGTCAAAAGCCGACGAGAGCGAGAGCTCGGAGAGCTTAGAGAGCTCGGAGGCGGACTCCCCCGCTGAGGCGGATGGCCCCAAGCGGGGCAGGAGACGTGCGCGCAAGACACGCACCCGACGCAGCAAGTCCGCTAGCGATGGCGCAGCCGAGGTCGAACTCATCCCCTTCGAGGATGATGACCTGCCCCCCTTGAAGGAGGAGGCGTCCGAGGGTCGTCGATCTAAGAAGGCCAAGAAGAAGAGCCGACGCAGCAAGAAGGTCGCGAGCGGTGGCGAGAAGGGTGAGGACGACGAGGAGAAGGGGGAGGGCAAGTCCCGCAAGAAGAAGCTCCGCTCCAAGCGCGGGCGCAAGGCGGCCGCTGAGCCGGAGCCCCCCAAGCGGATCCTGGTGAACGCTAAGGACCGTGAGGAGACCCGCGTCGCGGTCGTCCGCGAGGGCAAGATCGTGGACTTCCAGATGACTGTGCAGAGCGAGCGCTCGCACGTCAGCGACATCTACCGTGGTCGCGTTGTGAATATTGAGCAGTCCATCGGGGCTGCCTTTATCGACTTCGGTCGCGGGAAGAATGGCTTCCTCCACACCTCTGACGTGCTCGGCGTCTACGGGGAGAAGGAGTGGAGCATCGAGAAGCTCCTCAGCGTCGAGGTAGACCCGGAGGAGTGGGACAGCACCTCGAGTCAGCCCTCTATCACCGCTGAAGTTGAGGACGAGGAGGGTGAGGGCAAGAAGAAGGCCAAGAAGAAGGTTGTCAAGAAGAAGGGCGGGCGCCGCCGCTTCCACGCTCGCCCCCGGCTCCCGATCAATGACCTCCTGAAGAAGGGGCAGATGGTCGTCTGCCAGGTCACGAAGGACGCGATCGGTGACAAGGGGCCGACTTTGACGACCTACCTCTCGATCACAGGGCACTACCTCGTGCTCACTCCGAACATGACGCGAAAGGGCGTCAGCCGGAAGATCGAGAGCGTCCGCGAGCGCAAGCGCCTGAGGAAGATCCTCGACGGCTTCGAGCTGCCCAGTCAGCTCGGCTTGATCTGCCGTACCGCGGCGAAGGGTCGCTCAGCGGAGGAGCTGCAGCGAGACCTCGACGGGCTGCTTGAGCACTGGGACAACTTCGGCAAGCGCCTCAAGGTCGGGCGTGGACCTATGCTGCTTTACGAGGAGCCTGAGGTGGCCGTGCGCGCAGTGCGTGAGCACTTTGACGCGAACACCGAGGTGGTCCTCGTCGACGACGAGAAGATGCACGCGGAGCTCTGCAAGTTTGCAGACCAGGTGATGCCTGAGTTCAAGGACCGCATCAAGCTCCACAAAGGCAAGCGCCCCCTCTTCAGAGAAGAGGGGATGGAGGAGGAGTTCGAGCGCATCTTCGCGCGAAGGGTGGACCTCCCCTCTGGCGGCTCGATCGTCATTGATCAGACAGAGGCCCTCGTCGCGATCGACGTCAACTCCGGTCGAACGCGCGTGGACAGCCACGACTTCGAGGAGATCGCCCTGAAGACGAACCTCGAGGCTGTGCCGGAGATCGCCCGCCAGATGAGGCTGCGCGACTTCGGCGGCATCATCGTCGTCGACTTCATCGACATGATGAAGCGCGGGAACAACAAGAAGGTCGAGGAGGCCTTCTCTCAAGAGCTCGCGAAGGACCGCGCACGGAGCAAGATCGGACGGATCTCACAGTTCGGGCTGCTCGAGATGACCCGTGAGCGCGGCGGCCCCGGGATCATCCAGAAGCTCTTCACCAACTGCCCCCGGTGTAGGGGGGAGGGGAAGATCCGCACTGTCCAGTCTCGCGCTGCGGCGATCTTGCGACGCCTCCAGTCCTCGGCTGCGCTCAAGGGCTTCAGCCAAGTCGAGGTCCGCACGCACGCTGACTCGATCGAGTATCTGAAGAAGTTCTGCTTCAACGAGATCGATGAGCTCTCCGACAGCTCCCAGCGCAAGATCGAGTTTGTCGAGGCGCCGGATCAGGTTGAAGACAGCGTCTTGAGGTATCTGCGCGCCGATGGCCGGGAGGTCCGGCCCGGCGGTCGCAGGAAGCGCTGAGCCTCCAGAGGCCCTCTCTAGGCCCCTTTTGAGCGGATGTGTCCGCTAGGGGGGTGCTTCTGAGGGGGTCTGCTGCTATATTTTTCCGCCCAAACGGTGCCTCCGACGGTGGAGGTGCCTCCCGCCCAGCCGTGGCAGCGCGCATCCGGATCCGCCGGGGCGTCCCCGGCGGCCCATTCACCCAGGAGTTCTGATGTACGCCGTCATTCGCGATCGTAACCAGCAAGCCACTGTCCGCTCCGGCGACGTGGTCATGTGCGATCTCCGCTCGGACGCCCAGCCGGGCGACACCGTGACCTTTGATGAGGTCCTCCTCGTGAGCGACGAGGGCAAGGTTCAGGTCGGCACCCCGACCCTCGAGGGCGCCTCTGTTAAGGCAGAGGTCCTCGGAGACAAGAAGGGACCCAAGATCGTGGTGTTCCGCTTCAAGCGCCGCAAGAATGTGCGCGTCAAGCGGGGACATCGTCAGAAGTACACAGCCGTGAAGATCACCTCGATCGACGCCTAAAGGAACAGCGATGGCACATAAGAAGGGACAAGGTTCAACTCGTAACGGTCGGGACTCCAACCCCCAGTTCCGTGGCGTCAAGCGCTTCGGCGGGCAGACCGTGAAGTCGGGTACGATCCTCGTGCGGCAGTGCGGGACGCGCTTCAAGCCTGGTAAGAACACCGGCCTTGGCAGCGACTACACGATCTACTCTCGCATCGACGGGGTCGTTCGCTTCCAGTCTGGACGCCGGGTCCACGTGGACCCGCTCAGCTGAGCGACGCTCGCTAGGGCTGAGAGCTGGCGCCCGCGCGGCGCCGCTGACGAGGAGGTCTCGTGTTTAGGGACGAAGCGCTCGTAGAGGTGACCGCAGGGAAGGGCGGTGACGGAGCGGTCTCGTTTCGTACAGAGAAGTTCGTCCCAAAGGGCGGACCAGACGGCGGCGACGGCGGCAGGGGCGGGGACGTGATCCTGGTCGCCTCGGACCGCGTCACCTCGCTGCTCTCTGTCGCGCGGAGCCCGCGCTATCGAGCAAAGAACGGTCGGCCCGGCGGGCCGCGCCTCTGCACTGGAGAGAGCGGCGCGTCGGTCAGGGTTGAGGTGCCCATCGGCACCCTCGTCTATGACAGTGAGCGCGGGAATCGCCTCGCTGACCTAACAGAGGAGGGGCAGGAGCTCGTCGTCGCTAAGGGCGGCAGGCACGGGAAGGGGAACAGCCGCTTCAAGAGCAGCGTTCGCCAAGAGCCCCGTTACGCGACTAAAGGGACGGAGGGTGAGCACCGAGAGCTCCGCCTCGAGCTGAAGCTCTTCGCTGACGTGGGGCTCGTCGGTCTGCCGAACGCGGGCAAGAGCACCTTCCTCTCGGTCGTGACCAAGGCCAAGCCGAAGGTCGCTGACTACCCCTTCACCACGTTGGATCCACAGGTCGGGATCGCGAGTGTGAGCGACTATCAGTCCCTCGTCATCGCGGACCTCCCCGGCCTCGTCGAGGGGGCCGCGCAAGGGGTCGGCCTCGGGCACCGCTTCCTGAAGCATGTGGAGCGTTGCAGGGTGCTCTTACACCTCGTGGACTGCTCTCCTGATGGAGTGAGCGATCCGCTGGAGGCCTTCCAATCAATCAGCAAGGAGCTGGAAGAATATTCCAGCCTCCTCGCAGGCAAGACCCTGGTGATCGCGGGCAGCAAGGTCGAGGGCCCAGAGGCTGAAGATGCCGCCAAGGCCCTAGAGGAGGCGACCGGAAGACCTGTGCTGCGCTTCTCCTCACACACGCACCAGGGCCTGCCAGAGCTCCTGCGACGGCTTCATCAGCTCGTCACAGAATCCCGCGAGCGAGGGGAATAGACTCTCAGCGGGGGCGTCTGTGATCCTCCCACCTTCCCCCGAGTCTCCTTGCCACTGCCCCTGGAGCCTCATAGCATGGAATCCGGGTACCTATGAGCGTCACAAGACTTCGCGAGATCATCTGGATCGCCTCCCTCCTCCTGACCGCCGGTCTGGGGTGGTACGTGTATGAGATCATCGCCGTGGCTAAGGCCGGCGGCGCAGAGATCGACACCAAAGAGGTGACTCAGACCCTCCAGGATGTCGAGGACTACAGCGGCCCCAAGCAGAGCCTGGTCGACACTCAGCTCATCAGGAAGACCTTCTGGGACTTCGATTGGAGCGGCAGGCCCGCCCCTGTGGTGGTCGAGGCGCCGGTCATCGCGCCGGTCGAGTCGAAGCCGGTTTACACGCCTGTTGCTGACATCCTCTCGATCTACTTCATGCAGGAAGACACCGCGCACCCGGAGCTTAGTCGGGCCTTCGTCTCCTACAAGTCGAGCTCGGGTGTGACGGGTGAAGCGGCGGAGCTCGGGCAGGTGCTCTTCCCCGGTGACTCAGACGGAGCGCCTTTTGATGAGCGCAGACCCTGCAGGCTCGCCGCTCCGCACGACAACATCTGGGTCGATTCGATCACTCTCAAGGACGGGGTCACCTTCCGCTTTGAAGAGGAGGGGCGCGAGGCTGAGAGCCTCAAGACTGAAGAGTTCGAGACAGAGCTTGAGATCCCCAAAGTGGATCCCGCTTCAGCTAGGCGCCCTGGGATGGTCTCTATCCCGCGCGGTCAGCTCGGCGTGACGTACCGTCCTGAGCAGACGACGCAGATCGGCACAGACACTTTCCAGATCGGCTCCCAAGACGCGGTCGATCTCGGCGAGAACTACGCGAGCTACCTCGCTAACGAGGTGCGTCACCGCAGGCACCGTGATCCGCAGACCGGCAAGTTTGACGGGATCGAGATCCAGTCGGTCGCGCCTGGCTCGATCGCCGCGCGGCACGGCGCTGCGGAGGGAGACGTGATCCGGAGCATCAACGGTCACCCCGTGACGAGCGTCAGCGAGGCGGTCACCTTCGTCAAGAACCACCAGGACGAGTACAGCGTCTGGGAGATCGTCATCTCGAATCGCGGCGCTGAGCGGACGGTCACCTATCACTCGCCGTCGGACGGCTGAGCCGCTGGCAGGAGCGCAACCGGACGCGGAGGGAGCGATGCGTTGGGTCACCTTCGATCAAGGGAACAGCTCGCTCAAGTGGTGCCTTTGGGAGGCTGAAGGCGATGAGCCCGCGCGGATCCTGAGCCGCGGCGCAGCGGGGGACGAGCCCTTGGAGCGCGCGCTGAGAGAGCCCGCGGCGGCAGCGCCCGCGGCCGCTCTCTATTCCGGTGTCGCAGCAGAGGAGCGCGCGCTCGCTGCGCGCGCGGCGTGGGAGGCACTCGCACCTAGCGCGCCCTGGCGTGAACCTGCCCCTGTGCTCGCGAGCCGTTGCGAGGAGCCTGAGGCTGTCGGCCGTGATCGCCGCTTCGCAGCGCTCGCAGCGTTCTCGCTCAAGGGCCCCTCCGTCGTAGTGGACGCGGGGACGGCTCTGACGGTCGACGCTGTAGCAGAGGGTCCGACCTTCCTAGGCGGCGCCATCGCCCCTGGCCCCGCGCTCCTCGCGGACGCCTTAGACCGCGGGGGGGCGAAGCTCTTCAAGGTCACCCCAGACCCCGACGCTGGCGCGCTCGGGCGCTCGACCGAAGCAGCCCTCGTCGCTGGAGTGAGCGTCGGCTTTCGAGGTGCGGCCGCAGCCCTCGTCGATCAGGTCTCGCTCGAGGCGGGGCTCGCGGATGCGCCGCTGCTCATCACTGGAGGAGCCCGCGCCCTCCTCGGCGGAGGCGCCCTCTTCGGCGCCCGCCGAGTGCACGCATACGCAGACCTCGTCCACCTAGGCGTGCTTCATAGCGAGGGCGTCCGCGCTGAGCTGCAGGAGGAGTCTTGGCCTTCCATATCCGAGAGCTGACTCCGCGCGGCGCGGGGGCTGTGAGCGTCTTGGAGCTCTGCGGAGATGGCGCGAAAGAGGCTGTCTGCGCCCTCGGCGGGGTCGGAGAGATGCAGGACGGCGCGCTTCGTTTGCTGCGGCTCAGGGCAGCGGGTGAAGATCTCGACGAGGCGCTCTGTGTCGTGCACGGCTCAGATCATGTAGAGCTGCACCTTCACGGGAGCCCCGTCCTCGTGGCGCGGGTGATCGACGCCTTAGGTGGAGGAGCGTATCGAGGGGATGACAAAGCTGAGCTCGAGGCGAGCGCTGCGGAGCGCTTGGCTACTGCGCGGACTGAGGCCGCCGCACGAGTCCTCCTAGACCAAGCAGAGGGCGCGCTCAGCCGGCGACTCGAAGAGCTGGCAGGGCGAGATGAAGCTGAGGCTCGCGCGGGGGTAGAGCAGCTCCTCGAGCGCTCTCAGGCCTTAGCTCCGGTACTCAGCGCGCCTCGGGTGGTGTTGGCTGGCCCGGTCAACGCGGGCAAATCAACTCTGTTCAACGTCCTCGTAGGGAGCGAGCGCGCGATCACCAGTGATTCTCCAGGTACGACGCGAGACATGCTCGTTGGTTACGCGAGCCTCGGTGAGATCGAATACGAGCTCATCGATACGGCAGGCGTCAGAGAGGTCGAGGGGAGCGGAGGGGCAGAGCAGGTCGAGCGAGAGGGACAGCGCGCCGCAGAGCTCTTGCGTGAGGGAGCGCACAAGGTCTTCTGGGTAGAGGACGCTAGCGCGGGGGCGCCAGCGCCACCGGACGGGTGCGAGCTCCTGCTGTCTAAGGCGGACCTCCTCAACGAGCCGCCGATCGGGTCGATCTCAGCGCTCGCAGACCCTCTCGGCGCGCGCCAAGAGCTAAGCCGTCGCCTCGAGCAGAGCGGCGTCCGTTGGCGCGCTGGTGAACCGGTGCTGTTCTCACCGGAGCTCTGCGCTTGGGGGGAAGAGGTCCTGGCGGGTCCCTCGTCTGCGCTCAGCGCACGATTGCGAGCGCCGCTCGAGCGCTAGGAGGGTGAGGCCCTTGCGCGCCCGCGCAGGTGCGAATATTCTCCCTCGGATCGCCTCGCGGTCTCGCCGGGTGGCGGGACCCCTTCCGGCGCACCCCTAGCATGGCTGAGCTCCGGCACCTCGTCTCCATTGATGACCTCTCCCTCGCGGAGATGGAGGCTATTTTCCTGAAGGCGCGTGAGATCTCTGAGGACCTCACCGGCTGGTCTCACCTCTGCCAAGGTGCGATCACGGCGACGCTCTTCTATGAGCCTTCGACGAGGACGCGGCTCTCCTTCGAGTCGGCTACCCAGCGCCTCGGCGGGGGAGTCATCACCGCCGCAGACATGCGCAACTCCAGCGCATCCAAGGGGGAGTCTCTCGCGGACACGGTCCGCGTCGTGAGCTCCAGCTACGCGGACCTCTTGGTCTTGCGTCACCCTTCCGAGGGCGCCGCGCGGCTCGCTGCTGACTACGCCGGCGTACCAGTGATCAACGCGGGAGACGGGAGTCATGAGCACCCGACGCAGACCCTCTGCGACCTCTACAGCCTCTGGGTGGAGCACGGACACCTCGAAGGTCTGGACGTGGTCTTGGCTGGAGACCTCCGTTACAGCCGCACCATCCACTCCTTCGCTTACGCCCTCGCGCGCTTCGGCGCGAACCTGGTGTGCATTCCGCAGCACGGCTTTGAACTCCCTCCCTATGTGGTCAAGCGCCTGCGAGAAGAGTTCGGGGTTGAGCCCATTCGGGCGAGCGGGAGGCGTCTCGGGGACCTCGCGAAGTCGAGCGACGTTGTCTACCTCACTCCGCAGAAGCCGCACCAGCTCAGCCTCTTCACAGATGCCAAGGGGAAGGCGCAGGACATCCAACACGTACACGCCGTCTACATGACGCGTCCGCAGACTGAGCGCTATGCGAGCGGCGGGTCAGCTGAGTCAGAGGAGTACATGCAGCTCGGCAAGAACACGATGGCAGCCGAGTCTCTTAAGGATGCCGTCGTCATGCACCCCCTGCCTCGGCGGGATGAGATCTCCGCTGACTTCGACAGCGACCCACGCGGGATCTACTTCAAGCAGGCTGCGAGGGGAGTGCCAGTCCGGATGGCGTTGTTGGCCGCCTTCCTCGGGAAGATCGATGTATTTGACGCGGAGCCGAAGCTTGCGCTTGAGGTCAGGAGAGGGGAGAAGGACGAGCTGCGCTGCCCCAAAGAGAGCTGCATCTCCCGCACAGAGCTCCGACACGCCGACACCAAGTACAAGCTCATCTCGAGAGTCCCGCTACAGGTCGCTTGCGCCTATTGCTCCCACGAGATCCAGGTCGGTGCGGTCGGTTGCAGGACTACTCAAGAGTGGCATGCCCCCAACTCTCCCCAGCTCAAAAAGGTCCGCCCCGAAGAGATGGCCTTCTTCGCTGACGTGAAGGAGGCTGAGGACCGTGGATTTCAGGCTGCCCCAGGCCTTAGCGAGGCCGAGAGGGAGCCTGCGCCCCCTGTGCTCTAGTGATCGTGCGTTTTCGCACGAACGCCCTCACGGCACGGGTGTGACTACCGATCTGTGCTCGCTCGAATTCATCGTAAAGGCTTTTATATAAGCGATTTATGTCAGAGTGCGAGCTTCCGCACGGCTGGCACGCCGTTTGTTGAGAGGGGGCTGCCGCCGGCCCCGGATTGACCTTGGGGTGGACTGTCTCTGCCCCTATGGGCGGGTTCGATCCGGTGAGCCGGCGTGTTCTTTCACCCTCAGATTTTCGATCTATCCGAGCTGCTCCCAGCCTCGCTGGAGGCCTCAGAGGGGTCCATTTAGAGAGTCCAAAGGGCTCGAGGGCTTGACCCCTGCTCCGGGAGCGTGAGAATGGGGGCCCCGAATTGTCGGGCGAGACCTTCAGACTCCCAGGAAAGGCCGGTTCTATCCACCAAGAGGCGTAGTCACCTACCCCAGAGGCGGATACTCAGAAGCGGTCCCGCTGCCTAGGTGTCCTCTCGTCTTGTCAAGTAGGGCAAGGGCTTAGGCCCACCCAGTAAAGAGTCAGCGTGATCGCCCAGCGATGACGCTACGAGAAGACAGCACACAAATCGAGATAGACCCGAATCCAGGGATCCATCCGCGCAGCGACTGAGTCTCAGTCGCGCTCGCGGTGACCTCTCTATCGTCACCCTCTCATGAACCAGCTCTCACAGTCCGATCACTCCACCCTCTCCGCTTCTCCTTGGGGAGCTTCGCGCCGTCTCATCGCTAGCGCGATGTCGCTCTCACTCCTCCTCGGAGCGGGTTGCAACTTGAACAGCGACCCCGTGCCTGTTGGCTCGAGTGCTGGACCGGTCGGCTCCTACCAAGACCTGGAAGGGGGGAACGTCCCGGGCGCCTTCGTCGTCGATTCGAACTTCCGAGGGACAACGACCAACCTCAAGATCGTCCGGATGTCCTGGGGCCGCTTGGTTGACGTCCTCGACGTTGAAGGGGTGAAGCGTCACGAGGACTTCGTCGTCAACGAGGGCATCCAGACAGACTTCGTTGACTACGAGGTCAAGACGAACCCGATCACGGACAAGACCTCAGTCAGGATCCTGCACCCCTTCGGCAGCGCGGCTTACGTGAGCGCCCTTGAGAGCTTGGATGACTCGCTCGGTCCGATCTTCGACAAGAGCCTCGACGTAGACGAGCTCCCGCCCTTCCCGATCATGCCTCGGAACGCGGCGCTCTCTATCCAGTTCAACGACATCCTCGACGTGCGCTACGACGACGGGGACTGGCTGGACAGCTCCAACGGGCTCCTCGTCTCCGCTTCGAGCGGCCAGCTCAACTCCTCGGTGGTCCAGGTCATCACGGATTACCCGCCCAGCGTGCCTTATGAGGCTCGCGTGGTCGTCAACTCCAACTACGGGGACACCGCAGACTACGACGGAGACGGCGAGGTGGAGTTCCACCCCACGCGGATCATCGTCGACATGACGGTCTCAGAGCTCGAGGCTGCGGTCAGCAACCCCCCGCTCACCGTCAACTCTGTCGGACTCCCCGCTAGCCTCCTTGGGATCACGGACGCGAATCTCGCTGTCCGCATCCCCACTAGCCTCGACCTCCTCAGCGGTCAGTCGATCGTCCTGACGAACCCGACAGATCACCCCCTCGACTTCAGCGACAACGGCAGCCGTGACATCTCTTCGGTGACCGACGACGTCGTCCGCGCGATGCGCACGGGCAGCGCCTCGGACGCGAACAACGGCTTCCTCGGTGATGACGTCGCTCCGCAAATCATCGGCAGCTTGACCGTCGATCTCGAGGGCAGCGTGACCAGCATCGGCAACCCCGGCGACGGCCTCTATCGCGTCGCAGAGGCGCGCTTCAACCCTCCCGCTTGCGCCCCCAGCCAGCTCAAGCTCGGCGAGGACGTCCTCGAGTACCAAGGCGTCCGCGCGATCGTGATGGGTGGTGTGCAGGCCGGCGCCGTCGTCTATCAGCTCGACCTACAGGTCGTCTCACCTCCGGACGGCGTGATCCAGCTCGGTGTCGCGCAGATCCAGACCCCGTACGATCCGGTGACGGACAACCCTGACTGCTTCCTGCGCTTCTCCCCGAACGCGGGCTCGCCCCCGGTAGCGGATGTCTCGAAGAACTCGCAGGTCCTCGTGCGCTTCTCAGAGCCCATGGATCCTGACTCTCTTAACCCCTTCGACAACATGACGCTGACCCGCGTCGACATCGAGGACGAGAACCTGCTCCCGCAGGACTACGTGATCGGCACGGTGCAGGCCTCTGCTGACTTGCGCGAGTTCTCCTTCGTGCCTTCGCTGCCGCTCGACCGCTCGATCGTGTCGGAGTACAAGTTCGCCCTCGCTGGTGGTGATGCAGCTCCGACGGACCTCTCCGGTAACGCGATCGACCTCGGGGACATCTTCCGTGTGAGCTTCGGGCTCAGTAACGCGGAGAGCACCTCGGTCTCGAGGGGCTTCGCCTTGCGCTTCGCAGACATCAACCAGCTTGTCTTGAACGCTGAAGACGCGGAGAACAAC
>Ga0208624_1000165_pt1 | contig 34695 bp, 33 predicted proteins | sample Knorr_S23_td_DCM_FD_185607 | JGI IMG/M metagenome (GOLD analysis project Ga0208624, IMG submission 185607) | Marine microbial communities from Southern Atlantic Ocean transect - Knorr_S23_td_DCM_ad_71m_LV_A (SPAdes) (version 2) | ecosystem: Environmental > Aquatic > Marine > Oceanic | place... | reverse complement strand
GATTTTGTTTTCATTTTTGGCATAGTTCCCTAATTTAATTCTTTTTTGGTATTATAAACATTATCATTCGTTTTCCTTCTAATTCTGGCATCTGTTCAACCTTTCCAATTTCTTCAAGATCTTGAGCTAATCTTAAAAGCAAAATCTGACCTTGTTCTTTAAATATTATCGATCTTCCTTTAAAAAAAACAAATGCTTTTAATTTTGCACCTTCTTTTAAAAATTTTTCTGCATGCTTTTTCTTAAACTGATAATCATGTTCATCTGTTTGTGGTCCAAACCTTATTTCTTTTACAACAATTTTACTTGTCTTTGATTTAAGTGCTTTATCCCTTTTCTTCTGTTCGTACAAGAATTTCTTATATTCCAGAATTTTACATACAGGTGGAGAGGCTTTTGGAGAAATTTCAACTAAATCTAATTCTAGATTTCTTGCCATTCTTAATGCCTCATTTGTAGAATATATTCCAACATCTACATTATCGCCAACTAACCTAACCTCATGAGCAGTTATCCTAGTATTGATTCTATGAGGGTCTTCTTTTATTTCTCTTCTGAATCTCTTATTTGGTTTTCTTCTTCTTATTGCTATAACAACTGTTTTTAATTAATATTAAATTTTGGTATACATTCAGAAATTTCTTTCTTGATTATATCCACAAATTCTTCAATTTTCATTTCACCTAGATCATCTCCATGATGTCTTCTTATTGAAACTGAGTTATTTTTAACTTCATTTTCTCCTACAACAATCATAAAAGGAATCTTCTTTATCTCAGATTCTCTGATTTTCTTACCTACAGTCTCATTTCTATCATCCAAGTGCGCGCGAATTTCGTGATTTTCTAAGATATTTAAAACTTTTTGACCATAATTTTTAAAGTTTTCACTAACAATTAAAATTTCTACTTGAGTGGTTGTAAGCCATAAAGGAAAAACTCCTGCAGTATGCTCAAGTAAAATTGCAACAAATCTTTCCATACTTCCAAATGGTGCTCTATGAATCATAACTGGTCTTAAATCTTCATTATTACTCCCTTTATATGTTAAATCAAATCTTTCTGGAAGGTTGTAATCGACCTGTATAGTCCCTAGCTGCCACTTTCTCCCAAGAGCATCTTTAACCATAAAGTCAAGTTTTGGTCCATAGAATGCTGCTTCACCCAATTCAACATTATATTCTAGGCCTTTTTCTTTAGCAGAATTAAGAATTGCTTGCTCAGATATTTCCCAATTCTTATCGGATCCAATATATTTTTCTGGATTTTCAGGATCTCTGAGTGATACTTGTGCAGAATAATTATCAAACCCTAGTGATTTAAAAACAAAAAGTACTAAATCAATGGTATTATTAAATTCTGAATCTACTTGCTCAGGTGTGCAAAAAATATGTGCATCATCGACAGTAAATCCTCTCACCCTGCTCAGACCATGTAATTCCCCACTCTGTTCATATCTATAAACAGTACCAAACTCTGCAAGTCTTAAGGGAAGATCTCTGTAACTCTGAGGCTTAGCTTTATAAATCTCACAATGGTGAGGACAATTCATTGGTCTTAAAATAAAAGTTTCAGAATCATTGGGGGTATATATTGGTTGAAAACTATCTGCTCCATACTTCTCATAGTGTCCAGAAGTTTCATATAATTCTTTTGCACCTATGTGTGAGGACATAACTTTCTTATAACCAGCTCTTTTTTGAGCATCTTCAAGAAAATCTTGCAACCTATCTCTTAAGTCTGTTCCGTTTGGTAACCAAAGTGGTAGTCCTTGTCCGACTCTACTTGAGAATGTAAATAACTCAAGTTCTTTACCAATTTTTCTATGGTCTCTTTCTTTGGCTTTTTCTACTAATTCAAGATATTCTGTAAGTAACTTTTGCTTAGGGAATGAAATACCATAAATTCTTGTTAATTGATTATTCTTCTCATCACCTCTCCAATAAGCACCAGCAATATTAAGAAGTTTAACAGCTTTAACAATTCCTGTTGATGGAATGTGGCCACCTTTACACAAATCAGTAAAATCTGCATGATCACAGAATGTAATAGTCCCATCATCAAGAGCTTCAATTAACTCAATTTTATATTCATTTTTCTCTTTTTTATAAAATTCTAAAGCTTCTTTTTTTGAAATGCTCTTCATTTTAAATTTGAAATCATTTCGCGAAAACTCAAGAAATTTTGCCTCAATCTTTATAAAGTCTTTTTCTGAAATAGTTTCATCACCAAAATCAACATCATAGTAAAAACCATTTTCAATTGAAGGACCAATTGTTAATTTAGATTTCGGATAGAAAAATTTTATTGTTTGAGCTAAAATATGAGCTGATGAATGCCAAAATGCTTGTTTTCCTTCATCATCTTCCCATGTAAATAGCTTAATATTGCCATCAGTGGTCAATTTTGAGTCAAGTTCAAGAGTTTCATTATTAAAAGATGCTGAGATAACTTTTCTTGCAAAACCCTCGCTTATACTTTTAGCTACATCAATTACTTTGACACCTTTGTCAAATTTTTTTACGGAATCATCTGGAAAAATTATACTTATCATAGCTAAATCTATTCAAAAATAAATCAATTTAATTTATTCTTAGGTCCAAGAGTGCCATTTAATATATTATTGATTCCTCTATATCCACAAAAAATAGCTAATACAAGAAGGATTGCACCAAAAATAAGTACAAATAAAAAGAATGGGTGATCTTGATTGTTAAATGCTTGTGAGACAATTACTGGGGCTATAAAGCATAAAGATATACCTACGAAAACCTGAATAAAACCTTTCCTTAAGTATTTATTCATTTGAAAAATTATCAATGGCAGAGCGGATGCTCTTATGCTTCAATATAAGTTCATTAGCTTTCTCCTCATTTACCCCTAATTCTTCCATAATAATTCTTCTTGCTCTTTTGTTTAGCTTTGCATTACTCATTTGCATATCAATCATTTTATTTCCTCTTACATGCCCATCAAGAATCATTGAGATTGTTGAGATCATATTCAAAATAAGTTTTTGAGCAGTTCCAGCTTTTAATCTTGAGCTACCAGTTAAAAATTCAGGACCAACGATAACTTCAATTTTAAAATCTGCATATTTTGATAGAGGAGAGTTCTCATTACATACAATACATCCAGTAGATATATTATTATCTTGACAAGCTTTTAGACCTCCAACTACATAAGGGGTAGTTCCTGAAGCAGCAATTCCAATTACAAAGTCACCATCAGTAATATTATGCTCAGAAAGATCTTTCCAAGCTTGACTCAAATCATCTTCAGCAATTTCTATTGAACTGTACAGTGCAGGTATGCCTCCAGCCACTAAACCAACAACTTTCTCTGGAGGTGTACCAAATGTTGGAGGGCACTCTGATGCATCTAAAACACCAAGTCTTCCACTAGTACCGGCTCCTATGTAAAACAGTCTACCACCTTCCTTAATTTTAGGTGCAATATTTTCAATTAAACTTGTGACATCAGGCAGAACTTTATTTACGGCTTTTAAAGCATTATTATCTTCTTCATGCATAGCATTAACAAGTTCACTAACAGATTTTTTTTCTAAATTTTTATGATTTGACTCTTGTTCTGTTATCTTGTAAAAACTCATTATTCTTTTGAATTTAATTTAAAGTCTAAATTCTTCTTAAGTTCGCCTAGAAATTCTTGTGTGGTAAGAAAATTTGAATCAACTAAATCCTCTCTGAAGACAAGCAAAGCAAGATCTTTAGTCATTTTACCATCTTCTACTGTCTCAATACAAACTTCCTCTAAAATTTTACAGAATTTGATTAGCTCCTTGTTATCATCCAGTTTACCTCTGTGCATTAGCCCTCTTGTCCAAGCAAAAATTGATGCTATAGGATTTGTAGATGTTTGCTCACCCTGTTGGTGTCTTCTGTAATGTCTTGTTACAGTCCCATGAGCTGCTTCTGCTTCTAAAGTTTTTCCGTCAGGTGTTACAAGTGTTGATGTCATTAGTCCTAAAGATCCAAATCCTTGAGCTACAACATCAGATTGAACATCTCCATCATAATTTTTACAAGCCCATACAAAACCACCTTTCCACTTAATAGCAGCAGCAACCATATCATCAATCAGTCTGTGTTCATATGTTATATTTTCTTTTTCAAATTTATCTTTGAACTCATTTTCAAAAACTTCTTCAAATATATCTCTAAAGCGACCATCATAAGCTTTTAATATTGTATTCTTGGTTGATAGATAAAGGGGCCATCTTTTAGTTAAAGCCATGTTCATACAAGATCTTGCAAAACCATAAATGGATGAATCTATATTATACATAGACATTGCGATACCATCCTCTTCAAAATTATATACTTCCCAGGTTTTTGACTCAGAGCCATCTGATGGTGTAAATTTCATCTCTAATTTCCCAGGACCATTAGTTGTTACATCTGTTGCACGATATTGATCACCAAATGCATGTCTTCCTATACAGATTGGTCTTGACCAACCTTGAACATATCTTGGTATAGACCTACAAATGATAGGTTCTCTAAAAACAGTACCACCGACAATATTTCTAATGGTGCCATTAGGAGATTTGTACATTCGATTGAGAGAAAATTCCTCAACTCTTTTTTCATCGGGAGTAATTGTTGCGCATTTAATACCAACATTATGTTTCTTGATAGCATTTGCGGCATCAATTGTTATTTGATCATCTGTTTTATCTCTGGACTTTATTCCTAGATCATAATATATGATATCAAGATCTAAATAGTCTAGAATTAATTTTTCTTTGATAAATTTCCAGATAATACGAGCCATTTCATCACCATCTATTTCAACTATGGGATTGGCTACTTTAATTTTTGACATAAGATTTATACTTCTTTAATCCTTGCTTTCTTTCCTCTAAGATCTCTAAAGTAGTAAATTCTTGATTGTCTAACTTTACCTTTCTTATTAACTTCAATTTTATTTAGAGCAGGCATGTTTAAGGGGAAAATTCTCTCAACTCCAACAGTTCCAGACATTTTTCTAATTGTAAATGTTTTAGATTCTCCTCTTCCTCTAACTTGTATAACAACCCCTTTAAAAGATTGAGTTCTAACTTTATCACCTTCTCTAATTTCATAATAAACGGTAATTGTGTCACCAGATGAAAAAGATGGAAAATCATTTTTAGTGATGAGTTTCTCTTGAACTAAGCTAACTGTTGAATTCATTAGATTATTTTAAATAGTTTGATTAAATTTCAAACACGCGCAAAAATAAACTTTTTTTAATCATTATCAAAAAGATTTGGTCTAAGTAATTTTGTCCTTTCAATTGATTTTTCGTCATTCCATTTCTGAATCTCCTTATCGTTACCGGATAACAGAACTTTGGGAACTTTCATACCCTTGTAGTTTTCAGGCCTAGTATAAATAGGCGCAGATAATAGGTTATCTTGAAAAGTATCAGATAAGGCTGATGATTCATCACCTATAATTCCAGGTAGTAATCTTATTATTGAGTCACATAGAACTGCTGCAGGGAGTTCTCCTCCAGATACCACAAATTCACCTATTGAAATTTCCTTTGTTACTAAATGTTCCCTTACTCTATGATCAATGCCTTTATAATGACCGCAGATAATTATTATATTTTGTAATGTAGAAAAATGGTTTGCTGTTTTTTGATTTAAAAGGTCTCCATCCGGAGTAAGATAAATTATTTCATCATAATTGTTAATTTCCTTAAGTTGCTCAATGCATCTATCAATGGGTTCGATTTTTATTACCATTCCTGGGAATCCACCATAAGGGTAGTCATCAACTTTCCTTGAATTGTCAGCAAATTCTCTCAGATTGTGTGTTTTAATTACAACCTTATTAGAGCTGATTGCTTTTTTTATAATAGAGAAAGAATTAAGATTATCAAAAACATCTGGAAATAAAGTAAGAACATCAATCCTCATTAATTTGAGCTTTTCTTCAAAATTACGATGGCAGTTTTTAATTTTCCCTCTCTCACATAGTTTACTTCAACTTTATCACCAGGTCTTTTTGATGATAGGTATCCAGATAGGTCTGAAAACCTATTGATCTTAAAACCATCTACAGACTTAATTATGTCACCTCTAGTTAATCCAGCAGAATCAGCTCCAAACCCTTCTTCAATTTCATCAATATAAAAGCCCTCAGTTTCATTTATATTTAGTTGTCTGGAATATGAAGATTTTAATGCTACACCTCTTACTCCTAAAAGCCCTTTTTGAACATCTCCATACTCAATGATATCTTCAAATATTTTTCTCACAGTGTTGCTAGGAACAGCAAAAGAATATCCAACATATCCACCAGTCATAGATTGAATGAGAGTATTAATCCCTATCAATTCACCTTGTATATTAACTAGAGCGCCACCACTATTCCCAAAATTTACTGCTGCATCAGTCTGAATAAATGATTGATTTTTTTGATCGTACTCATTTAGGTCTCTTGATTTTGAGCTTACTATACCAGCAGTAACTGTTGAATTTAAATTATATGGATTTCCAACTGCCAAGACCCATTCTCCAATTAATGTTGAATCTGAATCACCAAAGAAGATGTAGTCTAATTTAATATTAGAGTCAATTTTAAGTACTGCGATATCTGTTACTTCATCAAACCCAATGATCTCAGCTTCATATTCTTTATTATTGTTTGTTGTTACAATTACTTCAGAAGAATTCTCAATAACATGATAATTAGTAATAATATAGCCATCAGGTGAAATTATTACCCCAGATCCTGTTCCCACCTTTTTCTTTGAATCATCACCATAGAAAAATTGTAAAGCCCAGCTATCACTTTCCTCAACTATACTTGTGTTTTTGACATGAACTACTGCATCAATTGTTTTACTAGCAGCAAAAGTTAAATCTGGAAGCGAGGATATACCAAGATTTTTTTGAGTAGTATTATTAACTGAAAATGCAGAGATAGAGTCACTAATAAATTTAGTTTGATAATCTATTTTGTCATCTTTACTTATGTTACTATACACTAAAAGTGTAAGAATTGAACATAAAGTTGATACTAAAAGAATTTTTATATAAAGCTTCATTTTTTTTTATAAAAATAAGATTTTAAATATTTAATATTTATATTTTAACTATTGTTTAACTAGAACAAAATGAAATTAAGACTTAGAGCTCTAGAACCTTCTGACCTTGAAATGATGTACGATATTGAAAATGATGAATCCTTGTGGGTTTATTCAAACACTACCTCACCTTTTTCAAAGCATACTTTAAAAAATTTTATTGAAAATACTCACCTGGATATTCTTGATCACAAACAAGTTAGACTTGTGATATATGATGATTCTAATTCTTATGGCTTCATAGACCTTTTCGATTATAATCACATTAGTAGGAGGGCTGGGATTGGAATTGTTATATTTGAAAGATTTAGATCTAAAGGTATAGGTTCTTTATCATTAAAATTAATTGAAGAGCATGTCTTAAATCATGTGCCAATTCATCAGTTATATGCTAATATCTCTTCAAATAATTTTGAGAGTATTTCATTGTTCAAGAAAAATGGCTATTGCAAAGTTGGTGTAAAAAAAGATTGGGTGTTTTATAATAATAAGTTTATTGATGAGGTTTTATTTCAAAAAATTTTAAGTAAATGAAGTATTTAAAAATTATAATACCAATTTCAATTTTGTCTCTAATATTCATTATAGATTATTACAATAAATATTATAAACCTAACACTTCCTTTGAGGCTGAAAGTATATTCCTTTATGTGATGAAAGATGACAGTATAGCTTTTAGAGACTCTATCTCAAAATACATCAAATCTGAAAAAACATTTTATAAAGTAGCAGAAAAACTTGAATACCTTGGAAATAAAAAAACAGGAAGATTCAAAATAAAAAGGGATATAGGAAACAATGAAATTGTTAATTCTTTAAAATTTAACAATACTCCTGTTAATGTTACTTTTAATAATCAAGAAAGAGTTGAGGACCTAGCTGGAAGAGTCTCAAGTCAAATATATGAGGATAGCATTTCCTTATTATCAGCATTTCGAAATCAGGACTTTCTCAAAACGAATAATTTAAATGAGAAGAATGTTCTTTCAATCTTTATTCCAAACTCATACAATATTTATTGGAATACTAGCTCTGAGAATTTTAGAGATAGGATGCTAAGTGAGTATAATAAATTCTGGAATAAAGAGAGGTCTGAAAAAGCAGAGCAATTGGGTCTTACTAAATTAGAAGTTATTTCACTAGCATCAATAGTGCAACTTGAAAGTAGAAAAGTTGATGAACGTCCTAGGGTAGCAGGTTTATACGTAAATAGATTAAGAGATAATATGAGGCTTCAGGCTGATCCAACTGTTATATATACAATAAAAGAATACTATAATAATTTTGATACAATAATAAGAAGGGTTTTGTATAGAGATCTCAAATTAGATTCAAAGTATAATACATACAAAATAAAGGGACTCCCTCCAGGACCAATTACAATGCCTGACATATCAGCAATAGATGCAGTGCTAAACTATGAAAGACATAAATATTTATTCATGGTAGCAAATCCATCAAATAGAGGATATCACTTATTTGCAAGTGATCTAGCTGGTCATAATAGAAATAAGAAAGCTTATATTCGCTGGATTAACAGCAGAGGTATATATAGATAAATCTAATTAGACAATTTCTGATTTAAATCTTCAACGTATTTTCTAAATTGCTTATCAGTAAAGCTTAGATTATCAACTGTTTTACAAGCATGAAGAACAGTTGCATGGTCTCTTCTTCCAATTTGTGTACCTATGCTAGCTAGTGAAGCCTTAGTGAATTTTTTAGCGAAATACATAGCAATCTGTCTTGCTTGAACAATATGTCTTTTCCTTGTCTTGGACTGTAAAGTTTGAATATCCATCTGGAAGTAATCAGACACAACTTTCTGAATATAATCGATAGAAACCTCTCTTCTATTGTTCTTAACAAACTTATTGATTACCTCTTTGGCCAGTTCAACTGTAATTTCAGCTTTGTTAAAAGAAGACTGGGCAATCAAAGAAATAATAGCACCTTCAAGTTCTCTTACATTTGAATTGATATTTTTAGCAACAAATTCAATGACTTCATCTTGAATCTCAACACCATCTCTATAAAGTTTATTCTTAAGTATAGATACTCTTGTTTCATAATTTGGATTTTGTAATTCAGCTGAAAGCCCCCATTTAAACCTTGACAACAACCTTTGTTCAATGTCTTGCATGTCAATAGGAGCCTTATCAGAGGTTAAAATTACCTGTTTACCATTTTGATGTAGATGGTTAAATATGTGGAAAAAAACATCCTGGGTTCCAGATTTTCCTGACAAGAATTGAACATCATCAACAATCAATACATCAATAACTTGGTAGAAGTGAATAAAATCATTTCGAGTGTTCTTCTTGACAGAGTCAACATATTGTTGAGTAAATTTTTCTGCGGAAATATATAAAACAGTCTTGTCTGGATATTTTTGCTTAACGTCAACTCCAATAGCATGGGCTAGGTGAGTCTTACCAAGACCTACGCCACCATATATCAATAGTGGATTAAAGGATGTCCCTCCTGGTTTATTTGAGACTGCAATACCAGCTGATCTAGCTAGTCTATTAGAATCGCCTTCTAAAAAATTTTCAAATGTATAATTTGGATTTAGTTGCGACTCAATTTCTAAGTTTCTAATCCCCGGAATTACAAACGGATTCTTTAGCTCTGAAGCAAATGAACTAAAGGGTGAATCAATTGACTGAGACTTAATTGTACTGCTTGATGAACTAGGAATTTTTTCAGTAAATGGCATTTTATTACCGAAAGTATTTTCCATTTTGATAATGTAAACAAGTCTTGCATCTGATCCTAATTGTTTAGTAAGAGCTAAACGTAAAATTTTTACATAATGTTCTTCGAGCCACTCATAGAAGAATTTACTTGGAACTTGAATACTTAAAACATCATCTGTAAGTTTAACAGGAATAATTGGTTCAAACCATGTTTTGTATGCTTGTGGCTGGATATTATCCTTAATGAAGGATAAACAATTGTTCCATACGACAGAAGGTGTTTGACTCATTTTTTTTTAGCTAGATATTAATTGAATATATTTATGAAATAATGTTTTAGGTTCAATACAAATATTAATTAAAAAAAATCAAAAAAAAATAAAGATTACTATTGATTATTAATTTTTTTTTATTTAAAATCACTCTAAGTAAATTTGTAGGAAAAGTTATTAATTCCTTCACATATCAAATAAAATGAATTACACAACTCAAGAAATTAAAGTTAGATATTACGAAACTGATCAAATGGGAATTGTTCACCACAGTAATTATTTAAAATTTTTTGAATTTGCAAGAATTGAATGGTTGGAAAAATTAAATATTCCATATCACGAGATTGAAAAAAATAAAATTATCCTTCCAGTAGTTAAATGTGAACTAAAATTTTTAAAGCCTTTAGTTTTTGGAGATACTTTTAAAGTTAAAGTTCACTGTACAAAAAAACCAACATCTTCAATAGAGTTTTCATATGAAATTTTCAATAATAGTGGTGAAAAAACAACTGAAGGAAAAACACTACTTGCATTCTTAAATTCTGATTCGATGAAACCCATTAGGTGCCCTGAGATTATAAGTAAGCTTTTCTAAATATTCATTCTATTTAACTCGTAAAGTATATCATTCTGTAAATTAATCTTAGTAAATTCATCGAGGTTTACACCTGGACCCTTTATTCCTTTACCAATTTTTAAATCGGACTTAAATACTCTGATTGAATCCCAAAGGTTATTAGATAGAAAATGATTAATTGTTTTTGTACCACCTTCAATTATAATAGATTGAATATTCATTTCATAAATAGATTTAATAATTAAATTTATATCATCAAATTCAATTGCTTTTGTATAGTTAGGAATTAATTTGTTCTCTTTCTTTGATAAGATTGTTGTTTTAACATTATCTGATAAAATTCTTGAGTCTAAAGGAATTCTTGAATTAGGGTCTAAAACAAATCTAATTGGACTTCTACCTTCCACAAATCTTGTAGTTAGGATAGGATCATCATCAATTATAGTTTGAACTCCAACTAAAATTGAATGTTCTTCACTTCGCCATTTGTGTGATAACTTTTTTGCATCTTCTCCTGAGATCCAATTTACTTTTTTTAGTGTATTGATAGATTTTATTGGGCTAATAAACCCGTCTTTTGATTCAGCCCATTTTAAAATAATGAAAGGTCTCTTTAGTTTGTGATATGTAAAAAATCTTTTATTAAGTTCATCACACTCCTTATCTAATATTCCCACACTAACATCGCAGCCACTTGATCTTAGTTTTTCTATTCCACTTCCGTCTACCAACTTATTAGGATCTTGAGAACCAATTACAACTTTTTTAATATTGTTATTTATTATTGCTTCAGTACAAGGAGGTGTCTTACCATAATGATTACATGGTTCGAGATTTACATATAATGTTGAGTTTTTTAATAACCCTTTATCTTTTACACTGTTTATTGCATTTACCTCTGCATGACTTTCACCATATTTTTCATGCGAGCCTTCGCCAATTATTTTGTTGTCACATACTATAACAGATCCTACCAAAGGATTTGGATAAGTATAACCTACGTTCTTTGATGCAAGCTCAATACATCTCCTCATGAATTTAATATCTTTCAATTTAATAAGTAATAAAATTTAGAATTGTAAATTTAATTCAAAATCTCAATTATGTTAATTAGACCCATAAATGAATCTGATAATAAACATATATCAGTTATATTAAGAGAAGTCCTAATTGAGATGGATATACCTAGGATAGGTTCAGCTTACGAGGATCCAGAAATTAACAATATGTATGAATCCTACCAATCTAATAGATCAATATATTTCGTTGTAGAGGAAAATAATAAGATACTTGGTGGTGCAGGTATAAATCAACTTAAGAATGGTGATGTAAATATTTGTGAACTTCAAAAAATGTATTTTCATAAATCCATAAGAGGAAGAGGTATTGGAGATAAGATGATTGAATTATGTCTAAATTTTGCTGTGGAATCAAATTATAAAAAATGCTACATAGAGACTATGCCAAATATGGTTGATGCACAAAAATTATACATAAAAAAAGGATTCAAATATATAGATAATCCTTTAGGTAACACAGGTCATACAGCATGTCCTATATGGATGTTAAAAAATTTAGTATGAACATTATTGAGATGAGAAGTATTTATCGGGATAATTTGAGCCTTTCAAATGATGAGTCTGATTTTGTTTATAAAATTATTTTGAAGGAATTATGCGACATAGATCCTATTAAAATTGCATTAGAACCTAATCTTAATTTATCCTTAGAATCAAAGGATACTCTAATCCAAAAAATGAAAATGATTATTAATGACTATCCAATTGATTATATAATTAATAAAAAAAACTTTTATGGTAATGATTTTTATGTTGATGAAAATGTACTAATCCCTAGACCTGAAACTGAAGAACTTGTTAAATGGTTAATTAATGATCATTTAAATATAGATAAACAAAAAAGGGTAATTGATTTATGTACAGGTTCAGGTTGTATTGGGATATCTATAGATATCAATAATAGTTATTTAGATGTTACCATATCTGATATATCAACTGAGGCACTTAAAGTCTGTGAGATTAATAAAAAAAATCTTAACTCAAATGTCAAAATTATTGAACTTGATCTTAACTCAACTTCTGAAGTAAACAGAAAATATGATATTATTATATCAAACCCTCCTTATTTGCATCCTAGCGAAACAAATCAATTAGATAAAAATGTCAGATATGAACCAGATATTGCATTATTTACACCAAAAGATAATCCCTTACATTTTTATGAGAAAATTTTGGATTTTGCATCAATAAACCTTACAAAAAAAGGTATAATTTATCTTGAAATAAATCCAAATTTTACAAAAGAATTTAATCAAATATTAACTAATTATAGTATAAATCATGTTAACTTTAAGGATGATTTTAGAGGTAAAAAAAGATTAGTAAAACTCATATTTTAGTATGAATAAAATAAAATCTAGAATTTTTGAGTTAAGGGAAATAATAAATAATCATAATTATCATTATTATGATCTTGACAAAAATTTAATTAGTGATTTTCAATACGATGAATTACTCGATGAACTTATCAAACTTGAGTCTAAATATCCAGAGTTTTATGATGAAAATTCTCCTTCAAACAGAGTTGGAGGTGGTCTATCAGATAAATTTGTCTCTGAATCTCATGTTTTTCAAATGTATTCCTTGGATAATACATATTCAAGTGAAGAATTAGAATCTTGGTACAAAAGAGTTGTCAAGATACTCAATACTGATAATTTTGAATTTTGTTGTGAATTAAAATATGATGGCGCCTCTGTTAATTTATTGTACGAAGATGGAATGCTCATAAGAGCTCTTACTAGAGGTGATGGAACTCAAGGCGATAATATAACAAATAATATAAAGACTATTAAATCAGTGCCAATAAAGCTGAATAATTTTGTTTTAAATAAGTTTGAAATTAGAGGAGAAATAATTATTAGAAATGATTCCTTTGATCAATTAAATAGAAAGAGAGAAAAACTAGGAGAGCCATTATTTAAAAATCCCAGAAATACTGCATCAGGAAGTATAAAACTTCTTGACTCAGATGAAGTAGCAAGAAGACCTTTGCAATGTTTTCTATACTCAATAGTATCAGATCAAATTAAAACAAAAAATCATTCTGAGCTACTAAAAGTAGCCAGAGAAATGGGATTTGATGTTCCCAAATATGAAAGAGTTGTAGATGGATTGAATGGTGTAAGAGATTATATTGATTTTTGGGACAAAAATAAATCAAGCTTACCATTTGAAATTGATGGTATTGTAATCAAAATAAATAATATAGATTTTCAGAAAAAATTAGGTTTTACATCTAAGTTTCCAAGATGGGCTATAGCATATAAATACAAAGCCGAAAATTTAGCAACAAAATTAAGTTCAATTTCTTTTAATGTTGGAAGAACAGGAGCTATAACTCCAGTTGCAAACTTAGAACCAGTTTTAATTTCAGGATCTACCGTGAAAAGAGCCTCCCTGCATAGCTTTGATCAAATGATGAAATTAAGACTAAGAGTTAATGATAGTGTATACGTTGAAAAAGGAGGGGAAATCATACCTAAGATTACTGGAATAGATCATAATAATAGAGGTTTTGAGAATGATGAAATTAAATTTCCATCAAATTGCCCTGAATGTGGAACAAAGTTAGTAAAACTTGATTCTGAAGCTAATTTCTATTGTACAAACACAAAGCGATGCAGGCCACAGGTAATAGGAAAGATTCAACACTTTGTCTCAAGAAAGGCAATGAATATAGATGGTTTAGGAGATGAAACCATCAAGCTTCTATATAACAAAGGCTATTTGAAAGATATCTCCGATATATATAATCTTGACTATAACTCAATTTCTTTAATTGAGGGACATGCCGATAAATCTGTTGATAACTTAAAAATGGGTATTGAAAACTCTAAATCAAAACCATTTCAAAAAGTTTTATATGGTCTTGGAATTAGATATGTTGGTGAATCTGCTTCAAGAAAAATATTAAAAAAAATTAAATCAATTGAGGAACTAATGTTAATGGATCTTGAGTCATTATCTAAAATTGATGAAATAGGAGAAAAAACTGCTGCTAGCATATCAGAATTTTTTAAAGATGAAAATAACAGAAAATTGATAGATAAACTAAAATCAGCAGGTCTTGTATTTATTGATGATAACAAAGATAATACAAGCTCTTCTCTTTCAAATTTAACTTTTGTAATCTCTGGAGTTTTTGAAACATACAGCAGAGATGAGATTAAAAATCTAATAGAAATTAATGGTGGAAAAATAAGTTCATCTGTAAGTTCAAACACAAATTATTTAGTGGCTGGAAATAATTTAGGTCCAGCAAAATCTGCTAAAGCCAATAATCTTGGAGTCCCTATTATTAATGAAAAGTCATTTATTGATCTAATTTCATAAACTTATATTAAATTTGCCAAAATACTTAATGCTAAATGTTTAGATCTTTTCTTTTAATATTATTCTCTATTCTAGCTATATCATGTAATGACTATCAAAAATTATTAAATAGTCCAGAAAATGAAGTGGATAAGTATACTGCTGCAGAGGAATATTATGAAAATGGAGAATTTAGAAGAGCTAATGCTTTAATTGAGCAAATTATACCTAGTTACAGAGGTAAACCACAAGGGGAAAGATTAGTTTTCTTCTTTGCTAACTCTTATTTTGAAACTAGGTCATATTACTCAGCTGCAATCCAATTTGAAAACTTTATAAAATCATATCCTAATAGTCAAAGAATACAAGAGGCTTATTTCATGGAGGCAAAATCATATTTTATGCTATCACCGCTATATACGCTAGATCAGGATGATACATTTACTGGAATTGATAAGCTTCAAGTGTTTATAAACAGATTTCCAAATAGTGAGTATCTAACTGAGGCATTAGAACTTATGGAACAACTGCAAAATAAAATTGAAAAAAAAGAGTTTGAGATATCAAAGCAGTATTACACTATTAGAGATTATAGTTCTGCAATAAAGTCTTTAGATAATTTTATAGCTGATAACCCGGGCACAATTTTCAGAGAGGAAGCACTTTATTACAGGTGGTTGTCACAGTACGAAATAGCAATTAATTCAATTGAATCAAGAATAAATGAGAGAGTTACAGAGTTAGAAAGATCACTTGAGAACTTTTTAATTTACTATCCAGATACAATTTTTATTGATGATCTATCTGAAAAAATTAATAATGCAAAACAACTTTTATAAATAAACCTATGAATAAATACAGAAATACTAACGCAGCAAACACAACAAAGACTTACAATAAGCATGAAATTGAAAATCCAACAAATAATATTTATGAGGCAATCTCAATAATTGCTAAAAGATCAAGCCAAATTAATTCTGAAATTAAGAAGGAGTTGCATGATAAACTTGATGAGTTTGCAACACATAATGATAGTCTTGAAGAAATATTTGAAAATAAAGAGCAGATAGAAGTTTCAAGATTCTATGAGAAACTTCCTAAACCATATGCAATTGCTGTTCAGGAATGGATAGATAATAAAATTTACTTCAGAGATACCGAATCTGAAAGTGAGTAATAAACATTCAAATTATGAGTGTTTTAGCTCAAAAAAATATTCTAATTGGAGTTTCAGGTGGAATATCTGCATACAAAATTCCACTATTGATAAGAAAGCTTATCAAGCTTAATTCAAATGTAAAAGTTGTCATGACTCCATCATCAAAGGAGTTTGTTACACCCCTTACTTTATCAACAGTTTCAAAAAATGAAGTTTTTTCTGAATTTACAACTGAAAAAAATAGTAATCCAACATGGAATAATCATGTAGAGCTTGCAGATTGGGCTGATATTTTTATTATTGCTCCCGCTACATCCAATACAATTTCCTCTATGGCCCATGCTCGTTGTGATAATTTATTATTGGCTTGTTATTTATCTTCTACTTGTCCTGTTTTTGTTGCTCCTGCTATGGATCTAGAAATGTATAAAAACACACTGAATCAAAAAAATATAAAAAAATTAATATTAAATAATACCAATGTTCTACCCGTAGGAACTGGTTCACTAGCCAGTGGTTTAGATGGAGAAGGAAGGATGCTAGAGCCAGATGAAATCATTGAGTATGTTGAAAACAAATATAGAGAAACTCTTCCATTAAATTCTTTAAATTTCTTAATAACAGCTGGACCTACTCATGAAAAAATTGACCCTGTTAGGTATATTGGAAATAGCTCTTCAGGAAAGATGGGATATTCCCTAGCCAAAATTGCTAGTGAGCAGGGAGCTAATGTAAAACTCTTATTAGGCCCAACTAATCTCCCAATGGATTTGTCAAATATTCAGTGTATTAGAGTTCAAGATTCAGATGAAATGTTTAGTGAGACATTAAATAACTTTAAAGATGCTGATATTGTTATATTTTCTGCTGCTATTGCAGATTTTAAGCCAAAAAGAATTAATAACAGTAAAATAAAAAAAGATTCTGGATATGACTCTATAAAACTTAAGCCAACATTAGATATTCTTAAGGAGCTTGGTAAAATTAAAACATCTCAATTTTTAGTAGGTTTTGCTTTAGAGACAGATAATGTAATTGAAAATGCTAAAAGTAAATTAAAATCAAAGAACCTAGATGCTATTGTAGTTAATAAAATTGGAGACTTTAACCCAATTTCAAGTGACTATAATCAAATTGATTTTATAAATTCGAATTTAGAAATAACATCATTTGAAAAAAAATTAAAGATCGATGTATCAAATGATATTATTAATCAAATTATAGAGAATGTTAATAAAGCTAAAAATTAATAATTACGCCTTAATTGACTCATTGGAGATTTCTTTTAAAAAAGGAATGACTTCAATCACTGGAGAGACAGGTGCTGGTAAATCTATTATTTTAGGTGGGTTATCAATGGTCTTAGGCTCTAGAGTTGATAATTCTAAAATTATAAATAAACAAGAAAAATGTTTTGTTGAGGCTTCATTTGATTTAACGGATCTAGATATTAAGGATTATTTTACAAAAAATGATTTGGACTATGATCAAATTACCATAATAAGAAGAGAAGTAAATCAAAGTGGAAAATCAAGAGCTTTTATTAATGATACGCCAGTTAAACTTGATCAATTATCTGAGTTGACAAATAACTTAATTGATGTTCACTCTCAATTTAATAATTTGAGTATACTTGACTCAGATTTTATTTTTTTGATTTTAGATTCATTATCTGAAAATCAAAGTTTAATTAGAGATTTCCATAATAATTTTAAATCACTAAAAATACTTCAGAAAAAACTTGAAGAAAAGATTTCACTAAGAGATAAATTAAATTCTGATTTAGACTACAATAGGTTCTTGCTTGATGAATTCAATGAACTTGAATTTAATAATATTAATCTGGATGAAATTCAAGATAAAATTAAAGAAGCTGATAACTTAGATCAAATTAAAGAAGTATTAGTAACTACAATTAACCATCTCAATTCTGAGGATATTGGTGTCTTAGACAAGCTTCAAGAGATTAATAAATTTTTAAATAAATTATCAAACTCCTCTGATAGAATAAATATTATCAATTCAAGAATAGAAATAGCAATTGAGGAATTAAATGCAATTTCAAGTGATTCAGAGTCAATATTATCTGATATTGAAGATGGTTTTGAAAATATAGAAGATTTAAGGAATATTCAAGATAAGATTTACTCTCTTCAAAATAAACATAGAGTAAACAAAGTTGAAGATTTATTAAAAATAAAAAATGATATTGAGTCGAAAATTTCAGTCCATAATGATATTGATAGTGATATAATTGAAATTGAAAATAAAATAAGTAGTTTAAATCTGAGTCTTATGTCTGATGCTTCTATAATTCACAAAAAAAGAGAATCTGTAATTTCTGATTTTGAAAAATTAATGAATAAAAATTTAATTGAATTGGGTATGGAAAAATCTGGTGTAAAAATTGATCTTACAAAATCAGAAGACATTCAAAAAAATGGAATAAGTAATGGTAAATTTCTTTTTAAATCAAACAAAGGAAGTATTTATAGTGAATTGAAGGATATTGCATCTGGTGGAGAAATCTCAAGAATAATGCTATCTATAAAATCTATCATTTCTAAATACACAAAATTAGCCTCAATAGTTTTTGATGAAATAGATACTGGAATTTCAGGTTTAGTTTCCTCAAAAGTTGGTGAACTAATGAAATATATGTCAGAAAATATGCAAGTTATTGTTATTACACATACAGCTCAAGTAGCATCTAAAGGAGACTTTCATTTCAAAGTATTTAAAAGAGAACAAAATGATAAAGTTATAACTGATATAAAATTATTATCTGATAAAGAAAGAGTTAATGAAATTGCTGAGATGTTGTCTGGAGATAGATCAAATAAATCAGCTAATGAACTAGCAAATGAGTTGCTGAATTAAACTATATTTATATAATGGGAAACAATATTTTAAAAGGTAAAAAGGGAATAATTTTTGGTGCTTTGGATAGTAGCTCTATCGCATGGAAAACTGCTGAACGTATTCATAATGAGGGTGGTGAATTTATTTTAACAAATGCACCAGTTTCGATTAGAATGGGTAGTATTAATGATTTAGCAAATAAAACAAAATCTGAGGTTATCCCTGCTGATGCAACAAACATAGAGGATCTTGAGAACCTAATCAATTCAACTACAAATAAGTTTGGTGGTAAGCTTGATTTTGTATTACATTCAATTGGAATGTCAGTTAATGTTAGGAAAGGTAAGCATTATACAGATTTAAACTACGAATGGTTAAAAAAAGGTTGGGATGTTTCTGCCGTATCTTTTCATAAACTTATGCAATCTCTTTTTAAATTAGATGCAATGAATGAATGGGGTAGTATAGTTGCATTAACATACATTGCGGCACAGAGGACATTCCCTAATTATAATGATATGGCTGATAACAAGGCTTATTTGGAATCAATTGCAAGAAGTTTTGGATATTTCTTTGGTAAAGAAAAGAATGTACGTGTAAATACTATCTCACAATCCCCTACTTTAACTACAGCCGGTAAAGGTGTCAAAGGTCTTGATGATTTTATAAAGTTTGCTGATCTAACATCTCCTTTAGGTAATGCAACTGCTGAGGATTGTGCCGATCTTACGGTTTCATTATTTTCTGATTACACTAAAAGAGTAACTCTTCAAAATATTTTTAATGATGGAGGATTCTCAAATGTTGGTGTGAGTCAAGAAATTATTGATAAATTAAATTCTTAATGAAAATTGTTGGATTAACTGGTGGTATAGGCTCTGGTAAATCGACTGTTCTTAATCAATTTAAAAACTTAGGTATAAACACATATTGCGCTGATAAAGCATCAAAGAAGCTTATAAATTCAGATAAAGATCTAATTAAATCAATCAAAAACTTATTTGGAAATAATGTATACGAAAATGATGTTTTAAATACTGCAAAGTTATCTAAAATTGTTTTTCAAGATCCAAATAAACTAAAGTCACTAAATTCAATTATTCATCCAGCTGTTGCAAAAGATTTTGAATCTTTTATAAAAAATAATAATGGAGATTATATTGTAAAAGAAGTAGCGATTATTTTCGAGACAAATACTGAGGATAATTACGATAAGATCATATTAATTAGGGCACCATTAGAAGAAAGAATCAAAAGAGTTATACTCCGAGACAATCTATCAAGAGAGGATGTAATAAGAAGAGTAAATAATCAAATAGATGATTCTACAATTATTGACAAATGTGACTATATAATTGATAATAATAATCTTAAAGATTTAAAAGAAAAAGTTCTTAAAATTCATAAAGACTTAATCAGATAATAGCTATACATTAACATTTCGTTAAGAAAGTTTAATTTTAAATTTGAGAATTTTATATAAATGAATAAGAGGTACTACACCACATTAGTTCTATTAATGTCCTTTTCTTTGATAGGGATTATTTTAATGCAGGGTTATTGGATATATTCTTCATGGCAAAATAAAGAAGAAGAATTTACACTTGCTGTAAATAGAACTCTTCGACAGGTTGTTAATGAAATTCAAAGTAGAGAGCTTAATGATTATGTATATACTTATCAAATGCTAATTGATTCAATTGGCTCACCTGATGAGTCAAATTTCACTGATGTCTTCCTCTTCTTAGATGAAGATCAGTCATCAAATCTTTCAACATTTTTCGCGTATGGAATTCTTGAGGAGGATTACAATATAAACCTTCCAAACAATTTATCTAATAGATATGGAATGGATGATGTTAAAGATTATAAAGCTGTGAAGACGACAATTGTAAATAAAAATATATTTGATAGGAGAGAGAATAGGTTAAATGCATCAATATCCAAGCTAAAAAGTGTCGAAGATATTGATATATTCAAATTTGAAAAATATAAATCAGCATTTCAGGAGTATGCATCATCTCTTCCAATTCATAAAAGAACTACTTCCAGAGAAATTCAAGAATTATTAAATCGTGGATTTAATGAAAGAAACATTATAACACCATATGAATTTGGAATATATAGTAACGGATTATCTACCAAGGTTAAATCTAACAATTACCTTGAAGAGCAGTCAGGTCCAAAATATTCAATCCCTTTCCTTTATGATAGTTCAAGTCTTGTAAAATATGACTTAGTAGTATCTTTTCCAGATAAACAAGAATTTGTTTTATCAGGTATAATTGGGGTAGCAACTCTTTCTTTCATGCTTACTCTGGTTATTATTGTTATTTCAACAAGTGCTCTATACCAAATAATTAAACAAAAAAAATTGTCAGAAATAAAGAGTGATTTCATAAACAATATATCACATGAGTTTAAGACCCCAATTGCGACAATAAATTTAGCATTAGATGCTATTTCAAGTTCAAAAAGTAATTTAAATGATAAGTTCAATTCTTACTTAGGCATGATTAGAGAGGAGAACTCTAGAATGTTATCGCAGGTTGAAAATATTTTGACTATTTCACAGCTTGAAAAAAGTTCTAATCCATTTGAAATGGAAGATACTGATGTTCATGAAGTTATTGAAGATGCTATTGAGCATGTAAAATTAATAATAGAGAGTAGGAAAGGCTCAATAAAAATTTCTTTAGATGCAGCAAAAAGTATAATAAGTGGAAATAGTAACCACCTTGAGAATATAATCATTAATATTTTAGACAATGCGGTAAAGTATTCAAAGAAAAATCCACATATAATTATATCGTCTTACAACTCAGATGATAATATAATTATATGTATTCAAGATAATGGTATTGGAATGGATAAGAATATTCAAAAATTGATTTTTGAAAAGTTTTACAGAGAACAAAATGGAAATATTCATGATATTAAAGGGCATGGGTTAGGACTATCTTATGTTAAAAAAATTATTGATTTCCATAATGGTAAAATTGATTTAGAAAGTAAAAAAGGAGTTGGTACAAAGTTCTACATAACATTAAAAAATATTTAATATGAAATCAAACAAAAGCATTCTATTGGTCGAAGATGATCCAAATTTTGGTAGAATTCTAAAAGATTATTTAACAATTAATAACTATGATGTATCTCTAGCTGTAAATGGAATAGAAGGATTTGAAAAATTTAATAGATCTGAATTTGACTTATGTATTCTAGATATAATGATGCCTTTTAAAGATGGTTTAACTCTTGCTAAGGAGATAAGAGAGGTTAATGATTCAATTCCCTTAATATTTTTGACTGCAAAAAACTTAAAAGATGATGTGCTTAAAGGTTATAAAATTGGTGCTGATGATTACTTAACCAAACCATTTGATTCTGAGATTCTTTTGGCTAAAATAAAGTCAATACTTAATAGAAAGCCGATTATCGACGTTGAAGAAAAAGATGTTTTTGAATTTGATTTTGGTGATTTTAAGTTTAATTCCAAACTTAGAATTTTAACTCATAATAAAGGTGAGTCTCATAAGTTATCACCTAAAGAGAATCAATTGCTCAAAATGCTTGTATTAAATTTTGATGATCTTTTACCAAGGGATATTGCATTGAATAAAATTTGGAGAGATGCAAACTATTTTACATCAAGAAGTATGGATGTATATATTGCTAAACTTAGGAAATATCTTGATAAAGATCAGTCTCTCAAAATTATTAATGTTCACGGAGAAGGTTTTAGACTTATGCAAGAGTAAAGTCATTTATTTCAGATAAGTATTTATATCACTCAATAAACTAACCACCCGTTCGGGGTCATCAATGTAAAACCTCGCATGTGTTTTTTTTATTCCAACCTTGATAGTTGTAGAATTTTCTTCTAGGTTTTTAAACATATTCTCATCTGTTATATCATCCCCAATACAAACTATATGGTCATAATTTTTATTTTTTGTTAATTCATTTAATGCTGATCCTTTGTCAAATTTTCTACTAGTAACTTCAATAGCCTTGTCAAGGTTTAAAATCTGGAATTGGTCAGTTAATAAGCTGTTAAGGACTGTTTCTATCTCTACAACTCTTTCTGAGGCTAACTCTGGATCAGTTTTTCTATAATGCCAAACCAATCCACTTTCTTTTTTTTCCGTAAATGTTCCTGGTGTTCTATCTGAAAAAGATTGAAATATTGCATGAATATCATTTAAAAAAACTTTATCAATATTTCCAAGGTTTATCCAATTTTTGTTACTTTCCTTAAAGAAGTGACCATGCTCTGCAATTATACTAATATTTAGATTTCCAAGATTATCTTCAAGAAATAATTTATTCCTACCACTTACAATTGCTATATCCAAACCATCAATATTAGATAAGCTATCCAAAATTTCTATTAAATTATCGTTAGGAATTGCTAATTCTGGTTTATCCCTGAAATTCACCAAAGTTCCATCATAGTCAAGTATCATCAACTTATTGTTTGATAATTTAAGTTTTTCGATTAATTTATTTTTTTCTGATAAATTAAAATAATTAGTGACTGAATTCTGATTGGATTTTGCTCTAGAAATTAAATTTTTCATAAAATCTTTTGCCCAATAGTTAACTGTATATCTGCTCAATCTTTCTTGCATACTTCTATTTCGTTCGATTTGTTCTTTCTTTGGCATTTTAATTGCCTTTAGTATCATATCAGACATTTTATTTAGATCAAATGGATTAACAGTTATTGACTCATATAACTCTTTTGAAGCCCCTGCCATTTCACTTAGAATTAAAACACCATCTCCTTCAACCCTTGTCGCAACAAACTCTTTAGCTACAAGATTCATTCCATCCCTAACTGGAGTTATCATAGCTATGTCTGAAATAGTATATAGGTCAATTAATTCGTCAAAACTCATAGATCGATAATAATACCAAATTGGAGTCCAATTTACGGTAGCAAATTTACCGTTAACTCTACCGACTATTTCATCAGTTTGTTTCTTAAGCCTTATGTAATCATTAACATCTGATCTTGAAGGGACTGTAAGCATTATAAGTCTGACTTTACCTCTATATTCTGGATTATTAGTAAGAAAAATCTCAAATGCCTTAATTCTATTAATAACTCCTTTTGTATAATCCAGTCTGTCAATAGATAGGATTAATTTACTGTCAGATGAAGTCTTCTTATGATCTTTAAGTTGGAGGCTGAGTTTAGACATCTCAGACTTTTTTTGTTTATTCTTTTTTCTGGCAGCATTATTATATTTTGCATAGTCAATTCCCATTGGAAATGTATCAACTAAAACCTCTCTTGAGCCGACATTAATTTTATTAAAAATTACATCATACTTTAATATTCTCTTAACTGAGCTTAAAAAATGTCTAACATAATCATAAGTATGAAAACCTATTAAATCAGAACCTAGAATGCCATCAAGTAGCTCTTCTCTCCATGGAAAAATTCTAAAAATTTCAAAAGAGGGAAAAGGTATATGAAGAAAGAATCCAACAGTTATATCAGGTCTTTTAGTCTTTATCATTTTTGGACACAATAATAATTGATAATCATGAACCCAAACTATATCATCTTTTTTCGCATGCTTAATTACGCAATCCGCAAATTTCTTATTAACACTAACATAAGACTTCCAATGGGATTTGTTAAATATGGAAAATTCTATAAAGTAATGGAATAGAGGCCATAGAGCTTCGTTACTTGTACCATAATAGAAATCGTTGATTTCTTTTTTTCTTAAAAATACTGGAATGTAATTTTTTTTGTGCAATAATTTTTCTGCTTTAGCTAAATTATCACCTAAGGATTTCTTATCAATTCCTGGCCATCCTATCCATAAAAAATTATTTTTTTTGTGAATTGATTTCATTCCAGTTGCTAGACCTCCACTAGTTGATGAAAATTTAAAAGATTTATCTAAATTAGATATCTTAATAGGTAATCTATTTGAAACAATTATTGTCCTACTCAAACTATTAAATTAAAATCTAAAATATGGAAATAAGAGATTCTTATGGATATAGAGACAACATTAATTATGGAATAATAGGAAATTGTCAATCATCAGCGTTAATTTATAAGGATTCTTCAATAGATTGGTGTTGTTTTCCAAAATTCGATTCTCCATCAATCTTTGCAAAGATCATTGATAATAGTAATGGCGGTTTTTTTAAGGTTGATACAGTTGGAAACTATAATATAAGTCAAGAATATTTAAAAAATACTTGTATTTTGAAGACAGCCTTTAATAATGGTTTTGATGAGTTCCATATTATAGATTATATGCCAAGGTATCAAACCAAAAAAAAGAGTTATTATTCTCCACCAGAAATTACCAGGATCATTAAGTATATTAAAGGGAATCCTAAAATAAGAATAACTTATGATCCAAGACTTGATTACTCTATTGGAAAGACTAGATCATATGATAAAAGTAATTTTATAGTGAGTATATCTGAAAATGAAAATTATGAAACACTATATCTATACTCAAATGCTAGTTTAAATGCAATTATTAATAATGAAGTTATTGAATTAGAATCAGATCTATTTTTTAAAATTTCCTATTATGAAAAATTAATCTCTCCAAAATTCAAGGAAATATCATTAGAGTTTAATAAAACAAAAAAATATTGGATTAACTGGATAAATAAAACACCAAAATTTAAAAAGTATAATAATGAAATATTAAGGAGTGCACTAACTCTAAAGTTACTTACATATCAAAAAACTGGAGCAGTTCTTGCAGCTGTTACAACCTCATTACCAGAGACAATAGGTGAGGAAAGAAATTGGGATTATCGCTTTTGCTGGATAAGAGATGCCTCTATGGTAATTAAGGTAGTTGCAAAATTAGGACACAAAAATATTGTTAAGAACTTTATAAAATTTATAATTAATGTTATTCCTGATAAAAATGAAAAACTTCAGATAATGTATGGAATCAATGGTGAAAAAATTCTTGAAGAAAAAACTCTTGATCACTTTTCAGGATATTTAGACTCAACACCAGTAAGAATTGGTAATGCCGCATATAATCAAAAACAAAATGATATTTACGGAATTCTTATGGATGCTATTCATTATCATATTGAAAAATTTCCGGCAGAAAATCAGGAATATGAGGAGTTATGGTCAATTGTTAAATCTATAGTTTGGATAGTAAAAAATAACTGGAAATCTCCTGATAAAGGAATTTGGGAATTTAGAAATGAAGATAAACATTTTACATTCTCAAAATTATTAAGTTGGGTTGCTATTGACAGAGCAATTAAAATCTCAATTCTAATCAATAAATCTTCAAATATTAAGAAATGGAAATTAATTAGAAAAGAAATTTACAATGATATATTAAAGAATGGGTGGAATAAAAAAATTGGTGCCTTTACACAATCATATGGATCAGATAGCCTTGATGCATCATTACTTCTCATGGAATCATTTGAATTTATGAAGCCTAATAATTTAAAATATGTAAAAACAGTTAAGGCAATTGAAAAAGATTTAATGAATGATGGGCTTTTGTTTAGGTATAAAAATGAAGACGATTTTGGTTTTCCCTCCTCTTCTTTTACCGTGTGTTCATTCTGGTATATAAACAGCTTATATAAAATAGGTGAAAAAGAGAAATCCAAAAATTATTTTGAAAAAATATTAAAATACAGTAATCATCTTGGTCTATACAGTGAGGATCTGGATTTTAAATCAAAAAGATTATTAGGTAATTTTCCGCAAGCATATTCACATCTTGCTCTTATTGATTGTGCACTTAATTTCAATTCAAAATAATCTATTTCCTGGGATGAAACTTATTGAGAACTTCGTCCAAGTGATATGTATCTAAATGGGTATATATTTCAGTGGTTGTTATGCTTTCATGTCCAAGTATTATTTGAATTGTCCTTAGATCAGCCCCATTTTTTAATAAATGAGTTGCAAATGAATGTCTTAATGTATGAGGACTTATTTTTTTATCTAGACCAATCCTTTTATAACTATCGCTTATTATTTTAAATATCATAGATCTAGTTAAGCCTCTTCCATATCTATTTAAAAAAACAATATCAGAAAATTTAGAATCTATAATCGAGTTATCTCTTATTTTTAGGTATTTTCTTATCTCATTTGATGCTATTCTCCCAAGTGGAACAAATCTTTCTTTGTTGCCTTTCCCAATTATTTTAATAATGTTTTCTTTAAAAAAAATATTTGATAGTTTTAAATTAACTAGCTCGCTTACTCTGATCCCTGTTCCGTAAAGTACCTCAATAATGGTTCTATTTCTTTGGCCAAAATTTTGCTGCATATCAAATGATTTAATTAATTTTTCTATCTCTAATTCAGTTAATACCTCTGGAAGTTTTTTTTCTAATTTTGGAGATTCAATATCAGAAATAGGTGATTTTTTAATATATCCTTCAAAAATAAGATAATTAAAATAGCTTTTAATAGCTGAGATACTCCTTGCTTGACTTCTTGATTTTTTATTTGATAGATTATTATATAGATAATTCTTTACAGTTTCAGGTCTGCAGTTAAACGGTGTATCAGACATTTTATTAGACTGAATAAAATTTTTGAATAAATTAAGATCATACTCATAACTTTTAATTGAGTTTGTACTTAAACCTCTTTCTAGTTTTAGATAGTTTTTAAAATTTTCGAAGCTAGAATCCCAATTCATTTTAATTTTTTTGATTAGCCTTTAAGCATTACCTTTATAATATATGAAAATAACAATAATTAATGGTCCTAACCTTAATCTTCTTGGCACAAGAGAAACTGACATATATGGAAGTCAGAATTTTGAATCTTATCTAGATTCACTAAAGTCATTATTTGAAAATGTAGATATTGATTATTTTCAGTCAAACATTGAAGGTGAGATAATTAATTTTATTCAAAATTCAAAAAATTCTGATGGAATTATATTAAATGCTGCCGCATATACCCATACTTCTGTTGGTATAGCAGATGCCGTTAAATCTATTGAATGTAAAGTTGTTGAGGTTCATATTTCAAATACTTTTTCAAGAGAAGAATTTAGGCACAATTCATATCTTTCGCCTGTGGTAGATGGAATAATTATAGGATTTGGATTAGATAGCTATAGGCTTGCTCTTGAAAGTATACTTAAAGGTGAATGACTTCATCATATGCATCAGCAACAGCTTCCATCAAAGCTTCACTCATTGTTGGATGAGGGTGAACAGCATTTAGTATCTCTTTGCCTGTTGTTTCAAGTTTCCTACCAAGAACTGCCTCAGCGATCATGTCTGTTACACCTGCTCCTATCATATGACAACCAAGCCACTCTCCATATTTTTCATCAAAAATTACCTTAACAAAACCATCAGAGTGACCAGAGGCCTGAGCTTTTCCAGACGCTGTAAATGGAAACTTACCAACCTTTATATCGTAACCCATCTCCAATGCTTTTTCTTCAGTTAAACCAACAGATGCTACTTCAGGTGAACAGTAAGTACATCCTGGAATATTGTCATAATTAATCGGTTCCACATCGTGATTAGCAATTTTTTCAACGCAAAGTATTCCTTCTGCCGATGCAACGTGTGCTAGAGCCTGACCAGAAGTTATATCACCAATAGCATAATATCCTGGAATGTTAGTTTTGTAAAATTCATCTACAATAATTTTGTCTTTATCAACAGCAATTCCAACCTCCTCTAAACCAATATTTTCAATGTTACTTTTATATCCAACTGCTGAAAGCACAATATCTGCTTCATGATCAGATATTTGACCATTAGATTTAACTTGAACCTTTACTCCCTTACCTTTTGTATCAGATGAAATTACCTCTGAGTTTGTTAAAATCTCAATTCCTGATTTTTTAAAAGTTTTGTTTAGTTGATTGGATATATCTTTATCTTCAACAGGTAAAATTCTATCCATATATTCTATGATTTTTACTTCAGTCCCCATTGAATTATAGAAATAAGCAAACTCAATACCTATGGCTCCAGAGCCAACTATTATCATCTTTTTTGGTTGCTTTTGAAGAGTCATTGCTTCTCTGTATCCAATTATCTTTTTGCCATCTTGAGGTATAGAATCTATAACTCTTGATCTTCCACCAGTTGCTATTATAATATTATCTGCTTCAAAATCCAATTCAGCTCCTTCATTTTCTACAGATACAACTTTATTTGGTTTAATTTTACCATATCCGTTTATAACTTCAATTTTATTTTTCTTCATAAGAAAATTTACACCTTTACTCATTCCACTAGCAACATCTCTACTTCTCTTTACTACAGCATTAAAATCTTTATCAAAATCTTTAATTTTTAGACCATATGCATCAGCCTTTTTTATGTATTCAAAGACTTGAGCAGATTTTAACAACGCTTTAGTTGGTATACATCCCCAATTTAAACAAACTCCACCTAAACTTTCCTTCTCGACTATGGCAGTTTTTAGTCCTAATTGAGAAGCTCTTATAGCTGTAACATATCCTCCTGGCCCACTACCTAATACTATTAAGTCAAATTTCTTACTCATTTTTATTGTTTATAAAATTAATACTTGCAGAATTTACACAATATCTTTTACCTGTAGAAGTTGGACCATCATCAAATACATGACCTTGGTGACCTCCACAGTTAGAGCATAGTATTTCTGTTCGAATCATACCTAAACTTGTATCTTTTTTATATGTTATTGCGCCAGGTATAGCACTTTCATAACTTGGCCATCCACAATTAGACATAAATTTATTATTACTCTTGAATAGTGGTTGTCCGCATGCTTTGCAAACATATACACCATCCTCAAAGTGCATGTTATAGATACCAGTATGTGGCCTCTCTGTTCCTTTATTTCTCAGAATTTCATATTCTTCAGGAGATAGTTCTTCTCTCCATTCTTTGTCTGTTTTACTCACGTTATATGTTATTTTAGGTTCCTCAGATTTTGTGTTTGTTTGACAATTTAGCATTGAAAAGCTAAAAATTAGAACACCAAATAAGTGTATTTTATTGTACATCTATTTTTTTGACAAATATATATATCTTTTGATTTATTTGCTTAATTTGTTGATCATTTAAATTTATGCTTAATAAAAAATCTGACCTTCCTAGAGGGAGTAAAAAACTAATTCGAGCATGGACATTTTATGATTGGGCAAACTCAGTTTATTCATTAGTAATTTCATCAGCTATATTCCCAATATATTATTCTACTCACGTATTTTCGGATATAAATTCAATATTGATATTCAACATAGATATTAATAAAGATACTTTGATAAGTCTTTTATCAGGTTTGTGTTTTTTAATTATAGCTTTTCTTTCCCCAATGTTAAGTGGAATTGCTGACTACATAGGAAATAAAAAAATATTTATGAAGTTTTTTGTTTATATGGGCTCATTTTCTTGTATGAGTTTATATTGGTTTGAGTTAGAAAATATAGAGATTAGTCTCTTACTATATTTTTTCTCTTTACTTGGGTTTTGGGGAAGTTTAGTTTACTACAATTCATATTTAAATGATATTACCTTTCCAAAGCAAGCAAATTCAGTTAGCGCTAAGGGTTATACAATGGGATATATTGGAAGTGTAATACTATTACTAATAAATTTAATTATGATTTATTTTTTTGAAGATCTTGGATTTGATTCTGATAAAAGTGCTATGAAATTATCATTCGCTTTAACAGGTTTATGGTGGCTTGGTTTTAGTCAATATTCATTTTATTATTTGCCAAAGGGTAATAACCAGATTAATTTTCCAAAGAATATTATTTGGAATGGATTTAAAGAATTAAAAGGTGTGTATAAAATTATTCGTTCAAGCAAAAGGTTTACAAGATTTTTATTAGCATTTTTTATTTTTTCATTTTCCCTGCAAACTGTATTATATATTGCCTCTTATTTTGGAGTAAATGAAATTCAGTGGTCAAGTCCATCTGAACAAACATCAGGTCTGATTATTAGTATTTTATTAATTCAGATTGTAGCAATAGGAGGAGCATATAGTTTTACCAAATTAGCTCAAAGGTTTGGTAATATTTTGATTCTAACTATAGCCATATTTTTATGGGGAGCAGTATGTGTATATGCTTACTTTATTTATTCTCCAGATCAATTTTATTTGATTGCTGGTCTTGTTGGGTTGCTAATGGGTGGAACCCAAACTGTTGCCAGAGCAACATTCTCCTTGTTTATTCCTCAGACTAGTGATACCACTTCTTTTTTTAGTTTTTACGATGTTACAGAAAAAATAGGTATTTTCTTTGGTCTTTTATTCTATGCGTTTGCAGCTCAAATTACTGGTACTGTTAGATTCTCAGTTATAATTTTTATGTTTTTCTTTTTTCTAGGTGCTATTCTTTTAACAAGAGTTCCAAAAATTGATAGAAATAAGTTGGCATAGCTTTTGTCCTTATTACTATGTTGTTCTTGTCTAAAATAAATATCCTATTGATTATTCTTTTTTTATGACAAAATGACTCGAAAACAAATAAATGAGTTTAATTTTTAATAATATAGACAAAATGTCATTTGATGATTTAGGTGATGAATCTGAATTTATCCCATTAATGACCTCAGAAGATGAAGAGGCTCTTGAGAAAGAAAATCTTCCAGAGGTATTACCCATATTGCCATTAACGAATACTGTTCTTTTTCCTGGCGTTGTGATACCAATTAATGCAGGTAGAGATAAGTCTATAAAGCTTATAAATGATGCTAACAAATCAAACAAACTCATTGGTGTTGTATCTCAGAAAGATATTAAGATTGAAAATCCATCTGTAGAAGATATATATAGTGTTGGAACTGTTGCCAAAATTTTAAGAGTTTTAAAAATGCCTGATGGAAACACCACTGTCATTATCCAGGGTAAAAAAAGATTTAAAATTAAATCAGTTGTTAAAACTGATCCGTACATTCAAGCAACTATCAATTCTTTACCTGATAAAAATCAAAGAAAAACCAACAACAAATTTACCGCGACAATTGATGCAATAAGAGACATTGCTTTAAAAATTATTAAGGAAAACCCTAATATTCCTTCTGAAGCATCATTTGCAATTAAAAATATTCATAGCTCTTCCTTTCTGATAAATTTTGTATGCTCAAATATGAATATTTCAGTTAAAGAAAAACAAGACTTGCTATCAAGTTTAAATATAGAAAATAGAGCACTGAAATGTTTAAAATTTCTCAATGTTGAATATGAAAAACTTGCTTTAAAAAATGATATTCAATCTAAGGTTAGAAATGACCTAGACCAGCAACAACGTGAATATTATCTTCAACAACAGATGAAAACGATTCAAGAGGAGCTTGGAGAAAACTCATATCAAGAGGATATACAAGAGTTAATCAGTAAATCAAAGAATAAAAATTGGAGTCAAGATATCAAAGAACATTTTGAAAAAGAATTAGCAAAGCTAAAAAGAATGAATTCCCAGGTAGCAGAGTATTCTGTTCAACGAAATTATCTTGATTTAATTGTTGATCTTCCATGGGAAAACTACTCAGAAGATAATTTTGATTTAAATAAGGCTCAAAAAATATTAGATAGAGATCACTTTGGACTTGATGATGTTAAAAAGAGAATTATAGAATATCTAGCTGTTTTAAAATTGAGAAGTGATATGAAATCTCCAATATTATGTCTTCATGGGCCGCCAGGAGTTGGAAAAACATCACTAGGTAAATCAATAGCAAAATCAATTAACAGGGAATATGTGAGAGTATCACTCGGAGGCTTAAGGGATGAAGCTGAAATAAGAGGTCATAGAAAAACTTATATCGGGGCAATGCCTGGTAGAATAATACAAAGCATTAGAAAATCAGGAACTTCAAATCCAGTCTTTGTGCTTGACGAGGTAGATAAAATTTCAAGTGGATCTCAAGGTGATCCAAGCTCTGCACTTTTGGAACTTCTTGACCCCGAACAAAATAATTCATTCCATGATAATTTTCTTGAAGTTGGGTATGATTTATCTAAAGTTATGTTTATTGCGACTGCAAATAGTTTATCTACAATGCACCCTGCACTTTTAGATAGAATGGAATTAATAAATGTATCAGGGTATACAACTGAGGAGAAAGTTTCAATAGCATCAAAATTCCTTGTCAAAAAACAATTAACAGAACATGGTTTAAAACCAACTGACTTTAAATTATCAAGTAAGGTGCTAAAAGATATAATTAGTGATTATACAAGGGAATCTGGTGTAAGAAATTTAGAGAAGCAAATTGCAAAATTAATTAGAAATAGAGCAAAGAACATCGTTTCTAATTCAAAGCTTAATAATTCAAAAGATCAAAACTTTTTAAAAGATGTGCTTGGTCCAAAAAAGTTTTTTAGAGATAAATATGAGAGTAATAATGTAGCTGGTATAGTTACAGGTCTTGCATGGACATCTGTTGGAGGTGAAATTTTATTTATTGAATCTTCTATATCTGAAGGAAAAGGAAACCTTTCTATAACTGGAAACTTAGGAAAAATTATGAAAGAATCTGCAATCATTGCCTTGGAATTCATAAAGTCAAATCAAAAAGAATTAGGAATTGAAAAAGACCTTGACTTTTCAAAATATAATATACATATTCACGTTCCAGAAGGAGCAACTCCAAAAGATGGACCTAGTGCAGGGATTACAATTCTAACTTCACTAGTTTCACTATTTACTCAAAAGAGAGTTAAAAAAAATATTGCTATGACTGGAGAAATTACTCTAAGAGGTAAAGTGCTACCTGTTGGTGGAATAAAAGAAAAGATTCTTGCAGCTAAAAGAGCAAATATTAAAGAAATTATTTTAAGTTCATACAATAAAAAAGATATACAGGAGATTAATCCTAAATATCTAAAAGGACTAAAATTTATATATGTTGACTCTATGAAAGATGTTATTTCAAATTCCATTATAAATCGAAAAGTTACTAACCCTAAGTTAATTTGATTTGGATACAGTAATTATTGCTATAGATGGTCAAGCATCAACAGGTAAGAGTACTCAAGCAAAAAAATTAGCTGAAAATCTCAAATATGACTATAGAGATTCCGGAGCATATTACAGGGCAATTACACTTTATTTGTTAGATAATGATATTAAATTCGATTTAAACATTTCTGATAAAATACTAGATAAAATTAATATTAAACAGACTTATCAAGAGGGACAATTTAGTATTTACCTAAATGATGATGATGTTACAGATAAGATAAGAGGCCATAAGGTATCTATAAATGTTAGTAACTATGCAAAAAAACCAGAGATTAGAAAGTTTGTCTTTAATCAATTGAGGAAATCTAGTGAATCTAATTCTTTAGTTGTAGACGGTCGAGATATTGGAACTGTTGTCTTCCCTTATGCTGATTTTAAATTTTTTTTAGTTGCTGAACCTAAAATTAGAGCTGAGAGAAGACATAAACAAATTAATGATGATTCTGTCAAAGTTGATATTATTGAAGAAGAAATCAAACAAAGGGATAAAACTGATTCAACTAGAGAAATTGCCCCATTAAAGAAGGCTGTAGATGCATTTAAGATTGATGTATCAACCCTTACTATTGATCAAGTTTTTAATAAAATACTGCAAAAAATTAAGTCACATTAGATAAAAAACTAATCTTATTTTGCCAA
>Ga0208624_1000164_pt1 | contig 34854 bp, 27 predicted proteins | sample Knorr_S23_td_DCM_FD_185607 | JGI IMG/M metagenome (GOLD analysis project Ga0208624, IMG submission 185607) | Marine microbial communities from Southern Atlantic Ocean transect - Knorr_S23_td_DCM_ad_71m_LV_A (SPAdes) (version 2) | ecosystem: Environmental > Aquatic > Marine > Oceanic | place... | reverse complement strand
GGGCATCTATTCATCCATACGTTCGAGCACCGAGCACGATGCCATGGCGCAGATGACCGAATATGCCTATGACTGGCGCGACCAGATGGTCAACAACGGATTCAAATCGGCGTTGGAATGGCGGGACGGTCCATACAAGGGTACTGATACCTACAAGAACTAAGACCGAATATACTCTCGCCGGGCTGAATATTTCCCGGTCCCACCGGCCCTATGAGTCAGGATTCATAGTGTCCCGGGGGATTATGAAGCCGATACGTCCTATGTTGATGAAGTCTGGACCATGGGCTGCGCTGGCTGCCGGGGTCTTGCTGAAAAACAGGTTAGACAGAGCGATAAGTCAATCGCATATTGTCTGACCTGCAGGCAATGAATTGTTTGCACCGGATCGCGCAGCGCTTGTTGCCAAAGGCGAGGCACTCTGGAACTTCAAGAGTCTGCCGTCGAAGGGAAAACTGGTGTGTGCGTCCTGTCACAAGGACAACGTCAAACAATTCGAGATGACCTTCCTAGAACCAGACCCCCATGCAGTCAAGATGGTGCAGAAACGCGCTGATTTCGATAGCGCCTTGGCTGAAGGCATGGTGGCTACTGCTGCAGTGATGCCCAGTGCAAGATCGGGATTCCGCTGGAACTAGAAGCCAGCGTTGGAAAGGGGGGTCGAGAGCAGACTGCGTTGGCCATGGCGCCAAAAATCAAATGGCACATATAGAGCTCAATCAGGCATTCCTGCGTGGACAACAGCATCAAGGCGACGGACATTATGATGCGGCTAGGACGCCGAAGCAGCGCGTACCGTATCGATCCGCCATAACGCCCAGAGAATGCCAAACAATGCAGAAAAAAACGAAATTGCGGTGTTAACGAGTGTGGTATTGGCCCGTAACTAACCGCATTCGGCCGTAAAGGGTTGGAAGAAAACTTAAATCCCACGGCGTATTCCGAGTGACAAGGTCGTCATTGTGAAGATGATTGCCACCATCATCCCGCCACAGGGTGGATTCGAGGGTGCAGATGATAGGGCCGCAGGCTGTAGTGCAGATAGTGACGGATAGTTCAAGAAATAGTTACCGTAGGGCGTGTCAGTAAACGGCGGTCGATCATTCTGGCACACGGTGTCTGCAGATTATTGCGACAGGCCAAGAACGCGCCTGATTTGACTTCTGCGTTCGGTGCAAGCACATTGCCAGCCGTTTGGAAGCTTGCCGATTGTCGGCGGCATCAAGATTTTGAGGAGACAACATGTTTGAAGTGCTTTGGCCCATGACCCGCTGGCAGGATGACTACAAGCCGGAAATTGATGGCCTGGGTGGTTCCGATATGACACCACATTTTGTGGGCCGTCCATCAGAGGTCACCGATGCACAGTGGGCCAATTGTGATGCGATTGTGGGACCTCCCATCCCGCACGAATACATGGAGCGTTTGACGAAATGCCGAATCTACGTCAAACCAGCCGTGGGCTTCGATGAAATTGACCTTGAAGCCTGGGGAAAGATGGGAATTCCGGTCTGCAATACACCTAACTATGGGACTCGAGAGGTCGCAGATCATGCGATGGCGTTGATGCTCACCCTGACTAAGAGCATTGCGTTTCATGATGAAGCGCTTCGCGCGGAACCGGTCAAGAACTGGCGGCCGGCGCTGAATCCGTTTGGCCAACGCATGTCTGATTGCACCGTGGGGGTTGTCGGCCTCGGTCGTATTGGCTCGGCTGCTGCGCTTCGACTGAAGGCATTTGATATGGATGTCGTGTTTTACGATCCGTACAAGCCCAATGGTTCCGATATCTCTATCGGGATTCGTCGAGCGGATTCTCTCGAAGAGCTGTTTGGTCAATGTGACATTGTGACATTGCATGCACCGCTGAATGAGGGAACCCGTAATCTGATCAACGCAGATGTGCTGGGTGCGTCCAAGAAGGGTATTATTGTGATCAATACCGCACGCGGTCCCATCATTGACATCGACGCGCTCCACGACAAGATGAAAGACGGCACTGTTCTGGCTGCAGGGTTGGATGTCCTGCCGGACGAGCCTGCCAACATGGATAAGAAACTGATCAAAGCATGGCAGGCAGAAGAAGAGTGGATTCGCCATCGTCTGATCGTGACACCCCACTCGGCGTTTTTTACACCACAGAGCATGCGTGACATTCGTGGTTTCTCAGCAACCACGGCTGCCAAGTATCTGCGAACTGGTCGTCTGGAAAACTGTGTTAACGAGGAGTTCCTCGTCAACAAACGCTAAACGTCCAAACGGACGACTGACACGAAGGAGATGAAATGGCGGTAACAACCGAATCGATTACGCTCGGTGATCTGACGTTTGATGTCCGTGTGGCCGGAACCAGCGGCGAAGGGGTTATTCTGCTTCATGGGTTTCCCGAAACGTCCCATATGTGGCTGCCGCTGATGGAGGTGCTGGCGGATGCTGGCTATCACGCCGTGGCAGCAGATCAAAGAGGTTATAGCGAAGGTGCAAGACCCGAAGGGAAACATCACTACACATATGATGCACTCGCAAAAGATGTTCTGGCGCTGGCAGATCACTTTGGTTGGGAACATTTCCACCTGATTGGTCATGACCATGGTGCGGGTCTGGGATGGCTTGTTACCGGACGTCATCCAGAGCGTGTTGCGAGCTGGACAGCGATGTCGGTGCCACACATTGATGCGTTTGGAAACGCGATCGCCAGCAACCCGGAACAGTCGGAGAAGAGTCAGTACATTCTTTTCTTTCAGCAGGAAGGCGCGGCGGAAGAAGCGATGTCTGCAAACGACTTTGCAGGGTTGCAGACGATCTGGAATCAATCGTCTGCAGCTGAGCGTAAGGAGTACCTTCGTGTATTTAGACAACCTGGAGCCCTCACCGGTGCATTGAACTGGTATCGTGGTGCGCTATCAACGGATCACCCTCGTGAACCTGTTGGCGAAATTTCGACCCCGACATTATTTATCTGGGGGAATCAGGATATGGCGATTGGTCGTCCCGGTGTCGATGCGACGCCACCACTAATGGCAGGACCCTACCGGTTTGTTGAACTCGATGTTGGGCACTGGTTGATTCAGGAAGCAGAAACCGAAGTCTGTGAAGCCGTCGTTGAGCAATTGAAGAACTATCCCATCAGCTAACGCCGATCTCCATGAAAACCAAACCAAGGAATAACAATGCCACAACCTATTACTCCCGCTGATGGACCCGTTGCTGTCACAGGTAGTGCCGGTTATATCGGCTCTCACATCGTGCTCAACCTTATAGAGAAGGGCTATGAGGTCCGAGCCTGTGTCCGGGATGCCACTAATCTTGGGAACACGGCACACCTGACCGCCATGAACGCTATTGGTCCAGGCTCCGTGACGCTGTACACCTGTGACATGACGGTACCAGGCGTGTACGACGATGTCTTCCGTGGTTGTTCTGCGGTTTTTCATGCAGCAGCAGAAATGGGAAACCTCGAAGGCTCAACCCCGATGAAGGTGTATGAAGGTGGCTTGATTGCGACCCAGATGCTCATGGATTCAATCAAAAAAGCAGAGTCGATCAAAAGATTGGTTTACACCAGTTCCTTTGCCGCGGTTGGGCATCCCTGTGAGGAAGGTTACCAGTACACGGAGGACTCCTGGGCGGACATGAACCAAGACCTGCGGCGGGACGGTGGTACCTGGGATATGGAAACCGTGCAGAAAAACCGGGAAGTGGCCTATGCCATGACGAAGGTTGAATCAGAGCGGTTTGTCTATGAAGAAGCTGACAAAAATGGTTTTGCAGCGTTTGGTGTCTGCCCCTGCCACGTGATTGGACCATTACTATCAAAAACTCACCACCGCCCTTGGGCGTGGCAAACTCGTATCGGGGATATGCTTGAAGGCTATGGTCATCCCAGAATGTTTTGGAATATTGTGGATGTCCGTGATGTCGCCGCAGCCCAGGTTCTTATGGCTGAGAACACAGAAAACAGTAATGGCCAACGGTACAACCTTGTTGCGACGGATGAGTCCGGTTTAATCCCACAGGAGGAAGTACAAGCCCATCTCAAAAGAATGTTTCCTGGTGTTGGAATTGCTGGTAACTATCGAGAAGGAAAAACGTTCAAATCACCTGTTGCGGTACTCGAGAAGGTCGTGACCCAGTTGAAGCTAAAGCCTCATACGGTGGAAGAGTCGATACGCGACAATGCCAACTCGTTACTCGCCTGGGGCCTTGCAATACCACGCGAAGGTGAAGACAACTGGCAACGTGATGGGAACGAGCTGGGTATCGGTTCAAAGTGGAACCCTCATCTCTATCCAGCGATTGACCCAGAAATGAGAAAGCAGCTAGAAGCAGAAGGAAAGGCTTGAGCCTTCCCTCAAGTGGGCATCATCCCATAATGTTGTAACCACCATCGACGTAGTAGATGCTTCCGGTCATTGCGACGGCCGCGGGACTCACTAGAAAAGCGGCGAGGGCGCCAACGTCTTTGGGTGTACACAAACGACCGAGCGGCGATCGAGTCTGCGTCACATCAAGTAAGCCATCGAGATCTTCTATTCCTGATGCTGCTCGTGTGGGAATTGCACCGGCCGAAATTGCGTGAATTCGAATATTCTGCGGCCCAAGTTCATTTGCTACGTAGCGAACGCATGATTCAAGCGCGGCTTTCATGGGACCCATGAATTGATAGTGGGGCATGACCCGTTTACCACCCAAATAAGTCATCGTGACGATAACGCCATCACCGGATAAGAGCTGTTCTGATGCTTTCGCTACAGCTAAAAATGAGTGGCAGGACACTTCCATCGCAAAGTTAAAATCTTCAAGCGGAACGTCAATCAGCCTTGAGCGCGTCATAGCTTTGGTTGCCGATGCCATAGCATGGATGATGAAATCTACCTTCCCCCAAGTATTGGACAGTTTCTGGATGACCGCATCCAGGTCACCTTCGTGGGTGACATCAAAAGGCAGAATGAGGTCGTTAGGAACGTTGAGTCCCTCCGCCAGCGGTCGAACGTGTTGCAGCGCCTTATCATTGAGATAGGTCACAGCGAGTTCTGCACCTTGTTCCTGACAAGCCTGTGCGCAACCGTATGCGATACTTTTTTCGCTCGCGATGCCAATGACCAATCCTCTTTTGCCTGTCAGGGATTCCATAGCACCTCCTTTTCAAAACCCGGCGATAATATCAGCTTTCTTGCACATGCGAGAGAGGCTGTGTGTTACTCGTATTCGAATGAGAGTAGCTATACTAGAGCCTAGTGACTAGGAGCAGCATATGATTGACCGTAGGATGGATCGTGACTGGGAATACGAAACGGTCCCGTATCCCGATCCCGCATGGGAAGGTTTTGAAGAACGTTTTGGCAACTATATGTTGGGAAGTTCGCCACTCGAAAGGCTGTTTACCGGTGCGCGATGGACCGAGGGTCCTGTGTGGTTTGGTGACGGGCGATACCTGCTATTTAGTGACATCCCCAACAATCGCATCCTGAAGTGGAGCGAAGAGTCAGGTGAGGTGTCGGTTTATCGTAATCCTTCCAATAATGCCAACGGTCATACCCGAGATAATCAAGGCAGGTTGGTATCTTGTGAACATGGATCGCGGCGTGTTACTCGCACTGAATATGACGGTACGATTACGGTATTGGTCGACAGTTTTGAGGGTAAACCGCTGAATGCACCCAACGACGTCGTTATACATGCTGATGATAGTATCTGGTTTACCGATCCTGGTTACGGAATCATCTGGAACTACGAAGGCAACAAAGCAACGTTTGAGCTGGATACGAACGTCTATCGTCTTGATCCGGCGACAGGTGATATGACCATCGTCACGTCAGAACTTGAGAAACCCAATGGCCTCGCTTTTTCTCCGGATTTCAGTGTGCTCTACATTGCCGATACTGGTGCTTCACACAAGCGGGGACACCCTCGTTATATTGAAGCGTTTGATGTGACGGATGATGGGAAGGGGCTCGCTGGGCGTCGCGTATTTTACGATATGGGTAAGTCCTCGTCCGACGGGTTCCGCGTCGACATTGATGGTAATGTCTGGACCTCTGCAGGGTGGTCGGCGGGTGAAAATGGTGTCCTTGCGATTTCTCCGCAAGGCGAAAAGCTCGGAATGATCCATCTGCCGGAACCGGTCTCGAATCTTTGCTTCGGCGGTGTCAAAAGAAACCGGCTTTTCATCACTGCAGGAAGGTCGTTATTCAGCATCTATACCGATACGCAGGGAATGCCTTACGGCACCCCATGAAGTAACGGGAACTGAGGTACTAGGGGCGGTAGGTGAACGTACTGGTGCCAGGTGTCAATGCGGCGTAAGCCAGATTTGCCCATCGGCATAGATGGGAGCGGGTCTGGCTGGGATCAATAATCTCCTCGATCTCGAAGTACTCTGCAGACCGAAATGGCGAGCGCACTTTGTTAAGCCGCTCCTTGATTTTTTTAAGGTGTGCATCGTAGTCGGACACTTCTGCGAGTTCTGCCTTATAGGCAACCTCAATGCCGCCTTCGATTGGGAGAGACCCCCAGTCACCAGACGGCCACGCAAATCGAAAGTGGTGAGATCCCGGCTTGCTGTTTGCAGCGCCTGCAACCCCAAATGCCTTTCGAATGACAACGCTTGCGAACGGTACATTGGCTTGACCAAGGGCGGCCAACGCTTGTGATCCATAACGAATAGTGGCGGTTTCTTCTGATTGTTTGCCAATTAGAAAACCCGGGCAGTCAACCAGATGTAAAATCGGTAGGTGGAACGTCGATGCAAGATCAAGGTGGCGCACCAGCTTGCGACACGCATCCGTCGTCCATGCGCCGCCGTACACCATTGGATCTTCTGCGAACAATGCTATGGGGACGCCATCAATCCGGGCCAAACCACAGATGATACTTTTGCCCCACTTACGTCCCATTTCGAAGAAGCTATCCTTATCAACTACCGACTTGATGATGGTGCGCATCTTGTATACTTTTCTCGGGTCCTTGGGAACGATATTCAATAATGAATCGTCAGTGCGATCTAACGGATCGTCAGAAGCCTCGCGCGGTGGTAGCTGATCTACGTTGGACGGTAAATAGGAAAGGAATTGTTTTGCCATCGTAAAGGCCTGTTGCTCTGACGTTGCCTCATCGTCAATCGCTCCATTGCGTGTATGGATCTTGCTGGCGCCGAGTTCCTCTTTGCTGACGTCTCCGAGACTGGCCCAATCCACCAGCGCAGGACCTGCAATCATCATCTGCGCAGTATCTCTGACGATCACTGAGTAGTGGGAGGTTGCCACGCGAGCTGCACCGATTCCTGCTACGCTCCCGAGCGCTAGAGATACCGAGGGTGCGATACCGAGATGACCGACCACCGTTTCCCATCCACGAACCCCAGGAATATACGTGCGCCCCGATGTCTCGATTGTCTTTACCGACCCACCCCCACCCATGCCGTCGACAAGGCGTATATGTGGCAATCTCAATTCTGACGCAAGTCCTTCAGCTTGAGAGCGTTTGGCTGGGATCGAGGCATCTGCAGAGCCACCTCTGACTGTAAAATCATCACCGGACACGATGATCGGACGCCCATCGATATCGGCAGTACCAAAAACGAAATTGGAAGGCGTAAATGCCTGAAGATCACCATTTTCATCGTACTCGCCGACGCCCGCGAGTTTGCCTATTTCATGGAAGGACTGAGCGTCAACAATCGCGTGCACGCGCTCACGGACCGTGAGTTTGCCGAATTCGTGCTGGCGGGCGACTTTCTCCTCGCCGCCCATGGCTTCTGCCGCGGTAGCCCGCTCGTGCATTTCGTTGACTTCTTGTTCCCAGGACATGTTACGACCTATGTCTGAATTCGGAGCATGATGATACCAGTGCAAGGATGTCTGAGCATTTCAGTTGCCGTCGATGCGGGAGACTGTTGTAATCGGGGCGCTTTTGCGTCACCGGATTGAGGTGTGCGCAACAATACAGAACGGGTGTATACCCAAAACAGGAGACTGAGGATGGAATTTGGCGTACAAGTCAACGTCTACCGAACCACGTGGGATGAAGTGAAAGCGTCAACTTTGGCTATGGACGCAGGAAATTGGGATAGTGTCTGGTACGCGGATCACTTTATTCCACCAGGGGCAAACCGAGAACAGGAAGCGATGACGGCCTTCGAGGGGCTTGCAGTTGCTGCGACAGCCGCGGGCATGACTAGCAAACTACGCATTGGCAACCTGGTACTTGGAAACACTTACCGTAACCCTGCACACGTCGCTAAAATCGCGGGCACAATCGATACCATGAGTGAAGGTCGTTTCACGCTTGCCATTGGCGCAGGCTGGTACACTCGTGAGCATCAAGCGTATGGCTGGGAGTTTCCCTCCATGAAGGATCGACAAGATCGATTCGAAGAGGCGTGTAAGCTCATTCGCGATCTAATTCACAGTCAGGAACCGGTGACACATCAAGGCTACTATTCGGTTGACGACGCACGTCTGTCTCCGGGTAACTATGACGTTAGTCAACCCATACCCATCATGGTCGGTGGTACCGGTCCCAAACGAACCCTACGCACGTTGGCACGGTACGGTGATGTTATGAACCTGGACGGTTGGGCTGGTGGAGGTATGTCGCTCAAGTACTACCAACACAAGGCAAGCATTCTTGATAAGCACTGTGAAGACTGTGGTCGAGATCCTTCGGAAATTCGTCGTACATTGCTAATGCCTTGCTACATCACAGAAGACAAAGAACGCATCGAACAGATCGTAAAAGGTCTGGGCGAAGGCACTGTCGCCGGTTCGAAGCAATACATTATCGACCGTATTGGTGAATTCCAGGATGCAGGTATTGCGGAGGTGATGTTCGGTGGGATTCCTTCAGGCAACGTGGCGCTGTTGCAACAGTTCGAAGAAGACATCATCAGCGCGTTCAACTAATGTCGATTCCCGTCATTCTAGATACCGATATCGGTTCCGATATTGACGATACCTGGGCGCTGGCAATGGCGTTGGGCTGTCCGGAAATAGATCTGCGAATGGTCGTGTCCGCAACAGGGGACACTCACCATCGCGCCTCAATTGTGGGCAAGATGCTTGAGCAGACGGGTCGGACCGATATTGAGATTGGTATTGGTATCCCAACGGACGTGGGTCCCAAGAATCAGGAACGCTGGGTTGGAGACTATGATCTATCTCGCTATCCCGGCACCGTTCATGAAGATGGTGTCGAAGCAATGGCGGACATGATCATGTCAAGTTCAGAAACCATCACCCTTGTGTGCATCGGTCCTCTACCCAACATCGGTGCGCTACTGAAGAGAGCGCCTGGCGTTGTTGAAAAGGTCCGTTTTGTAGGCATGCACGGGAGTGTCTACAAAGGGTATTTTGGAACAGAAGAAATCCACCCCGAATACAACGTCAAGTTTCATCTTGAGGACGCGCAGGCAAGTCTTCATGCTGCTTGGCCAGTTACGATTACCCCACTCGATACTTGTGGCACAGTCAGGCTTGACGGAGAACTGCATGCAGCGGTCGCCTCTGCTGAAAATCAGAGCATGCAGGCTGTGATTGGAAATTACAAAGCATGGCTTGCCGCGATCAACAAAGACGAGGAGATCGCGGAGGTTAAATCATCCGTTCTGTTTGACACTGTCGCCATCTATCTCGCTTTTGCGGAAGACCTGCTCGAAGTTGAAGATCTTCGCATTCGTGTTGACGACGATGGCTATACGCGCATCGACGAAACCGGAAACATGATGCGGGTGGCAACGAACTGGAGAGATTACGACGCCTTTTTGGATCTGTTAGTTGAACGACTACTCGCTGCGCCCTGATTACTATTCAGGCCACCGTTCTCGGACGAGCTCGATAAATCTTTCTGCGAGTTTGGTGATCGGTCGATAGGGTGATGTGGCGATGCTGATGTAGTGATCCGGTAGATCAATCACGTCAGTCAGAAACAACCGATTACCCTGAATGCCGCCCGGGATAGGTGCAGGAATCTGAATTGGAGAGTATGCGTTTGTCTTGTCGAGCAGTTGTTGGATGAGTTCCTGGTCGTCAGTGACATAACGTGGTTGAAACTCAGGAAGGTTGTTGGCGATATATCGCTGAGATAGGTCTGATGCTGTTGTTTCAATGGTTGGTGTCAAGATCGCTGGATAGCTGAGAACGTCTAATTCCTTTACGTCGTTCTTCCCGGCCAGCGGGTGATTAGAACGGAACATACAAGCGAAGTGCATTCTTTTGACCCGTGTGATCTGTAATTCACGCCAGCGTTCTAAATAACGATTTGATCCCACGACCAGGTTGAGCTCACCATGCAGTAACCTCGGACAGATAGTCTGTAGATTCCCCGAGACTGTTTCCAGCGAAATACCGGGATATTGATCGACCATCTGAGTGAGCACATCACGAACATGACTCGCGTACCCACTAGGGACAAAACCAATCTTCAGACGTCCTGTCAGTAGATCAGATTCCTCCTGCATCTCAGAGAGCAGGTTGTCGACGTCCCCTAGAATCTGTTTGGCACGAGCGATAAACCGGGTGCCCTCGTCTGTCAGCTGTATACCTCTGGGCATCCTGTGGAAAAGTTGGACGCCAAGCTCAGTTTCGACCTCAGCGATATTGCGTGTCAACGCAGGTTGAGAGATAGCCAGGATTTCAGCGGCAGTGGTAATGGCTTCCGCTTTGGCCACCTCAACGATATAGCGCATTCTTTTCAGGTCAACTAGAGAGGGCATAAAGATAGGGTTAGCTTATGGCACTCTCCTATTCTAAACAAAAATCATATACCACGCTCGTTTGCAGACGTCTCGTATGAAAGCTAATGGAAGTCTCTAGACTTTAGTGCAAATTGTTCCAGGTAATGACTGTAGTCATCCACGTGACCAGCGACCACGTGAATGACTTTATCTTCGCGCTCGACCACCCCCTTGATACGCAATAGGCGACCTTGAACCACTGCTTTACGGAATCGTTCCTGAATGCGCGTCCAGACCACAATGTTGGTATTGCCGTCTTCATCTTCAAGCGTCAGGAAAACGACCCCTGACGCGGAGCTTGGTCGCTGTCGACCGGTGACCAACCCGGCAACCTGTACAAAGCGCCCATGGTTCATGAATGGTAGATCAGTGGACCGTTTCATTCGATTGAAAGGATATTGCCCACGCAAGATGGCCATAGGATGTCTGCCCAGTGTAAGACCCAGGCTGCGGTAGTCTGCACGAAGATCGTCTGTTTCAGTGGGTTTTGGCAGATAGGTAGCAGTCCTCGCTGCAACTTCATCCTGATCTAACCCTGGCAGGTCCGCTGACGGTAGAATGCCCTGGACAGCCCAATGTGTTTCGTGGCGATTGCCTGATAGGGTCTTCAAGGCACCACCCTCTGTCAATCGAGCAAGATCACCACGATCCAATCGTGCCTGTCGAGCCAATTGCTGAACATTGCTGATGGATCGTTGCTCACGTGTATACACAATACGTAGTGCCGTGTCTTCGCTTACGCCCTTGATACGCTGCAGGCCCAGTCGGATGGCGGGACCAGAGAGGTCGGCGTTTACTAGCGGCCTTTCGAGTGTGCTTTCCCAGTCACTGTAGAGGACGTCTACCGGCAATACCTGAATCTGATGGCGCCTTGCATCCTGGACCAGTTGTGAGGGGGAGTAGAACCCCATGGGCTGACTGTTCAAAAGTCCACAGTAGAAAGCGGCGGGTTCATGCCGCTTCAGCCAGGCTGAAAAATACACCAGCAAGGCGAAGCTGGCGGAATGAGATTCAGGGAACCCGTACTCACCGAAACCTTTGATCTGTTCGAAGATACGTTCAGCGAAGTCACGATCATGGCCTCGTGCCAACATGCCGTCGACAAGCTTTTTCTGAAATCCATCAAGACCACCACGGCGTTTCCAGGCTGTCATGGCGCGTCGCAGCTGGTCGGCTTCACCGGGTGTAAAACCTGCTGCGACGACAGCCAGCTTGATGACCTGCTCCTGGAAAATAGGGACCCCCAGCGTTCGTTCCAGTACACCTTTGACCGCTTCGTTGGCATAGGTGACCTGTTCAAGGCCAGCTCGCCGTTTCAGATAGGGATGCACCATATTGCCCTGAATAGGGCCTGGACGAACGATGGCGACTTCTATCACCAGGTCATAGAAATTGGCAGGTTTCAGTCTGGGTAGCATTGAAATCTGGGCACGTGACTCCACCTGAAAGACACCAATGCTGTCACCGAGCTGGAGCATGTCATAGACTAATGGGTCTTCAGGCGGTATCGATGCCAGATCCAGTTCATTGTCAGGCGTGTGATTACGATAATCATTGATCATATCGAGGCTCTTGCGGATAGCGGTCAACATACCGAGAGCGAGGATGTCGACTTTAAGCAGTCCCAGTGATTGGAGATCATCCTTGTCCCACTGGATGATCGTACGATCGGCCATCGCTGCGTTTTCAATGGGTACCATTTGGGAGATAGGGCCTTTCGAAATGACAAATCCACCTACGTGCTGGGACAGGTGCCTTGGAAAGCCCAGGATCAGCTGCACTAGGCTGATAAATTGGCTGACAATGGGACTGCGAGGATTGATGCCGGCCTCCTCAAACCGGGCCAGGAGTTCTCCGTGTTTGTCCCACCAAGATAGAGAACGAGCGAGGTGATCCACCAGTTGTGGATCCATACCCAAGGCTTTGCCGATATCTCGCACCGCGCTCTTGGGACGGTAGGTAACTACGGTTGCTGCAATGGCTGCACGATGACGTCCGTACTTCTGATAGATGTACTGGATGACTTCTTCTCGCCGCTCGTGTTCGAAATCAACGTCGATATCTGGGGGCTCATTACGTTCTCTGGAGATAAACCGTTCAAACAATAGACTAATGCGGGTCGGGTCAACCTCGGTAATCTCGAGGCAGTAGCACACGACGCTATTGGCGGCGGAACCCCTGCCCTGACATAGGATGTCTTGGCTTCGAGCAAAGTGTACCGTGTCATAAACTGTGAGGAAGTAGTATTCATAATGCAGTTCGGCGATTAGTGCCAACTCCTGATCGATCCGAGCCAAGATGTCGACTGGTACACCGTCCGGGTAACGTTTGTGGGCGCCTTGTTCGACCAACTGACGCAGATATACCGAAGGCGAAAGATCAGATGGGACCAACTCTGGCGGATATTCGTACTGCAGCTCCGCAAGGCTAAACTTACATCGATTTGCGATATCGACGCTGGCTGCCAATGCTGCTGCCGGGTAGATCTCAGCCAGAGATGATCGGGGACGCAGGTGTTTTTCTCGATTAGCCTGAAGTAGCCGACCTGCGACCCGGACAGACTGACCTATACGAATTGCAGACAGCACATCCTGAAGTGCTTTTCGGTCAGGATGATGCATATGAACATCACCACAGGCGACCTGTGGAATCTTGAGCATCTGCGATAGCTGATAGGCTTCCTGATAAACTTCGAAAGTACGACCATCAGGAAATAGTTCGAGGCCAATCCACAGTCGATCGCCAAAAATGTGCTTGAGTGCCATACCGGATCGTGCGTTCTGGTGCTGCTCGTTCGTGTTTTGGTGTGTGCCACGGTGTTTGAGGTGTGCAACGGTTGCAGGCAACAAATGAAGCGGTTGCTGAGGCAACCAGATAGCCAGGCAATCTTTCAGACCAAATTCCAGGTCACGGAACCTGAGGAGATAAGATCCCTTTTCCGCACGTCGTCGTGCTTCTGTGATCAGGTGACAGATTTCGCCATAGCTTGCCCGATTGGTTGCCAGCAACACCAGTCGAATATACCGGTCTGAAAGTTCGAATTCGCTGCCGACAATCAGTTTGAGGCCACATTCCATGGCTGCCACATGAGCCTTGACCACTCCCGCCATGGAGCATTCATCAGTGAGTGCGAGGGCCTGGTAACCCAGGGCCGCTGCCTGGTGTACCAGTTCCTCGGGGTGGGAGGCTCCCCGCAGAAATGTATAGTTGCTGATGCAGTGCAGTTCAGCGTACTGGACCTTGACGCTCTCGCTTCTCGCGCCTTGTTCGCTTTTCTCTCCCTTCTCTCCGTGCCCAGCTCTGTGCGCAGGTGTCGTACCCTGGCGGGAGGCTTTGATGGATTGTTTGGAGGAGGCTGATCTCGACACTGTATTTCATACATGCCCTTGGGGTATGTATATATATACAGTAGTTTGAAGTAGGTCAAGCACCTTCACGAATGACCCCGTACACCGGCTAGGAACGCCAGCGAATCAACACTCAGAATACGGGAAGCTCTTCGGGCATTGCATCGAGCACACCGAGTTCAACTAGCCGTTCTGCCAACACCTGCTTGTTCTCATTCAAATAGTCCAGCAACACCGCATCACGGTCACGCCGCCAGCCATAGTGGTCCATCTCCATGCGAGCCTGAATGGCGGTACGGCCCTGGACCAGGGTGCGATACATTGCAATCACACCTCCGGTACGTTGGCTGCCTGCTGCACAGTGCAGCAGTACGGGTTCAGTGGCTGAGGTCATCGCAGCAATCGCTTGGGCGTAGTGTTCAATGTCTCCGCGGCCATCGCCGTTCAACGGCAAGCGAATACTCTCGATTTTGAGTGATTCAATCGCATCACGCTCAGCCAGCAGTCCAGGTTTTTCCTCCCAGTATTGGAGATCAATGACCAGGCCGATGTCATGCTTGACGAGCGTTTCCCTGATGAGTGATGGATGAATCTGTCCGCTGCGATATACCATCTCGGTGTCAACCACACCCCAGCGTTTCGCAACGATGCGGTCCTTGATCAGCGCGTTCCACGTCCAGCCCATCAGCAGCAGGAAGAACACGCCGAGTAATATATAGGACATCAATCGCATGGGACGACGGACGTATGCCATGATGGACTCCTGTATCAGGCTGGTGACAAGTCATGAATCTGAAAGGGACTCATTCTGACACAGGACCGGGCAGTGTCCATCGTGGCACATGTATGCTCAGTATACTCTTCGTCTTGTCCTGCCAGTTGAATCCGCTCGCTGGGGGGGAGATGACCGGTCCTGAACGCAGCGTCGACACCTTCGACTTTGCCTCACAGTTCGCGCTGCTACGCCTTGAAACACGTCCTGATAATCCATATGCGGTTAATCTCAGGGTGACGGTGATTGAAGGAGAGCTCTACGTCGATTCGGCAACGGGACGACGTTGGGGAAAATTCCTTGCTGATGATCCGAATGTGAGAATCCGACTGGGCAAGACAATCTATCCTGCGCGTGCTGAACAGATACTCGATAAAGATATCGTTGAGAGATTCCCTCAGGGAAGGCACATCTACCGGATGGAACCACGTTCGCTCTAAATAATCGTAAAGCGGTAAAAAAACCCACGATTGCCCTGTGCTATTAACAGAAACCTCAGCCGATCTTAATAATTCTTAACCCGCCTTAATTCGTCGCACATATGGCTACGCTACGATTTGCCCCGTTCGGTTGATCCGATACGAGCCGTTCCTAAACTAACAGTAATCTTGAGGTTCTCTAATGGGCAAAAAGCTGCTAACTGCATTGACCGTGGGCTTGTTAGCAAGCTGCGAGAGTGGAGATATTGTGATTTCTCCGTCAACGCCGGACAACTCGGTAAATAATTCCGTTAACAATAGCAACAACACGACTACAACACCGGTTGTGGATGACAATCCCTGTGCCAGCTACGAAGAGGGTGGCGAGACATTCGAGGGTTCTTTCGACGGCCTCGACTGCACATACTCAGTAGAATTTGCCGCGGCCGGCAATAGTTTGACTACCGATGTGACGATTCCGCGTTTGAATCTCGGCGGTGTCAATATTTTCGAAGGTACGCTGATGGTGGGAACGTCCTATGACACCGATGCGGATCTTGCTGCCAATGGCATTACCCAGGGTGGTGACGGTCCGACATTGACCGTCGAAGCTGGTGCGACGGTTGCGTTCATCTCGCCGCTGGATTTCCTGGCAGTCAATCGCGGATCGCAGATTATCGCTCAGGGCACTCAGAGCCGACCGATTACATTTACTTCGCTGTCTGATGTCCAGAGCGCACGTGCGGTTGCGAACGGGCTTGTGGCAACACTGGACCCTGAAGCGGATACGCAGTGGGGTGGTCTCGTCATCAACGGATTTGGCTACACGAACAAGTGTGCCTCTACCGGTTCCATCGATGACGGTGACCTGGCCGGTAGTGAGTGCCATATTGACGCGGAAGGATCTGAAGGTGACAAGCAGACCAAGTACGGCGGCTTTAACAACGCCGACAACTCCGGCATCCTCGAATACGTTGTGGTCAAACACACCGGCGGTGAGGTTGTACCGGGTGATGACCTGAACGGCATTTCTTTCGGTGGTGTTGGCTCAGGCACGACCGTCAATTATCTTGAAACCTACGCCACGTTTGATGACGGCATCGAAATGTTTGGTGGTGCTGTCAACATTTCCAACTTCCTTGGCCTCTATATCAAGGACGATTCCATTGATATCGACGAGGGCTACCGTGGCACCATTACCAATGCGCTGGTTATCCAGAGCGAGACCGACGGCAACCACTGTATCGAGTCCGACGGCATTGGTAGTTACGACGACCGTTCAGAGGCTTTCCGGGACGATATCGTCGCACGTGGTCTGAATAGCCGCCCGGTCATCCGCAATTTGACCTGCATCATATCGGCGGTTGATGGCACCCGGGGTGATGGTGCTGGCTGGCGGATGCGTGAAGCATTATTCCCGATCGTTGAAGACAGCATCGTTGTAACTGTTGGGGCCGATGACGCTGCTGCTGACAACTACTGCGTTCGAGTCGAGGATGCTGAAGGCCTGGCCGAGATCGCGTCTTCCCTGGGTAATGCTGATCGCAGCACACGCCAGGTTGATTTTAACTCGGTTCTGTTTGTGTGCGCTGACCGGGTACTAACTGTGGCGGAAGCTGACGTTGTAGCACTGGGTGCCCAGTTTGCACAAGACGCAGGTCTGGCGGCGGGTCTAGACCCGACGGCCGCTGCGGACACACAACTGATTGTGCTTGAAGGCAGCCTGGCCAATTCAGGTTTTTATTCACCGGACTATGCTGACGTCATAATTGATGACGCTGGCGGAACAGCCCCCGCACCCGTCAACGGTGACCACGTTGGCGGTGTCATCCAGGGAGCCGCTGGTGACTGGACGCTGACATGGACCTACGGGTTGCATGCCGGTAACCGAGGTAAGCCACTCTGGATTCCGTAACGGAACCCTGAGTGGAGAGGACAACTCCGACAAGGGTGTTGTCCTCGTCGTCTTACCTAAATTGGAGAGGTCTATTATGAGTCAACGTACAAGGGACCTGGTCCCCGACTCAACGCTGAAAGCGACCCCTTGGTCCCTCATCGTCACCGGAACCCTCGTCTCTCTTGCCTCGATGTCTGCTCTGGCACCGATCGAGGCGACTGCGGAAGAAGTAGACGAAATCGTCGTCACGGCGCGATTGCGCAATTCCGCGGAACAGCTGATTGACGAAAGGATGAACGACGAGGTTGTCACCGATCTACTCGGCGCTGACATGATCAATCGGATCGGTGACAGCACAGTCGCAGCAGCGTTACGGCGGATTTCGGGGATATCTCTGGTCAATGACAAGTTTGTCTACGTTCGAGGTCTTGGTGAACGTTACTCCAGCGCCACGTTGAATGGCGCTGTAGTACCGAGCCCGGACTTGACCCGAAATGTGCTGCCGATGGATATCTTTCCGACATCCATTGTGGAAGCACTGGAAGTCCAGAAGTCCTACTCAGCGGAGAAACACGCATCGTTCGGCGGTGGCAGTGTCAATATCCGAACAAAGTCGATTCCAGATGCGTTCACCTTTTCTATTGAAGGTGGCGCTGGTTTTAACACTGAGACCGACAATACACTGTCTTACGCTGGTGGTGGTGATGACAACTGGGGTACCGACGATGGTACACGTGCGCTGCCTGGAGCAATCTCTGCGGCCATAGCACAGTACATTGGTCAGATCGGACCACAGTCGATTCTTGGAGAACTTCAGAAGGTAGCGGGTAGTACCGCGACGATTCTGGATGCGCGCGCACTCAACCAGCAGATTGGACTGTCGCTCAATCGCAATATCGACATTACACCGAGTAGCGATGACCCCGACTTTTCCCTGCAGGGGAGTATTGGTAACAATTTTTACCTCACGGATGATTTCGAGGTTGGATTCCTGGCGAGTGCCGGTTACGAGACTGGTTGGCGTCAGACAACCACTTTCAACCGCAGTGTAGGTTTCCCAGACACTCGTTTTGTGCGGGATCAGGAGACGACACGCTCGGTGGATATGGATGCAACGCTGAACCTAGGTGCCCGCTTTACGGAAGACCACGAGATTGCTACCAATACGATGTACATTCGCAACACGGATGATGAGGCGTCCATCAGTGACTTCTTCAACGAAAATGACGCGTTTGAGTTCATCGGCGCAACGGACAACTCCACGAGCGGCTTCCAACGTCATCGTACGACTTTTGAAGAACGTGATCTGATCGTTAACCAGGCCCGCGGCGAGCATGTCCTAGGCATGGATACCCGCGAACGACTCTCGATCCTGCCTGGACTCGTGCCTGAGGAGGCCACTGTGACGTGGCGCTATTCTGAAGCTCGAGCGAACACTTCAATCCCGAATGATGCCAGGGTTACCTTTGACACCGACGTTGATCGTGAACTCAATTTACTGACATCACGAGTGCGAAATCAAAATACAGCGGCGCGGTTTCGCTTCACCACGCTTGAGGATGAAGTTATTGACTATGCATGGCAGATAGACTGGCCCATATACGTTGGTGACGGTGAGATTGTCCTGAGTGGTGGTAGTGAGCACATGCAGAAGGTAAGGCTCTATAACCAGATTGAGTTCGGACTGGGACCCAACACGGTTGGTGACCTTGCAACCCTGCAGGGCACTCCGTCAGAGGTGTTTTCGGAAGCCAATATTACCGATGCAGCCAACGACTTCGTTATGGATTTTGCCGGTGGTGGTGACGACAGCTACATTGCCGTCATTGTTACGGAGGCTGCATTTGGTAAGTTCGACTGGACGATCAATGATAGCTGGCGGTTATCAGCGGGGGCTCGTTGGGAGGACTATCGTCAGCTTGCGCTGGAGTGGAACCCCATCTCTTATTCGCTTGCAAACCCTCAGATCTCGACCGATCCGGACGTGCTTGACCGTTCTAGCTTTCAGCTCGACGACATCTATCCATCAGTATCGCTCACATATGTGACCCAGTTCTGGGCTGAAGTATTCCAGCTTCGGTTTGGCTGGAGTGAAACAGTGGTTTACCCGGATCTTCGTGAAATCAACAACACCAGCTATATTGATGCCCGGACCGGAACCCTGACCCAGGGTAATCCGGACGTTGTCCCGTCAACGATCACCAACCTCGACGTTCGCGCCGAGTGGTTCTTCAACGGTGGCGATAACCTGACGCTGACGTTTTTTGCGAAGGATATTGCCGATCCGATTGAGTTCTTTCAGGTTGGTGCCAGTGATACCAACCGATCGCGGGAGATCATCAACGCGGAATCTGGTGAGATAACAGGCCTTGAGATCGAAGGACTGAAAAAACTGGGCGGCATCCTCGGAGACTTCGGCGACCCTTTCTTTATCCAGGGTACGATTACCCTTCAGGATTCAGAACTAGTTGCTGGCGACAAGGCAAGCGCGCCGACGAGCCCGGTTCGTTCGATCGCCGGTGCATCTGAGTACGTCGTCAATGCCATTCTCGGTTTTGACTCAATGGACGCCAGGCATACCGCCACGGTGTCCTACAACGTATTCGGTGAACGCCTGTTCCTGGCTGGCCGCCTGTCTGGTCCAGATGCGTTTGAACAGCCCTTCAATTCGGTTGACCTCACCTACAGTTGGTATCCGACCGACAACATCACGGTTCAGGCGAAAGCCAAGAACCTGCTGGATGAGGAAGTGGTCATTGAACAGCGTGGTGTGCAAACGTTCGTTGAGAAGCCTGGTTCGTCCGTCTCGGTCAGCTTCGAATGGTCACTTTAGGGTAGATCACATCAACCGGCATCCTGGGGGCCCAAGTGCCGGGTCTTTATTGATTAAAATTGTTGAGGATCCTCACCGCAGCACAGGCCGCCCCAAAGCCGTTGTCGATATTTACGACGGTCAGACCTGACGCGCAACTGACCAGAAGTGAACGCAGCGCAGTCTCTCCGTCTTTGGCCATCCCGTAACCGACCGATGTGGGTACCGCAATAATCGCGCTGCCGATAAGCCCGCCCAGGACGGTTGGCAGGGCAGCATCCATACCCGCGACGCAGATCAGTATTTTCATCTTGGTGAGCTCTGGCAGCCGCTCAGTCACGCGCCACAGCCCAGCAACTCCAACGTCGTTGATTTCGAGAACAGGGTGTCCATAGAAGTTGAGTGTACGGGTGGCTTCTCGTGCTACCGAAACATCGGAGCTGCCGCCTGTGACGACTGCTGTTTGTGTTTGGCCCTGTATCACAGGTGGTTGGTGCAGGGCCGTTCTCGATACGTTGTCGTAATCGAACACGTCAGGATGCTGTGCGCTAATCATTGAAAACTGGGCTTCACTCAATCGTGAAAACAGGATGGACTTATCCTCATCGACGACTCGCTGAGCAATCGTGAGCAACTGATCGTTGCTCTTGCCTTCGCAGAAGATCGCCTCTGAAAGCCCCGTTCGTTGCTCACGCTGGAAATCCAGCAGCACCTCACTATCGCTGTTGTTCTCGTCAGACATTATTCAACACTGATGGTATCAATGAGAAATGCGCTGCCTCGTTCGTAGGGCTCAATACTGATCTCACTGGTGTACTCCGAATAGCCTGCTTCATTGAACAAGTTGCGAACGATGCCTTGCGCCTCGACCGCATAATCTGCGCTGTCATCAATGTCAGCGGGTGATTCGATTTCAATAGCAATGGTGTCAGGCCTTATTCTGCATCGGACGCCTTTGACCGGAATATTCAGCTGGAGATGTTCCCACAATGCTTGTTCGGCATCATTGATTACTGGCAACATGTCCGCATCAATTTCTATTCCAGTGGTGACTCTGCTCGATAGGCAAGGCGCCGCCGGGAGGTCCTTCAGGTCATTGAGTTCAAAGTATCCTGCAATCCCTCTTAGCATCTCTTTACTGATACCTGCCTCGACAAAAGGGTGGCGGACGTCGTGTTCTTCTGCGGCAACCAGGCCGGGTCGATAGTCACCCAGATCATCGGTATTCGTCCCAGAGACGACCGTGAGTTCGGTGTGAAAAGTCACGGTGTCGTACAGGTTCGTCTTACAGAAGTAGCATCGATTTGCTGGGTTCGCGAGATAGGCTGGGTCATTGATTTCGCCGGCATCAATCAGATTCAGTTGCCATCCTAAGCGCTCGGCGTAATCGCGTACACGGTCAGTTGCCTGCGCTGGCACGGCGGGTGAGAGTGCGTGAAACATCTGGGTGTCAGGATTAACGCGGTTGGCCACAAAAGCGAGCGTCATACTGTCTACACCACCACTCACCGCGACGGCGATGGGTCCGATCTTCCCGAGAATATCCTCAAGACGTCTGAGGGCGTCTATGGTCAAATTATGGTTCGCGGTGTCGCTCATCTTCCGTATTCGTTTGTCATCTAGCAGATTTATTGCTTCTCTGACGATCTGGTCAGCGCTTTTGCTTCAAGTTCCCGGCGAAGGGTTTCTCGTTCAACATGGGAGTCTGCTGTGAGATCATCCATTTCGACCTTCGCAGTCTTTTGGCCCGGACGTTCTGCGGTCTTGATTCGATAGCCAGTACCTTCGTATTCGACGTTGTCAGCAGCGCGACGCAGTATAGACCGAGCATACTGTGCGCGCCTAATGCCGAGTGTGGTGGTTTGTTCAAAACATAGCGTGATCACGATGTTCTCATCAGCAGGCCTGGTCAGCACGCGAACGCTAATGGCCTGTCTTCCTTTTTTACCCAGAACCCCATACTGGACGACATCCAATACGGCCGTGTGCGTACGAATAGCGTCGATCGCCGTAGCGAGATCTTCAGGGGTTTGATCGTCCAGTTCGAACTCAAGTGCGATCACCTCATCTTGCAACCACTTGGTCTCAGCTGGTTCGATGGTATCGAATACCATAACGCGAACGATATTCGACAGGCCTGGAAACTGTCGTGTGCCAAAACCTATACCGGTTTTGATGAGCCTGCCACGGTGGGTGACCTGATCATCAGGCTGCGTCAGGTGTCGAATGATCCCGGCTCCCGTCGGGGTGATTCGTTCACCTTCCGGTTCATCGAAGTGGAAAGCATAGCCTTTCAGAATGAGCGCAGTCGCAGGGGCAGGAATAGGTAGCATGCCATGTGCCGTTTTGACCTGACCTCGACCAAGCGGTAGCGAAGAGACACTGAAACTTGTCGCACCCGAGGTGGTAATCAGATGAGCGGCGCACAAGACGTCTGCGATTGAATCCCACGCACCCACTTCATGAAAAGCGACGTCTTCGACGGGTTTGTCGTGTATCGCCGCTTCTGCTTCCGCGATAATGTGAAAGATATCAATGGCTGCGTCCCGCGTCGGCGTATCTAACGGAGATTCACTGATGATTCGGCGAATCTCACGATAGTGACGGTGGTGATGTCCGTGGGCATCTGCAGCGGCTTTGACCGTAAAGTGTGAGCCGATCAGGATGCCGTCATTCTTTTGAGCTAGTGACAACGTGACAAGATCTTCGAATCCCGCAGTACTGATCACATCATTCAGACCGTCCGCCAGTTCGGGAAAGACGTCCAGCATGCCACTGATAAACATATCGCCAGATAGGCCACCGACAAGATCAAGATGAATATGCACGAAAAAGAGTATCCTTCTACCCGGAAGCTGACAGAGTGTTTTCGCGAAGAACGCGATCGATCTACGCAGGCATAATTTTACGCTTAAGTCATCAAGTCAGCATCTGGTGTGTTGGACCACACAAACGGGCGATATTCAGCCCATACGTGCAGGCATTCGCACAGGGCGAGCCATCACAACTGAGGCAGGGACTTGCGTTGTCTTCAAGCCTTCCGTATTCAGTGCGTGCGATTTCTGGCTCACCATAGTTGACCGCATACATCCGCATCCGCAAAACATCGGGTATGGAAACCCCAGCGGGACAGGCAGATGTGCAGTCGTTACAGGCAGGGCGACAATAGCTCTGGTCGTTGATCTGGACATATTGCTCTAACAGCTTCCGATCATAGTCCGTCACCACTAAACCACCGGACGCGCCCACATACTCGTTCACACGGTCGTTATTCGACATTGTGATCACCGCGCCATCGACAGTATCCATCGACAATGCCCATTTGATAGCAGCCTGGGCGAATGTTCCGTCATCCGTTTCGAAGGGGCGCATGTCATTCAGTTTTGCACCGTGCAAGATTTTCATCCCCATCACACCGATGTCTCTCTTCTTGGCACGAGCAACCGCGTCAGGCAAACCCGGAACCTTCGCAATGAAGTCGAAGGCCTTGAACATACCTTCAAGAAACGAGGGGTCCTGCCCAAAGTTCTGGGACAATAGCATGACATCAGCCAGATCATTTTCGACAGCGTAGTCGACGCAGTCGATCAGATAACCGCCGTGACCTGACATACCTGTGAACCTAATCTTCCCTTGTTCCAGCGCGCGTTCCGTAAATTCACCCCATCCAGGGTTCTTCAACCGTTCAACCGAATTGACAGCGTGGTTAAAGTAGACGTCGACGTAATCGGTTTGAAGGCGTGTCAGACTCCCTTCAAGCGCACGCATCAGTGTTGCCGCATCCGCATGCGACGCAGCGACGGTTTTTGTGGCGATGTAGACCTGGTCGCGAACTCCTTTCAGTGCGTTACCAATGACTTGTTCTGCCTGACCTTTTGTATAACTCTCAGCGGTATCAAAGTAATTGATACCGGCATCCAACGCATGTCGCACGATGCCTTCTTCACCGGTCTTAAGTGCAAACGACCCAAACGAGACATCCGAAACCCGAAGTTCAGTTCTGCCGAGCCTGACGTACTTATTTACAATTTTCGGAGACGAGGTGTTACTAGCCGCGGCAACAGACGGTGTCAGGACTCCAGCGAGACCAGCGGCACCGCCAAACTGGAGGAGGGAGCGTCTTGATATTCGTTTCGTCATAGGGAAGTTGTCACTTTATAGGATTTGAATTGTTTATCGATAGCGTAGGGGTCTTCTGTCGGGCCAGAGTGAGCGTTTCTGAATTCGTCACGCACTTGAATTCCTCCAAGAGTCCCTCGCTTTACCTTACCTCCGCTAGACTTACACCGGATAGGGAGCCAGTCTATCTCCGTCCGTTTTCGACTACCCGACCACGTTTTCGTCGAACAGATCGTCGATGGCAGCGGCGTCATGACCTAATTCACTCAGTAACGCGCGTGTATCCGCGCCAGGGGCGGGCGCTGGCGCTTTGGGACCCACGTCGATGCCACGGCCGAATCGCATTGGAATGCGAACGCTTCGATAGTGACCGATATCCGTACTTTCGATCGTGGGAAAAAGCCCAATAGCCTTAGCCTGTGGATCAGCGGGTACCTCATGAAGGCCCAGCACAGGACCCCAGATCAATCCCGATTCATCGAATATGGGACCCCATTCATCCCTAGAACGTCGTGATAGAGCCTCATCGATCATGGGAACGAGTGTGTCCATGTGGTCATACCGTGTCCTACCATCCACAAAGCGGGGGTCATCGAGGCAGTCCTCAAGGTCGAGTGCACTACAAAATTTGTACCAGCCGTTGTCACCGGGCATATTAAAGACCACCCACTTACCATCACCGCAGGGATATCGGTTCATCATCGGAGATAACAGTTCCTCGCGCGCTCGTTGCCTTACGGGTGCATGATCGACAGCGGTGGTCGCGTAGTCTGACGCTTGTGTCCAAACCGCAGTTTCAAATAGGGATGTCTCAACCGTTTGACCTTGACCTGATTGCTCAGCAAGGCGCAGCGCTGCAAGAATCGCCGTACTGAACGCGAGTCCTGTTGTGTGGTCACCCTGAGCTGGTCGAGCATTAGGCACAACACCGGCGGAGCCTTCTTTCATGGCATCGTAGAGTCCTGACCGTCCGAAAAAGGCCGTCACGTCGTAGCCGGGTCTCCATGCTTCTGGGCCATCGCTGCCATATCCGGTAAGCGTGGCATGGACCAACTTAGGGTTGATAGCGAGCAACGCTTTCGTGTCCAACTGAAACTTCTGCTGCCTGTTTGGTAGGAGGTTGCACATGAAGATCTGGGCACTCCGACAAAGCAAATGGATGAGCCCAATTCCTTTCTCACTCTGCAAGTCGACCAATATCGATTCCTTACCGCGATTATCGACATCGAACTGATAGTCATAGAGCCTTGCAGGTTCGTCGTCCAATTTGGGTTTGCGGCTAATCCCACGCATGGGATCACCTTCAAGGGGTTCAACCTTGATGACCCTTGCACCGAGATCTGAAAGAATGGCGCCGGCGCTAGGCGCTGCCATCCAACTATCGATTTCAACCACAGTGACGTCGGTCAATGGTGCATTCACAGTGGGCTCCGATAGTTCCGAACTGACGATCTATTAGTCAGGGTTCAAAAAGTCGTCTTCAAGAAAGACCCGAATCTCTTCATCCTCTGAGACGGGGTCACCAATGAACAGACTATAGTGACGACCGAGTTCTAGATTGACTCGAATAGGATCACCCAGAGCCGTCTCTGATACGGCAGGTGTGATGACAATATCGAGTTCCAAAGGTGGTGCTGCAGTCGGCACAAAGCTGCCGGGGGTTGGGATAGGGGGAATACCAAAAATCACAGGGGGTCGACTATTCACCGTCTCATCTGGCGAAAGGAAGTATACGTCGAGCGATTCAAACTGGTGATGGCCACTAACAACATTGATCGAAAGTTCAAAGGGCGGACTGCGGCGTTCGTCGACGAAACTTGAGATTGCAGCGATTGGACCGTTGTTGGTCGTGACGATATTGATGAACTGCCCGGGTGTCACCGATATAGAGGCATTGTCGACAACTACGTTTGTGGGATCGTCACTTTGGACGATGTCTGCGATATAAACGCCGTTGGGGACGATTACGTAGTCCGTTGTATCTCCATAGGCGATGTTTCCCTCAACGAGTTCTCCATCGAGAAACAGATCTACCGCCTCAAATGCCGACATCAAGTTCGTGAAACGGTAGGCTGACATAAGTTGGTCGTTCGCAAACGACGTAATATTCTCGCCAAACACGCGAATCAAACGTACGGGCTCTGATGCGACAGAAGGCCCCGTATTATCGGTCAGCATAAACAGATCGTTGAAACCAAAGTCGAGGACTTCATCATCGGATTGCCACAACACATCCCCTGATGCGCTATCACTGACCGTGACATCATAGTTCCCGAGCGGCAGTTGGACGGGATCAGAGACCGTACCCATATCAAGCGTTACGGAATAAATTGTGATGTTCTGTTGACTGAGCGTGACGTCAACACGGCTGTCAAAGCCGCCCGCTGCGTTTGCGATGCGTAACCGCAATTCGTCACTGCTGACAAATGGCTCATCGATATAACGAATGAGTGTGGGATTCTCCAACGTGCCTGTAAAGATGACTGTAAATTCATCATCCAGGGGGACGCGGATCAGTTCGTCCTGCACCCAGATGTTAGGAAGACCTGTCACGCCGTAGAGCACATCTAACTCAAGATTGATCTCCGGAAGGACTTGCGTAAAAACCGATGTGGACAGAAAGGACAGCGGCGTCAGCTGTGTGTTGCCAACGCTATAGAACAGAGTGGGTCCATCGGCGACCGCATTGACGACTCGAGCGAGCCCAATGGGTACCACAAAGTCACGGGAGGGTGTAAATCCCGGGTCTTTGCCGCACGACGGAATAACCGCCAGTAGAACTGCGACGAGAGTAATCTTTAACGTGGTGCGCATAAAGTCATGGTCGCGAGAAAGGCGCCACCATAATTGAAAACCAGGGGCGAATCCACCCGATGATCGGTTGAGTTTCAGCCCGCGTACAGGGACGAAAACGCGGCCACGGCGGCCGCGGCGCTGACATTGAGCGAGTCGATTCCATCGCGGAGAGGAATTCGTACAAGTTGATCACAGCGGTTAGCAATATCGTCATCAAGTCCGCTGGTTTCGTTCCCCAATACCATGAGACTGCGGTTCGTATGGGTAAGTTCATTGATCGCGATGTTCCCTCCGCTTGCAAGTCCAACTGTGGCAAACCCGTGCTCAGCGAGCGCTGACAGTGGTGCCATGAGTTCATCACAGAAATAGAGCGGAGCTTTGAATAATGTCCCGGCGCTCGCTTTGATCACTAGTCCGTCAATTTTTGCGCAGCCGGTCCTTGGGATCAGCAGTCCGGAGAGTGGCGATGCCGCGACGGTTCTGATAATCATGCCGAGATTCTGCGGGTTCGTGATCCGGTTGAGGGCGAGCACCCTGACCTCTGGCTCTGGAAGATCCAGGAGTTGTTGCCAGTTTGACCAGTGCGGCGATTGAACGTCCAGTGCAACCCCCTGGTCCTGTCGACTGTTCCTGGAGATTCGTGATAGAGATTGGCGTGTGTGCCAGCTGATTTCGATATCGTGTCTTTCTGCGGCTGATAGGATTTCAGCCAGAATACCGTTTCGAGGTGACTGCTTATCTACATGCAGCCGCCATGGCTTCAGATCCACATTGGTGATGGCCTCCAGGACTGGCTTTCGGCCATAGAGCGTCAACATGTTGTGGAATGGTGGTTTCTGACCACGAGGTCTGCGTCTGGTGGTGTGTTCGGGATTCACGTTCTTCAGGGTATGACCTCTATACAGAGATATAATTGTCGCACAGCACGGCATCTGGGCGCAGGCTTACCATCGTTTTAGGCAAAAACTCCATGCAAGAACCAGCGATCACTGGGTAGGTGTTTGAATACCCAGATCAGTTCGCCAGTTGTCTGCCTCGCAATGTAATAGTCGCGAGCCAGGGGAGCTTCAATGTCTTGCTGGTCCCACCAGCCAAAATCGATTCGCTCGGGCCCGCGCAATAGCAAAAGTGGACCTCCCAGATGGGGTTCTCCGTGGTCAGTTTTCAGGAGTCGTGGCGTGTCCAGCAGGAAAACAGGTCTTGGGTTCTGTCCTGCAGTCTCTTCTGGGGGCAGGGTCTTTGGCACCTGACTACCTAATCGTAATTGACGCCAGGCTTTTTCTGGTCTGTGATCGTCAGCAATACACAGACTGAAACAGGCATCGTGTCCGAGGCGGGTATTCAACATATCCAGCAGTGCGAGTTCCTGATCGTCATGGTTGCTATCGCTCAGGTTCGCACCTTGCTTTTTCGCAAAACGAGTCCCATGAAATAAATCAGTAGATCGTGCCTCAAGTGGTTGAAAGTTCTTGACTGTCAGAGACAAACAGTCGACTTCTGCAACATCATTGATTTGGTCCAGTTTGAGTTGGGTCAGTGTCAGAAACATACGGGAATCATGTGCGGGAGCTGCAAGGAACAGACTGACAGACTTCGCATGGTGACTTCGATGATCAAGACGCCAAGTGATATGACTGGTACTCAGTTGTCTGCCCAGGAGAAACTCCTCGAGTTCATATAGTAGGCGCCGGATGGGGAATACGAGCGATTCGAGATTGGTAATATCACTCAGAAAGTTGATCTCGCTATGAAAGTGTGGTGTCTCGGAAATGAACTTGAGCGGGTCTGAACGCGTCCCGAGCAACCTGCAGAGGTAGTCGTTGAAGTAAACGCCAAAACGCCTGTTGAGACTGGCAGTGGGCAATCGTATCAGATCACCCAGACTGACAATTCCAAGACGTGACAGTGCCTGGATATGTTCTGGTTCTGTTTGAAGATGTTGAATTGGCAATGTGTGCAGCGATTGCTCGACAGTTGCGTCCTGATTGTCGTCCAAACCACACAGTGTCGTGCAGATGGCTGCCTGGGGTGTACGATTGACGCCAAGGCGGGCGACGAAACCCATCGATCGCAAGGCCGTCTCAATTTTTTCCTTTAGAACATCAAGACCACCGAATAAGGTCAAACATCCCTCGATATCCAGTAACAACGTATCCGGAGCTCGCAAGGAAATATTGGGTGTAAACTGGTACGCCCATTGCGACAGGTAAGACAGTGTCTGCCATTCCTTTTCAGGTTTTCGTTCATAACAGATGACCTGATCGGATAATGCATAAGCGGTATCCATACTGTGCCCAATAGCTATCCCCAAGCTAGCGGCCACTGAGTTCATCTGGCTGACACGCCGGTGCTCATCCATCACCACAATAGGGACAGTCTTGGCAGCATACTGTGAATGTTCTCCTGCCAAGGACTCTCCATCAGCTTTTGAAGCTGGCACATCATGGTGATGTCCTCTGTTGCTCTGTCCTCGAGTAAATACCTCGAGGGACAGATTCTTGAACCAGATACATAACCAAAGCGACGTTAAGGGTATTGAGGTTGTTGAGGTTGGAATTGGGGTTGATGTTAAGGATTTCGGATGACGGACAGCCCCAGGCGCGTCGCCAGATCGTTGGGATATCGTCATAGCGTCAGTTCCATACCGGTGTTCAAATGATTAGTGGCTGGAAGCCGATAGTCAGATGATAGATCCACCGTTAGCTGATGCAGCTCATCGGGTTTGCCTCTCAGTGCGTCGCCGAGACGCAGGTCAAAAGGTGGTGGTGCCCAACCGCCACGTCGTTTCAGAATGTGCAGGCTGATATGAGTGCCGTTGTGAGTACGGTCAGTCGCCTGCATTCTGATACGGAGTTCAGCGGGGGAGTGCGTTTGTGTATGTTGATCGGATCTGAAAAGGACGCCTGCACACTGACCATCGCGACAAGCCACCTGAAGTCTGCGAATGTGCTCAGGACGAATATGCTCTGCCCAACTCATCACCAGACTACAGGCACCTGAGGCCAGTGCCTTCGATAGTACCCACAATGTATCTTCTGCAGATCTGGGATGGATAATCAGTTGTCTGTCGAGACGAATCCCGGCTTGAAAGAGAGCCGGTGCATACGGAATGTGGGGTGGTGACACCCAGACCTGCCAGCGCGATTCTGATTTACTAAGATGAGAAAGTGCCGGCATCAGTAGACGCAGTTCACCGATGCCGGCTCTTGGCAATAGAAATTCAGTAATGGCATCTGCTGGCCAACCCTTGCCAGCAAGCTTCTCATCCAACGCATCAAACCCTGTTGGAATACCCTGCCTATAATCACAATCGAGACTTGATGCGCGCCACATCCCTGTTTTCTGAAGCAGAGAATCGATATGAGTTTTGCTTTGACCACCACCACTAGCAATCGTTGGCATCATTCTGATTGCATGTCATGCAGGACTTTCATAGAAGTTCATCATCTATAAGACTAAATACGAGGATCGACAAAGTACTGTTCTTAAAAATAGGACTGTAAATATATACAGTATTAAGGGTAAGTCAACTCGTCGGATCGAACTGGCTGCTGAGCCGCGACCGCTTCACAACCAGCGTCTGACGCCGAGTGGCGCCAACCTCAATACAACCTGTGACAGTATGGATGAAGCAGTTCTGTAACAGTTTTCCACCCAATGAGGAAAAACGTCAGGGATGGTTTCAGATGATGGTCTCGGGCATATTCCAGACGCTCACATCTGGATGTACCTGTGAATCGGTCTCGGTCAATAAAGGATAGGTTTCTGCTTCGACTATCGCGTGTGCACGAATCAAGACGATGGTTCATGATCGTTCTCTTACCTCTCGTAAGTTTTGTCATATCCTGTTCGGAAGAGAGACAGGTTGCACACCTTGAATCCTTGATCCCGCCTTCACACCCACAGATTCCTTCTGAAAGAAAACGATTCGGCATCGTCATCTCGGATGAATATGCCTGGATGAACGACATCGAATCCTTCGAGTTTCAAACATCGATTGACCAGGAAACACGATATGCCAGGGCGGCATTGAAAACCTTCGAGCCTCTGACACAGCATCTGCAGCAGGAGATGAATAGCCGGTTACCAACGACTACTGTGGCATCGGTAGTTGTAGACGACGTTGAATATCGACGGGAAATTCGCCCGGGTTTTCAGTATGCCTTTCATACCCGCCAATCCATCAACCAAGATAGCGCTGACCTTCTGTTGAATGAGAACCTGCGAGCCGCAGACCACAAGTACTATCACCTGCGTAATTGGTCTCTCAATCCGAAAGGCAACTCACTTGTGGTTGCAGAGGATCTGAGCGGAGACGAGTACTACCGACTATCGCTGATCAATGTGGTTGATGGCAGTCATATGTGCTGTGAGATCCCGGACACAAACGGTGATGTTGCCTGGGACACATCGGGAGATCGGTTGTACTTTATTCAACGCGATCCCGTGACGGCCCGACCGTTCAAAGTTGTAATGCGAGAAGGTGGCAAGACCCGTGTACTGCATACAGAAGACAACCCGGAATTTGCGTTGTCTTTGCGTGAGTCCCGCTCACGACAATTTCTGTTGGTGACATCAACCAGTAGCACTGGTAATCGTGTCTTTAAAATTGATCGAGACAACCCAGCACCGCTGGTTGAGATCCTGGGGTACGAACTAGGAATATCCCATCAGCTGATCCATCTAAGAGAGGAGGACGGTGGCCGCTGGTTCCGACTGACCCGATCCAAGAGTGAGGTTCGGTTACAACATCGGGCAGATGATGAACAGTGGCGGGATGCATTGCCAGATAGTGTCAGGGCAACCAGGGCAGCCTTAGTTGATTTTGAGGTATACCCCCGTCATCTGGTATTACACCACCGTGAACATGCACAGGAAACGATCACACTTGTCGATCGACAGACGGGGTCTGTGCAATACGTCCCTGTGGTCGTTCCGCTGCAGACATTGCGGCTTCGGCGACCCTTCTACGACGAAGATGCAATGTATGAAACAACAAACTCAATGTTGCGCTATGACCTGAGTCATCCCCTTAGTCCACCAGTTTCGATGCGATACGACATCAGGGATCGTGCACAGTCTATTTCTGTTGCGCATCAGCAAGATCTCAATGAACTACAACGTGATTACCATGGCGAGATCAAGTTTCTCGCCGCCAGAGATGGGGCGATGATTCCTGTCTCACTATTGTATCGTCCCGACCTATTCGAGGAGGGGCGTTCACCACTGTTGGTGAACGTTTATGGTGCCTATGGTGCGCCACTCAATACAGGATTCCGCGTTGGGTGGAGAGACCTCCTTGATCGAGGTTTTGTCATTGCCATGGCGCACGTTCGCGGTGGGGGCGCCGGTGGCAGGGATTGGCATCGACGAGGTAGTGGTGTGGATAAGGGCATTTCGATCACTGATTTTCTTGACGTGATCCATGCATTGACAGAACAACGCTATGGAGACCCCCAGCGAGTCTTCGCGCAAGGGACTTCTGCAGCAGGTGTTGTTATCGGTGCTAGCGTTAATCAGGCACCGGAGTTGTTCAAGGGTATTGTCCTGAACCGCCCCTTTGTGGATTTGGTGAATACACTGTTGGATGAGAACAGGCCCTTGACACTTGGGGAGTATAGGGAGTGGGGAGATCCAATGACACTGGCCGGTTTGGAACAGATTCTTTCATATTCACCTTATGACAACGTTCGCGAATCGGTACTCCCCGCCATGTTGATTCGGTCTGCAGCGCTGGACCAACGTGTTCTTACCAGCGAGCATCTGCGGTGGGTGGCGAAACTACGTGACCACAACACTGGAAATATGCCGATTGTAATGACGGTTGACCATGCCGGACATCGGGGAGTGTCAGATCGCCACGATCGCTACCAACAACTGGCGGAAGCACACGCCTTCATGATCACATTAGCTGATCTCCACTGACCTGATGGTCTGTCACACTATGATTGGCGCCTGATGTCCGATGAAGATACATCTTTTCGGAATCTGTCCTCCGGAATTCCCGTGCACAGATTGCGCAATGCTACCGGAATTTTGACAGATGTGAGACTCTCAAATCGGGAGTCGACTTTGCGTCCGAAGACGAGAAAACGACAGTTGGACTCTGTCAGAGCATCGAGACCTTCACGTAGATTGTGTTCAGGGTCTGTGCCTGTTTCCTGATAATACCGGGAGTCTCCAATTCTTGTAATCGTGTCGACCCCGACAATGAATATGACCCCTGGAAATAGTCGTGCTTTCGCAACGAATGTTGGCGCGTTGGTGAAAACGAGCGGGTAGCGTTGACCGATGGTCTGTTCCCGGTCCCTCATTTCGATGTAATCGATAGGCGGTTTGTCGACATTAAATGTCGATATTTCAAGGACTGCCAGTTCGCCAGAAATGTCTTCAGCTATTCGTATCATGTCCTGGTGACCTTGATGAAGGGGATTGAAAGATCCGGGAAACAACAGTTTGACTGGCGAGGGAGTTGCTAGCTCATTCAGGGTACTCGCGTTGATTCCTGCAAGCAGTGCCTGCCAGGCCAGAGGTGCCGCAACGTAATCCGTCTCGATATTTCCTATGGGTAGACTAAGCGGTCCATCGGTCACCCCGGCAACCCTCGCCAGAAGATGAATGATTGCGTCACTACAGACACGTTCCTGTTGTGCTCGTGACATTTCACTATGTGCGTTGTCAAAAGCAATGAAATCTATCATGGTGCGCTTGGCTGTCTGCGCCGCGATAAAGCATCGATCAGTTCCACGACGTGATCGATCCGTCGTAAGTGCCGCCGTACAACCGATGCCGACCACATCATCGCCAGCCCCGGTCAGTTGCCTTGCGCGTTGGTAGGCAGACATCGCAAGTTGTCGTGCAGTGGATGCAGAAGCTGAATGCTCAGGTGTCCGTTGAATATAATCAGCGAGCGCCTGACTGTCATAGGGTACGGTGGCCTCCAGCAAGGTCCTCGACGCACCTGGTACGGCGAGAAGGTCGGAAATCGCGGTTGTGCCACCACCGGTGACGGCAAGCACACACTGAGTCTTAGTGTTATGAATTTTAGTAATGAACTTTGACAACGAAAATATCAACCAGCAGCAACAAGGTGCACGTTGTTTGAAGACTAGCATGTTATGTGACAAGCCAGCAGTGTCCTGCTTATTGTGTAGCCTATTGCTCTGCGGCAGCGTGCAAGGCAGTGAAAGTAGCGTACAGGTCCTGACGGCAGAAGATCTCGCAAACTATCAATTCATAGGCCGTGAAGACCCTCCACCACCTGTCATCCGCGAAATGAACCTCGGTGATCGTACAATTCTGAAGGACAAACGCCGCGAGGTTGCGGACCTTCTGGCGAGGCGTGTCGGCGTCCTACGGTTGACGGGCACACGGGCTGACATTCCGGCACTTCAACAGTTCTATGACCGGCGGATTGTCCCACACCGAGATGTAATGACTTGGCAGGCAATTGGCGTGGCCTTCGGCGATATCCTCGCCAATGAGCTCGATCTCGAGTGGATCATTTACGAGGACCATCGTGGGACCAGTAAGGCGCTTCGCTGGCGGAAAACAGACAATTTTGTGTTTCCGATCACGATGTTCTCCAAACGTCTCCGATATGGTGAGGCGTTGGACATGGAGGCCATCTATAACGAAATGACAACACGGGTCGGCAATTTCAAACGACCACTTGAACATCTCAGGCAGTGAACAGGCCAAACACATGAATACCACAGGTGAACAACCGGCCATTTCGAGCTAGACTACGCGTCGCCTAAGCTTCAGCGCGTTGAGAGGATCATTTTGAAAAAGTACGTGATGGGTAGTCTCAAGTTTCTGTTCGTTGACTCGATGGTGAATATCCTGGGCGATCTCTTTGAGCAACCCCTTATTATGTGGGCTTTCATTGGCTGGGGTTGGCTATGCATACTGGCGATCGCCACAAGTCTCTTTGCATTGTTGCCAGAGATCTTAATTA
>Ga0208624_1000161_pt1 | contig 35352 bp, 31 predicted proteins | sample Knorr_S23_td_DCM_FD_185607 | JGI IMG/M metagenome (GOLD analysis project Ga0208624, IMG submission 185607) | Marine microbial communities from Southern Atlantic Ocean transect - Knorr_S23_td_DCM_ad_71m_LV_A (SPAdes) (version 2) | ecosystem: Environmental > Aquatic > Marine > Oceanic | place... | reverse complement strand
GTTTTTAGACGGAGAAAAATTCATTCTAAAAGCTAGAGAGTTTAAAGAAATTACAGGGTTAAATGAGGGATTAACTATTAAATCTACTCAAATCATTACGATTTTTGTTACAATTTTAGTTGTATCTATAATGTTTTGGTTTCTAAACAAAACTAAAACTGGCACATCGATGAGAGCTTATTCTGATAATGAAGATTTAGCTTTATTGTCAGGCATAGATCCAAAAAAAGTTGTTTTAATAACTTGGATAATTGCAGGTATTTTAGCTACAATTGGAGGAATATTATATGGTTTAGATAAGAGTTATAGACCATTTGTTTACTTTAACAATATGCTTCCCATTTTTGCCGCCGCAATAGTTGGTGGAATTGGAAATCCATACGGAGCATTTTTAGGTGGATATGTAATTGCTTTTGCCGAAATTTTCTTAACATATGCTTATAAAAAGTTTTTTATATATATATTACCCGAGTCGCTAGAGCCAACTTCATTAGTTCAATTGCTTTCAACAGACTATAAGTTTGCGATTTCTTTTTCAATTCTTGTAATCGTATTGCTATTTAGACCATCAGGAATATTTGAAGGTAAAAAAATATGAAGCAATATTATAATGTTATAACTGCATACTCTATAATGCTATTTTTAATAATTTTAGTTGGAATATTTCAATCCTGGTCTATTGCATTATCAATTTTAAATTATTGTCTTATTTCAGCAGTAATGACAATAGGTGCTAATTTGCAATGGGGTTATGCAGGATTAATAAATTTTGGAATTATGGGTTACACAGCTCTTGGAGGCCTCGCTGTAGTTTTAATTTCAGTTGCCCCTGTACCAGAGGCATGGAGTGCTGGAGGTTTAGGACTCATTATATGCTTATTAATCATAGTTTTGATGGTTTTATCAATCAAATTTCTATCATCTAAGTTTAAAACAATAAAAAACAAAACATTTGTAATCTCATCTATAATTATAATTGGTATTATTTTAATTAGATTTATTTCTGCACCAGCAATTGAAAATATAGAGTCTATAGATCCAGCAAAAACAGGTTTCCTAGGAGGTCTTGGGTTACCAGTATTATTATCTTGGATTGTTGGTGGTTTATTTGCCGCTGGAGTAGCGTTTGTAATAGGTAAAATTGCTTTAGGTTTAAGAGCTGACTATTTAGCCATAGCAACTCTTTTAATTGCAGAAATTATTGTATCAATAATAAAACATGAGGATTGGTTAGCCAGAGGTGTAAAAAATGTAATAGGTTTAAAGAGACCAGCACCTTATGAGATTGACCTTCAAAATACCGAATGGTTTATCAATCTAGTAGAGAAATTTAATTCTACTAAATTAGGTTTGATAAGTTCAATTTCTGAAAGACAAGAAATATTATCTCAATTAGTAATAGATGCATCATCAGTATATGTAAAACTGTGCTTTACAGGTTTATTTCTAATAGTTGTTGCAATTCTACTAGTTTTAACTCAAAGAGCTCTTTACTCTCCATGGGGAAGAAAAATGAGGGCAATAAGAGATAATGAGATCTCAGCTGGGGCAATGGGTAAAAATGTTGTTAAAGAACATTTACTTATTTTTGTTCTAGGTTCAGCAATAGTTGGATTGGCAGGAGCTATGATGGTTACTAATGATGGTTTATTTACACCAGGAAGTTATAGGCCCATGAGATATACATTTGTTATTTGGGTAATGGTTATAATAGGGGGAACCGGTAACAATTTTGGTGCCATTCTTGGAGGATTTGTGGTGTGGTTCTTATGGGTTCAGGCTGCCCCAATTTCTCTATTCTTAATAAGTTTATTTACCACACATTTACCTGAGACAAATGAACTTAAGATTCACCTTATTAATAGCGCGCCTTATTTTAGATTTTTAATAATAGGAATAGGTTTATTAGTTATAATGCGCTATAGACCGCAGGGTATTTTACCTGAAAAAATTGTAAAGCAATAAAATGTTTAAAAAATTTTTAATTATTTTGTTTGTAGTCATACCTATCAACTCTTTTGCTCTAGAGAAAGAAACAACTTTTGATCAGCAACAATTTAAAAAAGCATTGTCGGATGGAAAAGTTGTAGTTGTAAGTTCTTGGATAAAGTATTGTTATTCATGCGCTAGTCAGATGAAAGTTCTTAAAGAGGCTAAAAAAGAATTTGATAACATTGAATATTTTGCATTTGATGTTACAAATAAAAATATTTCAAATCTTTTTAATGTTCAATATCAAAGCACACTCTTAATCTTTAAAGATAACAAAGAAGTTTACAGAAGTATTGGCGAAACTACACAAAAAGAAATATATAAAGCGATAAAAACTTTTATATAAAATGTATTATATTTTATTGGGATTTGCGTTTGGTATATTTATGTATTTGGCAGATAAGTATTTGTTTTAAAAAAAGCCCCGTTTCAATATTATAACGGGGCTTTAATTTTACTTACTATCTTTGCTTTTTAGTTTTGAATTTACCGCCTTTGATTTCTTTTTCTAAAAAAGAACCAAAAGCTTCACCAACATCTGTAAATTCAACTCCAGTTGCACCTTCATAATTTACAGCTTTACCTTTAGCTAATAAATCTAGGGCTTTTCCTAATTCACCTGGATAGATTTTCTTACCTGGAGCATTTGCAACATCCATTACGTTCGCTTGAATAGTTGCTCTATCACCTTTGCCACCGGCTTGCATAGCAAGAGTAATTAGAGCCGCAGCATCGTATGATTCCCCTGTGTAAGGACCTGAAGAGTCTATTCCTCCGGCTTTGGCAACTTCAGCAAATTTTCCTGCCCCTTTTCCAGTAGAACCAGGCAATGAACCGAAAGATTTATTCAAATCTTTACCAAATCTGTCTGTTAATGAGTCTCCGATCATACCATCTGAAAGAACAAATGTATCAAATGATCCAGAGTCAAGAGATCCTTCAATTATACTTCCGCCTGCTTGATCTAAGTATCCTAACACAGCTAATGCGTCACCACCTGCTGATGCAAGTGTCGCTACCTCAGCCCCGTAATCACCTTTACCTTCTTCGTGTGCAGTAACAGTTGTAACGCTAATTCCATGTGCCTTAACTGCAGCAACATAAACATCTGCTAAACCTTTTCCGTAATCATTGTTAGTATGTGTTACAGCGATACTTTTAACTTTTCTATCTTTAGTAATATCAGCTAAAACTTGTCCACCTCTAGCATCAGATGGGGCAGTTCTAAAAAAATATCCTTTGTCTTTAAGATCCGTTAAACCAGGTGATGTAGCAGATGGAGAAATCATCACAACTCCATTTGGAACAGCAACATTAGTTGCTATTGCTCCAGTTACACCAGAACAATCTGCACCCATGATAGCTAAAACACCGTTAGACACTAATCCTTCAGCGGCAGTTGTTGCAGCAGCTGAGTCTACACATGTACTGTCAGCTCTCTCTATCATTATTGATTTTCCACCCAATAATTTTCCTGAGTCTGAAGCTTCTTTAAATGCTAATTCTGCAGAAGCAGCCATAGCAGGGGTTAATGACTCAATAGGACCTGTAAATCCTAAAATAATACCCATTTTAATCGCATGCCCATCTGAAAATGCTTTACTTGTAAAGCATGATACAAATATGAACATAGCAGTAATTAATTTTTTCATATTTCCCTCTAATTATTAATAATTTATTAAAGTTAAATTTAAATCTTATTAGAGGATAAATTCAATAGTAAATAAGCCGCAAATTACGAAGGGAAAAAGTTTAAGTTGTTAATAACTAATGTATATTAATATTTATAACATATGAAACGTATAAGAGTTAAACCAAAATTTAATAAATATAATCCACCTAAAATTGGTCTTATAGCTCTCTCTAGCGATTATATTATAGAGAGAGATTTTAAAGAGATATTAAAAAACAAAAATATAGATTTATTCGTTAATAGAATTCAAGCATTTAATCCTTTAAATAAAAAAAACCTTATTAAAATGTCTAAAAATATAACCAAAGTTACAAATAATATTTTGCCGGGAGAAAAAGTTGATTGTGTAGCTTATGCATGTACATCAGGTACAATTGCAGCTGGATACAATAATATTAAAAAAAGAATAATAAAAGCAAAACCAAAATCTAAATTAACAACTCCAAGCACCTCCTCAATTAATGCTCTAAAAAAATTTAAAATTAAAAAAATAGCTATTTTTACTCCTTATCCAAAAAAGCTAAATGATGATGTGGTTGAGTTCTTTAAAAAAAATAAATTTAAAGTAACCTCAAATTCATATTTTGATATATCATCAGATATTGAAATAGGAAAAGTAAATAGTCAATATTTGTTAAAAGTTTTATCTAAAATGAAATTAAATGGTGCGCAAGCTCTTTTTATTTCATGCACCGCTTTACCTGCACTTTCAATTTTAGATAAACTTGAGAAAAAATTAGGTATACTTGTTTTCTCTAGCAACCAAACACTTATTTGGGATACACTAAAAAATATCGGTGTTAAAAATAAATTAAATGGTTTTGGTAAATTATTTAGGTCAATTTAAATGAGTTTTACAAATCAAGAGTTTAAAACAAGACTAAACAATGTAAAAAAGTCCATGCAAAAGAATGGTATAGATTTACTAATATCTCACGATACTGCAAACATGTACTATCTAACAGGCTATGATGCATGGTCTTTTTATTATGCACAATGCGTACTTGTGCATGTCGATCTAGATGAACCACTATGTTTTGTAAGAGCCCAGGATGCAGGTGGAGCATTTATAAAAACTTATCTAAAGAAAGAAAATATAATTATTTATAATGAAAATTACATACATAAGTGGCCAAAACATCCTTATGATTACCTGGTTCAAATTATTAAAGAGCGAAAATGGGATAAACTTTCTATTGGTCTAGAAATGGATGCTCATTATTTTACGGCATTTTGTTTTGAGAAAATAAAAAATGGATTACCAAATGCTAAAATCAAAGACTCTGAGAGGCTAGTTAACTGGGTAAGGTTAGTGAAATCTGAAGCAGAAATTAATTATATGAAATCTGCAGCATTAATTACAGAAAAAGCAATGCATACAGCTATGAATGTAATAAATGTAGATGTTAGACAGTGTGATGCAGTAGGTGAAATACAAAAATCATTATTCTATGGAACTGAAAATGTTGGTGGTGAATACGCAAGTATAACAACATTGCTTCCTACAGGACTTGGAACATCGGCATCACATTTGACAGCAACACAAGACAAATTTAAAAATGGTGAGTCAACAATAATTGAAATATCAGGATGTGTTAAAAGATATCATGCACCTCTTGCCAGAACAGTACAATTAGGTAAGCCTGAACAAAAAAAAGTTGATGCAATGAATGCTACAATAGAGGCATTAAATGCAGGTATAAATGTAGTTAAACCTGGAAATTTAGCAAATGATGTAGCCCAGGAATTTTGGAAAGTACTAGATAAATATAAAATTAAAAAAGAATCTAGAACCGGATATTCAATAGGAATAGGATATCCTCCAGATTGGGGAGAACATACACTTAATATCTACAAAGGTGATATGACAGTCTTAAAACCCAATGTTACTTTCCACATGATAGCAGTAATGCAATTTGGAGACTGGGGGGTTGAAGCATCTGAATCTATTCGAGTTACAGAAAATGGAAATGAATTACTTAATAATTTCCCCAAAGAACTACATATAAAATAGCTTGAAAATATCCTCTACAAATGTTTTAAAACATGCTCATGTCTAAGAATAAAGAGTTCGTTAAGTTTGAAAAAGTTGACAAAAGCTATGATGGAAAAATTTTAGTAGTCAAAGATTTAAATTTAGATATTTCAGAGGGAGAGTTCATTACAATGTTGGGACCCTCAGGTTCTGGCAAAACAACTTGTTTAATGATGTTAGCAGGGTTTGAGACGCCTACTAATGGAGAAATCTATTTAGATAAAAATCCTATATCAAATATACCTCCACACAAGAGGGGAATTGGTATGGTGTTTCAAAACTACGCTTTATTTCCGCATATGACTGTATATGAAAATCTAGCATTTCCATTAAGAGTAAGAAAAATGCCAAAAGATGAAGCTGATAAAAAAATTGATAAAGCATTGTCTATGGTATCTTTATCAGGTTTTGAAAATAGAATGCCCGGCCAACTATCTGGAGGGCAACAACAAAGAGTAGCAGTTGCCAGAGCTTTAGTTTTTGATCCATCAGTTGTTTTAATGGATGAACCTTTAGGAGCTCTTGATAAAAATTTAAGAGAAAGTATGCAATATGAAATAAAACATATTCATGAAAGTATTGGTGTAACGGTGGTTTATGTTACTCACGATCAGGGGGAAGCACTTACAATGTCAAATAGAATAGCAGTATTTAATGATGGTAAAGTTCAACAATTATCTTCACCAGATCAATTATATGAAAGGCCAGTTAATTCGTTTGTTGCAGAATTTATTGGTGAAAATAACACATTTGCTGGAGAGATATTAGATATATCAAGTGATAAATGTAAAGTAAAAGTCAATGGAGGTGAAATAATTGCTAATCCAATATCTGTAAAATCAAAAGGAGAAAAAACCACTGTATCAATCAGGCCTGAAAGAGCATTAATAAATCCAAAAGGTGGAATGGATAATAATCATAAAGGCAAGATAGAAGAAGTTATTTATCATGGAGATCATACTAGAGTAAGATTGAGTTTACTTGGTAATTCAGATTTTATATTAAAGGTTCCAAATAGTTCAGAAAATTTAGATATTAAGCTAGGTAATACAATTAATATTGGATGGAATAGTCAAGATGCAAGAGCACTCGATCCAAAATAGAATAGTTTTAAATATCAATAAAATTACCCTTTATATTATGGACAATTGATCAGTTGACTCTACTGGTCGAACTTGTTGTAATTAGCAATATATAAAACGTTTAAACGGAGGATAAATGAGAAAACTAAGTAAATTATTACTTACCCTTTCTTTTGTACTTTCATTTGCCACTTCAGCATTTGCAGTTACTGTTGCATCATGGGGTGGAGCATACACTGAAAGTCAAAAATTAGGTTATGGTGATCCTACTGCTAAGAAATTAGGAATCGATATCAATTGGGTCGATTACTCAGGTGGATTATCAGAAATTAAAGCACAAAAAGAAGCTGGAGCAATTACATGGGATATAATTGATGTATTTGCAATGGATACTATCACTGGATGTGACGAAGGTTTATTTGTTGAATTTGATTTTGACAAAGACTTTCCACCAGCACCAGATGGAACTCCTGCAAGTGAGGACTTTTTCACAGGCATGCCTTCTAAATGTGCAGTAGGGAATATTTTATATTCTTGGAACTATGCTTATAACAGTGAAAATGTTAAAGGTACTCCAAAAACTATAAAAGATTTCTTTAACACAAAAAAATTTCCTGGCAAAAGAGCAATCTACACTAGCGCTTTAACTAACTTAGAAATAGCTTTAGCTGCAGATGGTGTAAAACCAGGCAAAGGTGGAGCAAAAATCTATGAAGCTTTAGAAACCGAAAAAGGTGTTCAAAGGGCGATGGATAAGATCAAAAAACTTTGCACAGACCCTAAAGGTGGATGTGTATTTTGGTCAGCAGGTGCTCAACCACCAGAACTATTAATGAGCGGCGAAGTTGTTATGGCAACTGGCTGGAACGGTAGATTCTTTAATGCTGCTGTTGGAGAAGGCGCTCCTATAGTTCAAGTTTGGGATGCTCAAGGTCTAGACTATGAATATTTTGTATTAGTCAAAGGTGGACCTAATGAAGCTGATGCTAAAAAAGCTTTAGCTGAAATGACAAGTACAGAAGGTCTAGCTGGAAGTGCTAAGTACATTGCATATGCACCTTGGAGAAAATCTTCAATTGCTGTAATGGAAAAAGGTGAGCCGTGGTACAAAGATGGTAAAACAAACATGGTACCAAATATGCCAACAGCTCCAGCAAATACAAAAAATTACTTCTTAGTTGATCCATTATACTGGGCTGATAACGGCACAGAGCTTGGAGAAAAATGGGAAGCAATGAAAGCAGGACTATAATTTTAAGTTTTAAAGACTAAAATTATATAATATATTTAGGGCGGTTATTTATAACCGCCCTTTTTTATTTATGAGCTCTGAAACACAAAAAATCCTTACCACAGATGGAATTCCATTAGAGGAAAGTTTAAAAAAAGCTGAAAAGAAAAATAAAATTAAGGCTTTTTTATTAGTTTGCCCATTGTTGCTTTTTTTAATTATTACTTACGTATTTCCAATAGGTGACATGCTTTTTAGAAGTGTAGATGATCGTATGGTTACCAACATGCTACCAAAAACATATAAAGCTATGGAAAGATGGGATGGCAAAGAGCTTCCAGATGAAGAAGTTTTTGAAGCTTTTTATCAAGATTATAAATTATTAGTCGAGAAGAAAACCTTTGGAAAACTAGCAACGCAACTTAATTATGAAAAAAATGGTTTTAAAAGTATTCTCAAAAAATTACAAAGAAAATTGAAAAAGTTTGAGGAAGGTAACTATAAAGAACAAATAATGGATGTTCACAAAAGATGGGCTAATGTAGAGTACTGGAGAGCAATTAAGCGAAGAGCTCCTGCAATTTCATACTCTAAATACTTAAAAGGAATGGATTTAATTGAGGACGAAAGCGGTAGCATTACTCAAGTCCCAGAGGATAGAAGAGTACATCGAGTTTTATGGTTAAGAACTTTAGAGGTTGCATTTTTTGTAACTCTTTTTTGTTTTTTGATGGCATATCCAATTGCACATTTATTGGCGACATTGCCAATGAAATATAGCAATCTTTTAATGATATGCGTGCTACTGCCATTTTGGACATCATTACTTGTAAGAACCGCAAGTTGGATGATTTTACTTCAGCAACAAGGTGTAGTTAATGATTTCTTTGTTTGGATTGGGTTAGTAGCAGACGATAATAGACCAGAGATGATGTATAACAAAACTGGCACTTATGTTGCCATGACACAAATTCTTTTACCTTTTATGGTTTTACCGCTCTACAGTGTGATGAAAACAATATCACCTAGTTTGATGAGAGCAGGAAAATCGTTAGGTGGCACGCCTTTCGTTGCCTTTTGGAAAGTTTATTTTCCATTAACCATCCCAGGCATAGGCGCTGGTTGTTTATTAGTTTTTATTCTTGCGATAGGATACTATATCACACCAGCTTTAGTTGGTGGAGCGTCAGGAACTTTAATTAGCAATCAAATTGCATTTCATATGAAAAGTACACTTGATTGGAGTTTTGCATCGGCTATGGGTCTTATGCTTTTAGCTGGAGTATTAGCAATTTATTGGGTTTATAATAAATTAGTGGGGGTTGATAATATAAAGTTAGGATAAATATGGCTTTACCGAAATATACAGAAACCAGGTATAGAATTTGGCATTATATATACTTAATTTTTTGTTCAGGTGTATTTATTTTTTTAATTGCTCCTTTATTTGTCATCTTCCCTTTATCTTTTAATGCTGAGGAATTTTTGGTTTTTTCAGATGGAATGAAAAGATTAGATCCTGATGCATTCTCTCTTCGATGGTATGAAGATATGGTTTATGGGACTAAAAACCCTTGGGGTCTTGCGGCAAAGAATAGTTTTATAATTGCAATTTTTGCAACACTCGGATCTATTGTTCTTGGAACAACAGCCGCTTTAGGTTTAAGCAGTAGACATATGCCTTATAAAGGTTTGATTATGGCGACATTAATTTCACCAATGATTGTTCCACTTATTATATCTGGAGTTGCAATTTTTTTCTTTATGGCAAAGGTTGGATTGGCTGCAACACATACTGGTATAGTATTAGCTCATATTATTTTAGGAACTCCTTTTGTAGTAATAACAGTTACCGCTACCTTAACTGGATTCGATCATAGTGTAACTAGAGCAGCATCAAGTCTTGGAAGTGACCCAGTAAATACTTTTATGAAAATAACATTACCTTTAATATTACCTGGAGTTATATCAGGGGGTTTATTTGCATTTGTGACGTCCTTTGACGAGGTTGTAGTTGTATTATTCTTAGCTGGTCTAGAAAATACTACAATACCTATACAAATGTGGACTGGCTTAAGAGAGCAATTAAGTCCAACTATCCTTGCGGTTGCGACATGTTTAATTGTGCTTTCAACTTTAATTCTTGTTACAGCTGAATTATTAAGAAGAAGATCAGAAAGAATTAGAGGAATTAACGTCAATTAAATAATGGAAATCAAAAAAGTAGTTGTTATTGGATCTGGTACCATGGGAAGTGGAATAGCTGCTCATTTATGTAATGCAGATGTTCCAGTGACACTTTTAGATTTAAAAACGGAAATAAGCGAAAAGGCCCGTGAGAGGATCCATAAATCAAGACCGCCTTTACTCATAGATAAATCAAAAATAAACAATATAAAAGTTGGTAATATTAATGAAGATTTTGATACGGTTAAAGATGCAGACTGGATTGTAGAGGCAGTTGTTGAAAGAATAGATATAAAACATGACATATATTCAAAAATATTTAAAAATCGTAAAGACGGAGCGATAGTATCTTCTAATACTTCATCGATACCCATAAAGGTTTTATCAGAAAAGCTTACAGATAATGAAAAAAAAGACTTTTGTATTACCCATTTCTTTAATCCTGTGCGGTACATGGGATTACTTGAGATTGTTAAAAATGAAAATAATGATTTAGATAAAATTAATTCTTTAAAAATTTTTTGTGAGAAAGAGTTAGGAAAAGGGGCTATCGTGTGTAACGATACACCTGGATTTCTTGGTAACAGAATTGGTGTTTACGCAATGCAAGTTGCTATGACAGAAGCAATAAAAATGAAGCTGTCAATAGAGGAAGCTGATGCAGTTTTTGGAAGACCAATGGGTATACCTAAAACTGGAGTATTTGGCTTATATGATTTGATAGGAATTGATTTAATGGTTGATGTTTTAAAAAGTTTTAAGAAAGAGTTACCGGGGACAGATGATTTTCAAAATGTAGCAAAAGAAATACCACTAATAACAAAATTAATAAACGAAGGGTACACTGGAAGAAAAGGTAAAGGTGGATTTTATAGAATTAATAAATCGAATAATGACAAAGTATTAGAAGCAATCAACCTCGATACTGAAAAATATTCTCCATCTAAAAAAATTGACTTAAAAATGGATACTGTTGATATAGTTGGACTAATTAATAGAGATGATAAATATGGAAAGTATTCATGGTCAGTTATCTCAAAAATAATTACATATGCCTCTTCATTAGTACCTGGTATCACAGATAAATTTAATGACATTGATGAAGCAATGAGGTTAGGTTTTAATTGGGCAATGGGACCATTTGAGATGTTAAATGAGATAGGTCCGAAAAATTTTTTTGAAAGACTAGGTCAAATTAAAAATAATAAATTTTTAGAAAATTTATCAAAATCTAATGATGAAAATTTTTATGGAAAAAGACAATTGTATACTGATATTGAAACCCTAGGAAAAATAAAACCATCTGCATTAAAAATTGATAAAAATAAATCAGCAAATATTTACCGATTCCAAGATTATAATATTGTTGAATTTACCACTAAAGCTAATGCGCTTGATTATAATTCTATGGATTGTTTAAAAAATGCCACTGATAAACCATTAATAATAATTAATGAAAGTATGCAGTTTTCAGCTGGAGTTAACCTTTCTTATACAATGGACTTTGTAAATAAAGGTGATTTGAAGTCTGTTGAAAAATTTATTAAATACTTTCAAGAAACTTGTAAACATCTAAAATATTCTAAATTTCCAGTAGTTTCAGCTCCTTCAGGACTTACTTTAGGAGGAGGATTTGAAGTTCTTGTTCAAAGTAATTTCGTAGCCTCACATACAAATATTGTTGTTGGGTTAGTTGAAACAATGGTTGGATTAGTTCCTGCTGGCGGTGGGTGTAAAGAAATGCTTTGGAGATGGTCTCAAACAGATGAGGCAACCAAAGACCCTGATTTTGCGCCAATGAAGGTCTTTGAAATTATCGGATATGGCAAAACAGCAACATCACCGGTGGAGGCTGAACCCCTAAAATATTTAATGCCATACGACAAGAAAATTATGAACAGAAATAGTTTATTTCCTGCTGCGCTAAAAATAATTAATGAGAGCAAAAATTTTTCTCCAGCTACCGAGTGTAAATTTAAGTTATCAGGAAAATCCTTAAAAGAAAAAATGATAAAAGTTCTTGAAAAATTATATAATGATAAAGTTATATTAGATCATGGAATGGTAGTTGGGTCAGAATTAGCAAATGTGCTTAGTGGTGGTGAAACAACAATTGATAAAACCCTTTCAGAAAATGATTTATATAATTTAGAATTAGAGTCTTTTATGAGATTGATCGAGACTAAAAAAACACAAGATCGAATTAATCATACTCTTTCCACAGGTAAGCCTTTAGTTAATTAATACTTTTTAACATCCTAAAAGTTTCTATGAAGTCGGGCCTGAGGATATATTCTGTTTTATTGTCGTATTTTATTTTTTTTAATACATCTAATCCATATTTCACTTTACCAACAGGTGAATATTCTCCCTCAAAAAGTGGAGCATCTTTTAATAAAATAAAAAATTGAGTATCTTCTGAGTTTCTTTCATACGTTCTAGCCATAGCAACTGTACCTTTTCCAAAATCGAAGTTATTATCTGTTTCCGTATTTATAGTTCCATATTTTGACTTACCATTTCCTATTTTCGCATAATTTAAACTTTCCCTTTTACCGTACTCAGTGTCACCAGATTGAACTAATACATTTTTTATAACTCTGTGAAAAGCTACGTTGTCATATTCCTTCCTTTCTATAAGCATTTTAAATCTTTTTACAGAATTTGGAGATATATTTGGATATAATTCAATAATTACATTACCACATGGTGCTCTGAGTATTGCAATATTTTCTGGATGAATAAATTTTATTTTGTTTGGATCATGATCTTTTATAAATAAACACTTATTTTTAATTATAAAAAAAGATCCTAAGCTAAAAATAAATAAAGAAATTAAAAAAAATAATAACATTTTTTCTGATCTAGATTGTTTGATTTTATGAATCATAAAATAAATTTAAAATTTTGGTCAATTAATTGAATATTTGATTTTATAAAATTTATTTTTTTTTTTAAATTATCATCGTTTTGTAATTTTATTCTTAACTCTGAATTCTCAATCATTAAAAATGAAAATGTTTCAGCCATATCCTCACCTACAGTAGACTGAGAATATTCTGATAAAAAACCTTTTTTTTCTCTCAATAATTTCATACCAAATTTGTCTGTACAAGTAGAACACGACCGATATTTAAAGTCTTCAGAATTAAATTTTTTCCATTTTTTGTGGTCAAACAACTCTTTGTATTGATCATTAATTATGTGAAAAATTTCATGATGTATTGTCCTAGATAATTTATAATCATTTGTATTGATATTTACTATTATGGTTTTTAAAGGATGATTTGGAATTCCTAAAGCAGGTATCGAGGCTACTTCTAAATCTTTACATAGCACTATAAACCTCAGGTTAATTTTATTTAAAAATACTTTACTATATAAATCTATGTTTTCTCTAATCAATTTTTGTTTTTCTTTGACTAATAGATTACTTGGACTGTAGCATTCTACATTATTATCTTTAATACCTACTTTAAAATATTTTTTTGCTTTAAAAGTTTTTATGCTATTGTTATTTTTAATATCTATTATTTCTAAGTTCGGGATTTTCAATAAGTAATAAATTGTATCAGCTAAGACATTAGTTGAGAAAAATAAAACAATTATTAATATTTTTATAAGTTTCATTAAATTAAATTATTATTAGATATTTGTAGAATGTGATACATTAATTTAAATATGAAAAAAAGTAGAAGTAAATCTGCAGAAAAAATTCTTTTTTCTTGGAGAAAAGCAATGCCATTTTACTATGCAGCCGCTTGGATAATTTTGTTAATAATTATAGTAAAATAAATTAGTTATGAATTCTATTAATTATAGAATTGACAACTTACAATATTGCAATTGGTCTGAGAAAATATTTAAAATAAATAGAAAAGCAAAACTTGACGCAATTCATGTAACAGTAGCCTATCATGAAGATTTTGATGAAGTATTAAAAAACATCAAAACTTGGAATAATTATTTTAATAATTTTAATGATTTAATTTTTCCAGGAAAAAATTTTAAAGATATCGAAAAAGCACACAGAGAAAATAAAACAGCTGTTTTTTTTGGATTTCAAAATTGTTCTCCAATTGGTGATAATATAAACTTAGTTGAAGCAATTCATAATTTGGGAATTTTATTTATGCAATTGACTTATAATAATCAGTCTTTGTTAGCCACAGGTTGTTATGAAAAAATTGATAGCGGTGTTACAAGAATGGGAAAAGAAGTGATCAAGGAAATGAACAGATTAGGAATTGTTATCGATATGTCTCATTCTGCTGAAAAATCTACTATTGATGCAATTAATTTGTCATCAAAACCAATAGCAATAACACATGCAAATCCTTCATTCTGGTTTGATTCTAAAAGAAATAAATCCAATGTTGTTTTAAAGGCTTTAGCAGAATCTGGAGGCATGATTGGACACTCTTTATACCCGCATCATTTAAAGGATAAATCGAATTGTACATTAAAAAGTTTTTGTGAAATGATAGCAAGAACAGCAGATCTTATAGGAGTTAAACATATTGGAATTGGTTCTGATTTATGTACAGGTCATCCAGATACTGTAGTTGAGTGGATGCGTAATGGAAAGTGGACAAAAACAAAAGATTATGGAGAGGGCACAAAAGAAAACTCTAGTTTTCCCAAACAACCAGATTGGTTTGTAGATGCAAGTGGTTTTAAAAATTTAGAAAAGGGTCTTAGAAATATTGGTTTCAACGAAATAGAGACAAATGATATTTTAGGAAATAATTGGTACAATTTTTATAAAGGAATTAAAAATTAATGATAAATATTGAATTAAGACATCCCGAAGACGTTATGAAATTATCTAGACTAGGTTCATTTCATCAATCTAAATTGTCTTTTTTAAGAAGTTTTATAAGAGAGTTCAAAAACTGGGAATTTAACAGAGATATATTCGATTTAGATAAAGATGGTTATGGAGTTGTTGTCTACTCTGTGAGAAAAAACAAAAGGATATACTCTCTGATTTGTTTTTCTCAGCATATTAATGCTGAAGAGAGATCTGATAGAGTAATAGCTACTAAGTGGGATGCCGCTTTTGTACTTCACGATGGTGTGCCTACAAAAAATGACATTGAGAGGCTAAAAGAAAATGTACCTAAGCAAGAAATTGGCAGAATGTCAAATAAGGAGCTTGCATTATCAAGGGCCAACAAATCAGTAAGAATTTTTGACCATGTTGTAAATTCACTAAGTTCTGGTAAGCAACCGGATGTAAACCTTTTAAATAAAGTAGGTTATTTGTATAGAACAACTGCTGTTTATGGTTCAGGAAAATTTGGTTTAGCTGATAGATTTCGAATTAAAGACAGAAAAGAAATTTGTGGACCCTTTAGATTAGAAATGATGTTGGTATATTTGGTGAGACAGTTTACGTTTGATCAGATTAATCACATATCAAAGATGAAAAATCCTAATGAATTTGTCAGCCTTGACAAAAAAATTGCTAAAAATTTGGGCATAGGCAATTCTACTGGACTAGGAATGGCCCCATTTATCGTAAATCACCCAACGTTATTACATCAATGGATTTACAATCGAGAAAAAGCACTTAAAGAAATTAGATCGATAAAGGATGTAAGTAAAAAAGAAATTGAGCATTTTAAATTTTGTTTAGAAAAATCAAAAAAAATTATTGATACTTGGTATACTGACAGCAAATATCAAAATAAAAAAATTAAATCATTAAAAAACGATCTAATAAAATTTAATGAATATTTTTCAAGTTTAAAATTTATATCTAAAAAATACTTATGGAATGAAATTTTTTTATGGATAGATAAGTATTTAGATGAGGAATGTAGTGAATATTTAATTTCCATGATGATGGAGCCATACGATAATATAATTGAACCTTTAGTAAAAAATATGAGTTCTGATGAGGAAAAATATTTTAATATTCCTTCAAATAGAAAACTGATAGAGTTAAAAAAAATTATAGAGACTAAATATAAATCAATTTTAAATATTAATTTTAATGATAAAAAATCAAATACTTTTTTTTGGTTTATTTCAAAGAATAAAGAGGAGCCAAGGATAGCAAATAGATTTGAAGAGTACGGATCTAATCTTGAACAGCCACTGGCAATAGCTAGAGATATTAAAAAAGTATATGAAAAGATCTCTAATGAAAATTTATCAAAAACCGTTGCAGATTTCTTGGTTGATAATGATGAGTTGAGACATGTAATAAGAAGAATTTTTATTTCTGAAAAATTTCAGTACTCTGAAATTCATGATAATACTATTAGCGAAAGTTTAATACCAATAGATATGTTAAGACTTAAATTATCGTTTTTTGGAGCACAAAAATTCGATCCAAGATCAGATAAATGGTTAAGAATCTGTATGTACCAAGGAGCTCCCTTGGTTAATGAGATAAAAAATTCAGATGATACGTGGATATATGATTCTATAAATTAAATATGATGTCTTTTAGTGAAATAGAAACTGTTTCAAAACGTGCTTCAAAAGCAATAGGATATTCCTGGGGAATTTCTGAAGAGATTGGAAAATCAATTAGAATTCTTGAAATGTTTAATTTACCTGGGATTTCGACACTAAATCAATATTTTAAAAAAATAAAAAATAATCACCCAAAAAAATTAAAAAATATTTTAAAAATAAATAAATCTGATGATGAGCTTTGCCCAATATATACTGGAGTAAGTATTTTAGACAATTGTAATCAGCTGGAAGATTTAAATATAATTAAGTTTTTTAATATCAATTATCCTTTATTAATTATACCTTTCTTGAGCAGATCATCAGAAATTATCAACAAACCTATACATGTAATTTTAGATGAGGGAAAATATATACTTAATAGCAATAAAACCATTCTTACTAATATTGAAAAAAGTAATAATTCTAAAATCTCTAAGGAGTTAACAATTCAATTTGAGGAAAACAAGAATTTATTTACAGATACAGAGTGGAAAGAATTGTATAAGCTTTCTGAGGATACATTTGTTCCTGAGACAGATAGTTTAAAAAATTCTGCTGCAGGAGCTGGCTTGACTGATAATGACTAATAAAAATAAAAAAACAATACAGCCACTTGATGGAACTAAAGTTCCTAGGTTTGCAGGCCCTTCAACTTTTGCAAGATTACCAGAAATTAGAGATGTAGATAAATGCGATATTGCTATTGTTGGTATACCATTTGATGCTGGAACTAGCTTTAGACCAGGAGCAAGGTTCGGACCTCAAAGTGTAAGACAAGCATCAAGACACTTACGAACAAATTATCATCCTAATTATGACGAAGAGCCTTTTAAAATTCTTCAAGTTGCTGATGCAGGTGACTTAGTTTGTAACCCTTTTAAAATTGATGAAGCTATAAAACAAATAGAAAAAGGTGCTAGCGATTTACTAGATAAGGTTGATGGACTAATTAGCATTGGAGGAGATCATACTATTGCATTTCCTTTACTAAAAGCAGTCAACAAAAAATTTAAAGGACCTATTGCTTTAGTTCACTTCGACGCTCATCTTGATACGTGGGATACATATTTTGGAGCACCTTTCACCCATGGTACTCCTTTTCGAAGAGCTAGAGAAGAAAATTTATTTCTAGATAATGCTTCTATGCATGTAGGCATACGTGGACCATTATATAGCAGAGATGATTTGAAGAATGATGCAGACTTCGGATTCAAAATTGTGCATTGCGATGAATTTCAATCTCAGGGCATAGATAAAATTGTAAAAAGGATTAGGGAAAGAGTGGGTGATAATCCATTATATTTATCAATTGATATAGATGTTTTGGATCCAGCATTTGCACCAGGAACAGGAACTCCAGAAATAGCAGGAATGACAAGTAGAGAAATGGTTAATGTTTTACGAGGTCTTTCAGGCTTAAATTTAGTTTCAGCAGATGTGGTAGAGGTATCGCCAGCTTATGACCATGCTGAAGTTACTTCTCTAGCAGCAGCTACCATAGTCTATGAGCTTATAAACTTGTTTGCAAAAATTAAAAGATAGGATATTTTTCAAAATGCTAAACAAAAGAAAATTCTATATTAATGGTCAATGGGTAGACCCAATAAAACCTAACGATTGCAATGTCATAAATCCATCCACTGAAGAAAATTGTGCTGTAATTTCAATTGGTAGTAAAGAAGATATAAATCTAGCAGTTAAGTCAGCAAAAGATGCATTTAATGAATGGGCGTTTACCTCTAAAGAGGATAAAATAAAATTATTAGAGACATTATATTCTAATTATAAAAAAAGATGGGCAGATTTTGCAAATGCAATTACTATGGAAATGGGTGCCCCAAAAGATTTCGCAACAAAACTTCAAGCAGGAACTGGCGCAAGTCATATGAAATCATTTATTAGATATTTAAAAAATTTTGAATTTGAAAAACCTTTGGGAGAACATGCTCCTAATCAAAGATTATTATATGAACCCAAAGGAGTTTGTGCTCTTATCACTCCGTGGAATTGGCCAATGAATCAAGTGTGTTTAAAAGTTATGCCAGCTTTATCTGCAGGATGTACCATGGTTTTAAAACCATCAGAACTTGCTCCATTATCATCAATGATACTTGCTGAAATTATTGATGAAACAAAATTCCCTTCCGGTGTATTTAATTTGGTTAATGGTAATGGTGAAATTACTGGTAATGCATTAACTAGTCACCCAGATATAGATATGATTTCATTCACGGGGTCAACACGGGCAGGTGCATTAATTTCAAAAAATGCAGCAAATGATTTTAAAAGAGTAAGTTTAGAATTAGGTGGCAAGGGAGCAAATATTGTTTTTAAAGATGCTGATCCAGATGCAGTAGAAAGAGGCGCAACAAGATGTTTTAGAAATTCTGGACAGTCTTGTAATGCACCTACAAGAATGTTGGTTGAAAAATCTATATACAAAGCTACAATTGATAGATTAATTAAGTTCGCAAATGATTTCAAAGTAGATGACCCAACAAAAGAGGGAGATCATATTGGTCCAGTAATTTCAGAAACACAATTTGATAAAATACAAGGTTTAATACAAAAAGGAATAGATGAGGGTGCTAATCTTGTTGCTGGAGGACTAGGAAAGCCAGATGGTTTGAGTAAAGGTTATTATGTTAAACCTACAGTATTTGCGGATGTTAAAAACAATATGGAAATCGCTCAAACAGAAATATTTGGACCCGTATTATCAGTGATACCTTTTGAAACTGAAGAAGAAGCTATATCAATTGCGAACGATACCGCTTATGGATTAACAAATTATATTCAATCACAAGACCAGGCTAAAGTTCACAGAGTTGCAAGGAAATTAAGGTCGGGAATGGTTGATGTGAATGGTGCTGGCATTGCTGTAGACGCTCCATTTGGAGGTTTTAAACATTCTGGAATAGGAAGGGAAGCAGGGCAAGACGGACTTCTTGAATTTTTAGAGGTAAAATCTGTAGGCGGTTGGAGTTAATTAATTATAGATTTATTTTTTACTCCTTCTAAAAAAACTAAACATTTTTTAATTTCACTTAATTCTATAAATTCGTCTATTTTGTGTGCTTGCTCAATTGAACCAGGTCCACACACAACAGTACTAATCCCAATTTCCTGAAACAATCCTGCCTCCGTACCAAAAGATACTACTTCTCTCTCATTGTCTCCAGTAATACTTGATACAAACTCACATGCTTTAGAATCATTCACTCTATTAAATCCTATTATTTCTCCAATTATTTCTTTTTTAATTGAGGAATGTGTATAAATCTTTTTCATTTCAGGCAATAATTGCTCATTAGCATATTTATCTATCTCTTCATTTAAAAATAAACCATCTTGTTTATTTACAGGTCTTGTCTCCCAATTAATATGGCACTTGTCAGCAATTACGTTGTGTGCAATACCCCCAAAAATTCCCCCAATAGATAATGTTGAGTAAGGAGGATCAAATATAGAATCTTTAAGTTGTCTATTTTCCAAATCTTTTCTTAACGAGATAAGTTTATTAACATATCTTGTAGCAAACTCTGCTGCATTAACCCCTTCATTAGGCTTTGAACTATGCCCGGCAAGACCCTCGAAATAAGTTGTGTATTCATAACAACCTTTATGAGAGTCTATTATTTTCATTTTTGTAGGCTCACCCACAATACAAATACCATTTGTTATATTTCTCTTTTTTAATTCTTTAATTAAAAGAGGTGCCCCAATACAAGCAGTCTCCTCATCAAATGTTAGAGAAAAATGAATATCACGTGAAAGATTTGAATTTGAAAAAATCTCTGCAAATGCTAAAGAGCAAGCTAAAAAACCTTTCATATCACAAGAACCTCTTCCATAAAGTTTATCACCTTTTATCTCTGCTTTAAAAGGATCAGTCGACCAGCCTTTTGAAACAGGCACCACATCCGTATGTCCAGATAAAATAATTGGTTCTACCCCGTTTGGTTTCTTTGCTTTTAATGTAGCAAAAAGGTTAACTCTTTTTTTGTTTTCATCAAAAACCTTAAAAGAGGTTGCTCCATTTTCTTTTAAAATATCTTCACAATAATTTATCAAAGATGAATTATTTTCCCCTGAAATTGTTTTGAAAGCTATAAGATCCTTAAGAATCTTTATTGATTTTTCGTATAATTTGTTATCTATATTTGCCACAATCTATTTATATATTATTATTATGAAAGAACAAATAACCTTCAATGACTTTGATAAAGTCGATATTCGTTTAGGTACAGTTATTTCTGTAGAAAAAAACGAAAAAGCAAGAAAACCTTCATTGGTATTAAAAGTTGATTTTGGTTCAGAAATCGGAGTAAAGCAATCATCGGCCCAAATAACTCATTTTTATAACAGAGACAATTTAGTTGGAAAACAAGTTATTGGCGTTTGTAATTTTCCAGAAAAAAATATTGCTGGAGTTATTTCACAGGTGCTTATATTAGGATCTATTGATAAAGAGGGAAAAGTTACATTACTTCATCCTTCCCAAAAAGCTGAAGATGGACTACCTATAGCATAGATCAATGCATCCTGAACTATTGTCACTTTTTTTATTTATGCTTGGTACAGGATGTTCTCCTGGACCCAATAACATAGTTGCATCCTACTCTGGTTTCAATTTTGGTATAATGAAAACCATACCACATATGCTTGGAGTAATACTTGGATTTACTTTGATGGTAAGTGTTTTAAATTTTGGACTTATAAATATATTTAAAATATATCCTTTGCTTCAAGAAATTTTAAAAATCTCAGGATCTATTTTTTTAGTTTATCTGGCATATAAAATTGCATTTTCAAAAAATATTGACAAAGAACAAAAGCAAAATCCTGTAAAGTTTTTTGAAACTTTTTTGTTTCAATTTTTAAATCCCAAAGGCGTAATTGTAGGAATAATATGTGTTTCAACATATGTAGAAAGTGGGGTAAATTTTCTAAATCATTCTATATGGGTTATTAGTGTTTCTTTTATTTGTGCCATAATAAGTATCAATTTTTGGACTTTAATAGGTAAATTTTTAAGTAAATTTGCGACAAATGAAAAATTTATTAAGTTGTTTAATTATGCTATGTCAGTGCTTCTATTAGGTTGCATAGCAACATTTTATTATTAATTATGAAACCGGGAAATAAAAATTCTTACAACTCTTTAAAATCTATGAAAGTAGATGGGAGTGATTATAAATATTATTCAATATCAGAGGCAGAAAAAAATGGCTTAACAGGAGTATCTAAATTACCTAAATCACTCAAAGTTTTATTAGAGAATTTACTAAGATATGAGGATGATGTTTCTGTAACTAAGTCACAAATACAAGCTATTCATGAATGGTTAAAAAATAAAAAGTCGAAAACTGAGATTGCATATAGACCTGCTAGAGTTTTACTTCAGGACTACACAGGCATTCCTGCTGTTGCCGACTTAGCAGCTATGAGAGAAGCTGTAAAAGAAAAGAAGAAAGACCCAGGCACTATAAACCCGTTATCTACAGTAGATCTTGTAATTGATCACTCGGTTCAAGTCGATAAGTTTGCAAATAAAAATTCTTTTGAAAAAAATGTTGACATAGAGTTCGAGAGAAATGGAGAAAGATATTCCTTTTTAAAATGGGGACAGCAAGCATTTAATAATTTTAGAATAGTTCCTCCTGGAACTGGAATCTGTCACCAAGTAAATCTTGAATATTTATCAAAAGTTGTTTGGAGTGAGGAGTTTGATGGCACAAAATATTTGTTTCCTGATACATTGGTGGGTACTGACAGTCACACCACAATGGTAAATGGTTTATCGGTCCTAGGTTGGGGAGTAGGGGGTATTGAAGCTGAAGCAGGTATGCTTGGACAACCCATATCAATGTTAATACCTGAAGTAATTGGTTTTAATTTATTTAATAAAATGCCAGAGGGCACAACTGCCACAGACTTAGTTTTAACAGTTGTTAAAATGTTAAGAGACAAAGGTGTAGTTGGTAAATTTGTAGAATTTTATGGAGATGGATTAAAAAATTTAACGCTTGCTGATAGAGCAACGATAGCAAATATGGCACCAGAGTACGGAGCTACATGTGGTTTTTTTCCAATTGATGATGAAACTCTAAAGTATCTAAAATTTTCAGGAAGAGACGAAATAACACTAAAAATTGTAGAGAGCTATGCAAAAGAGCAAGGTTTATGGTCATCTAATGATATCGAATTTTCTGACACAATTTCGCTTGATATGTCCTCAATTGTTCCAACTATTTCTGGACCTAAGAGACCGCAAGATAAAGTTCTATTAAGTGAAGCTAGTAAGAATTTTACAAAAGTTTTTAATGAAACTACTAAAAGAAAACAGAAAAAATATTCAAAAGTTAGAAATACTGATTATGAAATTTCTGATGGATCAATATTGATTGCAGCAATAACATCTTGCACAAATACATCTAATCCAAATGTATTAATAGGAGCAGGATTATTAGCAAAAAAGGCGATAGATTTAGGTTTGAAAACTAAGCCTTGGGTTAAGACATCTTTAGCACCTGGCTCACAAGTCGTTACTGATTATTTGGATAAAGCGGGTTTAAGTAAATATTTAGATGAATTAGGATTTAATTTAGTAGGATATGGTTGTACAACTTGTATTGGTAATTCAGGTCCACTTTCCGATGAAATAGTTGATGCGATTGAAAAAGATAATCTCTACACAGTATCAGTATTGTCTGGAAACAGAAATTTTGAGGGAAGAATATCACCTCATATTAAAGCTAACTTTTTAGCCTCACCTCCATTAGTAGTCGCGTATGCAATAGCCGGCCATATGGAGGTGGATATTTACAAAGATGCAATTGGTAAAGGTGAAAATGGCCAAGAAATATTTCTAAAAGATATTTGGCCTAGTAATAAGGAAATAGAGGAAATTTTACAAAGTTCTTTGAGCGCAGACATGTTTGTAAATAGATATTCAAATGTTTTGGAGGGACCATCTCAATGGCAAAAAATTAAAACAGAACCTTCAAGTATTTATAAATGGGATGAAAGTTCTACTTATGTAAAAAAACCACCTTTCTTTGAAAATTTGCCTGATAAACCGGAGGGTTTTAAATCAATTAAAGATGCTAGACCACTTCTAATCCTAGGTGACATGGTAACAACAGATCATATTTCTCCCGCAGGATCTATACAAAAAGAAAGTCCAACTGGAGAATATTTTATGAAGAATCAAATATTACCAAAAGATTATAATTCTTATGGATCAAGAAGAGGAAACCATGAGGTTATGATGAGAGGAACGTTTGCAAATATTCGAATTAGAAATGAGATGGCTCCTGGTACTGAAGGGGGATTTACAAAACTTTATCCAGAAAATAAAGTCATGCCAGTTTATGATGCGGTCGTAGAATATAAAAAAAGAGGTACAGATTTAGTTGTAATAGGAGGCAAAGAATATGGGACTGGTTCCTCAAGAGATTGGGCGGCAAAAGGCACTAAATTATTAGGAATTAAAGTTGTTATAGCAGAAAGTTTTGAAAGGATACATAGATCTAATCTTATAGGTATGGGAATTTTACCATTACAATTTACTGATGGATTTAATAGAAATAAATTAAATTTAATAGGTTCTGAGTTGATAACTATTTTGGACTTCGAAAAAGGAGTTAATCCAACAGATAAAGTTAAGGTAGAATTTAAGTATGCTACTGGGGATACGAAAATTATAGAAACAATTTGCAGAATAGATACAAAGAACGAGCTTGAATATTATAAAAATGGAGGAATACTCCAATATGTTCTTAGAAACATGATATGAATGATCAAGAATTTGAAATTATAAATAGAGAGACAAAAAAACAAAAAATTATTGATTTTGTAAAGAAAAATAAAAATATTTTTATTGTTTTAATTTTATCTATTATTTTTTGTGTAATTAGTTTCTTTTCTTACGAAATGTACTTAAACAATAAACGTTCAAATTTAGCAAATAAATTTAATAATTATGTAAATTCACATAAAATTGGTAATAATGAAAATATTCTAAATAATATGGTTGAAATCATTAATTCAAATGACAAAACATATTCACCATTAGCTTTATATTACTTGTTAGATAATAATTTAATTTCATCAAAAGATGAGATAAACAAATATTTTGATATAATTATATATGAATTAAGTTTAGATCAAAATCTAGTAGATCTAAATATATATAAAAAAACTCTTTATAATGCTGATAGTTTAACTGAGAACGAACTATTAAACATGATAGAGCCTATTTTAAAAAAAGAAAACTTATGGCAGTCACACGCTATGTATTTGCTAGCAGAATATTATTATTCTAAAGGGGATAAGGAAAAGTCATTAACCTATTATAAATCAATAGTTTCAAAAACAAATAGTAATTCTGAGATAAAGCTTGAAGCAAGAAAAAGAATCCAAAGAGACTTTAGTGAATAAAAATTTTTGTTTAGTTATTTTTTTTATTTTTTTAATCGGTTGTTCAATAGACGATAAAAGTGGAATATGGTCTAAAAATAAAAAAATCAAGTCAGTAAATCAATATAAAGATATAATTTTTGAGGATAATAAAGAATTATCGCAAGAACTTAATAAAAATATTAAAATTTATCTTAAAGATAAATATACCCTAAATAATAAAAAAAATTATTATAACAATAATACAGGTATTAAAAATTATGATGGAAATTTAAAACAGATTAAAAAAATTAAATTTTCAAAAATTAAAAACTTTTCTAAATTCAAACCAGATATATTATATTCAAAAAATGGTAACATTTATTTTTTTAATAGCAAAGGTACCGTAATTAAATTTTCAAAAAATTTGGAAGTAATTTGGGAGAAAAATATTTACTCTAAAAAAGAAAAAAAATTAAATCCATTACTAAATCTAGCTATTGAAAAGAATACTCTCATTTTAACTGACAATTTATCAAATTATTATGCTTTAAATATACTTAATGGAGACTTATTATGGAGAAAAACAAATTCAGCGGCTTTTAATTCAGAAATTAAGATATCAGAAAATAAAATTTTTACTGTTGATTATGACAATATATTAAAATGTTTTTCTATAGAGAATGGTAATTTACTTTGGGAATATCAAACTGAAAATACTCTAATAAAATCAACAAAAAAAACATCCTTAGTGCTTGATGAAAACAAAGTTATTTTTTTAAATCATACAGGTGATTTAAATACTCTTGATCAAAATGGCAATTTAATATGGCAAACACCCACATCTAAATCTATTATTTATGAGGATAGCTTTACGAATATATACTCAGATATTGTTTTAGATAATAATACTATTTATTTTTCAAATAATAAAAATGAATTTTTTGCTGTAAGCTTAGATACTGGATCAGTAAAATGGAGAAAGAAAATAAATTCTAGTATTAGGCCGACTATTACAAAAGATTTAATTATAACAATAGCTGATAATGGTTTTTTAATAATTCTTGATAAAAAGAATGGCAAATTAGTAAGATCAACTAATATAAAAACAAAAATTCAAAATAAAAAATGGGATGATTTAGTAAATAATGGTTTTTTAGTAGGGAAAAACAAAATTTACTTAAGTACAAATGGAAAACTAAATATTATTGATTTATCTGATGGACTATCAAAAAAAATTGTTGATTTGGACAAAAAGTTTATTGCTAGACCATATATTTACGAAAAATCTATGTATATCCTTAGCAGTAATCAAATAATAAAATATAATTAAATGATACTAAAATTTTTAGAAAGCATTGGACGTAAAAAAGTTGTTTTAGATAGGGGACCATCTCACCCAAAATTTCATGAAGCAAAACCATGGATGAACAGATATTATTTGATCTTTAGGCATAGGCCTAAATGGTTCCCATTTAATATTTTATTGCATGAAATGTTAGATGATGATCATGGAGAAGGGGTTCATAATCATTTATTCCCTTTCATTACTATAATTTTGAGAGATGGATACTGGGAAACACTTAAAACAGGAAGATATTGGAGAAAACCAGGTTATATTGGCTTTAGGTCTGCTAATACATTCCATAGAGTTGATTTAAAACCTGGCACTAAACCTTTAACAATTTTTATCTCTGGTCCTTATGGATTACGAAAAGGAAAAAGATCAGAATACGGCATTGATTTTAATAATAAAAAATGAGGCAAGAGTTCTTTACCTTAGAATTAGTCACAAATGGACAAAAACTTTATGAGTTTACAGAAAATACTTTGCATTGGATTAATGATTTAAATTTGAACAATGGTTTGTTAAATTTATCGATACAACACACTAGTGCATCCTTAATCGTTCAAGAAAATGCCGACCCAGATGTTAGAATAGACCTAAAAAATTATTTTAATAAATTAGTACCAATGGATGAAAATTTATATATCCATAAATCTGAGGGAAAAGATGACATGCCAGCTCATATAAAATCTGCATTAACAAATAATCAGATATCATTAAGTATTAAAGATAAAAAACTTTTACTTGGAACCTGGCAAGGTCTATATTTATTTGAACACAGAACAAGTAAACATAAAAGAAAAATAATACATCATTATTTTGGGGATTAATTTTTTTTTAAAGATTTAAATGCATCTAGAGCTTTTTTTCTAGCTTCTTCATGAGTAACAATTGGCTCAGGGTAATCTTTACCTATAACCGTATCAATTGATTTTTGATATTTTAAATCTAACTCCCAGGGTTTATGAATATATTTTGATGGATATTTATTTAGTTCTGGAACCCATTTTTTTACATAATCACCATTTTTATCAAATTTTTCACCCTGAAGTATTGGATTAAATATACGAAAATATGGAGCAGCATCAGCACCACAGCCCGCAACCCATTGCCACTGGGCTACATTATTGGCTTCGTTGAAATCTAATAAACAATTTCTAAAGTGCCTTTCTCCCTCTTGCCAATTTATTCTTAGATGTTTGACCAAAAAAGAGCCTACAACCATTCTAATTCTGTTATGCATCCAACCTGTTTCATACATTTGTCTCATACCTGCGTCTACGATTGGATATCCCGTCAAACCTTTTTTCCAAGCTTCTAAATTTTTTTTATTTTTTTCCCATGGAAATCTGTCAAATTCTCTTCTTAAATTTCCTTTAAGCATTTGAGGAAAATAATTTATAAGACTATGAGAAAATTCTCTCCAACCTAGTTCGTTAAGGTATTTTCTTACCCCAATATTTTTATTAACTTTTGAACATTTTTGCCAGATCGTATTAACATTTATTTGCCCATTTCTAATGTAAGGAGATAATTTAGACGACCCATTTAAAGAAGGAAAATCTCTATCATTACCGTATTTTGAAATTCTCTCCTTTAAAAAATGTTTTAATTGAACATGGGACTCCTCCTCTGAGACATTCCAATAATTATCAAACTTTTTGTACCAATCTTTATTTGGTAAAATATTGACAAAGGTATTTTTTGAATTGAATATATTTTTTTTAGACTTAACTTTTTGAATTTTTGAAGTATCAGATGGGACTTTGTCTAAATAAATTTGTTCTGCATGTCTCCAAAAAGGACTAAATACTTTAAATGGTGTACCATCTTTTTTAGTAATTGATTGATATTCGTTTAAAACATTACCTTTGAATAACTTATAATGAATTTTATTGTTATCAAGCATTTCGATTATTTTTCTATCTAAGTTTAATTGTTGTGGTTCGTAAACTTTGTTCCAATATAAATTTATATTTTTACCTTTTAATTTTGAAAAAAAATCAACTTCTTTAGATATAATTATTTCTAAATTGATATTGTAAATATTTAAATTTTTACCAAAGCTTTCTAAAGATTTGCTAATCCACCATTTTTGAGCTTCTCTTCTATTGTCAAAAAATTCTTTATTAAATATATAAATCGCAGATACAGTATCATGATTTTTACTTGCATGTATCAATGCAGAATTGTTTTCTAATCTGAAGTCATCCTTGATCCAAACTATCCCTACAGTCATATTTTTAACCTTTTTTTACCTCTAGAATATAATTTATTGTACAAATTACTATCTACATTACCTTCACAACCAATTAGCAAAACATTAGAGCTTTTATCAAGACCAATTTTTTTTCTAATATTTTTTTGATTGCAAACTGATATTAAGCTTATAACACTTGGAGCTGAACATTCACCTGCAATAATTTTCTTATCACTAAAAAATTTTTTTGCAAGTAGAGTTACCGCCTCGGGTATTTTATTATCACTAATTGTTAAACAATAATTTGTTGCATCTTTTAAAATTTTCCATGGAATAAGAGACATTTCGTTACATGACATTCCTCCCATAATACTTTCTTTTTTAATTATAATTTTTGTCATTTTGCCGTTTTGTATACTTTTTAACACACAGGCTGCATTATCAGGTTCAATAATAATGATCTTTGGTATTCTTTTAAAATATCTTGCAACTCCAGCTACTACGCCTGCTGCCATTCCCCCTACACCTGCTTGAAGAAATATGTGTGTAATATATTTATTAGTTTGCACCGATGTTTCTTTTATCATTAGCGAGTAACCAGCCATGGTCAACTGAGGAATATATTTATAATTTTTTGTTGATACATCTTGAACAATTTTCCAATTATTTTTGATAGATTGCTTTTTACATTCCTTTAAAGAATTTTCATAATTTCCTTTTACTAAATGTACATTTGCACCTAGCTCTCTAATTGAGTTAGCTCTATTTTTGCTAACGTTTTGACTAACAAATATATTACATTTAAGTCCAAGCCTTTTTGCTCCCCATGCAACTGACCTTCCATGATTCCCGGCTGTAGCTGAAGATACAATAATTTTTTTGTTATTTTTTGAAATAACTTTTACTGCATAAGCACCACCTAAAGCTTTGAATGATTTTAACCCAAACCTTTTAGACTCGTCTTTATAGAAAACATTTCCCAAATTTAATTCATTTGAGAGTTTATTTAATTTTATTAGAGGAGTCTTATTGTATCTATTCCATTTTGATATTGAATAATAGGCTTTATCAATAATTGATTTTGGCAAATGTTTAAGTATTTTTTTTCTACTGAAAAAATAGCCTTTATTAGTTAAAAATTTAGATATTTTCCAATTTTTTAAAATACTTTGCAATCTCATAAATTAATTATTTATATCCAATTATTATTTTAACAATATACTATAATTTATTTTCATGAAAAATTTTATTCTTTCTATTGATCAGGGAACTACGTCAACAAGGTCAATACTTTTTGATTTAAAAGGCAAACCAGTATTTGTGTCGCAAAAAGAATTTAAACAGTATTACCCTAAAGATGGATGGGTTGAACACAATCCTGAGGAAATATGGGTTACTACAAAAAAAGTAATAAAAGAAATTATAAATAAAAATAAAAAAATAAAAGGAAATATTTTAACGATAGGGATAACAAATCAAAGAGAGACAACTTTGCTTTGGGATAGCAAAACTGGGAAATGTATTTATAACGCGATCGTTTGGCAAGATAGGAGAACTACAAATTTGTGTAATAAACTAAAAAAAAAAGGATTAGAAAATTTAATAAAATCAAGAACAGGTTTACTTTTAGATCCATATTTCTCAGCTACAAAAATTAAATGGATAATTGAAAATATTCCTTCAGCAAAAAAACTGTTAAAAAAAAATAGGTTGTTATTTGGAACAATTGATACGTATTTAATTTGGAAATTAACAAAAGGAAAAATTCATGCTACAGATTCGACAAATGCATCAAGAACTATGCTTTTTAATATAAAGAAAAATTGTTGGGACAAAAAAATTTTAAAATTATTAAAAATTCCAGAAAGTATTTTACCAAATGTAAAAAATTCTGCCGATAACTTTGGTTTTACTGATAAATCTATTACTAAAAAATCTTACCCAATTAATGGAGTTATCGGTGATCAGCAAGCAGCCACAGTTGGTCAAAGCTGTTTCCAAAAAGGATCTACAAAGATTACTTTTGGTACTGGAGCTTTTATTATAATGAATACAGGAAATAATAAAATAAATTCAAAAAACAAATTATTATCAACTATTTGCTACAGAATTAATAACAGAACAACTTTTGCCCTTGAAGGTTCGATTTTTATAGCAGGTGCGAGTGTCCAATGGCTTAGAGATAAATTAAAAATTATTAAAAGCGCAAAAATAACCGAAAAAATCTCAAAAAAACAAATAAATAATAATAATGTATATCTTGTACCAGCTTTTACAGGTTTAGGAGCACCTTACTGGAAACCAAATGTTAGAGGAATTTTGACTGGACTAACTAGAGATACTGGAAGAAATGAAATTATAAGAGCAACTTTAGAATCAGTTGCATACCAAACTTCGGATTTATTAAATGCTATGAAAAAAGATGGTCTAAAACCTTCCGTCATTAAAGTAGATGGTGGCATGGCGAATAATTATTGGTTCATTCAGTTTTTGACTGATATCTTGAACATTAAAGTATTAAAACCCAAAGTCTATGAAACAACCTCTTTAGGCGCGGCAGTCATGGCTGGCTATTATATCGGTGTATATAAATCTTTATCAGATATAACAAGAAATTGGAGATTTGATAAAAAATTTGTTCCAAAAATAGTACATAAAAACAGATTAAAACTATTGAATGGATGGCATCGAGCAATTAGAAAAACTCTAAGGTAATATGAAAAAAATTTTAATAATTGGCGCTGGGGCAATGGGATCTGCATTCTCATTACCTTGTATAGAAAATAATAATCATGTTTCTATAGTAGGTACCCACCTTGAAAAAAAGTTTATAAAAAATTTAAAAAAGAATTATTATCATAAAACATTAAAATCCTATTTACCTAGAAAAGTAAAAATTCTAGATTATCAAAATTTAATAGATGAATTAAGAAATAGACCAGACTATGTAGTAATTGCAGTTAGTTCTAAAGGTATCGATTGGGTATGTAAGGAATTAATTAAAAATTATGATAAAAAACTTTCACTTATATTATTGACCAAAGGCCTGGTAAATTACAATAACAAAATGGTTACAATATCAGAGAAAATTAATAAATTATTTCAAAAAAATGGTTTACCAAAACAGGATATAACTTCTATAAAAGGACCTTGTCTTGCGGCAGGTCTTATAAACAAAATAAGAACCAGTACTGTAATTGCGAATAGAAATATTGTTAGCGCAAAAAAAGTAGAAAGAGTTATTACTACAAAATATTATAAAGCTGAAACATCTAAAGATATTATAGGAATTGAGGTCTTAAGTGCGATAAAGAATTTATATGCCATGCTAATAGGAGCATCATTAGGTTTGAGTGGTCCAAACATACAAAGAAACATTAGAAATAAATATTATCATAATACCTCATCCTCATTATTCAGAGAATCTTTATTAGAGATGAAAAATTTTACTGTTAAAATGAATGGACTGCAAGAGACCACCTATGGACTTGCAGGTCTAGGGGATTTGTATGTTAGTGTGGCTGGAGGAAGAAATAGTAAAATGGGATATTATCTTGGTTTGGGTAAAAAATATCAAAATATAAAAAGAAAAGAGATGAAAAGTATAACCACAGAGGGATGCGAGCTAGCACTAGAAATTGGACCTATAATTAAAAAAAAATTTAAAAGAATACAATTTCCAATCCTTTTTGCATTAATCGATGCAATTTGTAAAAATCAAAAATTAAAAATTAAATGGTAAAAAAAAAAATTCTTATTGTTGAGGGCAATACGAGAGAAGAGAATAGCGAATTTACAGCTGTTGGTATAAATACACATACTGAAAGTCTAATTGAAAGTATAAACTTTTATAAAAAAGATTTAGATATAAGTATAGCAAATCCATCGTCTGATAATAATTTGAAAAATTCCATTGATAGTCTTGACAAATATGATGGCATGATTTGGGGAGGTAGCAGCTTAAATATTTATAATGATACAGATGAAATTAGAAGACAAATAAGTTTTATGAGGGAGTGTCAATTAAAAATAAAAAAAATATTTGCAATTTGTTGGGGGCTTCAAGTAGCTGTGACTGTTGCGGGTGGACAAGTTAAAAAGTCTGATAAAGGAGCTCATAGAGGAATAGCGCATAATATAAAAGTTAATAACATTGGTTCAAATCACAAAATCTATCTTAACAAAAAAAGACAGTTTAACTCACCAGCATTTAATTTTGATGAAGTTGTAAAAATACCAGAGGGAGCAACTCTTTTATCATCAAATGAATTAAATAATGTTATGGGTCTAAATTTTAAAACAAACAAATCAGATATATGGGGTATTCAGTATCACCCTGAGATAACATATGAAAAAATGGTTAGTTTAATTCATTTTAGAAAAGAACGTTTGTTAAATAAAGGGGCATTTAAAGACCAAGATGAAATTAATAATCATATTTTAATGATTGAGAATGAAATTAAAAATACAGAAAAAATATCAAGAATGAAAGAGTTAGAAAATTGGATTAATTACTTATATGAAAATTAAAAATAAAGAGGATATAATTAATCATTTTATTGCAGGAAGTAAAAATCATCAGAATATTGGTGTAGAAAACGAAAAATTTATATTTGATAATAGATCAAAAAAAAGATCTAATTATAATCAAATTGTTAATGTTCTTAATTTTTTAAATAAAAATTACGGATGGAATAAAGTATTAGAAAATAATAATCTTATTGGATTAGAATTAAATGGTAAACAGGTTACGCTAGAACCTGGAAATCAAATTGAATTAGCAGGAGCAAAATTAAAAAGTATACATGATGTTTGCTCAGAGTCTTATAATTTTCAAGATCAATTGATAAAAGCATGTAACAAATTAGACTTAAATATTCTATCCATAGGCTATGATCCTAATACACATTTAGGGGACGTTCCATCAAATCCAAAAAAAAGATATGAGGTCATGACAAAAGAAATGCCAAAAAATGGCAAACTTAGTTTAGAGATGATGTATCAAACAGCAGGAACACAGATCAATTTAGATTATTCGAACGAAAAAAATTTTTCAAATATCTTTAGATTATCAACTTTTTTAGTGCCTCTAGCTATCTCTCTATTTGCTAACTCCTCTATAAAAGAAAATACTTTCAGCCAGTACTTGTCTTATAGATCCTATGTATGGCAAAATACGTCTAGAGGAGGTTTGCCAAATATATTCTTTGAAAAAATGACCTTTGAAAAATATGCAGATTTTTGTTTAAACTATCCTTTATTATTTATTAAAAAAAATTCTGAATATTTATTTCCAAAAAAATATTTATTTAAAGATTTTATTGAAAATAAAATTGAAGAGATAAATAAAGATAGTCCAAATACGAAAGATCTTGAAACTCACTTAAGCACTATTTTTACAGAAATTAGATTAAAACAATACGTAGAAATTAGGTCTATTGATGCTTGTGAATGGGATTGTCATTGTGCAGCTCCAGCATTTTACACAGGATTAATATATGGAAATCTAGATGAAGGTTTAGATGTAATAAAAAATTGGAGATCAGATGAAGTTATTAATGCATATCTTGATGCTCCAAAAAAAGGTCTTTTGACGGAGATACATGGTAAAAATATGATAGAATGGGGTAAGTTATTATTAAAAATTAGTAAAAAAGGTTTGGAAAATAGAAATAATCTAAACAAAAAAAATAATGACGAAAGTGTCTATTTAAAAAACATCGAAAATGTTTTGTCTGAAAAAAAGACAAAAGCTGAAAAATCAATTAAGATTGCATAATTTGAAAAAAAAACAAAAAATCGTCGCTGTACAAGCCAACAATTTAAGTACAATAAAAATTGATACAGACACAACTTTTTTATTATGTTTAGAAGCTCAAAGAAGAGGATTTAAAATATTTTGGTATAATACAAATCAATTAACACTAAATAATAAAAAGGTATCTGCAAACGGTTTTTTTGTAAAATTATTAGAAAATAAAAAAAAATTTTATATTAAGATTAAAAATCTAGAACTTGATCTTTCCAAAGCCAAATATTTATTAATTAGACAAAATCCACCATTTAACCTGGAATATATTAATTCAACTCTATATTTAGAAAAATTATCTTCACAAACTAAAATCATAAATAATCCAATTTCCATAAGAAATATTTCCGAAAAATTTTATTCCTCCAAATTTTTTAGATACATGCCAGCTACAATTTTTACTAAAGATATAAACAAAATAAATAAATTTTATAAGAAGTATAAACAATTGGTTATAAAACCAATTAATGGTTATGCTGGAAAAGATATTATGTTTATAAATAAAAATTTTAATAAAAAACGCGTTTCATTATATTTAAAGAAAATTGGACATGTGATGATACAAAAATTTTTACCAATGATAAAAAAAGGTGATAAAAGAGTTTTTATAATTAACGGGAAAGTTTGTGGAGCTATCAAACGTGTTCCCTCTAAAAACTCAATTTTATCTAACTTATCACAGGGAGGCACAGCAATTAATACAACATTAAATTTAAATGAATTAAAAATAGCAAAGATTGTTGCTAAAGATTTACGTAAAAATAATATATATTTTGCTGGAATAGATTTTGTATCTGGTAAATTAATAGGAGATATAAATGTAACTTCTCCAACTGGTCTTCCACAGTATAAGCAACTTACCGGAAAAGACTTGTCTAAATATTTTTGGAATGGTCTAATA
>Ga0208624_1000157_pt1 | contig 35706 bp, 28 predicted proteins | sample Knorr_S23_td_DCM_FD_185607 | JGI IMG/M metagenome (GOLD analysis project Ga0208624, IMG submission 185607) | Marine microbial communities from Southern Atlantic Ocean transect - Knorr_S23_td_DCM_ad_71m_LV_A (SPAdes) (version 2) | ecosystem: Environmental > Aquatic > Marine > Oceanic | place... | reverse complement strand
TTCTTTGATGGATATCGTGCGGACGACTTCTTCCAAGGTTGTCGAGCGCTTGAGGGCAAGATTCCAACCCGATTCCCCCAAGGTCACCATGCCGCCTTTACGCCCGATCTCTCTCATTAGCGGGGCAGCCTCACGATTAACGATAGGATCGTGCAGCTCTTCAGATACTCTGAGAATCTCATAAATTCCGATACGCCCTCTGTATCCAAGATTTCGACAACGTTCGCATCCAACTGCGATTGGCATTTCTGTTACGCCGTCGAGGGCGCTTTCTGGCATGTCGAGAACTTTCAAGGCGTCCAATCCCGCAAATCGATCCAAGGGCCTCATTTCAAAACAATCTTGGCAAAGCCGCCGCAATAAACGCTGAGCTATAACCATCTCAACACCCGAGGCGATAAGAAATGGCTCGATCCCCATATCGGTCAATCGCGTGATCGCTCCAGGAGCGTCATTCGTGTGGAGCGTGCTGAATACCAAGTGGCCGGTCAGAGATGCCCGGACGGCTATGTCCGCCGTTTCCCGGTCTCGAATTTCCCCAACCATAATTACGTTGGGATCTTGACGCAGTACATGCCTCAACGCCTCGGCAAACCCAAAGCCGATTTCCGTCTTAACCTGAATCTGATTAACGCCTGGCACTTCGTATTCGATCGGATCTTCTACAGTTATGATCCGCTTGTCTTCCGAATTGATCTTACGGATGAAGGCGTTGAGCGAGGTCGATTTGCCCGAGCCGGTAGGTCCGGTAACCAAAATGATGCCATGCGGCAAACCAAGCACGCGATCTATCTTCCGCTGATCCTCATCGGACATACCAAGCTGCTGTAAACTTAGCGGGGCGCTCTTCTTATTCAGCAAGCGAAGACTGATACTCTCCCCATACATAACCGGCATGGTGGATAAGCGGATGTCCAAAGTCGTTTCCCCCGTCTTCAAATTGATACGCCCGTCCTGCGGCAACCGGCGCTCGGAAATATTGAGCCTCGCCATGATCTTCAAACGGGAAACAATAGCGTCCTGATATTTCCTTAAATTATCCGGCACAGGAACGGATACCAGCAACCCATCGATACGATAGCGAATACGCAGTTCCTCTTCCATGGGCTCGAAATGGATATCCGTAGCTCCATCCTCGACAGCCTGATGGAACACTTCGTTGACGAAACGAATGATAGCCGCGTCCTCATCCTCTTCCTCATCGACCTCGGCGACTATCAAGTCGTCGTCTATATCGAAGGATTCATCCAGACTTTCGGCGCCGACCCCAAGATTCTGTGTAATGAATTTTGAAATACGATCGGGGTTCGCCAATTGCCAAACCGGACGTTGACCGCAAGTCGCGTACACCCAATCATCCATAATCGATTCGATAGGCCAGCCGGTGGCTAACGTTAGGGAATCGTCTTCTTCCTCCGTTTTAATGGGCACGCAATGGAATTCGTGCAGAATTCTTAATGGGATCGAATTGAGCCGATCCAAGTCAAAGGTTTCTGGGTCGGCTATGGCCAATCCCGTATACTCGCTTAAGTCGGCAACCAAGGCGCTCAATTCTCGGTTCTCTAGATCGGCTATCCGTTCCAAACGTTCGGATCGCCTCATTCCTTGGATTTCCGAGCGGAGCTCTTCGTTTAGCCTGCGTGTATCCAAAAAGTCTAGCTCTGCTATCGCCATATTCACTAGTTTGAATCTCGAGGATCGTCCTCTATGATGTCTCGCCGCAAAGCTCGCCGGCGACGGATTTCCTCGGCAACACGCTGCATGCGCTCCCGTACTTCTTCATCGCTCGCGGCTTCGATATTGGGATTCGCGGGCTGCCTTACCGGGTTCGCTGTCGCTGTTGTCGGGGTCGGGCGCTGAGCCGCCCTTTGCGGAGCCCGCTGAGGCGTTTCCGCCAAAGCGATTATATCAGCGTCCTTTAAACTAAGATTACGAGTTAGTCCGTTCTGTCTGACGACGATCGTCTCTTCACCGGGCTTGCTACCACGATCATACCGCACAAGTTTAAACCCATCTTCGCCATCCACGTCTTGGTTCAACCGATAGCTCTTCTTCGATTTGGTGTCATAAAGACTCACCCAGGCTACTCCGCCAATTTCGATCACTCCACGAAACTCGACCGAGTCCAAAGGAGTAGCCGGTGTCGCTTTCGGTTGGACTTTCGGCTGGACGTTTTGAGAGGGCGGGACAAACGGCGACGCCGCTTCCTGTGCGTTGAGCGGAGTCCATCCAATGAGGATGAGCACCAAGGTAAAACGTTTCCAGTTAAAACCCATTATCCGATACTAGCGTTTGTAGGGCTTTCTGACAACTGCATCTTTGTCGCGCTTCTCGGAATTGCCCGAATACCCATCTCGTTCCGCCTTTTTATTAAGACTGAAACTTCCCTCCTCAATGTAGTCGTCAATCTGCGGCTGAATTGGGTGGACGTTCATCTTTTCCATGGCGTCTTCGTTCGCATCCTTTGAATCCCGAATCACTTTGGGCCGGATAAAGACCAGTAGCTCCCGTTTCTCGAAATCGACGCCACGGCTCCTGAAAATGTTGCCCAACACCGGAATTTCTCCAAGGACCGCCATCCGGTTGACGTTTTTCGTCTCTTTGCTCCGTTGCATACCCCCGAGCACAACCAACCCATTGTTTTCTACGCTGACAAAGGACACCATTTGGCGACGGCCAATGATCGGCTGTTCATTGTTGTTGATCGTGACGAACCCATCGATGTCGTTTACTGATTGATCGACCTCCAGTTGGATTACATCATTGGGGCCGATCAAAGGTTTAACTTTCAATTCGATGGCGATATCCTGATACTGCACCGTTTCCCTAACCGATGTACTTAAGGTGTTATCCGTGGTCGTCCCAGTCACAATCGGGCGTTGCTGACCGACCGTAAAGGTGGCTTCCTGATTATGGGTAGTGAGCAGAGTTGGTATCGATAGAATCCTTACGTTGCTATTGGTCCGAGCCGCGTTGAGGATGGTGTCGAAAGTGAGGTTGGTAATCACCCCGGTGCGCGAATCTAAGTTGAAGCTGACATTATTGGAGCTTATCCCAAGAAGATCTAGGCCCTGCAAATTGGTGATATTGGGTTCGCCATCGGCTTCGTTCTGAGTGTAGGTGCCCGAAATCGATTCCATTCCAGAATTAGCATCATTGTCCAAGTTCACTTCCGCGATAATCACTTCGATACGTACTTGAGGCAGCAATACATCGATTTTGGCGATAAGCTCGGTCATCAATTCCAAATCACTACGCGTACCTGAAATTATTAGGGCATTGCTTCGCTCGTCCGCTTCTATGGTCATGAACTCGCTGAACTGGCTATCGCGATTCTCGAAAGTCGAATTTACGGCGCTGTTAACCTGCTGCTGCAAGGCCGGACTGGCCGCTTGTTGTTGTGGGCGGGAATTCTGATTGATGCTTTGCGGGTTGCCCTGCCGAGTCTGCCGATTGCTTGCATTCGCGTTAGCTTGAGATCTATCGTTGGATTCGGAATCGGTGGATCCGCTTACGAAACTGCTTAACAAACCGGCCACTTCAGTCGCTTCGGCATGGTTGAGAACGATTACCTCTATCCGCGTTGCCGGATCCGATTTGATGTCGAGTTTCTCGATTATCTCATCGAAGAAAGTCATATTGGCTGGCTCGGACATTATGATTAACTGGTTCGTTCGGTCATCCGCCGCGATTGCCGTATTGGATCCGAACAAAATCTGGTTGGGGATTGCCCCTTCACCGCCCACGTTGGCAGTGGGAGTAACACGCGCCGCCTGATCGCCCTCGCCTCGCTGGCCCCGAACTTGGCCTCGGCTATTATTCGAACTGTTATCCTCCGTTCCGAAATTCGCTCTGGCTGCGTCGATCAGCCCCTGAATCTGTTCGGCAACTTCGCTCGCCTGGGCGAATTGAAGCGTGTAGAATTGCGTCGTCACATTCAATCGGCTCGGTTTATCCACTTCCGATACCACATATTCAAGGCGCTGCAAGTTGCTGATCGTATCGGTAACGATAACCGCATTCGAATTCTGGAAGGGAATAATGGTACTGAAATTCGGACTCAGGAACGGCTGAATCTGGGATTGAAACGTTTGCGAGTCCAAATACTGGAGACGAAATAGCTTACTGACGACTTTCCCGCTCGGAGCCCGATCCTGAAGCGAATCGATTTCCAATTCGGGAGCTTCGGTACGAATGGTGTTAATAGCGACCACCTTAAGAAACTTCTCGCCCAAAGGCGTCACTCCAATTCCATTGATGCTCAGCAAACTCTCGATAGCGAGCACAGCCTCACCCAAGGTCATGTCGCCTCTGCTATCGAATGTGAACTCTGGAGTGGGCAAAGCCATTGGCCTTATGACCGATCGGCCAGTTAGCGTTTCCAGATGATGAAGCACACTCACGAGCGGCTCGCCCCTCCATAGGATCCTCACCGGATCGTCTTCGTTCGCGGTTTGAGGAGCATTCGCGCTGTCTTGGCCAAAGCTTGTCATTGCCAACAAACCGGCAGTGGTTAGAATCGAAATGCTTCTCGATCCGAAAATTCGTATCCAATTTATCATGGCGTATATTCGATGGATTTCAATTCCAGTTTCACATCGAGAAATTGAGGTGTCCGTCTCTGGGCTTGAATGGTAATCTGCTGCAAGGAGACATAAGGAAGATTGGTTTTTATCTCATCTGTGAAATCGATGAGCCGGTTGTAATTGGCTTTCCCCAAATCGATGGTGAAGGTGTGGAAGGAAAGGGGTCTGCCTGCACTCGAGCGCGGCGTGTTTATTTTGAAGTCGGCGAATCCATATTTCCGAATGAGATCATCGATTCGGGCATTGACCTCATTTACGGACGGAAGTTCTGAGAGATTGATATCTTTAATAAGGGCGTTGTACTGCTCGGCCGTCGTTTCCTTGGTAGCGATCTCGTTTCCCTGATTTTGAGCAGTGAAATTGGCTACCCGAATATCGTAGCTGGCCGTTCCGTGCCGTTCCATCTGGAATGAGAACCACACGCCCAGCAAAGCTCCGATAAAGAGTACCATGAGAAGCTTCTCCCGCATCGATAGCCGGAAGAATCTTATTCTCGCGAAGGCGGCCCAGTAGCCGGCATTAGCAAAAGTAACGGAACCTCTAGCCATTGCTCGCTACCTCCTCCCCTTCGCCTCTATTGGGGAAGGCTCCAATCTTGAAATTCAGGAGAGCCGTAAATGTCGTACCGCCCGGCCGGCTCTGAATATTCTGCAATTCTACGTTTTCGATCTTCACGAATCGCTCAAGGCGAGCCTTAAACTGGTTTGCCTGTCCATTGCTGGTGGCATTGGCTAGAACTATTAAGCTATTGGGGCCATTCGTTTCCACTTTCGTGAAAACCACCGAATCAGTTCGAAAAGGCTCGATGGCTACGAGCATATCAAACGGGATCAGGTCCGATTCGCGGAAGCTAAGAAGCTCATTGATCGTCGTCTTCTGGGAAACGATTTCTTCGACCAGCGGAGCTTGCTCCTCATTCCAGTCTCTCCTCAGCTCCAGATACCCTTTCTCCGCAAACCATACGAATTCGCCCGCCATCAGAAGCCCGATTACTGCCGCCATCCCAATGGCAATTCTCCAAATTAGATAATTGCGACGCTCCTCCATTTGCACGCGCTCGACTGTTTCCGGGTCACGCAAGTCCATTCGCCACATACTGTCACGGTCCACCTCGGCAACGATCTGACGATCTTCCTCCGTAGCTCGCAATTTTAGGACCTTTTTGTCGATGGCGATTCGAGAGCTAGCTTTCCAAAATCTGATAGATCCTACGGATCGCTCCGCCTTGAGCTTCGCCGAGACTCTCTCCAAATCGGGCCATTCGGCCCCCTCATCGATACCCTCGTCACTCTTCGGAGTGGATTGGAAATAGAGTGGAAGCTCCGAAAAAGAATCGAATTCGAGATAAGTGAATGAGGATTCGCCCTCGATTAGCAGAGGAGTCTTATCATCCAATCCTCCAGTCAGCAGACCGACGCTGAATTCCGGGATCACCGCCTCCTGCTCTTCCCAACTGGTCGCGACTGAACGTTCGAAGCTGCGTCTGTAAGCAGCGTAGAGAAATGCGAACGAGCGGGAGGCATCGATCACGAAACCGAACTGCAGGTGCTCCAACGGAAATGGGGATAAGGATTCCAACTGCAATTGCAGGAAGCTATCCAGCTCATCGCTCTCGACATCTCCGGGAATTTCCACTCGGCGGCAGAAAAACGAATAACCTCGGGCCATCGCCGCCTTTAGAGTCAGCGACTTTTGATCTGGAGGGTTTGTTGATGCTTCTGGCACAGTGATTTAGGATCCTTCAGGAAGGGCTGGCATTATTCATACCCGGCTCCTCTTTGAGCTCAAGGAAAAGGAACGGATATTCTAATTCCCCGGTTTCACCATTTTCCGATGTCTCTAAATCGGTGCTGAGCGTACCAATCAAGCTATATGAGCTGCCTTTTTCCTGAACCGTAACCTTAACCGTTAGGACACTTATTTGTTGCGATAGAGGCGCTCCTCGTTCTGTCTCTCCAATGACATCGCTCAACTCACCCCCATTGGCAAAATAGTTGTCATCTTCAGTGCCTGGCTCACCATCCAGACCCGCCAGATATTCCTCAATCGTTTCTATCTGAATCTCATTAAGACCAGCCAATGAAAGCAGCGCCAGAGGTTTCGCTGAATTCACATTCATCACTTGCACCGGATAGTGCGTAACCACGTCGGAAAGCCTGTCGAAATTTTCGTTGGGAACCCCATCCTCATTGAAAAAGAGTTCGCGAAAGCCAATAATCGACGATAGCTCGTCCAGTGAAGCGAGTGGCTGGTTGGAGGGATGCATATCGAAATTCGTAGTGCTGTATTCCCGCGACTCCGCTCCATCTATTCGAGCCTCGTCGTCCTCGTCGATCCAGTCCAGGAGCGTATTCGCCAATGTCTGGCTGACATCCAGATCGAAACCCATTTCGTCGAAGAGAAGAAAAAGCGATCCTTCATCGAGTTCGTTGATACTGAGTTTGGCGGATTCGTCTATAAACTCGATCTTCACGTTCAGACCTTCTGGCACCTCTATCTGCGCATATTCGAGAGGATTCGACCACCCTTGAGCTGGAGCATAAATCGCGTTGTCGATAGCTTTTACGTCGGCAAGCACCGCGACCGCTATTTCCAAGTAGGACCAAGCATGGAGCCTGAGCCTGGATCGCTCTACGTAGTAGCCTTCCCCTTGGATTTCCACGTTTGCCCGTTCTACAAACTTAGTTAGCACATAGCTAACTATTATAATAAGAACCAGCACCATCAATAAGATTGATCCGCGCTTCTCAAGCACCATTTTTTGTCTTTCGGCTCTCATATTCAAAACATGGGTACACCACTGAACAAAGATGGAAGCGGAATCTGCCGTTTCTCCTCTTGGCCTTCGTATTCAAAAATGATCTCTATGCGTTGAGGCAGCGTAAAAGTGCCGTCAGTCTCTTTTACTGGATCTTCCTCGATCTCCCATTCCGCATCCTCATCCTCGGGATCGATATAAAAATATTTGATCCCCTTAACGAATGGAGAGATCAATGTTTTCCTCGGCTCTTCTTCTCCAAAATCTTCTTCCAATCGAGATCGCCAAAGAAGATATAGCCCCTCTTCGTCATCAAGTTCCAGTGAGCAAACAACGTACGGTAGCGGATCCTCTGGCCAAAGAAGTACGCCTGGGCTATTTTCCAATTCGAACGTCAGCAGCTCCTCGTTCTCATACTCTCGGCCGCCCCGATTCGACCAATAGACCACAGATTCTACTTCCCCATCTGAAAGTTTCCAGCTAGAAGTTTGAAAAGACTGTTCCAAAAATCTAGATACGCCGCGCACATGTTTCTGAAACAGCCATACGTTCGCGCCCTTGCCCCACAATTCTCCCAACGAGAAAACGAAAGTCGTGGCAGCCACTAACAGGGCTGCCCCCATAAATACGGCGAACATAATCTCCAGCAACGTGAAGCCGCTCCTCAAACGAAAACGTCCCCTATTTCTCCTCAAGCCTCTCATCCGATTATTCGAGTCCCGACTGTCGAGCTAGCAATCGATCTCTCGTCTCGGCTCTCAAATCCTCTCTCTCGATAGGGTCAGACCAAGTCGGACGCGTCAGGTAATGGGTTTCCGCAAACTCCTCTTTCTGTCCAGTCTCTCGATTCTCCATTTCCACTTTTAGCCACACCCTAAAGAGATCAGCGACTAAAGTCGGTTCATATTCAACTTTCCATATCGCCTCGCCATGATGGCCGGTCATTACTTCCCCGCCCTCTTCCAGTTGCTCGATATCGGAAACAGAAAACGCCTCAGCCCGAATCATCGACATGTCTTGCTCGAATGGCTGGTCCACTTGAATCGCAGCGATGGCGTTGATGATATTCAAATAGGATGCCGCAAACGTCGTTACAGCCACGCCGAAAAGAGCTAACGCAAGCATCACTTCTACGATCGTGAAACCCTTGGACCCTAACACATCCCGTTCCTTCGTCACGCGTCCTCCTCCTCAGGCTTAGTCATTTGCGAACTCGTCCACGGGTCAATCTGGTATGAGCTTTCGTACTCCGCGATTTTCAGATCGACCGAAAACGGCGTACAGGTGCCGTCAGGGTAAAAGGTGATGGTTTCGATTTCCTTGTGAGTGACCAGTTCGCCTCTAATCAATCGATAACCATCGCTTGGCAGCATCAGCTTGAAGATTACTTCGATCTCAACGCCGTCTCCCAGACCACTGGTATCCACTTTGAAAGGCACCTCCTGACCATCCCCGGAAACCATAAAAGCCTGATTTTCCGGATCGAATCGAACTCGATGGGGAACTCTATTGAATACCGCGCTCTGCTTGGCTTTCTCGACTGCACTCCATAGCTCGTTTTGCAATGCTTCCAACTCTCCTTGCTTGAGCAGAGACTGAATATTCCAAATGAAAAGCGACGACAGCAAGGCGATCAGCGCCATCGTGAGCATGAGCTCGATCAGCGTAAATGCGCTTCGGTTCCTTGATAGGCAACCCGCTTTCAAACTCATTCGCCCCATTGTCCTAGGCGCGGGATCGAAAGGAGACGATACCGCTAAAATTAATAAATAGATTTCAGGGAAGCCCCTCTACCAATTGGTAATATCATCCCCGGATTCGGTCCCATCGGGCCCAAGAGAGAAGAGATCGTAGGCCGAAGTATTGCGCGTTCCCGGGTAGCGGTATTGAAGCTCTCGACCCCAAGGATCCACTAAGTCTTCCGGACCCTCAATATAAGGTCCGCGCCAACGTCCTCCGTCGTTTTCTGGCCGCTGCACCAAGGCCTTCAATCCCTGCTGGGTAGTTGGAAAACTCCCCATGTGAATTCGGTAGCTGGTCAAAGGCGTCTTAAATGACTCTTTTACCTTGAAGCGAACGAGTTCCGCCTGATTGGTGCCAAAAAGGTTATCTACGTTCGTAACCACCAGTCCCACGAGCAGCACCATAAGCCCAATGACGAGCATGATTTCGATTAAGGTAAAGCCTCGCTCGCTGGAGAAGGAACGGTTTCGTTTGGTATGCCGTCTGTTCATCGTCTGGGTTCTTGGAATTCGAATTCTGAGAAGGAGGAACGAATCTACGTTTGTTTGAACTCCAGATGCAATCCTCGGGTTTCAAATTTGCGCATTGGACTTCCTGTTGATCGGAAATTGCCGACAGCCGCTGGCCATCCTTTGTTCAAAAATCGAGTGATCCTACATAACCGACCGGCAAAATTCGCCCCGTTCAGTAGGCAGATTTGCTCAGGATCCTGGTTGCCGCAATTGCTCTATTTGACTGTGTCTTTATAAATCAACGAGTTACAAGGTTGGCATGCTTCTCGCTAACCACTCGCCGAACAATCCATGATCGCATCAACCAAAGTAACAGAACAAGCGGAAAGCCGCTGGGCGAAGATCGTCGAACGATTTCGAGCCGCTTGCGTACTTTATAAAGAAGGCGATGAAGGCGAATCTCGAAGAATCATCAAAGAGGAACTCCCCGAACTCATTCGATCTTGGATCAAACTGCTTCCAAGTTCCCTCAAGAGTGATGCTAAAGCTGACCTTAGGGATATGTTCAATCGCGAACAGTCCATCGTAGATCAAGGAATACGGCTACGAAATGTCTATCGGGACACTCTGGTAAAACGAATTATTCCTAGGGTAGAGGAACAAGTTGCGGCCAAATATCGGGAGATCTATTTGCAAGAGCAGCGACGCCAAATACTTGCTCATCAAGATGGAGCCGCTCGCAATCGACCGTGGGTCCAGACCGCAGCTAGCCATTCCCAAATCAAACGGGATTTAGCCCCAGGATCTATCGCTATCGATGACGTACCTTCCATGATCGACGCCGTCCAAAAAAGCGATTCCGAGTCGATCGCAAAGTCGGTCCTGCTCCTGAACGAGATCGTCGGATCGATCAAAAATGCCGAGGCAAGGGAACTGATTGACCTGCAGACTGTTGCGAAGTCCTGAAACCCATCTGAATTACCGTTCCCAATGCATCCGAATTCCACAACACCCTTTGAAGAAAGTTTAGCCTCTCGCCAAGAAACCGCATTTCTGGGCTACCCTGCCTCTCAAGATCTGATTTCGAAAGCGGGCGCGGAGAGCGGTTCGGAACGAAGCCCAAAGGCTTCAGAGTTCCAGAGGACGACTGAAAAGCCATCGAATCGCATTCAATCGCGATCCGCGGGCCCGGTCTTGCTTGGTCTTGACCTGGGAACAAGCCGAACCCGCGTGCAAGTCCTAGCGGACGAGACCGCCAAACCTTTGTATGTAGAAGAAGTTCCGACCGTAGTCGGTTACGCTCGTCCCGGCATTCTTCCAGGCGTTCTTCCCGAGAATCGGAGCGAGTTCTTCGGAGAGGAGGCATTAGCTCACAAACTTCATCTCCATTTGGTCTACCCGCTGCAGAATGGAGTGATCACGAATCTGGATGCCGCCAGAGCCTTTCTTAATCATATCGCGGAGGGTGCCGGAACAGGCCAGAACGTCGAACTTCGAGCCGTCATTGGCATGCCTTCCCAAGCCGGAGAAAAGGCGAGAGAGGACATTCGGCTAGCGTCCACCGGAATTTTCGACCGAGTCATCCTAATTCCCGAACCCTTTTTGGCTGCACTCGGATCGCGTCAAACGACGGATAGAATCGACGCTATAGCGAATTCGCTTTTCGTGGACATAGGAGCTGGCTCGACCGATATCTGCATTATCCAGGGGCGCTACCCTTCTGATGACGATCAACTGACTCTCAATTTTGCTGGAGATCAGGTGGATGAGATTATTCAGGAAGCAATTCTCTCTAGATACCCAGATTGCGGAATCTCGATCCCTCGATGCCGGGATATCAAAGAGCGCAATTCTTTTGTAAGTGGAGCTCGAGATGCTGTGAAGGCTCCCGTGATAATTCGCGGCAGGCTCAGGAGTCTAGAAGTCGCCGACGCGATCGATCGCGGCTGCACGGAATTGCTCAAAACCGTTTTTCAAGGAACGGAACTTCTAATAGAAAGGGCAGACCCCGATAGTATCCCGGATCTCTTGCGGAACATTTTTATCACAGGAGGCGGCAGCCGCATACCCGGCTTCTCTAATGGCCTCAAAAGCTTGCTCGAGGAAGCCGGTTTCGAAGGATGCCGGGTCATCGAGGCAGGAACCGACTATAGGGACCTCGTAGCGCTGGGAGCATCAGTCGCGGCTCGGCAAGCAGAGGAGCGACAGTGGCAGAATCTTTTACGTTAGTGTAATTACAGGTGATATAAACCTAGGGGTAGGTTTGTTAGTACAAGCACTTTGTGGTGCAGGAATAGGATGGCGGGCTCCGGATTAACCGGGGCCCGTCTTCTCTTTTTCAAGTCGGACTAGGCACATTTCCCACCTAACCGACCCATCGGAAATACCCCAATTCGAGCGATTCGCTCTAAGACAATTGCGGCAAAAGCCTTCATTCGAGTGAGTTCTCGAGGATTTGCTACTTAAGAAAAATACCCCGCGTCCGAAGTTCTAGGGAGCAACAGCAATTACAAATACATGAAAAGCGTCGTAATTATTGAAGATCAGACTGCAATCAGAGAAATGGTTTCCGAATTCATTTCGATTCTGCCAGGCTATGAAATTGTGGGATCCTTCGGCAACGGCGAGGAAGGTCTGCAGGGATGCATCAAGCTAAAGCCGGACACCGTCATTCTCGATGTCGGTCTCCCTGAACTCAGCGGCACCGAAGTTCTTCGCGGACTGACGTTGCATGTGCCTGGTGTAAGGGTGCTTATTTTCTCTGGAAAAGCTAGCTCCGCGAACATTCGGGAACTCCTATCCGCTGGGGCTCAAGGATATGTCGACAAGATGGACGGTTTCGATGAATTCAAGAAAGCGCTAGACATCATTTCTGGGGGCGGAACCTTTATCGGCCCCAAAATGGCAAGCATTATGCGCTCCTTGATTCTCAATCCCGATTCTAGCTCTAGCGAGATCCCCCTCTCCGATCGCGAAAAGCAGATCCTGCAACTCGTCGCCGAAAGCTACTCAACAAAGGAGATCGCAGCGCGCCTCAACATATCCGTCCGCACGGTAGACAATCACCGGACGAATATCATGAGGAAGCTCAATCTCCACGATGTCGCCGCGCTGACGCGCTACGCGATAAAGAACGAGCTTATTTCGCTCGCCTAAACTGCGAGTCCTATTCCAACAGAATCACAGCCATTTTTTCCTATCCTAATTCCGTCGGAATTAAGATAGCCATTTTCCAGGAAATCGCGGATCGAAAATTTCTCCTTCCGCGATTTCGGGCTGAAAGGACTCAGCCCTTGCAACAATCAGTAAATCCATGGATTGTAAACAACCAGAGGCTTCTGGCGGTTCGCGCCCAAGCGGCAGCGACTCTCAGGCCAATCAATTCCCCGTATCCTCTCGCTCACGAGACACTGCAGACACGGAGCTCCTGCCTGGTGGTGACTCATCTATCAGCCCGTCGCCCAGAAAGCAATTAGACCTGCCCCTACTGAACTGGGATCTCTTCCGGGACTTTAGCCTGTCCAGCGAAAATGCTGCTTATACGCTTCATGATGGATTTGGTCGCTTCCTCGATGCTACTGGTGAATCGAGATCCATCTGGAATCAGCGGAACGGTGACCTTCCAAAGAGAAGCATATTCGATCTCGTTGAAGATCCCTCCACCTTCAAGGCCTGGTTTACTCGTTTGGATCTTCCCCAAAACCAAGAAGAGGCGACTATAAAAACGGTTCGGCAAAAAGGTCCGTCGAAACAGATCCGCCTTAAACGCATCCCACTTTTCGTAGGGGTCCACCCGGAACAGACGCGGATCGTCCTGAAAGCGGTAGAATCCCCGAGTTCGAAATCGGAAGCTGAGGCGACTGAAACTGATCGAATTTTAAGATTCAGTTGCTCAAGCAGAGGATGCTTGGAAAGTGCCAATGCGGTCTTCACTTCGCTTTTCGGTTTAGGTGAATCCAATTTACAGTCGTTAAATATTGCCGATATCGTTCACCCAGACGATTTGGATCAAATTTCCGAATACCTTTCAAATGAGGGTCCATCGGAGGAGGAGGATTTCCTGCAAATAAGATTCAACTTCGGGGGGAAACTCGAGCGCAGTTTTATTTTACATGCCCGGCCCACTTCAATCGGACACGTCTTTAGAGGTATCGACATCACTTTTTCCGAGATCGGAACTAAACGGATTATCGACAAGCTGAACAACGCCTTGCCCGGCTATTCCATCGCTGTCCTCGGCAATCCCTCAGAGAATTCTCCATTTATTGATTCCAATCTCCTCTGGGAAATCGAAACAGGCTATTCTCAGCAAGAATTCATCCGCAAATCGTTTTCCGATCTACGAGGAGAGGCTACAGATGAAGATACCGCCGACTACGTATCATCCTGTATCGAGGGAAGTTCGATTTGCGAAAAGGAAATCTTTCTGTATCGGAAAAATAGCGAGGGTTTCTGGGTCAAAGCGCGTGTCCTCCCCTTGCGTAACAGCGAAGGCGCACTGCGAGGCTCGGCCTTAGTGCTGGAGAACATAACTCGTGAAAGAGAAGCTCAAAGCATAGCTATGCAGCAGGAAAGCCTCCGCTCTCTTGGCCAGATGGCTAGCGGAATCGCCCACGACTTCAACAACCTGCTCGCTCCCATTCTCGGCTTCTCCGAACTCCTCTTGAAAATGCCAGAAGAAGGTCGGGATAACCAGAAGCTGGTATCTTTCCTGGAAAAAATCAAAGCAGCTGCTCAGGATGGGGCGGCCGTCGTTAACCGACTGAGAGAATTCTATAGTTCCCAGAATCACGAAATCGAAGTGGCAGTCGATATCGACCCTCATTCACTTGCCCAGCAGGTCAAAGACCTGACCCAACATCGATGGAAAAGCCAAGCGGAAGCGAGAGGCGTGGATATCGCATTCGTAACCAAGATCGATACAAATAAGTACCTCCACGGGAATGAATCAGAAATCCGGCAGGCGCTTTCCAATATCGTCCTGAATGCCGCAGACGCAATTGAGAGTGATGGATCGATAAACGTTTCTATCCAGGACTATGAAGGCCAAATTCGCATACAAATATCAGATACTGGGAAAGGGATGTCGGAAAGCGAAATACTCAAGTGCCAAAATCCCTTTTACTCCACCAAAGGAAAGTCCGGGACTGGACTCGGGCTCTCGATTGTATCCCATATTGTCAAACGCCATGGAGGTCAATTCCAGATCGAATCCGATAAAGGAGTTGGCTCCAAGGTTATCATACTGCTTCCAGCAAAAGAAGCTGCCAAACCCGCTTCGTCCACTCCTCCTGCCGATAAGCGTACTCGACCCCTGCGTGTAATGCTGATTGATGATGAAAACGTACTTCTGGAAGTCATCTCAGAATTGTTAGGCAATGGCGGCCACGAGGTTGACAATTTCGAGTCCGCCGAAGCTGCCCTAAACGCCTTCGGATCAAAACCCTACGACCTCGTCATCACGGACCGGGCCATGCCCAATATGACTGGCGACGCCCTCGCGAAAAAGATAAAGACACAAAGCCCTGATACGCCGATCATTATGGTAACCGGCTTTGGCGACATTGTAGACTCTTCGGAAAACCCACCAAAACACGTGGATCTCGTCCTGGCAAAGCCCGTTCCTTTGAACACGCTTAACCAGCGAATTTTCGAACTGGTAGACCAAGAACGGAACTAAGCAGGCTTTCTCATGTAAAATACTGCCGCTGCTTTTCGCTGATCGGGAGTTCGCAGCGCTCCATTACCTTCAAGAGATCCTCCCAAGCTGCTCGTTTGTCACGCTTGCTGTCATTGCGAAGCAAATACGATGGATGATACGTTGGAATTAAAGGTGTGTTTGCGAATTCATGCCAAACTCCTTTCACTTCCCTCAAGCTTCTGACCGAATCAAATCCCAGTAGCCCTTTGGCAGCGGTCGCCCCTAAAGCTACGATCAATTTTGGTTTTACTATCTTTATTTGCCCGATCAGGTAAGGGAGACAGAAGTTCATTTCTTCTCGCGTCGGTGGTCTGTTGCCAATCCGGGTGGGAAGGCTCGGACGCCAATTCATGATGTTTCCGATGTAGACCTGCTCTCGTTCCAAACCCATCGCTTTGATCATCTTGTTAAGCAATTGGCCCGCTTTACCTACGAATGGTTCGCCTTGCTCCTCCTCATCTCCTCCCGGCGCCTCGCCGCAAAAGAATATGTCCGCGTCCAGATTGCCTACGCCAAATACGGTCTTGTAGTCTTTCCGCGTATGCTTCCGGCAAGCAGGGCAATTCAAAACGATCTCCCTAAGAGCTTCCCAACGTTGAGCCTTGTCCCCTTCAGGAAGGGAAAACGCGGGCGGGGTGCCCAATGATGATCTGCCCGATGTCGATGCATTCGGCTTTTCATCCACATCCCCTCTGAGTAATCGATCAAATTCCTCTGGCGAAGCGGAGCGAATTTTATCCGGTATTTCCACGGCAACCGACGAACCAGCTTCGGGCGGGAAATCTACCTTCCTGCTTTTATCCTCAACCACGGCATTCCTTAAAGACTGTAGCGTTTGATCGGATACATTGACGTAGGATACTCCCTCTTCCCGCAATCGTTTCAGTTCATCAACTATCGCTTCTAGCTCCGGTTTCATTTCGATCGATCTTGGTCCATTAGGATTTTCTCTGCATATTTAGCTAGTAAATCGAATTCCAGATTAACGGCTTCACCCTTTTCTCGATCTCCAAGATTCGTCATTTCCAAAGTGTGAGGAATAAGCCAAATGCTTATTGTTTGCCTAGAGACTTCCGCGATGGTGAGGGATATGCCATCAACCGCGATACAACCTTTATAGACCAGATACTTCCTGAACAGCTTAGGAACCTCGATTCTCAACAGCACGTCTCGCCCTTTGTGCCTGATCTCCTTGATCTTGCCAACACAGTCGACGTGACCGGTAACGAAATGGCCACCCAATCTTCCATCGTGCCTCAGGCTTCGCTCGAGATTTACTTTCGATCCCAAATCCACATCTTTCAAATTCGTAACGAGTCGCGTCTCTTCCAGCACATCGAAGACAAGCGTATGCTTACTAGTCTCCGTAACCGACAAGCAGCAACCGTTGACAGCTATGCTGTCGCCAATCTGTACATCTTCAGAAACCAGTCTTCCTCTCAGCTTCAACCTCCAGCTTTCAGGCTGCGCGTGAAAACTCAATACTTCGCCGGTTTCTTCGACTAATCCTGTAAACATTTCGGCCTACTATTTCCGATCTACCGGATTGCGCAACGGATTTTCCCGATACTTTCGCAACCTTCACATATAAAAAGCCGGGGTCCGACAGTTCGGAACCCGGCTGAAAATCCGAATTGGGCGATGCTTTCTAAACTTTCGCCGGCACTTCGTAATCCTGACGATACTTCCGTTTTAGGAGCTTGTTAGCCTGAAGATAACCTTTACCGCCGACAAACTTTTCGGAACTGGCATCGAACTTCAGCTCGTTACCTATTTTCCAAAGTTCGCGAGACTGGTCCACGCTCCACTCTTCCAACTGGGCATGAAAACGGTCGTGGGCCTCTTCCAGCAATGAGTCTCTACCGGCAAACTTCGCGGCCGCTTTGCCATTCTCTTCTGCACCTTCCAAGTAGGAAATATTCCCCAGATGAGCGAGGCAGCTCGACTTGTAAGCGCTTTCCAGATGGGACGCCACATCCGCCTCGCTACGGCTATTGATCGCCCTGATGAAGGCTGGGAAATGATCGAACCCGCCATCGCCTTTGAATGCTTTGAGTTTCTTCCCATCATTGTCGTAAACGATTCCGCCTCCGCGTCCACCGCGGAATTCGCCTCCCTCGCAAGTGACAATAACTCCAACTCGGCTTCCCTTGAAATTCGGGGCGCTATTCAATTCCGGTTTCACCCAGAGGTTTCTAACTTCGAAGATCGCGGGAACGCCGCCCCAATCAAAAGTTGTGATGCCCATGTTCGGAGTGTTTCCCGCATCGTTCCAACCGAATCTTCCTCCCAAGGACTGGACTTTCAACGGATGATCCGGATCGCCAAGGATCCACCGCATTAGATCAAGCTCGTGCGGACCTTGGTTCCCCAAGTCCCCATTGCCGGTGTTAAAATCCCAATGCCAATCATAGTGGAATCTCGGGCGATAAAGATCCTGATGCTCGGCGGGCCCAAGCCACATATCGTAGTCCACCGACTCCGGCGGTACTAAAGGAGTATCAATCTTTCCGATGCTCTCGCGCTTCCGATAGCACAATCCACGCACCATCTTGATTTCGCCAATATTGCCAGCATGAATCCAAGGAAATGCTTCGTTCAACCCAGCGTCGGAGCGGTTCTGGAACCCAGCTTGGACGATTCTGCCGTATTGTTCGGCAGCTTTGACCATTTGGCGTCCTTCCCAGACACTGTGGCAAACTGGTTTTTCGACGTAAACATCCTTACCCGCTTGGCAGCCCCAAATGGTCTGCAAAGCGTGCCAATGATTAGGCGTGGTCAGAACGACTGCGTCGACGTCCTTTCGCTCGAGAAGCTTCCGATAATCCGTCTCTTGGCTGATGGTGACACCATACTCTTTGTCTACATCCGCAGCCCGTTCCGCCAGCACCTCCGTGTCTACATCGCATAGGGCTACTAGGCGGGCTCCTTCCGTTCGGAAGACGTCCTCAATGAGGCTCTTTCCTCTTCCGCGAAGACCAACCACGGCGACCCGGATGTCTCCGTTAGCCGCTTTGGCCCATGAAGGGGTTATGGCGAAGGCACTCGTAGCGAGAGCAGAGGCTTTGATGAATTTACGGCGGGATAACATAAATTTTCGAATTAATTACCGGCTTTGAAACATAGCTTACCCTCGGTGGCAATCGAAATCGGGCCGTCGCATCTAGCGATCGAACCAAAGCAAATTTGATCTATCTCGCTGCTATCAGTTCCGAAAACTTTTCAAAACACCGATCCTGCAGTTCCCAATCTCTGAGGGCTAATTGCCGTTTGGCGATGGACGAGGCAGTACCACTGATCCAAAGCTGCCTCGAAACGCCTTCCATTTCTTCGGAGAGCAACGAATCAGTAAGATCGGGCGACCAGTGGAGATAGTCCAAGGCCAATGGGAGAATGATAGATCCCTCTTCGCTCACGGCAACCGCCAGCCCCCGTCTAACCTCCAGCCTGTGCAAGGGCCTTATCAACTGACTATAATTTCCAAAGACCGATACGATCTTTACCAAGAGCAGCGCTTCCTCCCGACTCTGAACCTCCAACAATAGTCGGACGAGCTCTAGTCTTCCCTCCACATCGAGCGCCTCTAAGGTTAAAACGAGTTCCGTCTTTTCTGTGAGCGTGTAGTGGTCGAGATCGTTGAAAATCATGATAACGTCCGTCTCGATACCCATATTCTTAAGAGCAATCGAGTTTAAGCGCTCTAGCTCCAACTCGGATTTGCTCCAAACCATCTCCTGAGCCTGCAAAGTATACGAAAGAACCGAGCTCGCTGGCATGGCAAACTCTGCCGCGAAAGACCCAACGCTCGAGGCCCAAGCTATTCGCTCCAACTCATACTGGAGATTATCGTTGGTCGTGTAGGGATCCACCTTTAAACGCCTGGCCCAATCCCTCTTAGCTCGGTCGAATCCCAAATGCCGACGACTCAATTTTTTGGTAGCGCTTCCAACTTTCCTAACCGTTCCCTCCGACGATTCGCCATCTTCCGTAGCTCTAGGCCCTCTATTTTTGAAGTTCTGAGGGTTCGCCTTAGACGCGACCACTCGAGATCCCCTTTGAACCTCATAAAATTTGCCCCGCATATACCGAACAACTCCACCTGGGATTCCCGCCACTGTCGATATCGGTTTTCGGGCGACTGTCCAAGTCCGAACCAATGGGTTTTTGAGCGCTTCCGAGAAGGACTTAGCAAACGCGTCTGTCTTACTGATTTCCTCCAACCTCTCGAGGGCGTGAATTTCATTGACCCGCTTTTCAAGCATATCGATTCCCCGTACACGGTACTCTCCAAAATCGCTGTAGAGCTCGAACTCGTATCCAAAATTCACTACATGCCCGATCGGGCCAAGTTGATATCGTTCTCCTCCCCTCAGCTCTTCAGGGACGAGGTGGTGCGAAAATACAAGCGGAGGCCCTTCGTCGGGCTCCATTTCCGCTCTCAACGCGGGAACCCACAAAGCCAAAATTAAAATCGCTGCCAATACTGGAGGAACGCCCATATTTGCTTCTATATTGAACCCCTAACTTAGACTCGTGTTCCAATTCGAACCTAAAGCACAAATATAGCGAAACAATTGAATTTTGTTAATAGAGAGTTTACCCTATTTATTTTTACAAGAGTAAACCATAACCCTCTCCCATGCGAGGTGAATCGTAATAAGCGGTCGCGATTACGTATGCCTAAATAGGGGGAGGCGACCAGAATCGGATATGGATATCGCCTTCGACACGCGCTCTATACACAGTGTTAATCGACGATAATGGTTTCTGTGGAACTAACTGGATTTTCGCGGCATCAAGAGGCGATTCTCTCCATACGCTTCGATGTCTTTGTCAAAGAGCAAGGGGTAGACCCTAGTCTCGAAATCGACGGACAAGACCCAGATTGCCTTCACGCTATCGCGTACATCGATGGCAAAGCCGTGGGGACTGGACGTTTGCTTCCAGACGGCCACATCGGCCGAATGGCTGTACTGCCAGATTATCGTTCGCGCGGCATCGGATCCGCTGTACTCCGCGACCTGATCAAGGCTGCCGGGGATCGCGGAGATCGCCAAGTCATTCTCGCTTCACAAGTTCACGCCGCCCCTTTCTACGAGCGATTTGGATTTCAAACTCACGGCGACCCCTTTATTGAGGCTGGAATCGAGCACATTCATATGCAACTTCAGTTGTGAAGTCCCGCGACCATTCCCGGAAAAATCGAAACGCTATGAAATCAGTTTTACCTCAATCGCTGAAACAGGCGCTTGCCAAAGAATCGCCTTTTCAGGTCATTGACGTACTCACTGAACAGCATTTCCAAGACGAACATCTTCCCGTGGCTGGGCATACCTGCGTCTACGAAATCAGCTTTGTTGAAACCGCGACCAAAATTGCTCCAGACAAAGATCGGGAAATCGCCCTTTTGGGATACAACGAAACCTCTACAGCCCTTCAGGCCCACTTCGATCTCGATCGAGTCCAATGGGATTCGAAGTATGGATCCGGAAGGATTTTCGAGGCTTTAGGACAGCACCTAGTAAACGATTTCATTTCGATCAGCTTCTAATGGGTCGCCCCATTACAAACCAGTTAATTTGAAACCGTTTAGAGAGATCAAACCAGCTAATAGGCTTTCGGGATAATAGCAGCATGTTATTTCGTCTCAAAGGCTAGCTTTTGACAGGAGGCATCCTCATTGCGATTCTCTTGGCCTACTTTTCCCCCAATATTGGATCAAAAGGGGGCCCTCTGAAGACAGAGATAACGACGAAGATAGCTATCGCCCTGATCTTCTTCTTCCAGGGCCTAACGCTGAAAACCCGGAAACTGCTTATCCGCGTCACTAGATGGAGACTCCATATATACTGCCAGAGCTGCATATTTCTGATCTCGCCAGCGCTGATGCTCCTGTTGATTATCCTGTTCGGCCGCTGGATTCCCTCAAATCTTCAACCCGGACTGCTTCTTCTTTCCGTCCTGCCATCGACTATCTTTTCATCCACCGTGTTTACCGCAAATAGCTGTGGCGACGCTGGAGCCGCGTTATTCAACGCGACGCTTTCGAACCTTATAGGCATGGTTATCACGCCTCTCTGGCGCCTGGCCCTATCCGCCAACGCGAATAATGAGTTTCCTCCAATAGGTTCGCTCATCGCCAAGATCGCCTTTTTTATTCTTCTACCGCTAATAATCGGGCAGTTGATTCGGATGGCGACAACAAACCGACCGCTGACTCTTGAGGGACCCAGACCAAAGGGCATGAGTAGGATTCCTAAAGGATGTAGCTCTAGCAGGGAAAACTAACTCGCTTTCCCATTGCTGGGAGCCTTTTTCGCGGGCGGGAGCAATTTGAGTATTTCCTGTTGCTTAAGGTACCACTCTCTTAGTGAACGCGAGAGCATGTCGTCTTCGAAATTCTTGAAATTTCCAATGTTCAAAGCCTCGTCGACTGATTTCTTCAATTCTTCGTGCAGTTTTTCCTTAGCTTCTTTAGCCCAGGCTGGAAAGGAGCCCGTCTTATCGTTAAGCGCCTTGGCAGCGGCCAGCCGAGTATCGTGTTCGTATTGGAAATCAATGACTTCAACCAGGGCCTTGTCCACTTTCCCGCGAATGCGGGCGTTCTTACTTTTTTCCACGAGAACTGATTTGGCCAACTCGATGATGCGACTTTCCAGTCTGGCGACGGCATCGTCATCAGACAACGTATCGTTCGCTTTCAAACCAAGATCTCGGGTCGCTTTCTCATACCGCTTGAGAATCTCTACGATAACAGCTTCTTCGAGCTCGTCAAAAAGCGTCATTCCTCGCTCGAGAATGATAGATTTCTCTTCTTCGGTCCAAGCGTAGGTTTCTTCATCCAGACCGACAAAGGTCGCATAGGTTTCCGTATCCAATAGTTCCTCGAGCCGCTGGGCCATTTTCTCAGACTCGATCTTTGGAGCGATGGCCACATCCTCCAACTCGTCACTCAACTTGAGGCCCATATCTACAGGCAGGTAGGAAAACAAAACTCGATCGACTCCACCGAGCGATTCCAATTGCCGGTTCAAATATTCCCAGTGGGCTTTGATCCGCTCGTCTTCGTTCAAATCGCCAATGAAGTCGAAGGCGTTCTCCACTCTACGAGAACGGGTTTCCGAACTAAACCAGGAGAGGATTCCTCCATAGGCCGAGGCTAGCCGAGACGCATACCGCCTGACACTGAGATTGACAGTTTCCAGAGGTTCTCGATCTCTAGGATCTCTGGGAGCCCGAGCCTGTATAAATCGCTCAATGACGCTGTTCGGCAAGAACCTGAGTTGGCCTGAAATCTCTTGATACCTAGCCAGCAACGGATCAACCCCATAATCGAAGCGCTCAATATCGCCAAAAGTGGATACGTCCGGATCCGTTCCGAAAAGCATTTTTTCTTCAACGACTTCCTTGTGATCGAAGTACCCCCATCGAATAGCCGCCTTGTCATGCACTAACGGCGTGTTCTGGGCCTTCATCTTCCAGCCGATGAAAACGGCCGCCTTGAATTCCGTGTACTCCATGCTGGAGCTCGAAGTCGTTCGATCTGCGTACTTTTCAAGATCATTCCCGACAATGTAGTCCTTAATGAAAGTATCTAATTCCTTGGGGCTCATATCGGCATCCAAACTACCCGCGAAATTGTGCCGCAATCCTAGGACATGCCCAACCTCGTGAGCCGTCACTTCCCGAACGTAGTCTTGAGACAGCTTGAGAACGGCTTCATCCGTGAGATCCGGGTCCGCCAAGAGCTCTTCCAAACCTTGGGACAACTGCTTGGCGAATTCAACGGGATCAATACGACACGCGCTGCGCATTCCGAACAAGGAGAAGGCACCTTCCTCTTCGCCATCTCCATCAGAATCCTCGGCTTCCTCGACGATCTCGGCCATGGATCGGATCAAGGCTCGAGCTCGCGCCTTTCCTCTAATACCAAAGACACTCGTCATAAAGGCCTGCCCATGTAGTGTTTGGCCTGTACGTGGATCCAGCAAAGCATCCGCATAGGCAAAACCAGCACTATCCCAAGGCACCCATTGTATCACGTTTCTTTGTACATCCGGAGCCGTCACCCCTTCTGGCGCTTTCTCGGCCAAGACGATTTCTTTTCCAAAGGCTCGATTCCAATAGAGGATCCCTTCTTTAACCGCATCTTCATACTCGCTTGGGGTGTTCGCGCTATAGTGGAAGACGATATGTTCTGATTCGTCAAAACGTCCCATTTTTACGGTTTGCCGGCCGCTAGTCAGCTCCAAGTGAGGCTGCGTTTCGAAGAAGCGAGCGTAGCGCGTTTCTACAGGATTCGATTCTTTCCCTTCAAAATCAGACTCCGTGTAGGGTTTAATAAAATACCGCAATTCCAAGCGGGTTTCCCGATTTTGGTTAACCTCCCGATTCCTGGCTTGGACCGTCTGCCGAATGACAAGATTTTCGCCCTCTTCGTATACATCGAAAACGCGAGCCTGCGGAAGTTCCGCTGTCCGTTCCAGAACTCCTGAATCATATCGGGAACTCGATGTGTACCAACCTTGATACAACAGCCGGCGCATCCCTTGATTAAAATCGATTACTACAGCATCAGCATCTTCAGATACAATTTGGAAGGTGGCCAGTAATCGGCGAGCAGGCAGATCTTCGGTGACGACCTGCCCCTTTGTTGATTCATACATATCAACGCTGTCGTCGAACTTCTCGAACAAGACAATTCGGCCCAGCAACCCCCTACCCGTTACTGAGCCCGCTTGCGGGATAAGCGACGTCGACATCATGAATTCTTGGCCAAAAGCGGCGAAGGGAATGGCGATCTTCGCATCGCCAGACTTCTTCAGAGCAATCGATGACGGCTCAGATTGTCCGTAGACGCGAGCTCCAGCGAAAAACAGTAATAACAAGAGGATTAGCGAAAGCGACTTCATGAATGATGGGAATGCTGCAATAAAATCCCCATTAATCACTACTAAAGTGCCGACAAACGACTTGATCCTCCTACCAAACGGCAGTCGGATTCGATCGCTTCTTTAGCAAGGCTTTGAGTTTGCGCCCTAATTCTAAACAACTGAATAGCTTTTGAAAGTACGCCGAGAATCCTTGTCTGATGCTCTTTTCACGATCGATTCTCAGGCTTCCAGACATTACGATCGTTGGAAAACTCAAACCTTTCGATCTGATGGCTTTGATGATATCTTGTCCCGATCCATAGCCCCAGTTGTAGTCCGTCACGACTGCGCCAAATCGGAACACTCCGCTTTCAATTAGATCGATCGCTTCGTGGACACTGCCGGCTACCACTACCGATTAGCAACACGCCGACAGGGCGCTGTCCAACATCGATCGGATCAACGGCTCATCATCGACAACCAATATCGTTTCCATGAATTCCCTTTCCCTAACTCCGAACGCGTGCTCCCAGCACTCATCCCACCAAAAGGACGGGTGATCGTCGTGCTAGGTTGGTAAGTGAGACCAGCATTTTAGCTGATTGCTCCGTGTGACGCCATCGTAACAGCTTTTTCACTGCATGCGGTAAATTCACACAAAAAGCGGCTCTCACTAGGAGAGCCGCCAAAATAAGCGTATGCTTAGGCTATGGCCGATAATTACATCATGCCGCCCATGCCACCCATGCCGCCGTGGTCATGACCACCCGGACCTGCTTCTTCCTTCTCAGGAATGTCCGTGATCATACACTCGGTGGTTAGCAGGAGGCCTGAGATCGAGGCCGCGTTTTGCAATGCAGAACGCGTTACCTTGGTCGGGTCGACGACACCGGCCTTGAGCAGATCCTCGTAAACGTCGGTAGCCACATTGTATCCCATGTTTCCTTCGCTCGCGAGGATCTCCTTGACGACAACCGACCCTTCTACGCCGGCGTTTTCGCAAAGCTGACGGATTGGTCCGCTAACAGCCTTTTGGATGATCTCCGCGCCTATCGCTTGGTCGCCTTCAAGACTCAGCGAATCAATAGCTTTGGAAGCGCGAATCAAAGCAACACCACCGCCAGGAACGATGCCCTCTTCTACGGCAGCGCGAGTAGCGTGCAACGCATCTTCAACGCGAGCCTTCTTCTCTTTCATTTCTGGCTCGGTTGCTGCACCAACGTTGATTACGGCAACACCCCCGGCTAGCTTCGCCAGGCGTTCTTGCAGCTTTTCGCGATCGTAATCGGAAGTGGTTTCATCGATTTGACGACGGATTTGCTTCACGCGCCCTTGAATGTCGCTGGCAGAACCAGAACCCTCGACGATTGTGGTGTTTTCCTTGTCAACCTTAATGCTCTTGGCCTGACCCAAGTCGCTGATCTGAACGTTCTCGAGCTTGATACCGAGATCTTCAGTGATGCAGCGCCCTCCAGTAAGGATAGCGATGTCTTCGAGCATAGCCTTACGGCGATCGCCAAAGCCAGGAGCCTTAACCGCGCATACGTTGAGCGTGCCACGGATCTTGTTCACAACGAGAGCAGCCAGCGCTTCGCCTTCGATGTCTTCCGCAATCAGCAAGAACGGCTTACCGGTCTTGGCTACTTCTTGGAGAAGGGGCAGCAAATCGTTCAAATTGCTGATCTTCTTTTCGTGGATCAATATGTAGGCTTCCTCAAGAGAAGCTTCCATAGACTCGCTGTCCGTTACGAAGTAAGGAGACAGGTAGCCCTTATCGAACTGCATACCTTCAACCACGTCCAAAGTCGTTTCGATGGACTTAGCTTCTTCAACCGTAATCGTTCCGTCCTTACCGACTTTATCCATCGCATCCGCGATGATATCGCCAATAGTTTCGTCCCAGTTAGCTGAGACGGTAGCGACTTGCTTTACCTCCTCGCGAGACTCAACCGCTTTAGAAATGTTAGCGAGTTCAGCTACAGCCGCTTCTACCGCCTTGTCGATGCCACGCTTCAAATAGATTGGGTTCGATCCAGCAGTTACGTTCTTGAGACCAGCGCGGAAGACGCTTTCAGCAAGCACAGTAGCGGTCGTCGTTCCATCACCAGCAGCGTCGGAAGTCTTGGAGGCGACTTCGCGAACCATTTGGGCGCCCATATTCTCGTATGGATCTGGCAACTCGATCTCTTTTGCTACCGTAACGCCGTCCTTCGTGACGTTTGGAGAACCGAATTTCTTGTCGATTACCACATTGCGGCCTTTAGGGCCCAGGGTTACTTCTACCGCTTTCGCGAGGGTTTCGACACCACTCAGGATTTTATGTCGAGCGGTTTCGTCAAATATCAATTGTTTAGCCATCGTAATTGTCTTTTAGATACGTTAGTTTGTGGGTTAATGGTTCAGTTGATTAGGATTCGATGACACCAAGGATATCATCTTCACGAACGAGCACGTAGGTTTCCCCGTCGATCTTCACTTCGGTTCCTCCATACTTGCTGGTAAGCACGCGGTCGCCAACTTTAACGTTGAACTCGACTGCGTTTCCGTCGCCGTCCTTGCCACCCGTTCCAAGGGCGATTACTTCAGCCTCTTGAGGCTTTTCTTTGGCGGAGTCCGGGATGATAATCCCATCGCGGACTTGCTCGTCTTCCTCGACGTGCTTGAGTAGCACGCGATCGCCAAGAGGTTTTACATTCACTTTTGTTGATGCGCTCATATTTGAGTTATTTCTTACTAGATTAGATTTAGTTAGATTATGTTATCAGTTAGTCGGGCTCCAGTACGAGCAGCGCAGGTACATGGAAACCGAAATTCGATTACAGCTTATTTTTCCTTGCTGTCGTCTTCTTCGACCACTTCGAAGTCGGCGTCGACAACGTCCGCAGGCTTAGGATCAGCTGGCTCATTACCTTCGCCTGAAGGTGGTGGAGGCGCTCCAGCCCCTGCCGCTCCGGCCGCCATGTCTTCCATGTTCGGCATGCCGCCGCCAGCCGCTGCCGCTTGGTAAAGATCCGCTCCAAGCTTATTCAAATCTTCCAAGGCTTTCTTGATCTGATCGGGATCTTCCGACTCCAAGGCTTTCTTGGCGTCCGCCAAACCTGCCTCAATCGGGCCTTTCTTGTCCTCCGGAAGCTTGTCGCCAGCCTCGCTGAGCATCTTCTCCATCTGGTAAACAGTGCTGTCCAACTGGTTGCGATTCTCGACGCGTTCCTTGAGCTTCTTGTCCTCTTCTGCGTGAAGCTCAGCTTCCTTGGTCATCTTTTCGATGTCCTCTTCCGAAAGTCCGCCTGATCCGGTAATCGTTATTTTCTGATCTTTGCCCGTACCCTTATCCTTAGCAGATACATTGAGGATACCATTAGCATCGATATCGAATGTCACTTCGACTTGCGGTGTACCTCTGGGCGCTGGTGGGATACCATCCAGATGAAAGTTCCCGAGAACCTTGTTGTCATTGGCCATTGGGCGTTCGCCTTGAAGGACCTTGATTTCGACAGAAGGCTGATTATCGGCGTAGGTGGAAAAAACCTGTGATTTCTTTGCCGGAATCGTCGTATTCCTCGGTATCATAGCTGTTGATACTCCTCCAGCCGTCTCGATTCCGAGAGTCAAGGGAGTAACATCGAGAAGCAATACATCCCGCACGTCTCCTTTGAGTACCGCCCCTTGGATCGCCGCTCCAACGGCGACTACTTCATCCGGATTCACGCCTTGGTGAGGCTTCTTGCCAGCCAAATCTTCGGCGATCTCAACCACCTTGGGCATGCGGGTCATGCCCCCCACTAAAACCAGCTCGTTGATTTCAGAAGTAGTGAGCTCTGCGTCTTTAAGACAGTTCTCGAAAGGCACACGGCAACGGGCGAAGAGATCGTCAGTAATCTGCTCAAGTTTCGCCCGAGTCAGCTGCAAGTTAAGGTGCTTCGGTCCAGAAGCATCTGCAGTGATAAAAGGGAGATTAACATCGTAAGTCGTTGTAGAGGACAGCGCGATTTTGGCTTTTTCACCTTCCTCTTTCAGCCGCTGAAGAGCCATCGGGTCGCCTGCCAGGTCGATACCATTGTCCTTCTTGAACTCGCCCACCATCCAATCAATGATGGCCTGGTCCCAGATGTCGCCTCCCAGCATGGTGTCGCCATTGGTCGCTTTGACCTCGAACACACCATCGCCAATCTCGAGGATGGAAACGTCAAACGTACCTCCTCCTAAATCGAATACGGAGATCTTTTCGTCGCTCTTTTTATCTAGACCATAGGCGAGCGAGGCGGCCGTTGGCTCGTTGATAATGCGGAGAACGTCAAGACCGGCAATTTTACCAGCGTCCTTGGTCGCTTGGCGTTGACTATCGTTGAAGTAAGCGGGGACCGTGATTACCGCTTCGGTAATAGTCTCTCCCAAATACGCTTCAGCATCAGCCTTCAGCTTCGCCAGGACAAACGAAGAGATCTGCTGAGGAGCGAATTTTTCCACCTTGTCCCCCACTTGGCACTCAATGAAGGCGTCACCATTGTCCGCTTCTACGATCGAATACGGGATTCCTTCTGCCTCGGAAGCTACTTCCGTGTACTTACGCCCTACCCACCGTTTCGCGGAAAAGATCGTGTTTCTCGGATTGGTAACCGCTTGCCGTTTGGCCGCTTGTCCCACCAGACGTTCGCCTGATTTGGTGAAAGCGACAATGGAGGGGGTTGTGCGGGCCCCTTCAGCATTAGGCACAACCACGGGCTCATCGCCGTCCATCACTGCCATGCAAGAATTTGTAGTACCTAAGTCTACTCCTAGTACGCGTCCCATGGCAAAAAAGGTTAGCAAAGTTCGTACCAACCGCCATAAAAACACTTATCCAGCTATATAACAGTTACTTACAAAATAGTTACCTCGAAAAACGCTAATCTAACGTAAACTCAATCAAGCCAATATGGCACAAATTGTGTCACACTTCTAACAGACTGAGACACATCGCAGCGGTTGCGAGTCTCGCCGTTCATCTGGCCAACTCTCCGTTTTGATGCCGAAAGAATCACCCTTTTAAATGACGGCGCTTCCGGCCAAGGACCTCTTTAACATCTTTCAATGGCAAAGTGTTGATCACGTTTTCCGCCGTCAGCCAGCCTTTGCGTGCCGTATTTACTCCTGCCTCGACAAAAGCGAAGTGTTCCGGCGCGTGGGCATCCGGGTTTATGCTTGAGAGCAATCCTTTCTCGACAGCGCTTTTCCAAAGCCGCCAATCCATATCCAAGCGGTAAGGGTTGGCGTTAAGTTCAATGACCACACTGTTGGCAATAGCGGCATCCACCACTTTTCGAGCGTCCACTTCATAGCCATCTCTTTTCAGCAAAAGTCTGCCAGTCAGGTGCCCTAGCATCGTTGTAGCCGGGTGCTCGATCGCTTTGATTATTCGAGCGGTCATTTCTTCAATCGATTGAGAGAACGACGAGTGAACCGAGGTAACCACATAATCTAACCGCATCAGTAGGTCCTGGTCCAAATCGAGAGTACCATCGGGGAGAATGTCACACTCAATACCCGAGAAGACGTAGGTTGAAAACTCGCCGGACTCATTGAGCTCCTTAACACTCTTAATTTGAGCTTCCAGCCGACCTTCGTCTAATCCGTTCGCCTGAAAGCTAGCCTTGGAGTGATCGGCAACACCCCAGTACTCCCATCCACGCTCTTGGGCAGCCCCCGTCATTTCAGACAAGGAGGATCTTCCGTCACTCGCCGTCGTATGATTGTGGAAGACTCCTTTAACATCCTCGATTTCGATCAGATCTGGAATCGGGCCTCTCTCCGCCACATCGATTTCGCCCCTGCCCTCGCGCAATTCCGGAGGGATAAAACTCAATTCGAGAGCAGCGAAGATATCGGTTTCGCTTTGGGCCGATTTTCCTTCCTCAAAGCTGTCAGCATCGATCGGCTTCAATCCCCATTCGCTTAGACTTAGCCCACGCTCGAGCGCTCGCTGCCTCATTTCCACGTTGTGGTCTTTCGAACCCGTGAAATGATGCAATGCGAAATAGAACTGCTTCGGCGGAACCACCCGCAGATCCGCTTGCAATCCGCTATCAAAACGCACGCTGGCCTTCGTATCCCCTTTGGCCGTCGTTTCCTTGACTCGGTCTTGAGCCACGAACCAATCCATGATCGGTCCCGGCTCAGTGGAACCAACGATGAAATCCAAATCACCAACGTGCTCAAGTTTGCGACGAAAGCTTCCCGCGTGCGATGCCATTTCAACTTGTGGAAGCGCCAATAGGCCATCGAGAATCGGTTGGGTGATCTCGCGAGCTTTCCACCAAAGATGTCGCTTTCCATACGCTTCCCGATTGCGGATTCCCTCGGCGATCTTCTCCTCGGACTTTTTGCCGAAGCCTTTTAGCTCAGCTATCTTGCTTTCCTCACAGGCCATTTGAAGTTCCTCGATTGTCGCTACACCCAAGGCATCATGCAGCGCCTTTATCTTTTTCGCTCCCAATCCAGGTATCTCCAGCATGGATACTAATCCATCATCAATGGAATCCTTTAATTTATCGTAGAATTCCAGGCTGCCCGTTTCGTGAAGGGTCTCGATTTTTTCCACGAGAGCCTTGCCTAACCCAGGGACTTCCGGCAAACGAGCCTCGTCAATTAGAACATCCAGATCTTCGTCCAAAGACTCCAAAGCCCTGGCCCCATTAGCATAGGCCCTGATTTTGAAGGGGTTCTCACCTTTGAGCTCCAGCAAGGTGGCAATCTCCTGTAGAATATCCGCTATCTCTCGTTTAGTCATGGCTGTGCAGAACCTCGTTGCTCCTAAAACTCAGATTTAGGCGGCACCCTTCATATCCAACAAAGAATCTCGAAACCAAATTACGGACATCCGTTATGAAGGTCCATCTTTTAGTCGGCGATCTAATCGCTTTTCAACGTCCGCTTCATTGGAATCCTCTATCAGCTTATGCAAACTTGCCAAATCGACCTTACCTATTCCGTTCCTTGGCAGAGCATCGACACTAAGCCAAGATTTAGGCTGCTTGAATGACGCCAGGCGCATGCCAATAGCCAATTTCAGATCGGTTTCCACATTCTTCCCATCCACAGCAGTATAAGCGACACATAGTCGCGCGCCCCATTTTTCATCGTCCATTCCGAATGCTACGACATCCCTTACAAGTCGCGTCTCGGTAAATGCATTCTCGATTTCCTGCAAATCGATATTCTCTCCACCGGAAATTATCGTCCTTCCGCCCCTTCCTAAAATCGATATCCGGCCTTTCTCGTCTTTCGCCCCCCGGTCGCCTGTTGCTAAAGGGCGTGCTCCTCGCGCCGCACTTCCGAAGTACCCTCGAAACAACGATGACGATTGTACCGAAACGTCGCCCACGTTTCCAGACCCTGAATCAGTGTTTAAGATGTCGATACAAGCGTGTGGAAGCGGACTTCCCTGTCCACCAACTCCAGCAAGAAACTCTTCCGGAAACAGAGTCGCCACCTGGGCGGCCGTTTCAGTCATGCCGTACGTAGGGGCCAATGGCAAGCGGGCCTTTCGCGAAGCCCTCGCTAGATCTTGGGGCAAGGGCCCTCCTCCGCAAAAAATGGCTCGAAAATCTCCAAGACAACGCACGCTCAAGTCGTCTTGAAGCAGCCTCCTCAATTGTGTAGGAACCAAGGACAGGAATCTATCATCGGGAGCCAGGGAAAAAAGTGCCTGGCAATTCTCGATAAAACCCGAGCCCAAATTGAATACCACTTTTCCTCCAGTAATCGCAGAGCGAATCGTTTGCATGAAACCGCTCACATGATACAGTGGCAGCATACATAGCGAAGAGATTGCTGGCGAATCGAAATGCTTCCTGAGCCCTTCCACTGCAGCCACGAGGGTTCTCCAATCATGGATGGCGAATCGGATCTTACCCGAAGACCCGCCCGTAGGAATCATCACTCGAAATCCTTCTATTTCACTTTCCGTTTCCTTTGAAGTTACTATGCCCTCAATCTCCTTTTCAATAGAGGCGCCATCCACCACCCAGTGCGGTCGAGCGATTTCCAAAGCTTCCTTTCGCTCCTTTTCGCCCCAATGCGGATTGAACAGGAAGATATCCCAGTCCCAGTTGGCGACGAGGAAAAAACAGGCCCAGAACCTGACTGGATCAGAAGCTTCCAGGGCAATCCGCTTTCGCTCGCTCCGCGCCTCGCAAACGCTGGAGAGCAACTGCACTGCTCGATCGATCTCCGAAGCCCAATTTCCCGCGAATTGCGGAAATAACTCGCCGTTAAGAGCGTGTTGCAAACGGGCTTCTAAACGTTGTTCCATAAGTCTTCAAAATCCTCCATCGATCCCAAACCATCTGGCTGCAAAAAAGGCCCTAATGGCAGCGAAGCCCCATCGTTTAGAAACAAGTCCTCCACTCCGAACCCCAACGCACGAACTTGCTTACCAGATTCGACAGCCAAGCTGAGAGCTGCTGAAGCTCCAACCATCGATTCAAGAGAGCTTGAAAAGACAACTGAGTCCTCAGGTAGCTTTTCCAGCTCGTCCAATAGAGCCTGGCGGTTGCCCGCGATCGATGGCTTTACTACATAGACCCCCTCCCAGTGAGAATCGCTCCAGCGCTTTAAATCGTCTACAAAGCAAACGGACTCGTCCAAAGCCAATTTGACCGGAAAATCTCGAGCGATAGCGCTCATCTCCCCCTCCATTCCTTTCGCCATAGGCTGCTCGATGAACTCCACTGGACGCTCGCTCGCGAACTCCATCCATCGGGCCGTCCTAGCCCGATCCAATGTCCCATTAGCATCCATGCGAATGGGGATTTTACCTTCCGACATATCAACAATGGCATTCACCATACGGCTCTCCTCAGCAAATTCCGATTTCCCGATTTTGATTTTCAACGACTGATAGCCTTGACCGAGCAGCTTTTCAAAACGGTTACGATCTCCCAAAGCAGTAACCAAACCGCACACTGGCCAAGGCTTCTGCAACAAACCCAGCTCATTTTCACGTAAAAGCATTTCATGGGCTGAATCCAAGGCGAATCGGAAGCAGGGAAACAAATTCATACGATCAAGCACCTTATCGTATTCAAAATTCTCTTGCAATTCTGAACAAAACGAAAGGGCCGCTAGGAATGACTCAGTCCCGAATGACTCGATGGGAGCGATCTCTCCAAACCCAACCTTCCCATCGCCATCACGTAGTCTCAACAAAATCCCCGGACGCCGAGACAGCTCATGCGAAGCCGTTTGATACTCATCGGCAAACGTCCGCTTATAAGCTTTGTAAGCGAATTCAACCATAGGTTGCGACTCAATCTAGGCACTCTAGATATGACCACCTTTTTTACTCTCGCCACCTCAAAATACTTGATTCGGTAAATCCAACTCCCTATGCCAGATCATGGCCCGAGAGCGTTCAGCGAACTTCGACGACAACAATTTCTACCAACGCGCAGACGCGTTTTTTTCTCAGCACAAGGGAACCGCTTTAACCTACGGCGACGTTTCCCTGGCGACCAACTACAGCGAGATACTTCCTAAGGAAGCCAATCTGGAAACCAGGCTATCCGAGAGAATTTCCCTTAATATTCCGATCATCTCTTCGGATATGGATACCGTCACCGAGTACGGGATGGCCATAGCCATGGCTAGTAGCGGCGGAATGGGGATTATCCATTATAACATGCCCTACAAAGAGCAGGTTTCTCAGGTTACACGCGTCAAGTATCACATTAACGGACTCCTCCCCAACCCGATCACCGTCACACCGGATATATACATCGGCGACGTCATCGAGCTAATCGAAGAAAAGGGCTACAAGTTCCGCACATTTCCGGTTACCGACGAAAACGGCACGCTTGCTGGCTTGCTTGGCAGCCGCGTGGTGAAAGCCCGATACAGCCATATCAAAGTGGCTGAAGCAATGGATCACGTTTCAAAGGTGCTCACTTTAAATGAAGCAGTGGTTAAACCCAACCCTATCGATGTGGCTGATAAGTTCTTTAGCGAACACCTGGGCATCAACAAACTACTAGTTATCGACGATGCGAATCGCTTGAAGGGCCTCGTCAGCATATCCGATATCGAGCGAATCATGTCGGAATCGCAAAGCGTTCTAAAGCCCTCTCGGGATTCCGATTTTCGACTCCTGGTTGGAGCGGCCATTTCTACGGTTTGGAAAGAGGATGGGACTTTGGATCGAGATGCTATTGTAGAGCACGTTACCAATCTCTGTAGCGAAAGAGTGGATGCGATTGCCGTTTCAGCGGCTCACGGGCACACCAAGAGTATTGGCGACGTCGTCTCCCTTCTTCGAGGCGAGTTCAAGGATTTGACCATTCTAGCTGGGAATGTGACCTCTGGCAACGGTGTCGAATACCTGGCCGAACGCGGAGCAGACGCTATTAAAGTGGGTCAAGGTCCTGGATCGATCTGCACCACCCGAGTCGTGGCCGGCGTCGGCATCCCCCAGCTTTCCGCCCTTTTTAACGCATCGAAAGGGGCCGCCAAAAAGGGCGTTCGCATTATAGCCGACGGTGGGATCACGAAATCTGGAGACATCGTTAAAGCCATGACTCTCGCCGATTCCGTTATGCTGGGCGGTCTCCTTGCCGGAAGTCGCGAGGCTCCGGGGGATATTGTGGAGATCAACAACAAACTCTACAAGCAGTACCGAGGCATGGGTAGTTTGAGCGCCATGAAAAAGGGCTCCGCCGCCAGATACGGCCACAAGAAAACGGATACCTCTAGAAAAATGACCGCAGAGGGAATCGAAGGACTCAAAGAAGTCCAGGGATCCGTGGCGAACATCCTAGCCGAAATGGTCGGTGGGCTTCAGGCGGGCATGGGCTACAACGGAGCGAAGAACTTGGCCGAACTGAAAGAAAAGTCGCGCTTCGTGAGAATCAGCCCAGCGGGCATGAAAGAATCCGCGCCGCACGATGTTATCGAAGTTTCCAAGCGCAGCTGACGAAAGCTGAAGTATCCCTGGCATCTTTCCTCAACCCGAGCTTGCGCCCATATCAACCATCAAGTGGGCCGCTGGCTATTGGCTGGAAATAAACATTTATTTTGGGCAACTTCCGACCTCTAATTTCAATAGATACACCATGGCTTTAACGGAATTCAAAAGCAAACTGATCGCCGATTGCGGCATTAGCATGGGCGACGAAGGCAAAGGCCGACTGATTTCGGAAGTCGTTTCCGAACTTCAAGGAAGCCTCGGAGAAGATTCTCCGGTTGAAATCGTCATAAAGATTAATGGCGGCGCGAATTCAGGCCATACTGCCGGTGGCTTAAAACTAAATCTATTGCCGGCAGGCGTGGTCGACCAATCCGTGGCCCATCTCGCTATCGGCGCCGGCGTAGTCGCCGATCCAAGGAAGTTCCACTGGGAACTAGCTCCAGTTGACGCCGAAGGCTACCGAGTCACAGAACGCCTAGCTATTGACGAGCGAACGATGGTTTCCGACTTGTCCCATCGCCTTCTGGACCTTGCTTGGGAATGGTATCGCGTTAATTTGATGAACGAGGAGCCCCGTGGCAGCACCGGCCGAGGAATAACACCTTCCTATGTAGATGAAGTTGGCCAATTCCAAATCTATTACGGCGATTTTCT
>Ga0208624_1000156_pt1 | contig 35904 bp, 41 predicted proteins | sample Knorr_S23_td_DCM_FD_185607 | JGI IMG/M metagenome (GOLD analysis project Ga0208624, IMG submission 185607) | Marine microbial communities from Southern Atlantic Ocean transect - Knorr_S23_td_DCM_ad_71m_LV_A (SPAdes) (version 2) | ecosystem: Environmental > Aquatic > Marine > Oceanic | place... | reverse complement strand
GCTACCTTCAGGTGCTCATTCACTAGAAGCTAATGATGCTATGGGTGTAATTGTAATTGGTGGTGCAAGTGCATTACAGGCAGCACCGTAACATTTATTCAAACTGAATATTAATAAAAAAGGAATGGTAATACATTCCTTTTTTATTTTGTTCTAATTCTCAATTTCCCAATTCTTCTACCTATAGTAGATTGGACAACTATTTCGATGCCCTCAAAGCTTACTCTATCTCCAACAGAAGGCATCTTTCCGAGTTCTTTATATACAAGTCCGCCAATTGTGTCATATCCATTTAACTCTATTGATGAACCAATTTCATCATTAAGATCAGAAATAGACACTTTTGCATCAACAATCATATTATTCTGATTTATTCTGTAAAAGACATTTTCAGCTTCGTCAAATTCATCGACTAGTTCTCCAACAATTTCTTCGATTAAATCTGTAACTGTTACTAATCCTGAAATTCCTCCATGCTCATCTATTACAATTGCAATTCTTGTCCTTTTTTCTTGAAATTCTGAAAGTAGCTGTTCAAGATTTTGTGATTCAGGAACAAATATGGCTGGTCTCATAATTTCAGATATGGATAATGACTTGTTAACACCTAAATGCATCTTTAATGTATCTTTGGCATATACAATCCCTTTTACATCGTCGATGGATTCTCCAATAACTGGAATTTTAGAATATCCACTTTCTGAAATTAATTCAGTTAAAGAATTAAGATTAGAATTTTCTTCAATTGCAACTAAATCAACTCTTGGTTTCATAATTTCTCTGACTTTTACTACATCCATCTTTAAGATACCTTTGATCATTTCCATTTCATCATTATCAACAGACAATCCTGCTGCCTCAAAAACTTCAAGTTCATCAGAATTATCATTTTCCGAATCAGAAATACTTGAATTTCCATTTGATAAATTAATCTTTGCAGTAATCGATTTAAGCAAAATAGAAACAATAATAAATTTTGATAAAACAGAATTTGGAATTAAATTTAAAATAGTATTTATTGCTAATAGATAAAAAAATGCACTAAATGAACTTAAAATAATTGTTAAAATATAATTAATAATTAAAAAATTATTAAATGCGATGTTTAGTAATGAGGTGTTTAAAATAATCAGAATTACTAATATTATTCTTTCGATAGAAAGTATTTTACTTACTTCTTTAGCATTTCTTGCTGACTCTTCGACATCGTCAGTCTCTGGGACAATCAGAGATCTTAAGGAAAGATCATTAAATGATTTGTAAGACAATAAAATTAATGATTGTAGTAAGAATAAGATTACAATAATAGAAACAATCATTATTTCTTTATCCAGTTTTTATTAAATTTTTGAGTCCTCGTCGGACCAGGTTCTTCTATTTCAATCATTGATTTTAAGAATTATCCAATATTTTTGCTGGATTGCCAACTACTTTTAAATTGTCATTAATATCTTTGGTCACAATTGATCCAGCACCGGTAGTAACATTATTTCCAATTTTTCTTGGGGCTATAATCATTGTGCCTGAACCAATAAAGCAATTGTCGCCAATTATTGTTTTTGATTTTTTTTCACCGTCATAATTGCAAGTTACTACACCTGCGCCCACGTTTACATTTGATCCAATAAATGAATCTCCTATATAGCAATAATGGTTAATGTTTGAATTCTTTCCAATGTTTGAATTCTTAATCTCTGCAAAATTTCCTATTTTTACGTTTTGGCTAATAGATGAATTGTTTCTTATTCTAGAATACGGACCAACAACACATTTACTTTCTATGGTGCTATTTTCAACATAAGAAAAATAAATATTTACACTATTATCTATAATTGAATTCAGTAAATAGCTGTTAGGGCCAATTATACAGTTGGAATTAATTTCAGTATTACCTTTTAAGTGAGTATTAGGATTTATTGTAATATCATTACCTTTAAATCTGACTGAAGAATCAATGTAGGTTGTAATGGGGTCAATTATATTTACCCCAAATGATTTAAATTTTTCAGCTTCTAATTTATTCATAAAATTATTCAGAAAGGTAGAATAACATTTTTTATTGAGGAATAAAATTTTAAGGAGAGATGCTAGAGTGGTTTAATAGGCGGGCCTGGAAAGCTCGTGTTCCAAATAATATTGGAACCGGGGGTTCGAATCCCCCTCTCTCCGCCAAAAATTATATGGATTTATAATTAATATTAGTGTAAATTCTTTTTTTGGGTGTCTTGTCCCTAACAATAGTCAACTCCTAAAGGAGTATGACAATTTGTTAATAAAAATTATAAATTTAACTCCAAAAGTAAAAAGGAGAAAAGTTGAGTAAAAATTTAGTTATTGTTGAATCACCTACTAAGGCTAGAACACTTCAAAGGTTTCTAGGCAATGAATATGCAGTTGAAGCATCAGTAGGTCATATTAATAATCTTGAATCGGGTTATGGTGCAAAGTACACAGGGCCAGTCGCAGGGGTAGATGAAAATTTTGAGCCAATTTGGGGACTCGAAAAAGGTGCAATAACTAGAATAAACAACCTAAATAAGTTAGCAAAAGATTGTGAAACAATATACTTAGCTGCTGACCCTGACAGAGAAGGTGAAGGCATTGCTTATCATGTAGCAAATGCCTTAATTGAAAAAAAACAACCGAAAGAAAAATTTAAAAGGGTTGTGTTTCATGAAATAACTGAGAAAGCAGTAAAAGAAGCTTTTAAAAACGCAGGAAAACTAAATATGGATTTAGTTGATGCTCATATTGGTAGAAGGCTAGTAGATAGACTAGTAGGTTTTTCATTAAGCGGGTTAACATCTTCGCTTCTCAGATTGAAAAGATTATCTGTAGGAAGGGTTCAGTCTGTTGCGGTCAGTATTATTAAAGATAAAGAAGATGAAATTGATGCTTTCATACCAAAAGAATATTGGAATTTAACAGGAATTTTCTCAAAAAATAAAATTGATTACTCTGGAAAGCTTAATGAAGTAAATGGAGTATCAGGAAAAAATCTTGAAATAACAAGTGAAAATGAAGCAAATGAAATTCAAAATGAAATCACTAAACAAAAATATAAAATATTATCTATAAAGAGCAGCGAAAGGAAGACAAAACCTAGAGCCCCATTTACAACAAGTTCTCTTCAGCAAGACTCTTCATCAAGATTGAGATTAAGTCCATCAAGAACTATGGCGATAGCTCAGCAATTATTTCAAGGAATAAATTTAGGTAATGGAGAAGAAGGATTAATTACTTACATGAGAACTGATTCGACTGCACTTTCAAATGAATCATTAAATGAAATAAATAAGTACATAACTAAATCTTATGGTGATAATTACTACGAACTAAGAAAATATAAAACAAAGTCAGCCAATGCCCAAGAAGCTCATGAAGCAATAAGGCCTACTTCAATAAGTAAAACTCCAGATTCAATAAAAAGTTTTTTAGACGATGATCAATTCAAGCTATATGACTTAATTTGGAAAAGGACTGTTGCAAGCCAAATGACTGAAAGTATTAATAAAAAAACTACAATTATCACTTCATCTGAAAACGAAAAATATAAGTTTAAGTCTGATTATGATGAACTAACATTTGATGGATATAAAAAATTATTTCCAGAAAAAGAATCTGAAAGTATGCCTCCTGTTTCTGAAAATGATATTGTAGATTTAGATAAGTTAAACAAGGAACAGAAATTTACTCAGCACCCCCCTAGGTATTCCGAGGCATCATTAATTAAGACATTAGAGGACTTAGGTATTGGTAGACCAAGCACTTATGCAAGTATTTTAAATACAATAAAAGACAAGAAGTATGTGTGGGTGATTAATAGATCAATTTATTTAAGCCCTATTGGAAAAGTTTTAGTAGAAGAAATTAAGAAAGATTTTTCAAATGAATTTATGGATTATAAATTTACAGAAAAAATGGAAAATGATTTAGATTCAATTTCAAATGGAACATTAAAAAGAAGTGAATTTATAAAATCTTTTTGGCAAAATTTTGAACCTGTAAGAAATAATTATGAAAAAAGATCTGAAGAAAATCCTAGGAATCCAAGTGAGTACAATTTTATTAAGACAAATATAATTTGCTCCTCTAAATCTCCTTGTGTAAATTCTGAAACAGGTAAAGAATTTCAAGAAAATGACCAACCACTAGGAACAAAGTCATTGAACAGTTCTTTAGAAAAATTACCTCGAATGGTATGGATAAGATTTAGAAACAATAAAGGTGATGGGGCATTTCTTGCTTGCGAAGATAGAGAATGCAAAGTTACAGCAGATGAAAGTGCATGGGCTGGTTTCGGAAGAAGAAGAGCGAGAACAATGGAAGCTTTAAAAATTTCCATGAAAGAAAAATCTATACATTAATTCAATTATATTGTTTCAGATTTAATAGAAATTAAAATATTATTAAATTAGAGTTATATACATGAATTTGATGATACCAAAAAAGTTATTAATTATTTTTAATGATGGTGAACTTAATAAAATTTTATCTAAATACTTTGATTATTTAGAATCAAAATCACTTTCAGACAATACTGTAAAAAATTATTTTAGAGATTTAATTGATTATTTTATTTATTTAAAGCTAAATGATCTTTCTCCCACAAAGTCAATAGAACTAAAACACATAAGAAAAATGCTTTCATTTTTAATTGATAAAGGATTTAGCAAGGTAAGTATTTCAAGAAAAATATCGGCAATAAAATCATATACAACTTTTTTGGAAAAATTTAACTATTCAAAAAATAACTATTCCGAATTAATTAGAATCCCAAAAAAATCAAAAAGCCTTCCTAAGGTAATGACAAAAAAAGAGGTCAGTCAGTTAATTAAACATGTTGAAATGAATGCGAAGAAAAATCTAAGAGATGACGCTTTAATTGAATTATTATATTCAACTGGCCTAAGAGTAAGTGAAGTAGCTAATTTAAAACTTAAAGATATTAATCTTGAAAAATCTGAAATGAAAATTTTAGGAAAAGGAAATAAAGAGAGAATCGTGATATTTAACAACAAATCTAAAGAAAAAATTATTAGGTATTTGAAAAATGACAAGAGATATATTTCTATAAAAACAGAAGCATTATTTCAAAATAAATTTAAAGAAGCGCTTTCTACTAGATCAATTCAAAGAATATTGAAAAAATATTTAAATTTTTCTGGTATCAATTCTAAATATTCAACTCATACATTAAGGCATACCTTTGCTACTCATTTACTAGAAGGGGGGGCAGATATAAAAGTTATACAACAACTTATGGGTCACTCTTCTCCAGAAACAACAAAGATTTATACGCATGTTTCATCTTCAACTTTAAAAAATGTTTACAATAATTCTCACCCAAGATCATTCTCAAAAATAAAGAATTAGATTATTATTTATTTATGAAAAATATTTTACTTATTAATGGCCCAAATCTTAATCTTCTTGGAAAAAGGGATGTAGAGATTTATGGAAATAAGACACTTAGTGACGTAAAAGATATATTAGTGAAATTTATAAGTGAAAAAGATCTGAAAAATAAATTTCAAATTAAGTCTTACCAATCAAATCACGAAGGTGATTTGATTGATTTCATTCAAGAAAATAGTAAAGATTCTCATGCTATTATTATAAATCCAGGTGGATTAACAACCGTTGGTTTTTCATTACTTGATGCATTAATCGACACCAAATTATTGTGTGTTGAGGTACATATTTCAAATATACATGAAAGAGAAGAATTTAGAAGAAATTCTATATTTCCAAATTATTGTAAATATCAAATTGCAGGCAAAGGGATTGAGGGTTATAAGTTAGCTTTAGAAAAAATTTTAAGTGGAGACTAAATGGAATTTCAAAACAGAATAAATAGTTTGAGAAGTACATTATCTAAAACAGATATTGATACAGCTTTTATATCAAATAAAGATAATATTAGGTATTATTCAGGATTTACTGGAACTTTAGCTTTTTTACTTATATCGGAAACTAAATCAATAATTATTACTGATTCAAGATATACAATTAGAGCCCAAGAAGAATGTCCAGATTACGAAATTTATCAACTAAAATCAGGAGATAATTGGATTGAAAATTCAACAAATCAAATCAAATCAAAGGTTATTGGTTTTGAAGGAAATTTTGTATCTTTCAATATGCTTAACCAGTTAAAGGAAAGGTCAAATAACAATCTAATATGGAAAGATTTTTCTGAACAAATTTCTAAAGAAAGAATAATAAAATCCGAACATGAAGTAAAAAAAATTGAAGAGGCAATTTCAATTAGTGATAGAGCTTTCAACACTGTGAGTAAAAAAATAAAAGAAGGCATGACGGAAGAAGAAATTGCATGGGAGATGGAAAAGGAAATGAGAATACTGGGGGCTGAATCAATATCATTCGATACGATAGTGGCATCTGGTATAAATGGAGCAAAACCACATCATTCCCCAACAGACAAAAAGATTTCTAATGGCGAAGCTATAACTATTGATATGGGGGCAAAATATAATGGATACTGCAGCGATTTAACTAGGACTATATTCATTGGGGAGCCTGACGATAAATTCAAAAAAATTTATAATATTGTACTAAGGTCACAACTAATTTCAATTGAAACAGCTAAAGAAGGTATGACAGGAGAAGAAATTGATAAAATTTCTAGAGATATAATCTCAGATGAAGGTTACGGAGAAAACTTCGGGCATAGCTTAGGTCACGGAGTTGGTCTAGAAGTTCACGAAAATCCTGGAGTTGGCCCAAACAGCAAAAATGAAATACTTCCTGGTATGGTTTATACAATCGAACCGGGTATTTACATAGAAGGTTGGGGTGGTATAAGAATTGAAGACATGGTTCTTATGACAGATAATGGAAATAAATTACTCAGTCATGCTGAAAAAGGTAGTTACTAATGACAATAAGTTCTAGTGAATTAAAAAAGAATATGACTCTAATAATTGATGGAGAACTTTATCAAGTTGTTGAATGGCAACATAGAAAACCACCAAAAGCACCACCAACATTAACATTGAGAGTAAAAAATATTAAAAATGGAAATATAATGGAAAAGAAAGTTCAAGGAAACAGGCCATTAACTCTCGCCAGAACTGAAAAACAACAATTTCAATATTTATACGGTGATGATAAAGAAGCTACATTTATGGATACAACAACATATGAACAAATTAATCTCACAACAGATTTTCTTGGTGATACTCTTGAATTCATTGAAGAAGGTCAATTTGTAGAATTTTTAATGTATGAAAATAAACCAATCAATATTGAATTGCCATCTTCAGTGGTACTTGAAGTTATGTCTTCTGTAGAAGCAGTAAAAGGAGATACTGCAACTAACGTAACCAAAGAGGCTACATTAAGTACCAATTTAAAAATACAAGTGCCTCTTTTTATTAATACTGGCGATAAAGTAAAAGTTGACACGAGAACAAGAGAATATATTGAAAGAGTAAATAATTAAATTGCCTGATATAACTTTTACTCCAAGTGAATTAATAAAATATATTTATAAGAAGATTAATCAAGATAATTATTTAAATTCTTTTCATTTAATTGGAGAAGTATCAAATCATAGCTCTCCTCCGAGTGGACACCATTACTTTGTTATAAAGGATGATGAAGCTCTCATTAAATGTGTACTTTTTAATAGAGGTTCTGGAAAAGAAAATTTAAAGGATGGAAACCAAATTATTGCTGAAGGAAAAATGTCTGTGTATCAACCTAGGGGTGAGATACAATTTATTGCGGAAAATATTCATTCTCAAGGAGAAGGAACTCTTCAACAAAGATTTGAAGAATTAAAATCTTCTTTAGAGGCGCAAGGCCTTTTTGATGTCTCAAGAAAAAGGGAAATCCCAAAAATGCCAAAGAAGGTTGGAATTGTCACATCTAAAACTGGTTCTGTAATTCAAGATATGATAAATGTTATCCGAAGAAGATATCCTAATTTGAAGTTAATAATTGCTGACACAAGAGTCCAGGGAGATGAAGCAGCAAATTCAATAACTGAGTCAATATCTACATTGAATAAATTGGACATCGATGTAATTGTATTAGCAAGAGGTGGGGGCTCAATAGAAGATTTATGGCCATTTAATGAAGAAAAAGTAGCAAGAGAAATATTTAAAAGTAAAATTCCAATAATTTCTGCAATTGGTCATGAAACAGATTTTACTATTTCGGATCTTGTTGCAGATTTAAGGGCACCCACACCATCTGCAGCAGCTGAAATAATTTCTCCCGATGTTGATTATCTAAATGAACTTATCTCATTGAAAACTAGTGAGTTAAATATATCTTTCAATACTGTCCTTGAAAATCTAAAAAATAGATTTTATTTATCAATGGATAGAATAATTAATTATAAAGTTGAAACTTCAATAAATAATTACAAAATCAATTCACTTGCCAATGAATTGATAAATATATTTGATAACAGCATTAAAGAAGTTAAGTATAAACTAGAGAATCTTGAAATTAGTTTAAATCATTTAGACATTAATAAGATTTTTTCTAAAGGATTTTTTTTAACTCAACTAAAATCTGATAAATCAATAATTAAAAATTTTAAGAATATAAAAAAAGGCGATCAATTATTAGTATCGAATTTAAACGAAACTCTTGAAGCAGAAGTAATCAAAATAAACAATAAAGGTGAGAACGATGACAAATAATACATTTGAAGAAAAATTAAAATTACTTGAAATGACAGTTAGGAAGCTTGAGGAAAATGATCTTTCGTTAGATGAATCAAAAAAGCTTTATAAAGAAGGAATCAAGCTTTCTAAAGAATGCAAAATACTTCTTAATAAAACTGAATTAGAAATAACTGATTTAAAAAAAGAATTAGAAGAATTAGATTTTAGTGAATAAATTTACTTAGATTCAGGATATTCTAAAATATCATCAATTAATCCGTATTCCTTAGCCTCTGAGGCATTCATCCATATATCTCTATCGGAATCCTTTGTAACTCTAGATTCTTTTTGGCCAGTATGTTTAGCAATTATTTTTGTCAGTTGATCTTTCAATCGTAGAACTTCTTTGGCAGCTATTTCTATGTCAGATGCTTGTCCCTGTGCACCACTTAAGGGCTGATGCATGTGAACAGTAGAGTTTGGCAATGCAAATCTTTTGCCTTCAGTCCCTGCTGTTAAAAGTACAGTACCAAAACTTGCACATAATCCTACAGAAATTGTTGATACGTCACATGGTATATGTTGCATTGTGTCATAAATTGCCATTCCAGCATAAACCATTCCACCTGGTGAGTTTATATATAAACTAATATCTTTTTCTGAATCTTCTCTAGCTAAATATAAAAGTTGAGCAACTACCAAATTGGCTATTTGATCATTGATAGGAGTCCCAAGAAAAATTATTCTCTCTTTTAATAACAATGAATATATATCAAGAGCTCTTTCTCCCCTAGCTCCTGATTCAAAAACTGTTGGTATAATGTTTGAAGGTAAATTCATATGTTCCTTTCATATAAGACTATTGCAGTTTGTATATTATAACTTGATACGTTCTGTGTCAACTCTTTAATTTTTTATGTTATTAGATTTAATAATTGATATTACTTTATCTCTTCTTTTCTGATACTTAATTTCATCTTTTATACTTTGATCAGAATAATTATTGTTTTTCTGAATTTCTTTAAATTTATCTAATTCATCATTTATGATTTTATCATCAATTTTTACTTCATAATAATTTACAATTTCTTCAATAATAATTGCTCTTTTTAATCTAATATCAGCTGATTTTGATATTTCATCTTCAAATTCTTCTTCAGACTTATTGATACCTTTAAGATAGGCATCAAAATCTATTTTTTGATTATCAATCATTTCTTTTTGCTGCTTAATTAAATTTTCTGTTTCTTGTTCTATCATTATTTCAGGTATTGTAAATTTAGATTTATTGATTGCTTTGTCAATGAAACTGTCCCATAAATCCTGATCATATTTGTTATTTGCATTTAATTCTAAATTTTTCTTGATCTGTTTTTTTAGTTCTTTAAGATCATTTATTGATGGGTCCATTAATTTTGCAAAATTATCATCAACTTCTGGCAAATTTTTTTCTTTAATTGAAATTATTTTCACATTAAAGGCAGCTGTAGTTTTTTTAAATTTTTCATTAAAGAAATCTTCAGGCAAATCGAGCTTAAAATTTTTACTGTCTTCTTCTGATAACCCTGTTAGCTTCTTCATTAATCCTGGCATTTTCAAATTATCCTCGTATTGATTTTCAAGAATAATTTCAATTGATTTATGATCCATTATTACCTCATCTCCTGATTCACATTTAAAATCAAGAGATAATAAATCACCAATCTTTGATTTTCTTTTTACCGGTACCCATGAAGCATGTTGATTTCGAGATTGCTCAATAATATTGTTAACTTCTTTTGCACTTATCTTATCTTTGATTACATCTAATTTTATGTCTTCAAGTTTTCCGATTTTTGCATTAGGCTTTAATGCAACCTTTGCTTCAAGTTTTAGAATTGGAACTAAATCAATTACTGAAATTTTGGGAGTTGCAAAAACTTCCAAATTTTCTTTATCAATAGCGTCATTAACTAAATTAGGCACTGAAAACTGTAGTGATTCTTCAACTAGCCCTTCCCTCCCTACTACTTTTTCAACTATCGATTTTGGAGCCTTGCCTTTTCTGAATCCAGGTATTTTTAATTGATTGCTTAATTTTTTTGCAGCTTGTACTAAATATTTTTCAATCTCATCTTCTTCAACTTCTAAAGTCAAAGTAACTTGTTGATTTTCAACTTTACTCTTATCTATTTTCACTTTATGCCTTTCTCGTCTTCAATGTTCTTAATCCTAAGTTCTAATTTTTGTTCGTTATCAATAATGGAAGGAGCCCCCCAAAGTAAATCAGAAGCGCTTTGAGTTTTAGGGAAAGATATAACGTCTCTTATTGAATCCTCATCCAAAAAAGTTGAAATTAATCTATCTATACCAAGCCCCATGCCGCCATGAGGAGGAGCACCATAATCAAAAGATTCAAGTAAGGGGCCAAATCTTTCGTTTACTTGGTTATCATCATACCCAATTATTGAAAATACTTTTTCTTGAACTTCTCTTTCATGAATTCTTATACTTCCTGAGCCTAGCTCTACACCATTGCACACCAAGTCAAAAAGGTTTCCAATAACTTTTCCAGGATCATTTTCTAAATAATCAATTGTGTCTTGATTAGGTGATGAAAAAACATGATGCATTGCAGCCCATTTGTTATTTTCATTGTCAAATTCAAATAAAGGAAAATCGGTAACGAATAAAAAATTAAATTTCTTTTGGTCAATTAAATTAAATTCATGAGCAAGTTTATTTCTTACTTTTCCTAAACAATCAAGAACAATATTTTTTTCTCCAGCACATAATAAAATTACTTGATCATGTTCAATATCAAAAAATTTAAATAAATCTTTAACAAGTTCTAAGTCTAAAAATTTGATTATTGGACTTTTAATATCTTCTAATTGAATTTCATCAATATTTTTTTCAATAGACACTGGAATTATCCCTGCGCCACCATTATCTCTAACAAACTCATTAAGATTATCATAAAATTTTCTGGTCATTTTCTCATTTTTTGGCACCGAAAATCCTCTTATAGTTCCATTATTTTTTAATGCATTATTAAATACATTGAATTCGGTACCTGAAAGTTTACTATCTAAGTTTTGTATTTTTAATTCAAACCTAGTATCTGGCTTATCTGTGCCATACATTTCCATTGCTTCTGCATATTTTATCCTTGGAAATGGCACCGGAATATCTTGCCCAAGAAATTTTTTAGATAAATGAGAGTATAATTTCTCACAATTATTTAATACATCTTCCTGATGCACAAAGCTCATTTCAAAGTCTAATTGAGTGTGTTCAGGTTGCCTATCTGCTCTTAAATCTTCATCCCTAAAACATTTAGCTATTTGAAAATATTTTTCAAATCCAGAAACCATAAGCATTTGTTTCATTTGCTGCGGAGATTGAGGTAATGCGTAATATTCACCAGGATGTACTCTGCTAGGAACAATGTAATCTCTTGCTCCTTCAGGAGTGCTTTTAATTAAAATGGGCGTCTCGATATGTACAAAATCTTTATTGTTTAAATAATTACATATTTCTAATATCAATTCATGCCTTAATCTTAAGTTTTTTTGCATCTTATTAGACCTAAGGTCAAGATATCTATATTTTAATCTTGTAGTTTCATCCACGTTTTCATTATTAATTTCAAAAGGCGGAGTTTTTGATGAATTTAGAATGGTTAATTTTTTTGCATTAAGTTCTATATATCCTGTTGAAATATTTGGATTTTCGGCACCTTCGATTCTTTTTTTTACTATTCCTTCAACTTGAATAACCCACTCATTTCTAATTGAAGATGCTATCTCATGATTATCGCTATTTACGCCTTTATCAAAAACAATTTGAATTGTCCCTGTACTATCCCTGAGATCCAAAAATAATAATGACCCGTGGTCTCTCCACGAATCAACCCAACCAGCTACATTTATTACTTGATCTACATTTTCTAAATTTACTTGCCCACAGCCCTTGTCTTTATACAAGTTGCCTCCCTTTATTTATTTATTTTCGAAAGCTTCCATAAAATGTTTACTGAAAGAGAAGCTAGAATTAATTTTATGAAATCTCCAATTAAAAAAGGATACACAGCTTGAGAAAATAATTTACCCTTTTCAGGCCAACCAAAATCATAAACTGTCAACCAAACTAATGCTGTAACATAAATCATTAAATTTCCAATAATCATTGCCCATATGGATAATCCTTTTTTTAATCCTGAATTAGAAAGAATAGATATTATTACTGAAGCAAAAATGAATCCAATTAAATACCCGCCAGTAACACCAAAGAAGTAGTCAATTCCTCCATTGTGACTTTGAAAAACAGGTACTCCAATAATACCGATTATCATGTATGAAAAAATCGAAAGTAAAGTTAATCTTGGGCCATACAAACCTCCTACCAATAAAATGCCAAATGTTTGCATCGTTACAGGCACCGGATTATCAGGAATAAAAAATCTTATTTGAGAAAATAGATATTGAAATACAATAAATAACCCGACTAATGAAATTGTATTTAACAAGGTATTTGATTTAATAAATTGATCAATTAGTGCATTTTCATCACTAAATAAATCTTTAAAAGATATTCTTTTTTTAGATTTAATTTTTTTAATACTAACCATTATAATCCTCTCTTTAATACTTCTAAGCTAATGAATGTTTCAGTTTTGTTTACACCTTCTAGATTACCTAAATAATATGTTAAGAAGTTAGTTAACTCTTTACTGTCAGGAATTGTTACCCAAGTAAAAATATCATATCCTCCTGTAGTCCTAGATACCCAAGTAGTATATTCATGATTTGAAATTGCATTCCCAACTTCATCCAATTTATTTGGATCAACTTGAATGCCAATTAAAGCTTCAGCATTATAACCAGTTTTTTTTGGATTTGGAACTGCATAAACATTAAGGATGTCATCTGATTTCATAATTTTAATTCTTCTTCTAATGGTTCCTTCGCTAACATTTAAATTTCGAGCAATTTCTGCATTCGAAATTCTTCCATCTGATTTAAGAATTTCAATAATATTTTTATCAAGTTTGTCCATAATTTATTTTCAGATAATATCATAGTTTGCGATTTTCGTTTGTAAATTTTCCAAAAAAATTACACTAAAATATCTCCAAATATTTTAATAATTGTGTAAAATAGATTTATAACCTAGCGAAATGGGAAAAATGACAACAGAAAATTTAATTTCTTTTACCGAAGCTGCTGCTTCGAAAATTAACGAAGTTTTAGAAGAACAAGGCAATAAAGAATCTTACCTAAGAATATCTCTAACAATGTCTGAGGGTGGAGGTGCTGGATATGAGTTTGGTCTTGAAGATAATGCTAACTCAGAAGATACAGTAATAGACTCAAACGGAGTTAAGGCGCTTGTTGACTCTGGTAGTGTTCCGCTTATCTCTGGTTCAAACATTGATTATGTTGAAGGCATGCAAAGATCAGGATTCGTTATTTCAAACCCTAATATACCATCTGGAGGAGGATGTGGATCTAATGGCGGTGGTTGTGCATGTGGTGCTGGTGGCTGCGGATAAATAATGGCATTCATAATTACATCTTCATGCATAGGCACGACTGACGGAGCATGTGTAGACGTCTGTCCAGTTGATTGTATTTATTCTAAACCTGGCGACACCCATTTATTTATAAATCCAGATGAATGCATTGACTGCGCTGCTTGTGAGCCAGTATGTCCAGTGGATGCGATTTTTCCTGATGACGAAGTTCCTGACAATGAATCAGATTATATAGAAGAAGCAAAAAATTATGATTATGATTCTTCTGAACCTGGTTCTAATTTGTAGAAACTCATTAAGATAGCATCATTGTTCCCGTAATACCTTTTTCTTATAGAGTCAATTTTAAAACCGCACTTAAGATATAATTTTTTTGCTACATTGTCTTCTGAGACTTCTAATGTAATTTTATATTTATGAAAGTTCTTTAATACTCTACTTAATAACTTATAGCCATAGCCTCTATTTTGATATTCTTTTTTTATTGCAATTGAATATATATCAATTAAATTTTCATATAAAAACTTTATTATTATAAATCCTATAACAGCCCCTTTTTCTTCAATAATTTGGATATGATAACTATTGTCTTTTAGAAGAAGTTTAAATCTTGGTTGTAACTTTTTGACTTTAAATTGTTCTTTAGAAATAATCTCCAAAGTATCTAAATCTTTAATTTTCGCTTTTCTAATTTTCATAAAATTTGAATGATAAATTATTGTTTTTTTGCTTTGGGTTTAAATAGAATGTTCATAATTATCAATTTAACTTATTTATAGTGAATATAAAATTTAAATCTCCTTTACATTTAAATAGTCATATTGGCGAACTTACTGTTCTTATCAGAATTTTTAAAATGTGTTTTAAATACAAAAAACTCATTACATTTGGCTTTTTAGGGGTAGGTGGATTAGTTGGTTCTCAACTATGGATACCTTACTTATTAGGAACCTCAGTTGATAGAGCATATGAAAAAATTAGTTCCAACTCTACTGATTTTAGTATTCTATGGATACTTGCTTCTCTAATTATATTTGTAAGTATTTTAAGAGGAATTTTTGCTTTTTTACTTCAATACAACGGAGAAAAAATTGCAAATGGCATCTCAGCTGATTTAAGAAATTTATTCCACAATAAACTCCAGTCCCAAACTTATAAGTATCATGACAGAATACATACTGGAAATTTGATGTCTCGAGGAATATTGGACATTGAAGGCGTAAAAATGTTTGTCACAACAGGATTGTTGAGGACTTTTGAAATAATGACTTTAATTTTTTTTGGTTCTTACTTATTGCTAAGAACAGATCTTCAGATAGGTTTAATTGCATTCGGATTCATAATACCAGTGGCTTTGATAGCAACTATAAGCAGGCTTAGGTTAAGAAAAATTTGGAATAGAATTCAAAAAGAATTTTCAATCCTTAATACAAATCTTCAGGAGAATTTAATTGGTGTAAAAGTTGTTAGAGCTTTCGGAGGAGAAGATTATGAGGTAAAAAAATTTAAATCATCTCACAGACAAGTTACAAATGACACTATGAACAGCGTAAAGGTTGATGCCACCGGAACAAGTCTTGTTGGATTCTTTTTTTTGCTAGTATGGGCTTTTATAATATGGGTTGGTGGCCACAAAATAATTGACGGAGAACTGACTATTGGTGAATTAACACAGTGCTTAGTTTATCTTGGGATGTTACAAAGACCTGTAAGAATTGTTGGACTTATGGTCAATTCTTACGCTAGAGCAATAACCTGCGGGTTGAGATTATTTGAAATTCTTGATTCAAAACCAAGAATTGCAACAATAAAAAATTCAAATTCAATTAATAAAATTGAAAGTTTAAAATTTGAGAATGTGGGATTTAAATATTATTTTAAATCTAAAAAAAATGACGTAAATAAAATAAATCTAGATTTAAAGCCAGGAAAAATTATCGGAATCATTGGCCCACCTGGGTCAGGTAAATCAACAATAGCAAATCTAATCCCTAGATTTTATGATGTCTTAGAAGGACAAATATTAATTAATGAAACTCCATTAAAAACTTTAAATTTAAATAATCTTCGATCAAGGATTGGATTAGTGTCACAACATACCTTTCTTTTCAATAGCACCTTAAAAGAAAATATTGCTTATTCAAAACCAGATAGTGATCTAGAAGATGTCATAAGAGTGGCTAAAATTGCTGATATTCATGAATTTATTGACTCTCTTCCAGAAAAATACGAGACAATGGTTGGAGAATTTGGAGTATCTCTATCTGGGGGCCAAAAACAAAGGATAGCTATAGCAAGAAATTTATTTAAAAATCCAGATGTTTTAATTTTTGATGATTCCTTTAGCGCTCTTGATACTGGGACAGATAAAAAAATTAGAGAAAGGTTAGTGAGTTTTCAAGAAAATAGATCAACTTTAATTGTTTCTCAAAGAGTTAGCACAATTTCTCACTCAGATGAAATAATAGTTTTAGATCAAGGAAATATAGTAGATAGAGGAAAGCATGAAGATTTGGTGAATAAAGATGGTATTTATAAAACAATTTTTGAACTTCAAAATCCAAAGATGCAGGTTAAACATTAAATGGCAACATCAATAAATAAAAATAAAAAAATTGTAAATGCAATTGAAGAAGATCTAGAACAGCTTTCATCATATGATGGTGATGTTGCAAAAAGGTTTTTTAGCTTCATTAAGCCTTATAAAACTAAGGCATTATTAGGAGTTATTTCGGTAATAACTTTTACTATTGCAGTTTTAGCAATACCACTTTTAGTTAAATTTACAATTGATAATGCAATTTCAGACAATAATGAGAGCCTTTTAAATAACTTATTTATTTTATTAATTGGTTTTGCTTTAATGCACTTTATTTCAAATTATGTACAACAGAGAGTAATAAGAGAAATTGGAGAACATATATTGTTTGACATAAGATCAAAAATGTTTGTTCATTTGCAAAAATTGTCTATGTCAGTTGCTGATAGAAGTAAATATGGATCAATTATGTCACGTGTTCTTGGTGATGTTGGAGCACTCCAAGAATTGTTTCAAGCAGGGGTTTTCGCAATTGGAGATATGTTAACTTTAATAATAATTACTATCATTATATTTTCATTAAATTGGTCTATGGCATTAGGCATCCTTATGATAATGCCTGTATTTTTAGCTTTAAGAATTTTCTGGCTTCCAAAAGCACGAAAAGCATTTCTTAAAGCTAGAGCTTCATCATCAGTTGTAAACGGAGTTTTAAATGAACACGTAAATGGAGTAAGAGTGACGCAGAATATGATTAGAGAAGATATTAATCAGAAAAGATTTGAAGGGGAAGTAAATACAAATTTTAATGATACAAATAGTGCAGCAAAGTATGGTGCAGGAATACATCCGCCTGTTGAGCTTTTAGTTGGAGCGACAATGTCTTTAATTGTTGTCATGGGAGGATATTTAGTTTCAGGCGGGTCAGTAGAAATTGGGGTTATGATAGCTTTCTTGCTTTATGTTCAAAGATTTTTTGACCCCATTAGAGCACTAACTATGCATTACAGTACTCTCCAGAGAGCGATGGCATCTGGTCATAGGATTTTTGAACTACTAGATATAGAAATTGACATAAAAGATGCTGAAGATGCTAAAGATATCAATGTAAATAAAGGAAAAATTGAGTTTAAGAATGTTGATTTTGAATATAATTATAACGAGCCAGTACTAAGGAAATTGAACTTTGTTATTAATGAAAATGAAACTGTAGGATTAGTTGGACCAACTGGGTCTGGAAAAACAAGCATTGCGAGCTTAATTCATAGATTTTACGAGATAAAAAATGGAAATATATTTATTGATAATCAGGATATCCAACAAGTAACTCAAAGTTCCTTGAGTAACAATATAAGCATGGTTCTCCAAGACCCAATTATTTTTTCTGGGACTGTTGAGGAAAATATAAAATACAAAGCTAATGCAACAAGAGAAGAGGTAATTGAGGCTTCTAAAATTGTTGGGTCCCATGAATTTGTAATGACATTACCTAATGGTTATGACACTATACTCGAAGAATCAGGAGCAAATATTTCAGTTGGTCAAAGGCAATTATTAAGTTTTGCTAGAGCATTACTTTTAGACTCAAAGATATTTATATTAGATGAAGCTACTTCATATATTGATAGCTATACTGAAAGGCAAATTCAAAATGCTCTTGATAGAGTATTAGAAAATAGAACAGGAATAATAATTGCTCATAGACTATCAACTATAAAAAATGCAGATAAAATAATAGTTTTAAATAAAGGTGAGATAGTTGAAATTGGGAACCATGAAAAATTATTATCTAATAAAAACTTGTATTGGAAACTTTGGAGCAATAATGAATCATCATTTGATGATTTAAACTAAAACATTCTTTTTTGATTATCCTCAGATTTTCTGACCTGAATTCCAGCATATTTTAATCCATCTATTGTTACTTTTCTTCCAGAAGGTGTTCTTATTATGAATCCTATTTTCAATAAATATGGCTCTACTACATCCATTAATGTTTGTGATTCTTCATTTAAAGTTGCTGCCAGAGCCTCAATTCCGGCGGGACCACCATTATAATTTTTGGCTAGAGTTAATAAATATTGCCTATCTAATCTATCAAGACCATTTTGGTCAACTCCCTCTAATTCCATAGCTTTTGAAGCTACTACATCATCAATATTGTCCGACTTTGAGTTTACTTGATGATAGTCCCTTACTCTCCTTAAAAGCCTATTAGCAATTCTAGGAGTTCCTCTTGATCTCATTGCTATTTGGTTAGTAGCTAAATCATTAATTTTTACGTTTAAAATATTTGAAGATCTTTTAATTATTGCAGAGAGTTCTTCTAAATTATAGAAATCAAGGTGATATGTAAGACCAAACCTATCTCTTAGGGGCGAAGAGAGCATTCCTACCCTAGTAGTTGCACCAACCAATGTAAATTTATTTATTGGAAATGTAAGTGTTTTTGCAAATGTGCCAGAACCAGTAATGAAATCTACTTTAAAGTCTTCCATTGCAGAATAAAAGTATTCTTCAACACCCTTAGAAATTCTGTGTATCTCATCAATAAACAATACATCGCCTTCAGATAAATTTGATAATAAACCAACAACATCTGCTGGTTTTTCAAGACTTGGGCCAGAAGTTACAACTAAATTTGATTTTTTTTCCTTTGCAATTACATGTGCCAATGTTGTCTTACCAAGCCCAGGAGGGCCGTGAAACAAAACATGTTCCATAGCTTCATTTCTAGCCCCGGATGCTTTTATTGCAGTTCTTAAGCTGTCAACAACCTTGGTTTGGCCAACATATTCTTTAAGAATTTTTGGCCTTAAATCATTAATATATTCATTATTGTCTGAATCTTTTAAGACTTTTTTATTGCTATTGTCTTCAGAATTATTATTGATAACTTCTTCAATTGGCATTTTATTTTGATTTAAATATTTCTCTAATTATTTCTTCAAGGTTATCTTTAATTTCAGGATTATTAGAAATTACATCATTCATTTTTATGATTGCATCTGATTCTTTAAATCCCAAGCCAACCAAAATTTCAATTATTTCATCCCTTAAAAGATAATCCGCAGATTCTTTTACATTTGCTGATCGCGATTCAGAAATGATATCTATTAACTTACCTTTCAGTGTTGCAATCATTTTCTGTGCTGCTCTTGCACCTATACCTGGCATTTGATTCAGAATTGTCAGATCTTCGTTTTCAATCGCTTGAGATACAATTGCAACTGGAAAAATTAATGCTGAAACTGCTTTAAGTGGTCCAACGCCTTCAACCTGAATGATTTTTTCAAAAAATATTTTCTCAATTTGATTATTAAAGCCAACAAGAAGTGGCTTAGGAGACCTTTCTGTAGAGTGGTAATATATTTCAAGGATTATATTTTCACCACTTTTTTTGCCTTCATTTACAAGATCATCCATAACGAACGAAGGCAATACTACTTCATATCCTACTCCGGCTACGTTAATTTCTAAAATTGATTTTTCGGTAAAAATATTTCGAATTTCACCACTTAAAAAACTTATCATAATTTTATTTTATACTTTTTTAATTGAACTAGACATTACCCAATGACATATAGCTGATGCAAAAGCATCTGCAACATGCTCATTTTTTATGTTTGGTGATGATAATCTATTTGAAATGGTTTTTATTACTTGATTTTTATCGGCCCTTCCCGACCCAGTGACAATATTTTTTATTTGAGTTGGTTGATAATGAAAAACTGGAGCATTATTTAACGATGCAACTGCACAAGCAACTCCCCTAGCATGCCCCATTATTATAGCTGTTTTAAGATTTCGATATCTACTGTGAAGGTCTTCCATTGATGTAATTGATGGATTATATTTTTTATAAACATAATCTAGGTCGTTAAATATTGTTAATAGTCTTTCATCCAGATTTTCCTTAGAATTCGTTTTTATTACACCACCCTCAACTATTTTTTCTGTATTTTGATCAAAATCTAATATACCGTACCCGGTATTTCTTAAACCTATATCAATTCCAATTATTCTTTCCAAAACAAAAAATTCCTAGAAGTTATTTTAATTTTCTCCCTAACATCAATCAAAAAGTTAAATTAATTACACCAAAACTTATTGATATTATTTCTATTACATGTAAAATTCACTTATCAAAAATAATTATTAGAAATTTATGGCACCACTACCTAAAAAAAAGCATTCGAGATCTAGAACACGAAGATCAAGGGCTCATATGGGGAAAACTAGAATTCAATTAAGTAAGTGTCCTGCATGCCCAACATTTGTTAGGCCTCATCACGCTTGCCCAAAATGTGGGATTTACAAGGATAACTATTACGTTGACTCTCCAGTTGTGGAAAAAAAAGTCGTTGATTTTATAACTAAGTAAGAAGGTTAAATGATTGATATTAACAATAACACTGCTGTAGTTTTTCCTGGGCAAGGTTCTCAGATTATTGGTATGGGGGCTGATCTTTACGAAAAATCTTCAATTGCTAAAGATATTTTTGACGAAGTTGATGAAACATTAGGTAGAAAGCTCACTGATATCGTTTTTTCTGGATCTCAGGAAGTTTTAAATAAAACCGAAAATGCTCAACCTGCAATAACTGCTACATCGTTAGCTTGTTTTTCAGTATTTAAAGATAAATTTAAAGACTTCACACCAAGTGTTACTGCTGGTCATAGCTTAGGCGAATACACTTCCCTATCTGCTTCAAATGCACTATCTATTTCTGACACAATTAGACTTGTTTCTGAAAGAGGAAGATTGATGCAAATTGCTTGCGATAAAAATCCTGGTGGAATGGTAGCAATAATTGGAATGGAAATTGATGTTGTTGAGGAAGTATGTAGAGAAGCTGGTGCATATCCATCAAATATTAACAGTTCTCAACAAGTTATTATAAGCGGAGATAATGATTCATTAGCAATTGCTGTTGATTTAGCTAAAGCTAGAGGTGCAAAAAAAGCTATCAAATTAAGTGTCGGTGGAGCATTTCATTCAATTTTGATGGAACCAGCTAGAGATAGTTTAATGGATTTTATAGAATCGCTTAATTTTAGCGATCCAGAAATTCCTTTAATTGGTAATGTAAATGCAAAACCCTTAGAAAATGCTAGTCAAATTAAAAACGAATTAATCGAGCAACTGATGTCATGTGTCCAATGGAATGACACTATAAAATATATGAGCTCAAATGGCTTAAATGATTACATTGAATTTGGTCCAGGGAAAGTACTGACTGGCCTAATTAAAAGAATTGATTCTAACAGCTCAACAATGAATATTGATTCTTATGAATCTTTAAGTTCATAAAATCTTTATGCCTAATTTGAATAGCCAAGAAAAAAATCTTGAACTAGAAAATAGCGAGTTTATTGAAGAATTTTCAATTAAATTAGATTTAACTAAACAACAAATTTTAAGAAAACAAGTTCTTCAGCTTCTTTATTTAATTGATATTAATAAAGGTATTGTTGAAATTCAAAAGAAATCATTTCTGAATATTTTTGATTTTAATGGATTATCAGATAAAGAAGAAAAGGAAGCAGAAAAATTAAGTGTAGAAATTTTTAATAATAAAAAAGAATTAGATGAAATGATACAAAGTTTTGCTGAAGAATATCCCGTAAACCAACTATCAATAGTGGATAAGAGTTTATTAAGATTAGCTTTCTGGGAAGTTAAAAAGTTGAAAAAAAGTGACAATTTTTCGAAACTAGTTGAAGATTTTGAAAATTTAGGTTATCTTTTCGGTTCAGATAACTCAAATAAATTTATTAAAGGTGTTTTAAAATCTTTAATAAAGAATTTAGATAAAATTTATTATAAAACTAAATGAAAGTAGGATAATTATGGCAACAATAGAAGAAAGACTATACGAAATAATAGCTGAATCTCTTTCTGTGAGCGTTGACGACATAAAACCTGATTCGTCATTCATTGATGACCTTGACGCTGACTCTTTAGATGTAGTTGAAATGATAATGGCTATGGAAAGCGAATTTTCATCAGATGGAAATGACTTAGAAATTTCAGATGAAGAAGCTGAAGGTATTATCACTGTTGCAGATGCATTAAAGTTCCTAGATGAAAAAGGAATATCTGACTAAATTTAATAATAATCTTTAATTTTTAATCAATACTAATTGATTTATAGTATTTTTTTACTTACAGTTATTAACCTAGATAGTTAAATTTTAAAGTAAAAAAATGCAAAGATTATTTGAATTCAAAAATAACAATAAACACCTTTTATTTACTTTTTCATTTCTACTTTTATCCTTAATTTCAATAACTCAATTATTTATATTAGAAGATACTAATTTAAGTTTTTTATACATACCTTTCCTAACCAATTTTTTTGGAATATCCTCACTTTTTTTTATAGCTTGGCTATTATTTATAACTATAATTTTCTTCTATTATCCTGTTTCTATTAATAGTAAAAGGAACGTTTTTTTTATGGTCATAATTCCAGTTATTTTGATTATTGAAATATCATCTTTATCAACTTTCATTAACTATAATAGAGAAGGCATTTTTAAGTTTTCATATGGTGGTGCTCTTGGAGAGTATATAATTAAATTCCCATCAAAATGGGATAGGTTTGAACCTTCTGTATCTAATTATGTATTTGGCTTGATACGATTTTTAGGTTTAAATATTCTAATTATAATTTTATTTTTTCCAAAAAAATCTTTAATTAAATTAAGATCTTTTTCTTACACTTTATTTAATTCAATTAATGCAATTTATAAAAAAAGAGTTGAATCGAATAGAAATAAAAAAGTTTTGGTTGATGAACATAAAGAAAATGAATTTAATAAAAATGAAAAAGAAGAATTCAATATTGAGATACCATCAAAAATTGAAAATCCTCCAGTTCAATCTTTAAATGAATCTTCAGTAGAAAGTCACACTTTTTCACCAAATTTAAATTCAAATGAAATATGGGATATGCCATCAGATGGTTTGCTGCAAGATATTAAGTCAGAGAAAGTAAACTATGAGGATATAAATAATAAAAAAGAATTAATAGTTAAAACATTACACGAACACGGAATTGAAGTATCAGTTGATCAAGTTAAGTCGGGTCCTTCTGTTACTATGTATGGCCTTTCTCCAGGATATGGAAATTCTAAGAGAGTAAGAGTAGATCATATTTTAGCAAGAGAAAAAGATTTGGCATTAGCACTTGCAAATCAAAATATAAGATTTCAATCACCTATGCCAGGTGAATCCTTAGTAGGAATTGAAGTACCTAATCAAAACACAACAGTGGTCGGGCTAAAAGAATTAATTTCCGAAGAAAATAATGAAATTATTAGTAAACTTTCTTTACCAATTGCTTTAGGAACCGGAAGTGACAATTCGCCTCTTTATTGCGATTTAACAAAGTTACCTCATTTGCTTGTAGCGGGTGCAACAGGATCAGGTAAAAGTGTGTGTATAAATTCTATAATAACTGGATTTTTAATGAAGATGACCCCAGATGAAATAAGGTTCGTAATGATTGACCCAAAAAGAGTTGAATTAACTCCATATTCAGGTATACCTCATTTATTAACTGACCCAATTGTTGAACCAAGTGATGCCATTAAGGCATTAAAACTTATGACTGAAGAAATGACTTTTAGATTTAAACAGCTTGAAATGGATAATTCAAAAAACATATTAACTTACAATGAAAAAAGTAAGGCAAAAAAAAGAATAAAGATGCCTTATATAGTAATTGTGGTGGATGAACTGGCCGATTTAATGCTTAATTCATCAAATGAAGTTGAGAAATTATTAGTCAGATTGGCTCAACTTGGTAGAGCAACTGGAATACACTTGATTGTTGCTACTCAAAGACCATCAGTAGATGTAGTAACAGGATTAATAAAAGCAAATTTTCCTAGCAGAATATCTTTTTCTGTTACATCACAAATTGATTCTAGAACAATTATAGATTCACCTGGAGCAGAAAAACTTTTAGGCAAGGGCGACATGCTATTTGTTCCTATTGATAACCCTTTACCAAAAAGAGCACAAGGAATATTGATTTCAGATGATGAAATAGACAAAGTAGTAAATCATTGGAAAAATCATGAAGTCTTTAACCCTATTAAGAAAATTGACTTAACCTCAATTATTGATGAAATAAATGATGAATTTTTAGAAATTGATTCAGATGATGATCTAATTTTGCAAGCACAAAACTTAGCTAGAGGTCAAAAAACCTTATCAACATCTTATTTGCAAAGAAGACTCAGAATTGGGTATCCAAGAGCAGCTAGACTAATGGATGAGCTTGAAGATCAGGGTGTTGTTGGACCAGGCGATTCTGGAAAAGCTCGAGAGGTATTGTAATGATATATTTTGAAGAAACTATTTTTGATTCTCAAGAAAATGATGAAATATGTTTTTCTTGCAAAGAAGATCTTAATAATTCTTCAAAATATAGAAATTTTAAAATATGTTCTGAATGTAATTTTCATTTTCATATTCCAGCAAAGGAAAGAATCAATTTAGTTATTGATTCAGGTTCTTTTAAAGAAATTAATAAAAATTTATCTTCAAGCTTTGAACAAATTGCTCAAGAAGAGTTAGAAAATTATGATGAAAAAATTAAATCTGATCAGTTTAGGACAGGTTTGAATGAAGCTGTAGTTTCTGGAACTGCCAAGATTAACGGTGAAGATATAATTATAATAGCTTTGGATTTTGGATTTTTAGGAGGAAGTATGGGATTAATTGTTGGAGAAAAAATTGCCTTAGCATATGAATTAGCAGCAAAGAAGAAATTTCCTGTAATTACTATAATTAACAGTGGAGGGACAAGAATTCAAGAAGGTGTTATTTCTTTAATGCAAATGTCCAAAACAGTTTCAGCAGCTAACCTGTTAAAAAATTCCAACATCCCCATGCTAACTATACTTTGCAACCCTTCAACTGGACAGACAATGTCTAGTTTCGCAACATTATCAGATATTATAATTGGCGAACCAGGAGCAAGAATTGGCTACTCTTCCTATAGAAAATTAAGAAATAAAAATTCAGATGATTCAAAAAATCAATATACTTCTGAAGAATTTTTAAAAAAAGGGTTTATAGATCTCGTTGTAAGTCGAGATGAACTTAAATATAAAATCTCATTACTGATAAGCATTTTAAAACCAAAATATTCTTATAAGTCAAAAAAAATAAAAATAAACAAGAATAAAAATTTTAAATTTAATTCAGCTTCAGAGGCATTGAAAATTTCAAGGAATATTAACAGGCCAAAATCTTCAATTTACATAAATAATATTTTTTCCGAATTTATTGAATTGCACGGAGACAGAATTGGAAATGATGATAATTCCGTGATAATTGGAATTGGTAAAATTGCAAATGAACCTTTTATTTTAGTTGCTCAAGAAAGAAAGATCATAACAAAGTCAAGTAACAATGTTAGCAGGAATTACAACAATAAAATATTACCTTCAGGTTTCAGGAAAGCTAATAGAGCTTTAAAATTAGCAGAAAAATTCAATATTCCGTGTTTGTGTTTGGTAGATGCAGTATATCCTGAGCTATCTTTAAAATCAGAATATTCTGGGCTTGCCTACTCGATAAGTGAATTGCTTTCCAATAAATTGAATTTAGAAACCCCTATCTTATCTATTATTATTGGTGAAGGTGGAAGTGAAACAGCCCTTGCATTTTCGATAGCTGATTCAATTATGATGCAAAAAAATTCGATTTTTACTCCTTTAAGTCCCGAAGAAGCAGCAAAAATTAAACTTGGGGATTCTAGAAAAGTTAAAGAGATTTCTAATATGATGAGATTTACTTCTGAAGATTGCCTAAAACTAGGAATAATTGACAGAATAATTGATGAACCAAATGAAGGTTCTCATCAAAACCATTTAGAATCTGCAAAGTTACTGCAAGAGGGAATATTAGAAGAATTATCATTAATCAAAGATGTTTATCCAAAAACATTAGCAAAAAGAAGGTCAAATAAATTTAGGAAAATGGGTGATTATTCACAAAGTTATAAAACTGACTTAAGGACTGAAATTAATATTTGGAGTTCAGCCTTTAAAGCTGGGGTTTCAACTTTTAGATCTAAGCCTTTATCAAAGGAAGAATAATATTTTCAATTGCAGTAGAAACACCATCTTCGTAGACTGAATCAGTGATAAATTTTGACTTGGATTTTATTTCTTCTTCTGCATTGCCCATTGAAATTGAATTCTTGCATTTTAAAATTATTGATAAATCATTTTGACCGTCGCCTATAAAAAAAATATTATCAGAATTTAACTTATAAAATTTTTTGAAGTGATTATAAGCTTTAGCTTTTCCAAGTGAATTATTATGGATATTTATAAATTTATTACCATTTTCATCTGTAGAAAATTCTAAATGATATTCACTTATAAAGTTATTAAATTTTTTTACGAATTTATTTAATTCGACTTGTTTTTTTGATGATAGTACTAATGAAGAGACATTTTTAAGAATATTATTTGGATTTATATAAGTTTTTCCATTTGAAACAACTAAATATTCCATATTAGAATTCATAAATCCTTTTATTATTTCTGATGATATCTCGTCTGAAATTAAACTAACATCTAAAATTTTTTTTGATATTGCATCAACAACACTTGTGCCATTTTCACAATATTGTGGACCGAAAAGATCAAGTTGCTTAGAAAATTTAAGTACATCCTGAGGCCCTCTTCCAGTAACTATAGACACCGGAATGTGACCAGATAGCTTTTTTATGCTTTTTTTTACCCTTAAAGATATAAATTCATTATTTTGAATAATTGTTCCATCGAGATCAACTAGTAGCCCGTAATTATTTAAATTTTTTAATTGTTGCATAGTTTTTTCAATAATATATTTGTATATAATAAATAAGAGGATTCAAATAAATGAATGATAATTTAATAATAGACGGAAAAGAATTTAGATCAAGACTTTTTATAGGAACCGGAAAACATAAGTCTTTGGAAGATTTAGAAAACTACATAACTTCATCTGAATCAGAAATGATAACAGTAGCAATTAGAAGACTAGATTTAGATGACAACCAAAGTAATGATTTACTTAGTTTTTTAATTGAAAAAAAATTAAACATTCTCCCAAATACAGCTGGATGTAAAAATATTGATGAAATCATTCTTACTTGCCAATTATCAAGAGAATTAATAAATACTAATTGGGTAAAATTAGAAGCAATTAAAGATCCAAAATATCTGCTTCCTGACCCAATGATGACTATTATTGCTGCAGAAAAACTAATTAAAAATGGTTTTAAGGTATTGCCTTATATAAATTCTGATCCTGCATTAGCTAAGAATTTAGAAGAAATCGGGTGCTCTACTGTAATGCCATTAGCATCTCCAATTGGGTCAGGAAATGGTATAAAAAACGAAGAGAGTATAAGAATAATAATAGAGCAATCAAATGTACCTGTTATTGTTGATGCTGGTCTAGCAGTACCATCTGATGCCTCAAAGATGATGGAGATTGGTGCAGATGCTGTATTAGTAAATACAGCTATTGCTCAGGCTAGAGATTCAAAAAAAATGGGAGAAGCTTTTAAACTTGGAGTTAAAGCAGGGAGAATTGCTTTCAAGTCTGGAAGAATACCAATTAAAGGAATTGCCTCACCAAGCTCTCCTGAAAAAAATCTTCTTGATGTATAAATTTTGAAAACCATTACTCTAATAACTAATTCAGAGGTTTTAAATCTTGAAGATACTGTAAAACTATCCAAAAAGTTATCTCGTAGTGGTTTAAACAGAATTCAAATCAGAGAGAGAAATATTTCTCATACTTCATTAACAAATTTCATAAAAAAAATGAAAGATTCCGTAGAAGAAAGTTGCGAATTATTCATAAATGGTAACCTTGATTTAGCAATTGAAAACAACTTAAATGGTGTTCATTTTCCAGAAAAATACCAAATTAATGAGTATCAAAATAAAGAAAACCTTATTTTGGGAAGATCAATTCATGAGAATACCGATTTAAATAAGCATCAAAAAAAATTTGACTACTACCACCTTGGGCCAATATTTGTAACTCAAAGCCATCCGAATCAAAATACAATAAAAGAAAAAAATATTTCATATATTTCTAGAAAATTAAGTAACGTAATATTTGTAGGGGGTATTAATATTAATAATGTAAGCAAATTATTAAAATATAATTTTTCTGGAATAGCAATTATGAGAGAACTTTTACTTAGTCGCAGCCCTGAAAAAACTTTTATGGAATTAAGAGAAAAAATAAATGAATAAAGCAAATTTCTATATATATGTTAATGGCAAAGAGTTTATTGTTGAAAAAAACACTACATTGATTAAATTAATCAAAGATTTAAACCTTGAAAAAAAATCTTTTGCGATTGCAGTTAATAGTGAAGTTGTAAAAAAAGAAAACTATAACAGATTTATTATTTTACCTGATTCAAAAATCGAAATTATTAGTGCTGTTGGTGGTGGGTAAAGAAATTTGTTAATCTAAACATTATGAACACAAATAGAATTTTTGAAAAAATAAAAAATCACAAAACAGCTTATATTTTGTCTATTAAGTCTGAAAACCTTGATGCAATAGAATATGCTTCTAAATTAGACTACGATGCCGTTCACCTTGATGCAGAACATGGCTCATTTTCCGTAGACTCAGTTGAAAGAATATGTCAGTTAGCTATTTCATCTGGACTAACAATTACTGCAAGAATACATAAAATATCAAAACAAGATATAAATCTATTTATAGATAGAGGAGTTCAAGGAATAATGGGTCCTCATGTAGAATCATTCCAAGAAGCAAAGCTGCTTGCTGATAGTTGTTTATTTCCTCCTCTAGGAAAAAGATCTTGGGGTGGTGGAAGAGGAACTGAATTTGGAAACACAGAATTTATGCAAAACCACAAATCTGTAGATTCTCAATTAAAATATTCCAATTGGGCAAATGACAATATGGAGCTTACAATTCAAATAGAATCTGTAAAAGGCTACGAAAATCTAGAAGAAATATTGAAAGAAAAAAGGATCCATAGAATTGCATTTGGTCCAAATGACTTAGCTGCTGACCTAGGAGTACCAGGTCAACCTGGGCATAAAAAAGTAATTGACATGCATGCCAAAATTGAAAAATTATCAAGAAACGCTGGAAAATTAATTGTTGGTGATTATTGCAAAACAATACGGTTTGAAGATTCAGCGTTAAATATGCTGAAGAAATTTAAAGAAGAATGACATCTAATGCTGAGTTAAAAATTAATAAGAATACCATTGCATCAAAAACTACTAAATTTTTAATAATTAATGAAGAAATTGATGAAAAGATTTTAACTTCAAAATTTTTAAAAAAGGCTATCACAGGTCACAATTTGTCAAAAAAAAGTAAAAATAATAATCAGCTTTGGTGGGCAATATTAGGAGTAATAATATCAATTTTAACTTGGCAACTTTCAAGCGAAACTTTTATTTCTATTTATGGATCGATAATCTTAATACTAATATCTTTATTTTTATATATTGACTATATTTTTCAAAAAGAAAAAATTTTATTAAAAATTTTTTTTAGCGGTAATTTCATAAGTTACACAATTGATGAAGAGGTTGATGAAATAGAAAACTTTTTTAAAAATCTTTATTAATAATTTAAAACTGACTTTACGTCGATATTATTGAAATCACTGTTACTTTTTTTGTAATTTTCAACAACGTATGAAGCAATCATAGCCCCATTATCTGTGCATAATTTTTTCTCTGGAATAAATACTGGCAACGGTGACTTTCGTGCCATTTCTTCTCTAAGGTGCGAATTTGCCGCAACTCCACCCGTGACGACTATCCCTCTACATCTATATTCCTCGGCTGCTTTAATTGTTTTTTCAGTAATAACATCAACTATCGCTTCTTGAAAAGTATTACAAAGTTTTGATATTTTATCTTCATCAAAGGGCTTGTTTTTTTCTGACAAATTTAAAAAAGCTGTTTTCATTCCACTAAAACTAAAATCATGAGATCCTCTTAATAATGCTCTTGGGAAATCAAAATGTTCATCAGAAAAGCTTGAATATTTATCAACTTCTGGACCGCCAGGAAAACCAAGATTGAGTAACCTTGCAGCTTTATCAAAAGCTTCTCCTGCAGCATCATCTCTTGTTCTTCCAATCAATTCAAAATTATAATTTTCATCTAATTTTACTAAATCTGTGTGACCTCCTGAAACAATAATACACATCAGTGGGAATTCTTTAGGTGTATCAAAAGATTTATTTGTCTCAAGATCCTTTTTTATCCATGAAGCAAAAACGTGAGCTTTTAAGTGATTTACGCCTACAAGAGGTTTATTAGTAGATATTGATAAACCTTTTGCAAAATTTACACCAACAATTAATGAACCAATTAATCCTGGTCCATTTGTAACACCAATAACAGAAATATCATCAAGCTTTACACTTGCATTTTTTATGCATTTTTCAAAAGCATCTTCAATATTAATTATATGTTGCCTTGATGCTAATTCTGGAATTATTCCACCATGCTGAGAATGAGTAGAGTGTTGAGAAACAATCACATTAGACATAAGGTGATTGTCCTCATTAATAATACTTAATGAAGTTTCATCACATGAAGTTTCAATTCCTAATATAATCATAAATTTTCATTATTATATTCAACTTAGTTATTGTATAATTATGTTATAAGAATAATAAAGTAAGGTGGTAAAAGTGGCTGAAAACTTTCCTAAATGTAATAAATGTGACAACCCAGATGCTGTATATGTACCGTTATCTGATTTTGGTGGACAAGGGGCATCTATTCACTACAAGGCATGGGTATGTACCGATGATAAATGTGGATCCAACATAAAAATTAGGAATGGTGAAGTTTATGTTGACGAACCAATATTAGATGGTTCTCAAAGAGAAAGAAGAGATAGGTAAAATTTTAAAATATGGTTTCGGCTTCTATTCAAAGAAATAATATTATTCTTGGAAATAGTTTCCTGAAATTCCTGATAGGATTTTCTATACTTGATTGTGTTTTTCAAATTAGTTTAGGTGGATTTGTAAGAGTAACTGGATCTGGTTTGGGATGCCCAGACTGGCCTTTATGTTATGGTGAAATCATACCTCCCATGAATTACCACACGCTTATTGAATGGGGGCACAGAACAAGTGGAGCACTACTAGGTTTGTTGATATTGCTCATTAATTTAATTGTGTGGACTCAAAATAGAAATAATAAATTCTTGGCATTTACATCACTTGCATCATTATTATTAGTGATTGTTGTTGGTGGAATAGGTGGAGCAGTTGTCTTAACAGAACTTGAACCCTCATTGAGAACTTTGCATTTATTTTTAGCTCAAATGATTATATTTTGCTTGGGTCTTAGCTATGTAAGCGTTAATACAGTTAACTTCTCATTCAAAAACCAGTTAATTCTTGATAAATATTCATTAATGGCAGGTATCATTGCATTTTCTGTATTGATAACACTTCTTTCAGGTTCTTACGCGGTTTGGAAAGGGGCAGGGACAGTTTGTTCTTCATGGCCGTTTTGTACAGCTTCATCAATTATTCCACAATCTTTCTTGGGCTGGGTGCATATGTTTCATAGAATTGCATCATCTTTAACAGGTATAATCGGACTTTATTTTCTATTTGTTATTTTGAAAAAGAACTTTTCTACAACTGTATCTATTTTAGCTATATTTTCTCTACTAATGATATTAAGTCAGATAATACTTGGAGCATTAAACCCATGGACAAAATTTGATGTATGGATAAGAGTTGCTCATTTAGGTGCATCAAGTTTATTATGGGGTTCAGTCGCTATACTTTTTAGTGTAATAAGCTTCAAAATGTTTAGATCAACTTAATACATGGAAATAAAACAATATATAAAAGATTACACAACCCTTACAAAGCCTAAAGTAAACTTACTTCTTGTAATAACAGCCCTTTCAGCTATTTTTTTAGCAAGCGATAGTCTTCCAAGCATTAGCGTATTATTTGCAGTGATAGTTGGAGGTACTTTAGCTTCTGGAGGTGCTGGTGCAATAAATCATTCTATCGATAAAGACATTGATAATACCATGAAAAGGACTTCAAAAAGGCCAGTAGCAGGAGAACGAATAAGCAAATCTAACGCATTACTATTTGGAATTGTATTAAATGTGGCGAGTTTCATAATACTTACATACTTAACAAATATACTTGCAGCATTAATGGCGATTAGTGGAACTTTATTTTACGTAATTATTTATTCAATTTGGCTAAAGAAAAAGACATATCATAATATTGTTATCGGTGGTGCCGCTGGATGCTTTCCACCTTTAGTAGGCTGGTCTGCAGTTACTGGTGATTTAAGCCTTTCTGCTTGGTATTTATTTGCAATAATATTTTTTTGGACTCCACCACATTTTTGGGCTCTGGCCATGCTAATGAAAGATGACTATTCAAAAGCAAATATACCAATGCTGCCTTCTGTTGTTGGAATTAAAGCTACATTTAAACCTATGACACTTCACACTGTAACACTGATTCTTTTAACATTAGTAATGACTTTCGTTAACAGCAAACTTAGTTATATATATTTCTTTTCATGTCTTACTATTGGTGCATACTATCTATTTCTAACCTTCAGATTGTATAAAGAGTATGACAGACAAAATAACTTAAAAATATATAAATTTTCTTTGCTATATATGATGTTGTTTTCAGTTATAGTAATAGCCGATTCTTTAATTTAAATATTAATCGCTATTAGTTGAAGACTCTTGAACAATTTTTTCGAAAGCTTCAAAATCATTGTAAGCCAACAATGATAAAGTTTTTCTATCAAGTTCAATGTTAGATTTTTTAAGATTATTTATTAAGTTGGAGTAACTTAATCCACATTTTCTTGAAGCAGCGTTAATCCTTGTTATCATCAATGATCTTTGGTCTCTTTTTTTAGACCTTCTATGTGCAGTACTGTATGCTAATGCATGAATTAAAGATTCTTTTGCAACTCTAAATCTCCTATGCCTGGAACCTGAGTGCCCTTTAACACTATCTAAAATTTTTTTATGTCTTCTGTGGGTTGTATAACCACCTTTTACTCTAGCCATTTATTTCCTCAACAACTTTATTATTCTTTTTCCAACTGCTTCATCAAGAAGAACTTTGGAGCCGAATAATCTCTTATTTCTTTTAGATTTTTTTCTTCTTAGGTGACTTTTCATGCCTTTTGATCTCATTATTTTTCCATTACTACTTAATGAAAATCTCTTGGCAGCACCTTTATGTGTTTTTATTTTTGGCATAATACTTACTTTGGAGCAATTATAATACTCAAAGTCCTACCTTCCAAACTTGGAGGTTTATCAATTTCTGAAATACTCTCCAAATCATCATTTATTTTCTTTAATATCTCAACACCTAAATCAGGATAGGCATTTTCTCTGCCCCTCATTAAGAGAGATATTTTAACTTTATTGCCTTCTTCCAAAAATGAAATAATTTGCTTTTTCTTGGAATCAATATCATGCTGACTAATCCTCATCCTCAACCTTATCTCTTTAAGCCCAATTTTACTTTGTGCTTTTTTAGCTTGCTTAATTTTTTTGGCTTGTGAAAATTTAAATTTTCCGTAGTCAAGTATTCTGCAAACAGGAGGTGACTGGTTAGGCCCAACTTCTACTAAATCTAAACCTTGGTCTTTTGCAAGTTTTATGGCTTCGTTTAAACTTAAAACTGTTGACTCAGCCCCATCATTATTTCCACCAAAAACTATTCTTACTTTATCAGCTTTTATTCTTTGATTAACTCTGTAATCTTTATCAGAATTTTTATTCTTTTGTATAGTAGGTATTGAAACTCCTTAACAATTATTTTTTATATTGAAGACTGCGAAATCTTAGCATCTTTTAGTATTAATGGTCAATCTAACAAAAAAAGATATTAGGTTAAAATTGACAATTGTTAACATTTTTTTAATTTTGAATTACTCAAATCATAAATTTCTTTACTTTGTGTTAATATTAAAGTAATGGGAAATCAAAGAAAAAATTTATTAGTTTATATTGGTGTTATAAGCGTGATTATAGCCGGGTTCTTCATTTTATTTGACGGAGGAGTTGGAAGATCTGAAGAAATTCCTATGTCTTCTGTAATTGCACTAACTGAGAATCCTCCAATAGGTCAAAGAGTAAATATTCTCGTTAAAGGTGATGAACTTGAAATAAATTCTGGAAACCAATCTTATACATCAAGAAAAGAACCTGGAAGCAGTATTTATAAAATATTACAAGATGCTGAAATTAATCCTGCAAATTATCAAGTGGAAGTACAAGGTTCTAGCGGTTTTGGTGGTCTGTTTTCTATCATATTAAGCTTTCTTCCATTAATCCTTTTCGGAGGAATACTCATTTTCATGATGAGGCAAGCTCAAGGAGGAGCTAACAACGCATTAGGATTTGGTAAAAGCAAAGCAAAGAGATTTGTCGGGGCTAAGGCAACAGTAACTTTTTCAGATGTTGCAGGTGTTACTGAAGCAAAACAAGAATTAGAAGAAGTTGTTGAATTCCTGAAAAATCCAGAGAGATTTTTATCATTAGGTGCCAGAATTCCGAGAGGAGTACTTCTAGTTGGTCCTCCAGGAACTGGAAAAACTTTATTAGCACGTGCTGTAGCTGGAGAAGCTGGAGTTCCTTTTTTTTCAATAAGCGGTTCTGAATTCGTTGAAATGTTTGTTGGTGTGGGTGCTTCAAGGGTAAGAGATCTTTTTGATCAAGCTAAAAAACATTCTCCATGTATAGTCTTTGTTGATGAAATTGATGCTGTTGGAAGACATAGAGGTGCGGGTCTCGGTGGTGGTCACGATGAAAGAGAACAAACTTTAAACCAAATCCTTGTTGAAATGGATGGTTTCGACACTTCAACAAATGTTATTGTATTAGCTTCAACTAATAGACCTGATATCCTTGACCCTGCTCTATTAAGACCCGGTAGATTTGATAGAAGAGTAACGCTTGATAACCCAGATATTATGGGCAGAAAAGCAATATTAGAAGTTCACTCGAAAGGCAAGCCACTTGAAAGTGAAGTTGAAATGGAAAAAATTGCAAAACAAACTCCTGGTTTTAGTGGTGCGGATTTAGCAAATTTAGTCAACGAGGCTGCCATTTTAGCAGCTCGTAGAGG
>Ga0208624_1000154_pt1 | contig 36211 bp, 25 predicted proteins | sample Knorr_S23_td_DCM_FD_185607 | JGI IMG/M metagenome (GOLD analysis project Ga0208624, IMG submission 185607) | Marine microbial communities from Southern Atlantic Ocean transect - Knorr_S23_td_DCM_ad_71m_LV_A (SPAdes) (version 2) | ecosystem: Environmental > Aquatic > Marine > Oceanic | place... | reverse complement strand
TACTACTAAATCTCCACATCTTTCATGGTTTAAATCATGATGCTTAATTTGATCGTCAGATAATACTTTTTCAACTCCTTTTTGGTTCTGAATTAGAATTTTAATTTTGTTTTTAATTGATTTATCATTTAGATAAATATGAGAGATTTGGTGATCACAAACTGCAAAAGCTTTACTCGCACCAGGATCTAAAAGTTCAAGATTTTGTTCCACTCTTATATTTAAATAACCTTCATTTCTTAGAATTCTATTTAAATGAATTGGGTTGTTAACATCTGTAATTCCATATTCTGATAAAAGAACAATTTGAGATTTTTTTTTCTCATAATATTTAACAAGATTTTCAACAACTTGGTCAATTTCAGTTAAATCTTTAGAAATTTTTGATATATCTTGACCAAATCTTTGAAGATTATAATCTAAATGGGGAAGATATATTAAGGATAATGTAGGGTCATATAACTTATCTGTTAAAATAGAGGCATTTGCTATCCATTCACTTGATTTAATTGAAGTGTTGGGTCCCCAAAAATCAAAAAGTGGAAAAGAACCTAATTTATTTTGAATCTTATCTCTTAAATTTGAAGGAAATGAATATATATCTGGGATTTTTCTTCCATCTGCTAGATAATTTGGTCTTGGTGTTAAACTAAAATCAACACTAGAATACATATTATACCACCAAAACATATTTGAACAGGTGAAATTATCATTTTCTTTTTTTAGAATATCCCATAGTTTTTCTGATTCAACTAATTTATTAGATTGTTTCCAAAATTTTATTTCACACTCATCTTTAAAATACCATCCATTACCAACTATTCCATGAACATTTGGTTTTTTACCAGTTAAATAGTTCGATTGTGATGTGCATGTTACAGCTGGAAAACTAGGTTTTATACGACAAATATTTTTTTTTTCAGAGTATGATTTGATAAACGGTGTATATTCATTTATCAATTTTTTAGTCAATCCAACAATGTTGATAACTACTGTTTTATGCATTTATAATTTTAATTTAAGCCACTCAATTTCCCTAATTATTGAGGAGGCTATCTCAGTTTTTAGCGATGAAGGTAAAACTTCCCAAGTATATGTTTCAATTTCAAGATGATCGCATAAAGTTTTATTGGTATTAATATAATTAATAACTTTGAGAATTTGGTCTTGAGTAGAAGATAAATGATCAAATTCCTTTAAAAAAATTGGCACATGAAAATGGGCTCTAAGTTCTTTAAATGATTTTTTGTTTAAAAACAATTCGGGTAAATCCGGATATGTTTTGACTTTATTATTTTTATATTCAGTTACTTGATGTAAATAAACAGGCTCATCAAATTTTTCAAGAGAATCCCAAATTTTTTTCTCATTGTTTTTATTAAAAATAATTTTCAATGCTGAGCTTACTTGAATTTTTCCAATTTTAATTTGATTTGAGTTAAATATATTAAATGTATCTTTAGGATCTTCATAAGCTAATGAGAAATGGCAAATATCATAACAAATAGTTAAATATTTTTTTATGCAATCTCTAGCTTTTTTATCATTAATGTTAAATTTCGACTTAATTTTTTCTATACCAATAGGATAAAGGTAGTTTTGATAAAAATTAATCACATCATTAGAGTTTTCAAGTAAACCATCAGGTTCTGGTTCAATATCTAAATGTAAATATTTATTAGTTTTTTTTTCAATTTCATATAGTTGAAATAAAATTTTAATCATGTTCTCAGCCCCAATTTTCAGAGCTGTTTTTTTATCATCAATAGTTTTATGCCAGTGTTTATAACTGATTGGTGAGGTTGATATGCCACCGGACGTTTTTTCTGGTAATAAATATGCTAATTGATTAAATAATCTGGTTGTATAATTTACTCTATCTTGATTAGTCCAATCTGGCTCATGAACTAGGTCTTTCACTTTGTTCCCATGAAAATTTCCATATGGAAATCCATTCATAGTAAATATATATATATTTTCTTCTTTTAACCAATCCTTAAAATTACTAAGGTTGTTTTCAGAATCAAGTTCTTTACTAGCGAGATTTGATAGTCTAAGTCCTAAACCAAAATTTTTATTTGGACAAACTTGTTTTTTTATTATTGGAACATATTTTTTAATGTTTTTAAAATGAGATTTCCAATCATTTCCAGAATGTATATTTGAACAATAACTAAGATGAAAATTTTTCGATAATTGCATTTTTTTTATTTATTTTACAGAGAGTTTTGTAATTGCATTTCGCATAATTTTCAAATCAATCTTATTAACATCAATTTTAGTTCCAATATTTTTAATTAAAGTAATGGTTAATTTACCACCTAAATGTTCTCTAAATTCTTGAATTCCACCTAATAAGTTGTCTATTTGAACATTTGTTTGAATCGGAATTTTAATGTGAAAACCTATTGCTTCCAAAACATTTAAAATTCTTGTTAAATCTTTTTGATTTAATAATCCAATCATGTTCGAATAAGTTACATCTAGTGCCATTCCGATAGCAACTGCTTCTCCATGTCGTAATTTATAATTTGTTAAATGTTCTAATTTATGAGCAGACCAATGACCAAAATCTAATGGTCTAGATGAACCGTTTTCAAATGGATCACCACCATTAGTAATATGATTCATATGAATTTCAGCACATTTATATATTAAATATGACATTTTGTTTTTATTTCTTTCCGCAAGTAGTTTTGAATTTTTTTCAATGAAGTCAAAAAAAATAGAATCTTTTATTAAGGCAACTTTAATAGCTTCAGCAATTCCAGATATCCAATCTCGTTGATCAAGTGTTTTTAAAAAATTAAAATCATTAATTATTGCATGAGGTGGAGAAAAAGTTCCTAGAAAATTTTTTTTACCAAATTCATTAATACTATTTTTAACACCAACTGCAGCATCATTTTGTGCTAGGACTGTTGTGGGTATTCTAATCAATTTAACTCCTCTATGAGCAATAGTTGAAGCATATCCCACCATATCAATTATAGCACCACCTCCAATGACAATGACAAATGAATGTCTACATATATTTTCATCATTTATTGATTTTAGAATTTTTTCCAAATTATTTTTGCTATTTTTTTCAATTTCACCACCTTTAAATATTAATATTTTCTTTAATTCAATCTTATTTGAAAATTTGGAACAGTAATTTTTGATTTCATACTTAATTTTATCATGCGAATTATATACTCCATTATCTATAACAAATAGAGTTTTTATTTTATTTTTTTTATCATAGCTTTTCATTATATCAAAAAAAAGCGAATTTTTTAAAGAAAATAAGTTTTCAGTAAAATAGAGTGTATAATCAAATTTCACATTAAAAGATCGAGATATGTTTGGTAAGGATTTCATTTTAAATTAGGTTACATTAAATATCTTAGATAGAAATATTGATAAAGGTAACAATAATAACATAAAAATTCCAACATGCCAATGGGAGTAGGGTATTGCTATTGCACAATTTAAAATAATTATACTTAAAACACCTGATTTAACTGCTTTTTTAATATTTTTTGGAGAATTTATTATGAATGCTTTTATCAACGGTTGAAAAGTCATTAATGCAAACAAAATTAAAAATATTGATGAAAAATGAATTGATTTAAAATTTGTAATATGAAAAAAATTTAAAATTAATATAACAGTTACATATAAAAATGCTGAAAAAATCAAATTTTTTTTATTATTACCATAAACTTCATCTTTACTAATCATAGTTAATGCAAAAATAAATATTATTGGTACTATAGTATACTCAATATATTTTAATTCACCCAAAATGGAAATGCCGAGCAAGAGGTTTAATGCTCTGCAAGCCCCCATATTTAAAGGTCCAAGCAATATGTAATTTTTGAAAATTTTGTTATAAGAAATAATTGATAAAAATAAAATTAATGCAATTATACCTGAAATATTATTAACTAAAAAAGATAATATTATTCCAATAAATATTAAACTTAGTCCAAAAACAAGTGCATTCTTATATGAAATATTACCACTTGGAATTGGACGCTCAGGTCTCTCATTTAAATCAATTTGAAAATCAAAAACATCATTTAGTGTTATACCTCCTCCATATAATAAAATTGATGAAAATATTAACAATATTTGATCAGAGTTTAAATTAAAAAAATTATTAAAAATACCAGCTAATGACATTCCTGCTATAATATCAGCTGCTGCTGTTGGAAGATTAGCTGGACGACATAATTGCAAATACGCATTTATTGAATTATTTTGTTTAAATAATTTTATCGACTTCAACTTTAGGTTTTTGTCCGCGTAAAACACTGTTATCATTAAATAGTTTTGTTTGGTCAATTCCAGAAACATTTTTCCAATGTTCTTCTTTCATTTTACCAGATTTACTAAATATCTTAAGCGAGTTTTCATAACATGTTTTTTTTACATCTTTTTCAGAAATCCCCTTTTGTAGCATTAATGAAGCAGTTTTTGGAACTGCCAATGGGTCACTTACACCCCAGTCAGCAGAGCTATCAACTATTATATTATCACTACCATATTTTTTAACTATTTCTGCCATTCTCTCATTTCCCATTTTTGTATGAGGGTATATAGAAAATGCAGCAACAAAACCTTTATCTAAGACATCTTTTACTGTTTCTTCATTATTATGATCAATCACAACTTTTGATGGATCTAATTGATGTTCTAAACAAATTTCCATACTTTTTATTGTTCCAGATTTTTTATCTCTATGAGGAGTATGAATTTGTACTAACATTTCAAATTCAATTGCAAGGTCTAATTGTTTTCTAAAGTATTTTTCCTCGGATTTTGTTTGATCGTCATATCCAATTTCACCAACAGCAACTACATTTTCTTTATGTAAGTAAAGTGGTAATAATTCCATTACTTGTTCAGCTAGTTCTTCATTATTTGCTTCTTTAGAATTTAAACCAATCGTGCAATAATGTTTGATACCAAATTGACTTGCTCTAAAGGGTTCCCATCCAACTAAGCTACTAAAATAATCTTGAAATGATCCAACTTGGGTTCTAGGTTGTCCCAACCAAAATGAAGGTTCTATAATTGCCACAATACCTGCATCTGACATTGCTTCATAATCATTAGTAGTTCTAGATGTCATGTGTATATGAGGATCAATAAATTGTAGTTTTTTATTCAATTTTTAAAATTCTCCCATGTTAATTTTTTTGATAATATTAAATTTTTTAATTCTGGGTATTTGTCTAATTCTTTTTTTGCTATTTCATTTTTTGAATGATAACAGCATAATGCTGCAGCTTTATTCTCTAAAGGATTTTTGCTCTTAAATAAAATATTCATATCTTTTAATAATTTTTCATTTAAAAATTGTGAGGTTGGTTGCCATATTTGAGGATCTATATCTCTAGATGCAGCCCATCTTTCATGTGCATAATCTGATATAATTCTAGCAAGATCTTCATTAGCTTTTTTTTCAACATATAAAATGTTTTCAATTTTCCTCTCCATAAAAGCAGCTTTAAGATACATTTGATTCCATTGTTCATTTGTAAAATATAAATAAGGGTAAGGATTATTAATAGCAATAGCATCAAAAACAGAAGAGATATTTGTTCTAAGAGCATCAACAGCATGAAAGTGAAAGTCTTTTGGATTCGGTAAAAAAATTAAATATTTAAGGAAAGTTTCAATTTCTTCTTTATCGGCAATTTGAATTAATTTTTTTACTTTATCTAAAAAAAAACTATTTTTTTCTTTTAAAACTTTTAATAACAAATAAATTCTGGATAATTCCAATAAATTAGTTTTTTGAATTTTCAAATAGGTTAAGCTTTTATTTTTATTTAAATCAAAATTTATTGCTTTTGATTTAATTTTTATTGAACAAATACTATACATTAAAAAAAAATCTTTTGATGATTCGTTTTTAATAATAGAACTCAATTTTTCTGAGAACCAATCCCAGATTTTTTGGTCTAAATTATCTTTTAAAATTTTTTTTAAATTTTTTGATTCTGACATAAATGATTTTAAAAAATTATATGAAAAATTTTTAGGGAAATTAATCTTTAGATTTCGTTTGCCCATAATAAGCATTTGGGCCATGTTTTCTTAAATAGTGTTTTTTTTGAATGTAATCTGGTAATTCACTAGTTTTGGAATTCAGATTCATTGTATCTAAAGCCATTTTAGCAACTCTTTCTAAAATTAATAAATTTTTGACAGCATCTTTTGGAGATTTTCCCCATGAAAATGGAGCATGTCCAGATAATAATACGGCAGGATTTTCTAGCGGTTTTAGATTTTTAAATCTCTCAATGATTACTTTACCTGTATTTTTTTCATAGTGTTCTTCAACTTCTTGTTTGCTTAAATGCCTAGCAACAGGAATGTTTCCATTGAAATGATCTGCATGAGTAGTACCTAAACAAGGAATTTCTTTAGAGGCTTGTGCAAAAATTGTCGCAAATACACTGTGACTATGAGCTATACCATCAATATCATTAAAATGTTTATATAAGTAAGCATGGGTAGGACTATCAGATGATGGATTTAATGGGCTTTCATTAGAATCATTTTCTAAATCAATAACGACCATATGGTCAGGAGAAAGTTCATTATAATTCACGCCACTTGGTTTTATGACCATTTTATTTGATTGTCTATCAATTCCGCTCACATTGCCCCAAGTTAAAGTAACTAAATCATACTTAACTAAATCCATATTTGCGTTATAAACATCTTTTTTTAATTTAGAAATGGCATCCATAAAAATTTAACCTTTTAGTTTTTTTTGTTCATCTCTAATATCTAATAGGTCTTTCATAATATTATACATACTACCTGACCATTCTTTTGTTCCAAAAGAATCGTGAAGTTTGCTATAAATTTTATACAATTTTATATATACATCGTGATTTTTTTTAATTGGCAAATATATTTTATCAGTAGATGTCATGGATTTTTGAGCTTCTTTTACATCTTTAAACTCACCAGCACTAATTGCACCAAAAATTGCTGCGCCAAGAGCTGGAGTTTGATGGCTTTTTGAAATTATCATCGGAATTCCAGTTACATCAGCATAAATTTGCATTAAAAAAGGGCTTTTAATTGCTAAACCTCCACAGTTAACAATTTCTTTTACTTCAACATCATACTCTTTAATTCTATTTATAATTTTTAAAGCTCCAAAAGCAGTAGCTTCAACTAGGGATCTGAAAATTTCATGTGGACTGGTATGTAAAGTCTGTCCTACCATAAGTCCAGTCAATCTTACATCAGTTAATATGGTTCTATTTCCGTTATTCCAATCAAGAGCAATTAACCCTGATTCACCTGGTAATAATTTTTCAGCTTCTTTTTGAAGATTTTCAAATTTTTCGTCAAAATCAATATTTCCTTCTTCATCTATTTTCCTTGTACCATATTTTGATGGTGTTAAATGATTTACAAACCATAAAAATATATCACCAACCGCAGATTGACCCGCTTCAATACCATAGTGATGTTCCATCACTGAACCATCCACAACACCACAAACACCTGGAATATCTTTTAATTTATTTTTATTGTTTTGTACCATTATGTCACAAGTACTTGTACCCATTATTTTAACTAAAGTACCTTCTTTTACACCTGCTCCAACTGCTCCCATGTGGGCATCAAATGCACCAACCGCGACAGAAATACCTTCTTTTAATTGCAGTTTTTTTGACCAATATCCACTGAGTTTTCCTGCTTCTGTTTCAGAGGTATAAACTTTTTTAAATAAGTTCTTTCTTAGATTCAAAAGTTTTGAATCAAGTTGTTGAATAAAATCTTCATCGGGGAGTCCTCCCCAATCAGAACTATACATAGCTTTATGACCAGCAGCACAAACACTTCTTTTAATTTTGTCGGGATTTATCTCTCCAGTTAAAACTGCAGGAATGTAATCGCAAAGTTCAACAAAACTATATGCTTCATTAAAAATCTCAGGATCAATGTTTTTACAATGTAAAATTTTACTCCAATACCATTCGGAAGAATAAGTTCCACCTATTTTAGCAAGATATTCGGGTCTAATTTTTTCTGCTAAATGAGTAATCTGCTGTGCTTCTTTAAAACTGGTATGATCTCTCCATAGCCAACACATTGCATTTGGATTATTTTTAAATTTTTCTGAAAATGATAATGGGTTTCCTTGTTTGTCAACTGGAATAGGACTGCTTCCGGTTGTATCTACTCCAATACCAACAATATTAAACGAATTAAAGGAGGGATTATTTTTTTTAGCTTTTTGAATTGCTCCTAAAATTGTCGCAGTTATTCCATCCAAATAATCTTTAGGGTTCTGTCTTGCTAAATTAGGATCTGAACTATCTAAAATTATACCATTTTCACCACTTGGATACAAAAAAACAGATGAAGCAAGTTCAGTTCCATCATCTATATCAACAATTAATGCTCTACAGGAGTTTGTACCATAATCAAGACCAATTGTATATTTATTCATCTAATTATTCCTTAAAAACAAAAAATTAATTTTCAATTAAAAACTTTGTTGTTTCATTATTAAATAATTCCAAGTCTTCCCAATGACATGCATGCCCTGTTCTTGGAATCCTTAATATTTTACTATTTAAAATTTTTTCATGTAATGTTAACGAAAAAGCTAGTGGTGTAAATATGTCATTTTCACCAACTACTATTAAAGTTGGTATATTAATTTTATTCAAATCATTTATTGAATCATGGCTCATACATGCATTTAGTTGTCCATCAAATCCGTTTTCAGATTGTGGATTAGGATTATTTCTTGCATCAATTTGACCTTGTTTGAGATCCTTTATATTTTTTTCAAAATAATCTGTAGCAAAAATCCATAATTGAATTAATTCCATGAAATCAGCTGGATCACAAACTTTTCTTAATTTTATTAAATTTTCATAAACTGAAACAGCATATTTATCAAATTTTCCCCATGTGCTTATCAAGACCATACTTTTAACTTTATCTGGATGATTTAATGCTAAGCTTTGAGCAATTGTTCCTCCCATTGAAATACCAGCTACACGACAAGATTCAATATTTAATTCGTCCATTAAACCAGCTACATCACTTGCCATCATCTCACTAGAATATGGCCCTATAGGTTGATCTGAATTTCCAACTCCTCTGTTGTCAATCATTATACATCTAAAATGTTTTGAGTATTCATTAGCGTGCAACTCCCATAAAGATCCCGGTGCCCCAAAACCCATTATAAGAATTAGCGGCTCGCCACTTCCTTTTTCTTCATAGTACATTTTAATTCCGTTTGTGTTTATGTATGGCATTATTTTCTCCAAAAATTAATTGTTAAATAATATATGCAATTATATTAAAATCCTCTGATTGTTAAATTATTTAATCTTCTAGCAATATCATTAATTCCGTCTAGCATAAGATCCTGATAATTTTTACCATTAGTTGTATCAACTCCATGTCCATCTGCAAGATCTCTTAATGGCTTCAATGCTTCATCATTATGTTGAAAAATCTCAACTAATGCATATTTCAATTTTCCAGTTTTGACACATTCTGATAATAATGTTCCTATCCATCCATCATCTGAACTTAAACAACCTCTAGTAGTTGGAGCAGATGCATGAAAAATTCCTAGTTCGTCAGATTGAGCTATTTTTTGAATCAGATTAATATTTTCAATCATATCAAGATCGGAGTCTCCGCAATGAGATGAATCAATTAAAACTTTAAAAAAAGGATAACCTATCGCTTTATTCATTCCTTTTACTAAATCCCATGATTTTTGAAGGTTTGTAAATGTTTGAAATTCACCTAACCTTAAAAACTCAATATTCCATTCTTTAATGGAGGAATTTTTTATATCAGCTTCATTGAAAACTCTTGTGTGTAGTCTTATGTTTTGTGAAATTGCAGATAAATATTCTTCACCTGTTTTAGGTTTATCACCTTTTTTCATCCATTCTTCTATGGATGTCGATGAACAAATTTCTATGTTATGTTTTTTTGCAGCATTCACGCCTGCTAGAAGCATATCAACTACTTTATTTTCATCTTTTGGATTCATTGGATCGGCTCCATCTACCATCAAAATGAATAATACATTTAAATCAAGTTCTTTTAGATTATCGACAAGCTCGGATAAATCATCCTGATTCAGACCTGGAAAATAAGAAATTTGAACTGTATCAATTTTTACATTAGATTTTTTCTTTAAATTTTTTAATCCATCAACAAGTACTAATTGACCATTCTTAGTTCTTGGCAAATTACCTTTATCATCAGGGACTGCACCTCCAACAAATTTTAAAAAAGTAGTTAAAACTCCAATTTTCGTTTTTCCATTTATGTGAATTAGGTTATCTGGCATTATATATTATGAAATAAGGCTACTAAGTTTTAGTAGCCTTATTTTCATCAATGAGATTAATTGGTTTATATCCCCCAATAGAATTAAAATAAAAAACTAGTCCACCAAATACTATAAAAAGTATTCCTGGGAATATAGTGGCAAATCGTAAAACATCTCTACCTGCTTGAACATCAGCAGTTGAATATAATGTATTCAATTCATTTTGTTCATCAGCAGATGCTCCTGATGTACTATTGATATAGTTGTCTTTCAATTCAGGAATGATCGCATCATTTTTCATCCATAGAAAAGATTTTTCTTGAGATGCTGCCTCGGCAAAAATTGGATCCTTTTCAGTTATTTGAGAGTGAATAGAATTATCAAATGCAACACCTAAAACTTGAGCACCGATAATACCATTAAATAATAATCCCAATGCCGAAACTGTATTTAGTGTTAAAGCACCCCCTTGTGGATATCTCTCAGATGTAAAACCAAGTATACATGGCCAATAAAATGTTTGACCTAAAGCATATATAATAAATGCAATAAGTATTGCTAACCCTGATGCAGAGGATAACCAAAAGAGGCCTACAGCAGAAAAAAGACCACTTACGCACAAGATCGTCACAGGAGTTCCAAACTTTAAAATTGTGCCTGCTTGCAATCTTAAAATCATCATTATACTTGCTGAAAAAATTATTGAGAATATTGGGTCAATTCCAAAACCACTGACAACTGGAGTCATTAATTTTTGAATCCAACTATCGGTTCCTAACTCAGCAGTTGCGATTGGTAACATCAATAAACATAGTAAAAAGAAAATAGGTTGACCAAGTGATTTGGTATACAATCCAAATGCTCCACCCATTATTAAACCTAAAATCATACTTACTGTAAACCAGTTTTCAGGAGTACTAAAAGATGTGAAAAGAGGTAAAACATTTCCAATTTCATAAGTCAGAAGTCCACAAGCTACAGTAGCAGTTAAAAAACCAACTTGTTTTAACATGTCCATAAATGGTACACCTGCTTGAACTCTTTCATCAACTGGGAATACACTCTTTAAAAGCATGAAACCATATATAACCGCTGGAATTGCAATCCAAAGAGCATGAATAGCCCATCCAATGAAAATTCCTTTAGTTATAAATATCATTAAACTTCCACTAATTAATCCAGCTGGCCATGCAGCATGAAGAATTGCTAACCATTTTGTTTTTTCTTTTGGATAAATTGCCGCACAAACAGGATTAATCACAGCTTCAACTATTCCATGACCTAGTCCCATGAAAACAGCAAAAAGATAAAGTGTCCCAAATGAGCCAGCAAAAAAAGTACCTAAACCACCGATAATTTGTAATGCGGCTGCTGCAAACATAGGTGCTTTATAACCAGTTCTATCAACGACTAGACTAAAACCGATCATAGTAATTGCAACTGGCCAAAATTGTGCTCCAACAATTTGACCAATTTGAAGATTAGTCAAACCAAGTTCAGAACCATAAACGCCACCCATAGCAATTCTAAACGCAAGAGATACACCTGCTGCAGCCAAAGAAAGAAAACTAGCCCAAAAAATTGTACTTTTTTCTTTTTCAGATAAATCAGCACCTGTTATTATTTTATTCATATAAACCCCCTATTATTTACTCATCTAATGGTTGTAACCATATATTTGAGTATCTTATTTTTGATAAATCGGATTGTATTCTAATTGGACCTTTTTGAACGATTTTACTCGTTTTCATTTTTGATGGGTCCCAATCCAGTTCTATCATTTTTTTTGAAAGTTTTTCTCCAGACATTAATTTTTTTATATCACTGTCTTTTAAAGATTTGTTGTAAAAAGTAAGTTTTTTTATTTCTCCAGCAAATACCTCTGCAGGAAATGGATCTGGTAATTCAGAGGCACCTAGTTTAAAAACTTTTGATGATTGACCTATTCTAAAAACTAAATCTGAAACAGAATCAACGATATCATTTTCAATTTCATTAATAAATTTTCCATCTATATATAATTTAAGACGTCCGTTTTTTGAAGATAAAATGACATTGTGCCAATTATTATCACTTAAATCAAATTCAACATTATCAGGCTCATATAAAAATTTATAGCCATCAAGCCAATTTGATCCAGGAGCACCACCTCCATCTCTATAAACAAGCATATTATCCCACCATAATCTTAAACCTTTTGAACCATCTGTCCATCTTCCATTCATAGGTGCACTACTAAATAAATATCCTCCCTCGGATGTTTTAAATTCAGTCTCAACAGCCCAATTTTTATTATTTAGGTTATACTTTGAAGATCCATCTTTTTCATTTGACATGAAAAGTGTGCTAACATTTCTTATGCCATAAGGAGTTTTTCCTACTTTTGGAACTACTTTATCATGAATTTTCACTCCATTTAGATAAACTGTTATCTCAGGTTTTCCTCCTTGATAATGACGGTATTCAATGTCAAGAGATTGCCATGTATTAATTTTTTTTGAGGGATTTGATGATGGTGCTATTAGGCTAAAAACAGAACCATTACTAATAATGGTTGGATCTTTTTTATAAGAATCTTTTATTTCAATTTCATATTTTCCATTAAGAAAAATTCCACCAGTCCCTCTAAATTTTTCGGGTACATAATCTGGTTCGTTTGGAATTAGAAAATCTACATGAAGCTTATAATTACCATAATCTTCTCTTGTCATTATACTACCATAACCTGGTTTTGCTTCTAATGACCCGTCAATAATTTCCCATCTTGCTTCATCGTATGGAGGGGAAGGAGAAACAGCTCTGGCATCCGGAAGCATTGCAACTGGCCTTACACTTAAATCCCAATGTCTCCATTTTGATTTATCTTTACCATCAAAGAGAATTACAGCATTTTCAGGAATATTTGTTGATGGAGCTGCTGGAATTTGCATTTTCTCAAATTTACCATTTAAAATTACAGAGTTTTCTATTGCAAGATCTTCCTGTGGTCTATTATGAGGATTATTATTTAAAACACCAAAAGCTCCAATATCAAATGGTGATTCGTTTTCATAAAACGATAAATCTCTGTTATCAAGAACACCATGCTCTGGAACTTCTCTATCAAGTGTCCAATAAATAGCATTATAGATCATATTTATAAAATCTGGATGTCTAAATTGTTCTAAACCACCCAATGATGTATACATTAATTTTTGACCCTTTTTGTATTCATTTATCCATGTTACTGGTTGGGCTGGGCCATTAACACCTGTTTTACCCATCATTAAGGGTGTAGCAGTATCATTTAAAGGAGCTGTTATATAAATTCCTGCTCTGTCATTCCAAAACCTAAATTTTGGAACTCCTCTTAAAATTGGATGGTCTAATTGTTCACCATTAACGATTGTTGTGGTTCCCTCCTCATTTCCAGCATGACCTTTATAATGACCTCCAAAAAAAGGTACAAACCAATCTTTTTTATCCATAGGCCACATTCCGTGACTAGTTGTTCTAAGTGCAATGGCTGGTTTTCCTGAATCAAAATATTCTTGAAGTAGTTCATATTGTTCTGGGGGTGGAATTCTAAAACGAATATGCATCACTAATAAATCAGCATCTTTTATTATTTCAAGACCTTTAATTTCATCATACTCTGGTATGGTTACTTCTCCAGGCATATCATAATCAGTTACACCTGATCTCCATGAATGAATAACAGTTGATTTTATATTGAATCTTCTCTCAAGATCATCCGCAATTTTGGGTAAGGACCAATGTGCACCATATTCCTCTTCTCCAGCCCAAAAAACAACATGTGGCTTCTTATCTTCTGACTTTGCTAATGAAATAAATAAAAAATAAATTAAAATAAAATTAATAATTGATTTAAAATAAAATCTTGATTGATGCATAAAAATTTAATCCTTAAAATGTAAATGATTGAATTATAAATTAAGAAACCCGAACGACTTTAAAAATTTTCTGTGAAAATTTCAAGTAATTAAAATTTTATATTTTAATTGATTATCGCCTCATTCTTTCAATGAATTTATAATTTTGAAGCTCGTTACTGTGTGTTGAATGAATTAATCGAAAATTAGATGAGCCATTAACGTCACAAAAAACAAAAATAACTCCACCTTCAATATTGTGATATCTCCAGATCTCGTTTGGTCTAATGTCGCCATCATATTGATCTCGCATGATTTCATCAGGTTTTCCATAGACTATGTATACTCTACCTCTATCAGTTTCAAATCCTTTTTTTAATCCAACAGAATATTTTTTATTTACAAATCCCACTCTAATCATAGTTTCATTTCTACTTTCATTATCAATTGTTGATGGATCAGGATCCATTAAATTCCAAAATTCAGTAAGAAAATCAACTTTTTCTTCATGAGACGTTAATTTTTTATAATTTCTTTTTTCTCTTCCAGTAGCAAAATGCTTAATAATTTTAAATTCTTCATCTAAACTTTCTAATGATTTAATACCTATCTTAGCTTTTAAAAATTCAATATTTGATAATTTCGTAGAATTTGTAGAAGCAATAAAATCACTTACAATATTAAATTTTTTCTGTTTACCTAACATATATACTCCCATTGAATCCTCAAAGACAACTTCGAGTAGATATTCTCCATTAATCAAGTTGTCTACAGAAATCATTCCAAAGAGTTGATTGATATTTTCATTTAGAACTTTATCATAATTTTCAGAAATTATTTTTTTACCACTCAAATCTTTAACGAATACTTGTATTCCAATGTTTGATAATGCCTTTTGTTTTATATTTAGTACTTCAAGGTAGTAATATAAATTTTTATTTTCTTTACCAAAATTCTTGCTAGGGTTTGGAATAATTTCAATAGAATCTTTAATAAATGGTTCAAAACTGTTTTTTGATTTATTTTTAATTAAATATGCAATTTCTATATCACTTATATAATTATTTCCTCTTGTTATATTAATTTGATTAAGTTGGGATCTAAAATTTATTTTATTTGCAGAATTTTCTTTATCAAAAATATCTGTTTTAAAATTTACTGCATCATTATTAATTAAAACTTTAAATACATTTTGGTAAAATATATCACTTTTTAAAGAATCAATATTATCTATACTATGAGAAATAGAAAAACTTAAATCTTTAATTTTTTTATTTCTTTTTTTAAAAATCTCAATATTTGCAATTAGGGTTGCTGTCCATTTATCATTTAGTTTTGTATAATTCAATGTTGACTCATCAAAAGAAATATAAATTTCAAGAATGTTTTCTTTATTATTTTTTTTGAAAACAGCATGATCAACGTCAACTATAATTTGTTTTTTATCAAAACCATAGAGGTTTTGACTGATTATTAAAAAAAATAATAGTTTTAAAAAAAAATATTGCATTGATGATAATGAAAAACTAATATTATGTGGGCTTTGTGATTTCAATTTTAATTGTCAAATCAATTATTTATGTTTAACAAAAATTATAACATAATTATGATAATTAAATATAAAAACTTTATTTTACATGTAAAAGGAGCTTCAAATGCTTAAAAAAACTACTCTTTTTTTATCAATGATTTTTTTATTAACAAGTTGTTCAAATGAATCAGCAACTTCTTCAAATTATGAAACTCAGCAGTGGATGGTTTATGAAGGAGGAGATGGTCCAGGCAAGGGTAAGCATGTTGTTTTCATTAGTGGGGATGAGGAATACCGCTCAGAAGAAGCATTGCCTCAATTAGCTAAAATATTTTCTAAACATCATGGTTTTAAATCTACAGTTTTATTTTCAATAAATAAAAAAACAGGTTTAATTGATCCTGAGACCTTAAATAATATCCCTGGTTTGGAAGCTTTGGAGTCAGCTGACTTGATGATTATGGCTTTGAGATTTAGAGAATTACCAGAAGATCAAATGAAGTACATAATTGATTATACAAATTCAGGAAAGCCAATTATTGGATTAAGAACTTCAACGCATCCTTTTAATTATGTTAAAAATAAAAAAAGTAAATATTTCAAATACACTTTTAATAATGAAGAATTTGAAGGTGGTTATGGCAGGCAGGTGCTCGGTGAAACTTGGGTAAGTCATCATGGGGCTCACGGTAAGGAAAGCACTAGAGGATATGTTGCAAAAGGAATGGAGAATCATCCTATTGTTCAAGGAACGGAAGATATCTGGGGCCCAACTGATGTTTATGGAATTAATGATCTTACAGGTGATAGTGAACCATTAATTATGGGACAGGTTTTAACTGGAATGAATCCTTCAGACCCACATAAAGAATCTATTTCACAAATGCCAATTGCATGGATAAAATCATATACTGGTGAAACTGGAAATAAATCCAAAGTGTTTACTTCAACAATGGGCGCTGCAACAGATTTTGAAAGTGAAGGTTTAAGAAGACTTTTAGTTAATGCAGCTTATTGGGGTCTCAATATGGAAAATCAAATACCTGAAAGATCTAATGTTGACATTGTAGGAGAATTTAACCCAACAGATTATGGTTTTGGAACACATATTAAAAATGTCAAGGTTTCATCTCACTCAATGGATTAATAAATGTACATGAGAGTATTTTATATTTTCATTTTTTCTATTTTATTTAATGGTTGTTCAGATTCTGACTATAAAAATATTAAGTCAAATGAACTCAACGTTTTAATTTGGGATGAGCAACAATCTGAACAAAAAGAAGCATATGATAAATTTATAGGTGAGGTAATTGCTGATCATTTAGATAAAAATCCTAAAATTAATACTAAAAGTGTTAGTATCGATGATAGCCATTACGGATTATCAGATGATCTTTTAGATTGGTCAGACATAATTATATGGTGGGGTCATGTTCGACATGATGATATTCCGGATGAGACCGTTGACAAAATTTTAACAAGATTGACTAATGGTGAGCTTGATTTTATTGCTCTTCATTCAGCACATTGGGCAAAACCTTTTATGGAAGCAATGAATTATAAAACCATATCAAATATTAAAGATAATAACCCTGAATATTTTGATAATTCTGATTATTCCATAAATTATATAGAGCCATTTGTTGATAGATCTGCTCCAGAAAGAAAAGATGTTTTAACTCCCAGAGTGGAACTTAGAAAATTTCCTTCTGGAAAAATAAATACAAACATTTATCTACCAAATAGTTGTTTTCCTGCTTATAGGCCAGATGGAAAAAGTAGTTTTATTCATTCACTGAAAAGTGACCATCCTATTATGAAAGGTGTTCCTCAAAAATTTGAGATTACTTCAACTGAAATGTATGATGAACCATTTCATGTTCCTGAACCAGACGAGGTGGTATTTGATGAAAGATGGGAAACAGGTGAGTGGTTTAGAAGTGGAGCAATTTGGAACATTGGAAAGGGAAAATTATTTTATTTTAGACCTGGACATGAAACTTATGATGTTTTTACTAATCAAAATGTATTAAAAATAATTGAAAATTCATGTCTTTGGATGTTTAATACTACAAAATAAATTTTAAGATCTTTTTATACTTTGAATTTTTTTATATAATATTATATGATTTTAAAAAATATGATGAATTAATATATATAATAGATTCTTAATTTTTTAAAAATTAATAAGAAAAAATGGAATTTATTTTACCTTTAACAATTATTGTTTTTGCAACAATTTATGTAACCATTAGATTGGTGTTGTTAGCAATAAAGTTCTTAAGAGAAAAAAAAATAAATTTGGGTCAATTTAGATTATATGAGGGTAAATTTCCTGATGAACTGCTGTCTGCTAGGTATTTATTTAAAAATATGTTTGAGATTCCCATTTTGTTTTATTTACTTTGTTTAATAAATATGAATTTTAATAATTATTTTATTTTAGATATTATTTTAGCTTGGGGATTTGTTGTTTTTAAAATATTGCATGTATTTACAAGGTTGAAAAATCAAAAAAAAATAAATATTTTACCCAGAACATATACTTTTTTTATAAGTCTTGGTTTTTTAATATTGGGTTGGATGAGTTTTTCAATAAATGTAATATTAAAACATTTTTTTTGAAATGTTATTGTGTTAGTTATGCGATTAAAATATATATATACAATTTTTTTTATTTTTTTTACAGGCTGTAATCAAAAAGTTAGTTTATCCAGTGAACCATCTCTTTCTTTTACTAATGTAACGATTTCTTCTGGTTTAGGGGATTATGTGCATAATAATGGTGCCTTTGGAAAAAAATGGTTTCCCGAGCCAATGGGCCCAGGTGGTGGATTCATAGATTATAATGGTGATGGATGGGATGATATATTAATGGTAAATCATTCTTCATGGGAAGATGATCAAGAAAAAAAGTTATCTGCATTAAGACTTTTTGAGAACAACCAAAATGGTACTTTTACAGACAAAACTATTGAAGCTGGTTTGAATGAAATATATACTTATCCAGTTGGGATTTGTGCAGCTGATTATGATAATGATGGAGACCAAGATTTTATTCTAACTACTTTGTATGAAAATATGTTATTTAATAATCACAACTCAAAATTTAATGAGGTAGGTGAAAAATCGAATATATCAAATCATAGAGCATTAAGTACTTCAGCAATTTTTTTTGATTCTGATAAAGATGGCTGGCTTGACCTATATGTAGGAAATTACACAGAATGGACTCCTGAAACAGATGTTTGGTGTACTTTCCAAGGCAAAAAAGGGTATTGCACACCTGAAGTTTATGATGGTGTTCCTAGTCGATTTTATAGAAATAACAGAGATGGAACTTTTACTGATGAAACATCGGTGGCAGGTTTTTTACCTGCTCCAGGAAAAACCTTAGGAGTATCAGAATTTGATTTTAATCAAGACGGATTTCCAGATCTTGCAGTAGCAAATGATCTCGCTAGAGATTTATTATATGAAAATAATAAAGATGGTACGTTTTCTGAAATTGGAACTATAACTGGAATGGCTTACGACGAGATGGGAAAAGCTAGAGCAGGAATGGGTATCGATGTAGGGATAGTTGATTCAAGTGGGGAACCAACAATTTTTGTGGGAAACTTTCAGAACGAAATGTTTAGTGTTTATAAGTATAATCCAGCAGGTTATTTCACAGATATTGCAGCTAAATCACGACTTGGTAGAGAAAGTTTAAAAGTTTTAACATTTGGAATGTTTTTAGTCGATATTGATTTAGATAGTGACTTAGATTTATTTGCAATTAACGGTCATATTCAAATCGAAATCGAAAGTGATAATAATCAATTTGAATTTAGACAATTACCTCAACTGTTTTTAAATGATGGAAACGCAGTTTTCACACTCTTTGATAATGAAAAAAATAATGCATTTAATGAACCAATTGTGGGAAGAGGTGGAGCATTTGCAGATTATGATAAAGATGGTGACATTGATATTTTATTAACAGAAAATTCTGGGGGAATACATCTGTGGAGAAATGATTTAATTAATGATGTAACACCAAATTATGATTTAAATTATATCAGAATAAAGTTGATTGGAGACAATTCTAATAGAAATGGTATCGGGTCGTTGCTAAATTTATATATTGATGGAAAAAAAATATCTAGAAGAGTAAAAACAGGTTCTTCATATTTATCACAATCAGAAAAAATTATAACTTTTGGACTTGGAGAATTAAATCAAATTGATTCTCTTGAAGTCCAGTGGTCAAGTGGTAAAAGAACTGCTCTTTATGATTTTGATTTAAATAAGGAAATTGAAATTCTTGAGTAAGTGGTTTTTAATATTGTCTTTTATATTTTTATTGTCTTGTGAAACAAAAGATAAAAGCAAAGAAATATCTCTCAGCCAAAAGGAACTAGCATCAAAAGGCGTAAGTTTTCTTAACATTTCTAAAAAATTTTTAAATGCAAAACAATTTGAACAAGCTCTTTCAATGATAGATTCTGCAGAAAATTTAATTCCTAATTATTTAGGAGTGTATTTTTTAAGAGCAAAAGTATTTGATGAACTTAAAATGTTTGATTTATCTAAAGAAAACTATGAAAAAGTATTAGCAATTGATTCAAAATATCCAGGAGCAAATTTTAATCTTGGAAATAATGCTTTAATTGTTTCAAAGTTTGAGGAAGCTTTAAGTTATTTTCACAAAGAATTAAAAATAAATCAAACACCTAAAACCTGGGTTAGTATTGCTATTGTTCATACTAATTTATATGAACCCGATAGTTGTGAATATGCACTAAAGCAAGCCCTTAGAATAGATAATGAATATTCTAAAGCATTGATTCTATTAGGACAATTTTATAAAGATTCTGGTGAAATAAATAAAGCAATTAATTTTACAAAAAAAGCACTTGATCTTGATCCTCAAAATATTGATTATCAATATTTTTATGGTTCTCTTTTATTTCAAAATAGCAATTTTAAATTAGCATTACCATTCCTTCAAAATGTTGTTAGTCAAAAACCATGGGATTATTGGGCTTATAATAACCTTGCCCAGACTTTAATTAGGTTAGGAAAAAAAGATGAAGGTGAAAAAATGTTAATCTTGTCTGATAGTTTAGAAAGTAAAAATTCAGTAATTGATTTAGCAAAAAATCAGGCTCAATCAAATCCATATAATGTTATTAATTGGATAAAACTTGGCGACGATCTAAGAAGTGTAGGTAGGAAAAAAGAAGCTCTTGATGCTTATAAATCAGCTTTATTTGTTGATCCTCAAAATGAATTTCTGGCTCAAAATGTTGCATTATTTGCATTAGATTTAAAGGACACTACTTCAGGTGTTAATCTTTTAGAAAAAGTGGTTAGTTTAAATGATAAAAATGCAGATGTTTGGTTTAATTTAGGAATTATTTATGCACATCAAAGCAAATATATTGAATCAAAAAATGCTCTTGAAAAAAGTTTGGAATTAAGACCAAATGATGAAATTATACTTCAACATTTAAATCAAGTTAAAGAATGGATAAACTAGTTATAAATATTTGGATCATCTGTTTCTTCTGTTCTAGTGTAGATTAATCTTCCTTCTTCGTAATACTCTCTTTTTTCAAATTCACCATCTCTGTCCCAATAAAGCCAATCACCTTCTCTTTTACCAGAATTAAAAAGTCCTTCATTTTGTTTTTGCCCGTTGTCATACCAAACTTTTGCAATGCCATTTGGTGATCCGTTAACTAATGTTGTACTACCTTTGATTTGGCCATTAGGCCAATATTGATTCCAAATTCCATTTCCTGAACCGTTTTTGAACATTCCTTTTGTTCTTAAATTTCCGCTTGAGTACCATTCGTAGGTAACCCCATGAAGTTTTTTGTTTAAAATTGTTCTCACTCCTCTTTTTTGGCCATTTTCGTACCAATAGGTCCATGTTCCGTCCATTGAATTTTTGTTTCTAGTTCCTTGAAGTTTTTTAAATCCATTATGATACCATTCTACATGGCGTCCGTGCATTTCTCCATTTTTGTATTCCCATTGCGCTCCAGGTTTACCATCTGTAAACCATTCCTGTTGAAGTCCATGCATTAAATTGTTTTTGTATACATATTTTTTTAACAAAATACCATTTTCACCCCAGTGTTGATGAATGCCATGCATAAGTCCATTTTTAAAGTAACCTTGGGATTTCATCGCTCCATTTTCATACCATGATGTCCATTTACCTTGTTTTTCTCCCTCAAATAGTTCACCCTGTTCTTTTTTTTCACCTGAATCATAGTAAATTGTATCTATGTTTCTGTTTAAATTATTATTATTTTGACATGAAACAAGAAATATGGTAAGTATGATAAATTGTTTTTTCATAAAGATCCTTTTAGCTAGATTTTTTAATTCAAATTACTATTTAATTTATATAAAATTCAATTTTAGTATTCAATGCTAAAATAATATTAAATTATAGTAAATTTATTTTAAACATTATAAATGAAAAAAATATTAATATTAGCCCCAATAATTTTATTTTCAATTTTATTTTTTATTTATATGAATATAAATAATAATAATTCTAATACTGAAAATTTAAGGAATGATTCTAATTTAAAAAATGAAAGTTTAATTCTTCCGGGATTAGCATTGCCTGAAAACCAAAGAAAATATATTTGGGATATTGAACAAAAAGCTACGGAGCTTAATTCGTTTGGTTTGAAAAATCTAAAAAAAGTTCTTCAAACAAAAAAAATGAAAGATTTAAGTTTATTACTGATGAATGATTTCAATGCACAAGTTCCTGATTCTAACAAGGAAATAAATTTTGTTGATTCTTATTTTAAATCAACTAAGTTGGAATCATCAGATTTAAAGTATGAATTGTTAGATAAAGCATCTTTTCTAAAATGGATATCAAATAAATCATCAGATTTCATTGATGAACCAAAAGTTAAAATAAAGTTTTCAAAGTTAGAGCCTGTAAATAGAAACAATTATGATGGGTTTTGGAAAATCAAACTTAAAATTAATGTATCTGGAAAATCTGATTTTGGGTATAGCGAAGATAATTATATTTTTTTAACAGAAATAAAAAAACCAGAGCCAGTTTTTGTTTCTAATGGTAATTGGATTAAATCTGTTAATGTCTTGCATTATAGTACATCATCAACAAAAAATTTTTTAATGACAGACAATACTTCTGATTTCGGAATAGATATTTCAGAATTTCATGACAATTGGGAATCCCCTGCAAATAGAACTATTCCAAATACTGGTGGAGTGTATTCTTTTGATTATAATAAAGATGGTTATATTGATTTATTGATTGATGATGTAACCCATTATAGAGGTTTTATATTATATAAAGGTACAAGAGAGGGGGTTTTTAAAAATTCAACTGATGAAGTAAAATTACCTCCCTTGCAATCACCATCATTAGTTGCTATTGCAGATCTAGATAATGACGGTTGGGAAGATATCATTATTGGTCCAGGGTTAATTTTTAAAAATAATTTTGGTGAAAATTTTGTCAATGTAAGTAGAAATTCAAACCTTTCTAAATTAGGTAACTTACGAGAAACACAAAATTTTAGTTCAATCTCTGTTGCTGATTATGATAGAGATGGTTTGGTGGATCTTTATATTTGCAGGTCAAGTCCGAATCCTGATGGCGGGTCATGGATTAATGGAAAAATGGAAGACAATTACGAAACTCAACTTCTAAAAAATAAAGGTAACTTTATATTTGAAGATGTCACAAAAAAGTCTAATGCTTCAGGTGAAAAAAGATCTGTTTTTACTACTGTGTTTTCAGATTTTAATAACGATTTTTGGCCGGATATTTATTTGATCCATGAATTTGGAAATGGAGTTTTATTATTAAATGATCAAAAAGGTAAGTTTGAGAAAATTATGATTGCGGAATTTGCATCAGATTTTGGTTCAATGGGATTAGCTAGCGGTGATTTTAATAATGATAAAAATATAGATATATATGTATCAAGTATGTATTCAAGTGCGGGAACAAGAGTAATCTCAAATTTAAAAGAAAATTCTTTTGATAAAAAAGTGATGTCAGAATTAAAAAGCATGGTAAGAGGGAGTCAGCTTTATTCAAACTTAGGAGAATTGAAGTTTGAAAAAATGGCTGATAAATACAATTTAGCTTCAGTTGGATGGGGTTATGGTCCAATAATGAGCGATTTGAACAATGATTCATGGTTAGATATATATACCACATCTGGATTTGTCAGTAGAAATAGAGATAAACCTGATGGCTGATCATGTTTATGGCAGGGTGTCGTGTCACAACCCTTTGATAGAAGTTGTAAAATTCCTCCCCCAGGAACACCTAATGAAAAATTAGGAGAGTTTTGGGAGGAGAGTCCATGGACAATTGCATCAAATGAGAATTTAAGCGCATTTGAAAGAAATAGATTTTATATAAATTTTTATGGAGAGAATTTTTTTGACATGAGTTTTGTATCAGGCACTGACACAGATGGAGATGGTAGAAGTGTTATTTCAGCTGATTTAGATAATGATGGAATGAATGAGTTGATAGTTAGGCAAGTTGGAGGGGGTCCGCTAAAAATTTTTAAAAATAATTTCCCAAAACTTAACTATATAAAAATAAGTCTTAGGGGTGTTGAAAGTAATAGTTTTGGTATTGGTTCAAAAATTGAAATAAATAGTCTTGGTAAAAGTTATGTTAGAGAAATATATCCAATAAATACTTATCGTTCCCAATCGCCTTCATTAGCGCATTTTGGTTTAAATGAAATTAAAGTGATTGACGAAATTAAAATATACTGGACGTCGGGTAAGATCCAAAGTTTTTCAAATATTGATGTAAACCAACATTTAATTATAACTGAAGGTAATAAGGATTATGAAGCTTTTATTACTTCAGAATAATCATACTACATAATTTGTAATGAATTATAAAAAATTTTTATTGTTAACATTTTTATTTTTTTCATGTTCAGAAACTCATGATAAAAATTCTCTTTCTAATGAGCAATTTATAAAAGCTCAAAAAATCATTTCATTTCTTGAACAATCTCAAATGAATCTTAGTAAGGGTAATTATCAATCATCTATTAATTTTGTAGACAGCGCTTTACATATTGATAAAAATCTAGTTTACCCTATTTTTGTTAAAGGAATGATTTACGAGGATCTTAATCAATATGATATTGCAGATTCATTGTATAATAAAGTTTTAGAAAAAGTTCCAAATTTTCGAAGTGCAAATTTTAATTTAGGGAATATTGCATTGGCGAGAGGAGAATATTCTAAAGCAGTAAAACATTTTAAAAAGGAAGAGGAAATTTATTCTTCTTCTGATGTGTTAATAAAACTAGGCGTTGCTTACGCAAATATCTACGAAATTGATAGTGCTTTAGTTGTTCTCGAAAAGTCAATTAACATAGACAGCTTAGCATCAGAAGCATTTATGTTAATGGGAAAGATTTATAGAGACAATGGTGATATTCAAAAAGCAAAGATGTTCATGCGTAAGGGTTTAGATATAAATCCTGATAACTGGGATTACCAATTAAATTTTGGAACATTACTATTTAAAATGGGTAATTTAAATGAATCATTATTTTATTTGAATAATGTTGTAAATGTTAATAAGTGGCATTACGCTTCTCATTATAACTTGGGTCAGCTTTTATTGAGAATGGGTAAAAATGAAGATGCTGATAAGTATTTATTAAGAGCAGATACATTGCAGCAGGTTAATACGAGAATTGGATTTTATCAAGAAAACTTAACTTCAAATCCTGATAATATTTCAGATTGGTTAAATATGGGAATAGCACTTCAGTCAATAGAAAATTATACAGAGGCTTACGAAGTTTTTAAAATTGTGGATCATTTAGATCCAAATAATCTTGATGTAAAACAAAATCTTGCTTTTTTAGCAATATCTAATGAGGATACTGTTTCTAGTATAAAATATTATCAAAACATACTATCTAATGATAATTCAAAATCAGATATATGGTTTAATTTAGGACTTATTTATGCGTATCAAGGAAAGTTTAATAGTGCTGAAAAGTGTTGGGAAAAAACTATTGAGATAAATCCAAATGATAATACTGCAATAAAATATTTGGAAAGTTTATCCAAGGTTCAAGAACTACCTTTTTATGAAACCAACTAATAAATTTTTTTTTATTTATCAATCAAACTAAAGTTTAATACCTCTTCTTTTTAATTTTTCTCCTCAATAAATAGTCCTACAATAAAAAAAATGTTTCCGCATCTATTAATTTTTTTCAACAATCAAATGAAACACTCTTTTTGGAAACAAATAAAATTATTTTTTTCAATTTGACAAAATTTAAGCAAGATTTTTTTTTACTAATATTTATCTAATATTTTAAAAATTAAAGCATAAATAATAAATTACTTTAAAATTTTAAATCTAAACTCTTTTATAAAAAATTATATTGGGCTTATTTTTTATTATACTTAAAATTTTTTTTAGTGTTTTTTTGTGAAAAAAGTCTTGACATATCTTACTAGAAGTTATTAGACTTACTGAGTGGGAGCGTTGTCCCTATTTTGGGCCGTTCAAGTTATTTTAAATAAAATTTATGAAACTTATGAGAAATATTAATAACAGGGGAATAGACAATCATGATAAATAAAAAATCAAAATTGTTAACAATTATTTCTGGTATTGCACTGTTTGCATTTGTTGCTTTTTCTAATGTAGTTACAGCACAACAAACAACAGGTAAGATATCAGGTAAAATTACAGATAGTGATGGACAGCCATTGCCTGGTGCAAACGTATTAGTACAAGGTACATCATTTGGTGCTGCTGCTGATGAAGAAGGAGATTACTTCATTCTTAATTTAGCTCCAGGTGAATATAATGTAGTTGTACAGGTAATGGGTTATAAAACAACTACTGTTGAAGGTGTCGCAATTAGTTCTGGACACACAACACCAGTAAATGTAGCTCTAGAAACTGAGGCTGTAGCTGGTGAGGAAGTTGTTGTTACTGCAGAAAGAGAAGTCATTGAGATGGATAAATCTGCTAGTGTGGTGACAGTAACCTCAGAAGATATATTAGAAGTTCCAGCAGTGAAGAACTTACAGGATTTCTTGAGAAAGCAGTCCGGTTTTGACATTGGTGAGAACAATGAAATGTTATTAAGAGGTGGTGGTGTTGAGCAAATTCAAATGCAAGTTGATGGTATGATGCTTACTAATAATGCTCAAAACAGACCTATGGTATCTATGCTTAACTTGAGTTCTATTCAAGAAATGCAGATCATTAAAGGTGGTTTCAACGCTGAATATGGAAATGCAAGATCTGGTTTCTTTAGTGTAGTTTCAAAAACAGGTGCAACTGATAGATATTCAGCTTCAGTTGATCTAAGATTTGCACCTCCACAACTCAAGCATGGTGGTCCTTCATTGATTGATACAACAAATTATTATTTAAGACCATATTTTGATCCTGCAGTTGCTTTTGTAGGAACAATGAATGGTTCATGGGATGAGGCTACTAGAGGCCAATATCCTGAATGGGAAGGTTGGAATAGTTGGGCTGACAGATTAAACACTGATGATGATCCTTCAAACGATCAAACAGCTAATGAGGCTCAAGAAATGTTTAGATGGCATCACTTAGCTGAAGGTGCTGATGGTCTTGGTCACCCACATGCTGATAAAGGTAGATATTGGGATTATACTGATAATTTCGCTGATGTAAGTTTAAGTGGACCAATTCCTATAATTGGAGGTTTACTTGGTAATGCTTCATTCTTTTTATCATTATCAAATCAATCTGATGCATTCGCAATGCCTGTTTCCAGGCCAACATTAGATCGCAGAAATGCAATGTTAAAATTAACATCAAGACCAGGTGATGGAATGGTTCTTAACATTTCATCATTATACTCTGAAACTTTTAGTGTAAGAGGTGGAGTTGATGGTGGTGGTGCCGGTGGATCTGGTCAATCTGGTCAGTACGTTGAAGATCCGTATGGTGTTCTTTACAGTGGAAAATTTTCTGCTGGATCAAGAAATGTTTTCTATCCATACAACACTACACCAATGGATGTTTACAGAAATCAAAGATCAATTAGTTTTGATCACGTTTTAAATGCCAAAACTAGTTATAGTGTTAAGCTTACAAATGTTCACGTTAAGTATTATGGTGATAAAGACCTAATCCCAGTACGTGATTTCACTATTATTCAGAATTTTGGTAGCCAAGGAGTTGATGAAACTCCATATGGACAATCACAAGAAGGTTATGTATATATGAATGGAGATAACCAGCTAAGAGCACTTGGAGCTGGAGCTAAAGACAAATCATGGGTAAATTCATACAATTTCAAATTTGATGTTACCTCACAGGTCAACAAGTTCAACCAAGTAAAAGCTGGTATCCAATATAATACAGATGACCTAAGCACTGATTTTGGTTTATTTGATGAGTTTGATGTGACAGGTAACTATCACATGGTATGGGATCAGCAACCAAATAGACTCGGTGCATATGTTCAAAACAAGCTTGAATTTGAAGGTATGATTGCAAATTTTGGTATCAGAATGGATGTTAACAATCCAAATTCTATGTGGTACGATGCTACTCAAAGATACTCTAAGTATTACAAGCAGCAGTATCGTGATACTTTCCAAGATTCTGCAACATCTATTATGACTGATGCTGAGGGAGATGTTAACTTTAGTCCTAGACTTGGTATTTCACATCCAATATCAGCTACTTCTAAGTTATTTTTTAATTACGGTCATTTTTATAACATGCCTCCAACTTTTGACATGTATTCTATCCAACCAGCCGGTGGAGCAGGTGGAATTTCATTTATTGGAAACCCAAGTGCTGTGATGCCAAGAACAATTCAATATGAGTTGGGTTGGGAAAAAGAGCTCGGAAACAATTTCTTGTTTAGAGCAATGGGATACTACAAAAATGCACAACGTCAAACTGGAGAAGTTTCATATATCAGTTATGACAATAGTGTAAATTATAACACAATTCAAAATAACAATTATGCTGATACTAGAGGACTTGAAATTACTTTAGAAAAGAATTTTGGTACTTACGTAACAGGATACTTAAACTACGATTATCGTGTTGATAATGAAGGTTATTTTGGTAGACAAGTTTATTATGAAGATCCTAGAGAGCAGTTGCTATATGGACTTCAAAACCCTTATCAAGAGAAACCGCTTGCAAGACCAGTTGCTAATGGTAACATCAGAATTATGTCACCTGATAGCTGGGGTCCATTATTAGGTGGATTGTCTTTAAGTGTATTAATGACATACAGAGCTGGAAGATATGATACTTGGGATCCATTAACATCCTACGAGATCAATAACATCCAGTGGAAAGATGAATACTTCTTTGATATGAGATTTGAAAAGAGAACTCAGCTCGCTGGTGTTCAAATTACAGCTTTTGCTGATATCAAAAATATTTTTGATGCAAAATATATCTCACAAATTGGTTGGGGTACTGGTAACGACCAGAGATTCTATCTATCATCACTTCACTTACCAAGATATGATAGTGAAGAATACAAAAACGCAGGTCTTCCAACTCCTCCAGCAAGCTGGTCAGGAACTGCTCCAGAATACTGGGCAACTATCACATATGATGATAAAGTTGGAGATAGAGCAGATCAAGATGGTAAATCTCATATTAATATGCCAGATAACGACATGTTGATATATATGAACCCAAGGTTTGTAACCTTTGGTATTGGTTTTAATTTCTAAGAATTATTTAGGTTGATGAAAGGAAACTTTAAAATGAATAAGAGACGCTCAAAGCACCTTATTTGGATATTCATCGCGATGTTTGCCTTAGCATTCTTTATTCCCGAGAATTTAGATGCAGGTACTAAGAAGAATATCAGAATTGGTAAATACTGGAAGCCTTACGCTGACTCAGGCGATGAAGGTGAAGGTAATATTGGATGGGGTACAAATGGTTTATACTATTACCATGGTTTTACCCGTCAGCAATGGTCTTCTAAGGCTTGGTTCCTAGGAGCTAAAGACTTTACAGACTCTGCTGGTGTTGATTACCCAACATTTATTAGTGGTAATGGACAATGGGATGTTGATGAAACATCAATTGTTATGCCTATACCAGATGAAAATGGATATACAATAAGAAGTTATCTAAGACATCAAAACCCAGAAATTTGGGTAGATGGCTTCCCATTACATGATCCATTCTTTGGAAGAGAAGCAGATGAATCTGTTGATCCAGCAAAAATTGATGCTGAAGCAGGTACAGGTGTTATGGCTTACATCGAATCTGATATCAATACTAATATGGGTCTTTCAATTAAACGTAAAGCATATGGTTTTACTCAGAAAGGTCATGATAGTTATTTAGTTGACGATTGGACATTTACTAATACTGGTAATGCTGATTTTGATGATAATATCGAATATCCAACACAAACATTAGAAGATGTTTATTTCTTTCGTCAAGCAAGAGGTTCTGAAGCCGAAGACTTTAACCAAAACTGGGCAAGTTCTTACGGTGAGTACACTACAGATACTCTAAGAATTCAAACATACGCTTACGGTACAAACATTGAAGGTGAAAGCTTTGACCAATTTGGTCATAAGATCGAAGAGACAGGTGAGATAAAAGAACCTACTTTTAGAGCTGAAGCTGCACTTCACATTGATACATCTGCAGATGATCCAACTAACGATCCATCTCAGCCTAAAATGACAGGTGTTCAAGATTGTGACCTTCCATTTGTTGTTAGACATCCACAAGGCATGAGTAGTTCAGATTGGACAAATCTTTATAATACTATGAGTCAAGGACTAGGTCAATATGATGCATCTCCAATGATGACACCAGAGACACATCCTGATGTATATCCAAATACATTTCACGGTACTCGTTTTGATGAGAGAGGTTATAAATATGTAACTGACTATGAATATTTTGGATGGTCACTTGCTGGTGTTTGGGCTGCTGGTCCATATACACTTGAGCCAGGTGAAGATTTCAGAGTAGTTTGGGCTGATGCTGTAGGATCGATTTCATATGAAAAAGGTTGGGAAGTAGGTAGAGCATGGGCAGCGGGTAATTCCGAAGAAACTGTACCTTTTGAAGGTGATGATAATTTACCTGAAAGATTCCAATTATTTGATGATCTTGCGCCAACAGATAATGACAAGAATGCTGATAGATGGATTATGTCAGGATTAGATTCACTTCACAAAAACGTACACGCAGCAAACTGGGCTTTTAGTCAAGATTTTGACATAGCTGTTGCTCCTCCTGCACCTTCTATTTATGTAAAATCAAGACCTGGTTTTATTAGAGTAGAGTGGGGTACAGAATCAGAAGCAGCTGCAGACTTTGCTGGATATAAAGTATGGAGATCAGTAGGTCATCCAGATTCATCATGGATTGAAATTGCTGATTATCCTGGATCTGCTACACATGTACATGATGATGCTACCACATCAAGAGGTGTTGGTAACTATTATGCTGTTACTGCATATGATGATGGTGCTTCAAATGCACCAGGTGTTGGTGGTCAACCTGAAGTGCTTCAAAGTGGATTATATTTAAATAGAACTACAAAAGCAGCTTATCTTACTAGAGAAGCTGGTTCACTCGATGAAGTTGTAGTTGTACCTAATCCGTTTAATATTTCAGCTGCTTCACTACAGTACACTGGAGAGCAAGATAAGATCATGTTCTTAAATGTACCTGGATTTTGTATCATTGATATATATTCAGAAAGTGGAGACCACATTAAGCAAATTATCCATGATGACGGTTCAGGTGACCAATCATGGGGTGTATTATCAGAAGAATTTTCAGCAACTAAATCTAGTCAAGTTATAGTCAGTGGCGTTTATATCGCTAGAATTGAAGAAACTGACGAACAAATGAATAGATCTGGAAACGCTGCATTAAGAAAATTCTTGGTGGTACGTTAATATTTATTGGTTTATGAATGCTAATGAGAGGATTAATTAATATGAATAAAATATTAAAGCCTGTAATGGTTCTAACCTTAAGTTTGTTTCTTGTGAGTTCTAGTAACGCACAAGAAATAAAAAAGGTAGCCCAAACAGGATTACAATTTTTAAAAGTCGACATGCTTGCTAGAGGTGCGGCAATGGGTGGTGCTTTGACCATGCCAGGTACTGGAGCAAGTTCAATGTTTTATAACCCAGCTGGTTTAGCTGACATAAAATCAGGTGCTGATTTTGTCGCAAGTAACACAGCATGGATCGCTGGCATCGGCTATAATGCTGCTGCTGCTGGTCTTAGAGTAGGAACACTAGGTACATTTGGTGTATCAGCTGTAATCGCTGATTATGGTGATGACATTATAGGTACTAGAGTTAATAGTTCTAATGACGCTGGATATGATGAAGTTCCAATTGGAGACGTAGGTGCTCAAGCAATTGGTATTTCATATGCAAGAAATCTTACCGATCGATTTCAAGTTGGAGGACAAGTAAAGTTTGCTAGTCAAGCTCTTGGTTCTAACTTAATGCCAACAGGTGAAACTAAAAATAATGATGTTTCAGGCGCGGCATTTGACTTTGGTACTATTTTCTATCCAGGTTGGAAGAGTTTAAAATTCGGTATGTCAATAAGAAACTTCTCACAAGAATTTAAATATGAGAATGAGTCTTTTGAATTACCATTAACTTTCACAATTGGAACATCAGTAAACATTTTTGATGTTATTGGTGGACCTTCTGGAAGTTCATTATTGTTAGCAGTTGATGCAATCCATCCAAGGGATTATACTGAGAGAATTCACGCAGGTTTAGAGTATTCTTTAGGTAGTTTATTAGCTGTAAGAGCTGGATACAAAACTAATTATGACGAAGAATCATTAAGTTTTGGATTTGGTGTAAATCTAAATGTAGTAAGAGTTGATTATTCTTATTCACAATTAGGTGTATTTGATGGAATTAGTAGAATAACAATTGGTGGAAGTTTCTAAGACCTCTAATTCTAGCATAATAAAACAATAAATGATTAAAGCTGAGTTTACATAAAAGTGAACTCAGCTTTTTTTTTAATGTTATAATGAAAAAAATTAATCTAATAATCATCCTATTTTTAATATTTATAGATAATCCTCTATTATCTTCAAAAATTGATAAAAATTCTAGAATAGCGTTTATAGGAAACAATTTATGTTCAAGAATGATTAATTATGGATATTTTGAAACAGAATTATATTTACGTTATCCAACTTCTAAATTATTTATACGAAATTTATGCGATGGTGTGAATACTGCAGGATTCAGACCTCATTCCGGTAGATATTCTCATTGGGCATTTAAAGGTGCAGAGAAATTTAATCACGAGTATAATGTTGGTGACTCATTAACATGGTTGGGAAGCAGGTATTGGTCAAATGGTCATTTTGAATCACCTGATGAGTGGTTAGATAGATTAAATATTGACATAATTATTGGTTTTTTTGGATATAACGAATCTTTTAGAGGAATTGAAGGATTAAAAGATTTTAAAAATGAATTAAGTGGATTTATTGAACACACACGTAATCAGGTATATAATAATAAATCTCCAGAAATTATATTAATATCACCAATATCATTTCAGGATTTATCCAAGGAGATGGATCTACCGAAAGGGACATTAATAAATAAAAATCTAGAGTTATATAGTAATGCAATGAAAGAAATTGCAATTAAATATAATATATTATTCATTGATGTATATACTCCAAGTAAAAAATGGTTTGATCTAGAAAAAATGACAATAGATGGTTCCCAACTAAATGATAATGGTTATAAAAGATTTTCAAAATATATTATTGAAAGAATCACTAACAAAAAAATTGTAGTTAATAATACTGAGAAATATGAAAATATTAAAAAAAGGGTTCTTGAAAAAAACAAAATGTGGCTGTATGATTACAAAATACCAAATGGTGTTCATGTATATGGTAGAAGGTATGACCCATTTGGACCTGATAATTATCCAAAAGAAATAAAAAAAATTAGGCAATTAACAGATAATCGAGATAAATCAATTTGGGCTGAATTAAGTAATAAACCATTTAATCTCAAAAAAAGTGATGCAAAAACTATCAAACTTAATAAAATTAAATCAAATTATAAGTTTGGTAATTATGGTCATGGAAATATAAATCCTAAAAGTGAGATAAATCAGATTAACTATTTAAATGAAAAAGAATCAATAAATAGTTTTGTATTAGCACCTGGTTATAAAATAGAGTTGTTTGCTTCAGAAAGAGATTTTCCTGATTTAGCAAACCCTGTTCAACTCTCTTTTGATAATAAAGGAAGGTTATGGGTTGCAACAATGCCAAGTTATCCTCATTTTAAACCAGGTGATAAATATCCAAATGATAAATTATTAATTCTTGAGGATACCAACTTCGATGGAAAAGCTGATAAACAAACAACTTTTGCAGATAATCTTCATCTTCCAGTTGGATTTGAGTTTGATAAAAATGGCGTTTATGTTTCACAGGGTACTAATTTAGTATTTTTCTCAGATAATGATGGTGATGATAAAGCAGATTATAAAGAAATTGTTTTAAGTGGATTTGATGATCATGATACTCATCATAATATAAGCGCATTTTCTGCTGATCCATCTGGTGCTATATATATGGGACAAGGAGTATTTCTTCATGCAAATATTGAAACATCCTATGGTCCAATACATGGAACAAATGGTGGTTTTTTTAGATATAATCCAACCAGGGCTCATTTGGAAAGAACTGTTCAGAATTTTTTTATTCCAAATCCATGGGGTATAGCATTTGACAAATGGGGTCAAAACTTCTTTACAGACACATCTGGTCCTGAAATAAGGTGGATGATGCCAGCTTCAATTAAACCTTTGTATGGAGTTGGAACAAAAAAAACACCTAATTTAGTTGAGAAAGATCATCAAGTAAGACCTACTTCAGGATTAGAGTTTATTTCAAGTTCCCATTTTCCAGATGACATTCAAGGAGATATTTTAGTAAATAATACAATTGGATTCTTAGGAACTAAACAACATGAAATTTTAGATGATGGAACAGGATATAAATTTAAATTTAGACAAGATTTACTTACATCCGATGATCGAAACTTTAGACCAGTTGATTTAGAATTTGCACCAGACGGTTCATTATATATTGTTGATTGGCACAATGCACTCATAGGTCATATGCAACATAATGCAAGAGATCCATTAAGAGATCATAGTCACGGAAGAATTTATAGAATAACTTATCCATCACGACCTTTAGTTGATCCACCAAAAATTCATGATGCAACGATTGAGGAGTTATTTGAAAATTTAAAATTAAAAGAATATAGAGCAAGATATAGAACAAAAAGAGAATTAAGATCAAGAGATCCAGAATCAGTAATTAAAATTTTAAAACAATGGGTAAAAAATCTTGATAAGAATGATAAAAACTATGAAATAAATAAACTCGAAGCATTATGGGTTTCATGGGGATTAAACAAAGTCGAGTATGATTTATTAACTGATTTACTAAATGCAAGAGATTATAAAATAAGAGCAGCATCGACAAGAGTTTTAAGATATTCAGGTCATCAAATTAGTGATCATGTGAATTTAATGAAAAAATCTGCAAATGATAAGCATGGTAGAGTTAGGTTAGAGGCAATTGTTGCAGCATCTTGGATGAAAAAAAAATCTGACGGAGAGTCAATTTTAAAAGAAGCTCAAGAATATGACCTAGATGATTGGATGAAATATTCGTTTGATGTATCATCATCACATTTGAAGGGAAAACCTATATTTGAGCTCGCACAAAAAGATATTGTTAATGCAGATTTAAAAGGGTTTGATCTTGCTTTATATAAAGAGGGTCATAAAATTTATAATAATGAAGGATCTTGTGTTTCATGCCATCAAATTGATGGTAAAGGTTTAAGAGCTTCTAATTTTCCACCTTTATCTAATACTGATTGGGTAAATGGTGATAAGACAAAACTAATTAAAATTTTGTTAAAAGGTCTCTATGGAAAAATTATTGTAAATGATGAAGAATACAATGGAATGATGTCTCCCTATGAAGAGATTCATTCAGACATTGAATTGGCTGCAATTTTAACATATATTAGGAATTCTTTTGGAAATCAATCCTCACCGATTCAGCCAGAAGAAGTAAGGGCTGTAAGAAAATTAACATCTAATAGAAAAAATCCCTATTCTGAAAAAGATTTTTAAGAGTTAAGGAGAATAAAATGAATCTTATTTATAAAGTATTTTTGATTGTATTAATTATTTTTTTATCCTCATGTCAAAATAAAAAAAATGAATCACACTTAACAGAATGGGAAGTTTTAAAAGAGGTCATAGACTCACCTTATGATGGATACACAGAGCAAAAGAAAAAAATATTTTCTATGCATGATATGATCGATGCATCTAGGCAGTTGCGAGAAATA
>Ga0208624_1000151_pt1 | contig 36382 bp, 34 predicted proteins | sample Knorr_S23_td_DCM_FD_185607 | JGI IMG/M metagenome (GOLD analysis project Ga0208624, IMG submission 185607) | Marine microbial communities from Southern Atlantic Ocean transect - Knorr_S23_td_DCM_ad_71m_LV_A (SPAdes) (version 2) | ecosystem: Environmental > Aquatic > Marine > Oceanic | place... | reverse complement strand
TTAGATATGTCAGGAAACGTTGAAACAAACGTACGTCCTCAACCGGATGACGTACTCACAAAGATAGCAGACTATGTAATTGATAAGGAGATAGAAAGTTCCGAAGCCTATAACACAGCAAGGTACTGCTTAATGGACACGCTGGGATGTGGACTACTGGCTCTAACTTTTAATGATTGTAGAAATTTATTGGGACCTTATGTGGAAGGTACGACTGTTCCTGGTGGAGTTAGAGTCCCTGGGACGGATCATGTTCTTGATCCTGTTAAAGGGGCTTGGGATATAGGAGCAATAATAAGATGGCTTGATTTTAACGATACTTGGCTTGCGGCAGAGTGGGGACATCCTTCGGACAACTTAGGAGGGATTCTGGCAGCAGCTGACTATCTATCTCAAAAGAATATTTTGCAAGGGAAAGATCCCTTGACAATGAAAGATGTTTTGACAGCGATGATTAAAGCCCATGAAATTCAGGGAGTTTTAGCATTAGAAAATAGCTTCAACAGGGTCGGTCTTGATCATGTTGTATTGGTTAAAGTTGCATCAACTGCTGTTATTGCCTCAATGTTTGGCTTAAACAAAGATCAAACTGTAGATGCTTTATCTCAAGCTTGGGTTGATGGCCAAAGCCTAAGAACATACCGACATGCACCCAATGCAGGCCCGAGGAAATCTTGGGCTGCAGGGGATGCTACAAGCAGAGCGCTTCAGCTAGTTCTCTTAACACAAAAAGGTCAGATAGGTTATCCCAGTGTTCTGACCGCTCCAACTTGGGGTTTTTATGACGTTCAGTTCAAAGGAAATGCCTTTAGCCTTCCAAGGGAATTTGATTCTTATGTTATGGAAAATGTTCTATTCAAAATTTCTTTTCCAGCTGAATTTCACGCCCAAACCTCTGTTGAGGCTGCTGTCATACTGCATCCAGAAATAAAAGACAAGCTTGATGAGATTGAAGAAATAAAAATCTCTACTCATGAATCTGCAATAAGAATAATTAGTAAAGAGGGTAAATTAAATAATCCGGCAGATAGAGATCATTGCCTCCAATATATGACTGCTATTGGCTTATTAAAAGGTGATCTTGTAGCGGAAGATTATGAAGATGATGTTGCTGAGGATCCAATGATAGATAAGCTTAGAGAAAAGATGATTATTGAAGAGGATGACAGATATACAAAAGAATATCTAGAATCCGACAAACGATCTATTGCAAATGCAATTCAAATATTTTTCAAAGATGGAACATTCACTGACAAAATCGAAGTGGAATATCCAATCGGTCATAGAAGAAGAAGGGAGCAAGGAATCCCTCTTTTGATAGAAAAATTTGAGAGAAACTTAGCTACTCAGTTTTCTGAATCAAGATGCAGTGATATTAATTCTTTGTGCTCTAATCAAAGTAAGCTAGAGTCAACTAATGTCAATGAATTTATGAACCTTTTTGTGATGGAATAATTTATGAGAGATTTTCTAGAAAACTCCCTTGAGAAGTTGATTTTTGCCAGCAGATGGCTGCTTGCTCCTATCTATGTAGTTTTATGTTTATCTTTATTTTTCATTACGGTTAAAGTTGTTCAGGAGACTATTAATTTTCTACCCTTGATGTTAGCCCAAGACGTTAAAGGCATGATGTTGTTTGTTCTTCACATCGTAGATTTAGTTCTTGTTGGCAATCTTGTGCTAATGATAATTTTCGCAGGCTATGAAAATTTTGTTTCAAAAATGCATGTTGCTGATGAAAGTGAAGATAAACCAAGTTGGATGGGCACAGTTGATTTTAGTGAACTAAAGTTAAAACTTGTTGCATCAATAGTGACAATATCTGGTATAAATCTTCTAGCTGCCTTTATGGATTTGTCGCAGGTTAGCGACAGAGAAATTTTTTGGATGGTCGCAGTTCATGTCGTTTTCATATTATCAGGAGTTCTTTTAGCCTTAATGGATCTCGTTACCTCAAAATCAAAAAGTATTTAGACTCAATTCAATATTTTTATCCAGCTCTATAAGCGCATCTTTGGCATTGATTACTTTGATGGTTTTCATGCCAAGCTCTTTTGCAGGTTTTAAGTTGATACCTAAATCATCTAAAAAAACCACTTCGGAGGGATTGACATTTCCTCTTTCACAAGCCTTAAGATAAAATTCAGGATCAGGCTTCCTTACATTTTCTTTACTCGACTCGAAAACAAAATCAAAAAGACTCATAATCTCATGGTGTTTACCAGCTGCGGATACATTTCCCTCAAAATTCTGTTCACCCATCGCCTGTATATTGTTAGTTAAACATCCTTGTATGAGGTTTCCACTAATTGTTTTAAGTGCCTCTAACATTTCTGGTCTCACTTCACCTTTGAGAAGTGCAATGACATCTTTTCCACGAACCGAATGACCTAGATCAGAACTTTCCTTGAAAAAAAGACTATCAAATTCGTCTAGATTGATTTCGTTTCTCTCCAATTTAGCCCAAGCATTTTGATTGGGATTATTGGAATTCACTTTTCTAAGAAAATCTAAGGGTAAGTCATTGCTAGCTTCAAACCTATTGAAGGATTCAAAGGGGCTTGTAGTAATTACACCCCCAAAGTCCCAAAAAACTGCTTTAATCATTCTTATTTAAAATATTTACTCAAAGTATATTGGAGTTTTATAAATATTTATTAATTTTAATACCTAAATTTTCTAAAAATTTTATAATCGCACACCCTATTAGGTAATAAGATAAAGATATGTCAGGAAATTCTTTTGGAAATTCTTTCGTGGTAACCACATTTGGTGAAAGTCACGGAGAAGCTCTTGGCTGCATAATAGATGGATGTCCTCCTGGTATAGAAATAAGCGAATCTTACATACAAGTTGAATTAGATAGGAGAAAGCCTGGATCTTCAAAATATACAACACAAAGGAAAGAAGAAGACAAAATTGAGATTTTGTCTGGAGTTTTTGAGGGAAAAACTACTGGTACACCCATTGGTCTCTTGATAAGAAATAATGATCAAAAATCTAAAGATTATGATGACTTAAAAGACGTATTCAGACCTTCCCATGCAGACTATGTATATACAAAAAAATATGGGTTTAGAGATCACAGAGGGGGAGGTCGATCTTCGGCAAGGGAAACCGCTATGCGAGTGGCGGCTGGAGCAATTGCAAAAAAATATCTCATTGAACATTTGAATGTAAAGATATGTGGCTATTTATCTCAAATAGGTTCTATAAAAATTTCAGATTTTGATGCTGATGAAATAGATAGAAACCCATTTTTTTGTCCCGATTCAGAGATTGTTCCGTCCATTGAAAATTTAATAGACAAACTTAGGAGGGATGGAGATTCAGTTGGAGCGAAAATTGAAGTCTCTATCTCTAATTTACCTGCAGGTCTTGGAGAACCAGTTTTTGATAAGCTTGAAGCAGACTTGGCAAAGGGACTAATGAGCATAAATGCTGTGAAAGGGTTTGAAATCGGAAAAGGGTTTGATTTGATTAGTTCAAAAGGATCTGAAGTGAGAGATGAAATGAGTGCTGAAGGTTTTTTATCTAATAACTCTGGAGGTATATCTGGAGGAATTAGCACTGGTCAGGAAATTAAGCTAGCAATAGCTTTAAAACCAACATCAAGTATCAACAAAGAAGGACAAACTGTAGACAAAAAAGGCAGTGAAAAAAAAATTAAAGTTACTGGAAGGCATGATCCTTGTGTTGGAGTGAGAGCAACACCAATTGCAGAGGCTATGACAGCGCTTGTAATTATTGATCATTATTTGAGAAATAGAGCGCAAAATGCTGATGTAATTTCAGAGGTTCCTGATTTTTAACAGTCATAGATGCCATGTCAAAAACACTTTACGACAAATTATGGGAGAAACATGAGGTTTGCCAAAGAGAGGATGGAACTTCCTTGCTTTACATTGATAGACACTTAATTCACGAAGTTACTTCTCCACAAGCTTTTGAAGGCCTTAAACTAGCGGGAAGAAAACCTTGGCGTATCTCCGCAAATATTGCTACTCCAGATCACAATGTTCCTACTACAGAGAGAGCTGAGGGTATAAACGGTATAAAGGATGAAGTAGCCAAATTACAGGTTCTTACGCTCGATGCAAACTGTGAAGAAAACAAAATACCTCAATTTGATATTTTAGATAAGAGACAAGGTATTGTTCATGTTGTAGGCCCAGAGCAGGGTTTAACCCTTCCGGGAATGACAATAGTTTGTGGTGATTCACATACCTCAACTCATGGAGCTTTAGCTACACTCTCAATGGGAATTGGAACATCAGAAGTTGAGCATGTCCTTGCCACACAGTGCTTGAAAACTACTAAGTTAAAAAATATGAGAGTCACAATTGATGGTGAATTAAAAGAAGGAGTGACCCCTAAAGATGTCACACTTGCAGTTATAGGTAAAATTGGTACTGCTGGTGGAACTGGCTATGCTATTGAGTATGCTGGTTCTGTTATTGAAAATATGTCGATCGAAGGAAGGATGACAGTATGCAATATGTCCATCGAGGCAGGTGCTAGGGTAGGCTTGGTAGCTTATGATGAAACTACTGAACTCTACGTTAAGAATAAGCCTTATGCCCCAAAAGACAATCTTTGGTTAAAGGCAACAAAACAATGGAGACAGCTTACCAGTCATAAGGATGCAGTATTTGATCAGGAAGTGAAGATAGATGGATCCTCCATAGCTCCTCAAGTTACTTGGGGCACATCTCCTGAGATGGTCTGTGATATCGATGGTCTTATTCCTGAAGCGTCTGATGAATCTACGCAATATGCTCTCAAGTATATGAATCTAAAGCCTGGTACGAAGATCACAGACATAACACTAGATCAGATTTTTATAGGCTCATGTACCAATTCAAGAATAGAGGATCTTAGAGAAGCTGCCAATATTCTAAAGGGCAAGAAAATCGCTGATTCTATAAAGAGAGCGATAGTCGTTCCTGGATCAGGAATGGTTTCTCAACAAGCTGAGGAGGAAGGTCTTGACAAAATCTTCATTGAATCAGGGTTTGAATGGAGATCACCAGGATGTTCTATGTGTCTGGCTATGAATCCTGATCAATTAGGTGATGGAGAGCACTGTGCTTCAACTTCAAATAGAAATTTTGAGGGTAGGCAAGGTTATGGTGGAAGAACTCACCTCGTATCACCATCAACAGCTGCTGCTGCTGCGATAGAAGGATGTTTTGTGGATGTAAGGAGCTATAAGTAATGAAAAATTCTCAAATTTTTCACAAAGGACCAGCTGTACCTCTTGATAGAGATAATATTGATACTGATCAAATAATTCCCAAGCAGTTTCTCAAATCAATAAAAAAGAGTGGTTTTGGATCCAATCTTTTTGATAATTGGAGATATAAAGATGAAGGTTTTCCGGGGCAAGATTTAACAAAGAGAGAATTAAATGAAGACTTTGTTCTAAATATTGACCGGTTTAAGGGTGCAGATATTCTTATTTCAAAAAAGAATTTCGGTTGTGGATCAAGTAGAGAACATGCTGTTTGGTCGCTCATTGATTATGGGTTTAAGGTTGTAATAGCTGAGAGTTTTGCGGATATTTTTAAAAATAATTGTTTCAATAATGGACTTTTGCCTATTTCACTTGAGGAAAATGAAGTTTCTCAACTTATGTCTTTAGCTGAAAATGGTAAAGAAATTGAAGTGGATTTAGAAAATCAAATTATTTTCGCTGAGGATACAGAGATAGCTTCATTTGAAATAGATCCTTTCCAAAAAAAATGCATTCTTCAAGGGCTGGATGAAATTGGTCTAAGCCTTACTCATGCAGAAGAGATAAAAGCCTTTGAGGATAATCATAGAACAAAATCACCTTGGATTTTCAATCAAGTGTCAATTGATGACTGTTAATAAAGATATACTTTTCCTCCCTGGAGATGGCATAGGTCCTGAGGTTTGCGAAGAGGCAAAAAAAGTCTTGTTAAGCGTTAACGAGCTCTTTGGGTTAGATTTAAAAGTATCTGAGGAGTTAGTAGGAGGAGATGCCTTTGAAAAAACTGGCAACCCTTTACCTAATCAAACTCTTGAAGCTGCAAAATCAGCTGACGCAATTTTACTAGGAGCGGTTGGTGGGCCAGTATGGGATGATCTTGATTATGAACTTAGACCAGAAAGAGCACTTTTAGGATTGAGGTCAGAGTTAGACCTTTTTGCCAACTTGAGACCAGCAATACTTTCAAAACATTTAAGCGATTCTTCATCATTAAAATCTGAAAAAGTTCAAGATCTTGACTTACTTATTGTCAGGGAATTAACAGGTGGAATTTATTTTGGTCAGCCAAGAGGGAAAAATGATTCAGGCTTGTCTGCTTTTAACACCATGATTTACAGTAAAGAAGAAATTGAAAGGATCGGAAGAGTAGCTTTTGAAGCTGCACGAAAACGAGGCAAATCTTTATGTTCTGTTGATAAAGCTAATGTTCTCGAAGTCAGTGTACTTTGGAGAGAGATAATGAGTGGCCTTGCTTCTGAATATCCTGACGTGAAGCTTTCACATATGCTAGTAGATAATGCAGCTATGCAACTTGTGAGAGAACCCAAGCAGTTCGACGTTATCGTAACTGGCAATTTATTTGGCGATATTCTTTCAGATATTGCAGCTATGTTAACGGGATCTATAGGTATGCTGCCCTCTGCTTCATTAAATTCCAAAAATAAAGGAATGTATGAACCTGTTCATGGCTCCGCTCCAGATATATCCGGAAAACAATTAGCCAATCCTCTCGCAGCTATCTTATCAATTGCAATGATGCTCAAGTATAGCTTTGGTTTGGATGAAGCTTCTTTGTCAATTGAAAACGCTATAGAAGAAGTTTTGTCTGAAGGATACAGAACAAATGATTTGGAAGGAGTTGAGGAAAATATACTTTCCACTTCTGAGATGGGAAATAAGATAGTTGAACATTTAAAATAAATTATGTTGAAAGCAAAACGTATAGCAGTAGTTGGAGCAACAGGAATGGTCGGCCAGACTTTTCTGAACTTACTTCAAAATGACTTTTATCCTGATGCCGAGATTGTTCTATTAGCTAGTAAAAAATCTGCGGGAAAAATAATAGAATTTAGAAAAAAAGAATATGAAGTTCAGGATCTCTCATCTTTTGATTTTAGTTCAACTGATTTAGCCTTATTTTCGGCAGGAGCAAGTGTCTCATCGAAATACGCTCCTAAGGCAGTCTCCCAAGGATGCGTCGTGGTTGATAACTCATCTCGTTTTAGATATGAAGATGACATACCTCTTATTGTTCCTGAGGTAAATGGTCATGAGCTCAATAATTTTCAAATACCAAACATTATTGCAAATCCAAATTGCTCTACTATCCAAATGCTTGTTGCACTGAAACCACTTCATAATGCATTTCAAATAAAAAGAATTGATATAACTACATTGCAGGCTGTATCAGGAACAGGGAAGGAAGCAACAGAAGAATTAATTGGTCAATTATCTTCCTATAATGGTAATAAGGTTTCAGTTACATCTGTTTATCCAAAACAAATTGCAAATAATGTTCTGCCTCACTGTGGAGATTTCGACGAAAATAGATACACAGAAGAGGAGAATAAAATCCTCAAAGAAACCCACAAGATACTAGATAATAAAATTGAAGTTACCGCAACATGCGTCAGAGTTCCGGTTCTCAATGGTCATTCGGAATCCCTTCATCTAGAAACAAAAGAAACTATTTCAGAGGAGCAAGCTATTTCTGTACTACAAGATGCTCCAGGTTTGAAATTACATCATGGTCTTGAAGCCAATGATTATCCAACCGCCACAACTGATGCTGATGGAGACAATTTAGTCCATGTTGGAAGATTACGAAAAGATTTATGGAGTAATAATAGGATAAATCTATGGATTGCTGCAGATAATCTTCTCAAAGGAGCTGCTCTCAACAGTCTTCAGATTGCAGAGCTAATATTTGATTAATTGATGCAAAATTTTTTAAGTCATGTAGAAACAGAATTTTATGATTTAACTGGTGTACTGCCGGAGGGAATAATAGGCCTATTTGGCGGTCTCCTATTATTCTCATTAATTATTTACCTGATCCGTTTCGAGAAAAAGAAAGAAATAATCCTTTCTGATTTAGATGTATCAAATGATATTGGAGATGAAATCAATGCCAAAATAAATCTTTCAAGGAGCCTTATTGAAATGGAGCAAATTGATGAAGCAAGACGCTTACTTGAAGAAGTTCTCAAAGAAAATCTTAATAGCATTGATCAGTCAGTTGCGAATGATCTCCTTGAATCTATTAAATAGTAATCATGTCATTAAGAATAGCTCTTGGTGTAGATTATGAAGGTTCTAATTATTTTGGATTTCAAAAACAAAAAGCTACACATCAAACTATTCAAGGTCATCTAGAAAGCTCAATCTCGAAAGTTGCAGACCAAGAGGTAAAGACTTATTGCAGTGGAAGAACAGATGCAGGGGTCCATGCTTTATTGCAAGTAATTCATTTTGATACAACATCATCACGGTCAGAATTTGAATTGATTAGGGGTATCAATTCTTATTTACCCGGTGATATAAGAGTCTTATGGTCAAAAGAAGTATCGGAAAGTTTTCATGCTAGATTCTCTGCAATCAGCAGGTGCTATCAATACAAAATTTACAACGATAAAATATTTTCTGGACTATGGACAAAAAGGTCTCTATTTGTAACTCAAAATTTAGATATTGCATCAATGCAAAAAGCTTCTCAATATCTTTTAGGAGAACATGATTTTTCATCTTTCAGGGGCTCAGGGTGCCAATCTAAGACAGCCATTAGAGAAGTTGAGGATATAAAAGTGATAAAAAAAGATAATATTATAACAATTGATATACAAGCCAATGCATTTTTACTTCATATGGTACGCATTATTGTTGGAACATTATTGATGGTTGCAAAAAGGGAATTAGATCCTGAAGACATTCGAACTATACTCAATAAAAAAGATAGAAAAATTGCTGGCAAGACAGTAAGTCCTTCTGGTCTTTATTTTTTGGGACCTAAATATCCTAATAACTTTGACATTCCAAATTTTAAAAATACTTTTATTTAACTGTTCTTGAGGTCGATTGAATTATAATTTTTATATGAAACCCTTTATAAAAATCTGCGGTATAACGAATCAAAAAGACCTTGATTTCATTTGCTCAGAAGATATTGATGCAATTGGATTTAACCTTTATTTAAATAGTAAAAGATATGTACAGTTGAGTGATGTAAAAAAAATGCTGGTAGGTATGAATCGAAACATCCACCTATTTTTGATATTTGTTAATGAAGATCCTGACATTGTTAATCAATGTTTATCTCAATTTCCAAATGCAATTCCTCAATTCCATGGTGAAGAAAGTGGAGATTATTGCAGCAGTTTCAAAAGGGAATATGTGAAGGCTCTAAGAATAAATTCAGAAACAGAGTTGAAAAAAGTAAATCAAGATTATAAAGATGCTAAAATGTTAATACTCGATAGCTATGACGATGATCACTATGGCGGCACGGGAAAAACTTTTGATTTGTCGTTAATTAGAAACAAAATTGACTTACCTTTTCTGCTAGCCGGCGGAATTGATAAAGATAATTTTCATCAAGCATTGAATCTTAAAAATTGTATTGGGATTGATGTTTGTTCAAGTGTTGAAGAGAAGCCTGGATATAAAAATCATGCTCAGGTTAAGAGTTTAGTTGAAAAAGTAAGGAGTTATTATGTCTGAAGAATTGATGCCAGATAAAAACGGACGATTCGGAATATATGGTGGAAGGTATGTTGCTGAAACACTAGTTCCTGCGTTAGAAGAATTGTCGGAACAATATGAAGAAATAAAGAAAAATAATGACTTTTTAAATGAATTCAAAGAGGATCTGGCTCATTATGTAGGACGACCTTCGCCTCTCTATTTTGCCAAGCGTTGGACGGAGTTACTGGGTGGTGCAAAGATTTATCTAAAAAGAGAAGACCTTAATCATACTGGTGCCCATAAAATTAATAATACGGTTGGACAAATTCTTTTGGCAAAGCACATGGGAAAGAAAAGAATCATTGCAGAAACAGGAGCAGGTCAACACGGAGTTGCAACTGCCTCAGTTGCAGCTAGACATGGTCTAGAGTGCATAATCTATATGGGCGAAGAGGATATCAAAAGACAGTCATTGAATGTTTTTAGAATTAAGCTTCTGGGAGCAAAAGTGGTTGGAGTTAGTTCTGGTACTTCAACTCTGAAAGATGCAATGAACGAAGCAATGAGAGACTGGGTAACAAATGTAGATGACACTTATTACATAATAGGAAGCGTAGCAGGCCCACATCCTTATCCTCAAATCGTAAGAGATTTCAATTCTGTCGTCGGTGAAGAAGTTTTGGAGCAGAGTACTTCTCTCATTGGAAAAGACCCCGATGTCCTTATAGCTTGTGTTGGTGGAGGCTCAAATGCTATGGGACTATTTTATCCCTATATCGAAAAAAAGAATGTGAGATTAGTGGGTGTCGAAGCAGGTGGGCTAGGACTTAGTACTGGTAAACATGCTGCTCCGCTTAATGATGGCAAAGAAGGCGTTTTGCATGGCATGAGAACTTATTTAATGCAGGATAATAATGGTCAAGTAATTGAAACCCACTCAGTGTCAGCCGGTTTAGATTATCCAGGTGTAGGGCCTGAACACGCTTGGTTAAAAGACATTGGAAGAGCGGAGTATGTTACTGCAGACGACGAACAAGCTTTGGATGCCTTCAAAGAACTAACAAGGGTTGAAGGTATAATGCCTGCATTGGAAACTGCGCATGGTCTAGCACATGTAAAAGAGTTAGCTCCTACAATGAATGAGGATCAAATTATTGTGGTGAATGTATCTGGAAGAGGGGATAAGGATATTAATACTGTTGCCAGTTTAGAGGGCATTGAACTTTGACCAAAATCAAAGAAGTTTTCGACACAATCAAAGCTGAAGACAGGAAGGCTTTAATAAACTACATCGTTGTTGGAGACCCTGACTTAAAAACTACCCTTGAAGTTATGAAGGTAATGGTAAATGAGGGCGTAGATATTATCGAGCTTGGAATTCCCTTTTCTGATCCCATGGCTGAGGGTGTGTCTATTCAAAAAGGACATGAGAGAGCTTTGGAAAAAGGAACAACTATCACTGATGCATTTTCTTTAGTTGAGTCATTTAGAGAAATTAACAAAGAAACGCCGCTTGTCTTTATGGGTTATATGAATACATTTGAGTCATTGGGTGCAGAGAAGTTTATGAGTGAGGCTCTTAGAGTTGGTCTTGATGGCCTTCTAATAGTAGATATGCCACCAGAAGAAAGCTCAGATTTTACTCTGCAAGCAAAAAAAAATGACATTGATATCATTAGATTAATTGCACCTACAACTAGCTTAGATAGAGCAAGTAATATTTGTAGTAAATCTTCCGGTTATGTTTACTATATATCTGTTAAGGGGATAACAGGTGCAGCCAATCTCGATTCTGCCGATGCAAAACAAAAAGTTCAAGAGCTCAAAGGTTTGACTGAGCTACCTGTTGTAATAGGATTTGGGATTAAGGATGCTCAGTCTGCTATTTCAGTCAAGGATGCTGCCGATGGCGTAGTTGTAGGGAGTGTATTTGTAGATTTAGTAGGAGAGGGTGGCGATATCTTAGAAAAGGTTACAAAAAAAACAAGGGAACTCTCAGAAGCTTTAAGTTAAATGGCTAACTGGTTTGAAAAGATCCTACCTTCTTTTATTAGAAAAGGAACACCTAAAAAATCAACAATACCTGAAGGCTTATGGCAAAGTTGCCCTTCCTGTAACAATATTCTCTATGTACCAGAACTTGAATCAAATTTATTTGTTTGTTCAAAATGTGATCATCATATAAGAATCGGTGCTAGAAAAAGACTCGAGTTATTTTTGGACTCCGCAGAAATGATTGAAATATCAGGTGAAAAAGCACCTAAGGATTGGTTAAAATTTAAGGATACCAAGCCCTACAGAGAGAGAATAGATTCAGCTCAGAAAAGTAGTAATGAAAAAGAAGCCCTACTTGCAATGAAAGGGTCTCTTAAAAAATTACCGATTGTCGCTTCAGCCTTTGAATTTAGATACATGGGAGGATCTATGGGTTCTGTTGTAGGCCAAAAATTTGTCGATACGGTGAACTATGCACTAGAAAATCAATTACCCATGGTTTGCTTTTCAACTAGCGGTGGAGCAAGAATGCAGGAATCACTAATTTCACTTTATCAAATGGCAAAAACTAGTGCAGCCATAGAGAAGATGCGACAAGCTAAACTACCCTATATTTCTGTCATGATTGATCCTATCTATGGAGGAGTATCTGCCAGCCTTGCTATGCTGGGTGATATCAATATAGCTGAGCCCAAAGCATTAGTTGGGTTTACGGGTCCTAGAGTTATCGAACAGACATTGAATGTTCAGTTACCTGAAGGATTTCAGAGAAGTGAATTTTTACTAGACCATGGTGCAATAGACATGATTGTTCATAGAAAAGATCTCAAGGATACTATTCACAGGCTATTATTGAGCTTACTATCGAATAAATAAATTTAATGAACTCCGACCGCCTTAGCGACTGGCTTGGATATATAAATTCAAAACGACCTAATGAAAAAGAGTTTGGACTGGAAAGACTCAAGGGTGTCTATTCTGAGCTTATAAAAAAGCCTATAGCTGCTAAGACAATTTTGATTGCGGGCACTAATGGAAAAGGATCCACAGCAGAATTTTTAAAAAACTTTTTGTTTTCTGCTGGGTTTACTGTTGGTGTCTATACTTCACCGCACCTGATTCATTTCAACGAAAGAATTCGAATAAATGAAAACCAGATTTGTGATGAGAAAATTGTAAGTTCCTTCAAAAAAATAGAAGACTGTAAGGGTAAAACAAAGCTCACTTATTTCGATTACGCCACTTTAGCAGCATTTGATATCTTTTCGGAAGCACAACTAGATTTTGCAATATTGGAAATTGGTATAGGTGGTAAGTATGACCCTGTAAATCTATTGGATTCTGATATTTCCATAATTACTAATATAGATTTAGACCACGAGAAATGGCTTGGAAGAACTTTGAATGATATCGGTTTCCAAAAAGCAGCTATATTAAAGGAAGGAAGGGTTGGGATTTTAGGCAATGCGAATATGCCTGACTCAGTCAACATAAGAGCTTCAGAAGTTTGTTCAAAAAAATTTCAATTGGGTGAAGATTACATTATTCAGAAGAATATGAAGGATTGGGAATATAGATTATTGGATTATGATTTTCAGTTGGAAAACATACCATTTTCTAATTTGAATAACGAATCAATAGCCTCTGCTGTAACTGCATTCAAGATATTGACTGATCGTGATATAAATTTTCATCAAATTATTGAAAAAACTTTTTTGAAAGGAAGATGTGACTCTATAGAAAATTTTATACTTGATGCTTCTCACAATCCTGCATCTGTTAGAAACTTGATAACTTTTCTAAGTGAAAATCATAAAAGTAAAAAGTTTAAAGCTATATTTTCCTGTATTTCAGAAAAAGATTTTTCATCGATGATAAGAGACATATCACCCTTAATAAGTGAGTGGATTGTTTGTGAAATGTATGACATTAGATTTAATACTGGTGATCTTGTAAATGCTATCTCTGAAAATATAAACGGGAAAGTTAACATAGCAGATTCTGTTTATTCAGCTGTTGAAAGAGAGTACCATGAAGGAAATGATTGCTTGGTTTTTGGTTCTTTCATTACCGTCAGTCAAGCTTATAAAGCACTAAATCAATTAAAAAATAAGCCTGAAGATGAAAATTATTAATATTATTTTAATTCTATTTATTCTTATCTTTTTTGCAGTTAGCTTCATTTATCAACCAAATATTAAGACTCATAAAAATGTTGATGGTGATTTAAAAGATTTTCCCGAGATAAAACTTGAGATCCCTCTTAATGAAGAATTGGAAATTAGCGAAGAAATCAATTCCTTCCAGTCACCAAAACTTGAAATGAGATTTCCACAAGCTTGGACCGTTAAGGTCGAAACTTATGTAGATCTTGAAAATATGAAAGATGATCTAAGGCTATTGAAGAAAAGGGGATATAAAGTTTATTCAGAATATTATGAAGGAGACTCAAGGCCTCACATACTATTTATTGGTCCTACTTTAAATAGATCTGATTCGCTTAAAGTAATTGAAGAGCTAGAGTTCTCATTAAAAATCAAAGCAAAACTTCAAAAGTATGATTGAAACACTTTCATACATAGACTGGTTCTCACTGACCATAATTTTTACTTTTGCTGTTATGGGTTTTTTCAATGGCTTTATAAAGGAGGTTTTTTCAGCAGCTGCATGGATTCTTTCACTGAGTTTAGCATGGCTGTATGGACCTATTTTTTTCCCGTACGTTGAAGTTTATGTAGATGCTTCTACTTGGGTAAATCTATTTAGCTTTATCGCTCTATTCTTAGTGTGTTTCATTATTTTGAAGTTTACAGGAGTGGTTTTTTCCAGATTAATCTCTGTAATCGGATTAAAGTTTGTTGATAGGTTGTTTGGTACATTTTTTGGGTCTTTGAAGATGTTGGCGATACTGACGAGTGTATTTGTGTTCAATTTAAACTTCTTTGACAAGTATCAATGGTGGCTTGATTCTTATTCAAGGATTTATTCAATTAAGTTTTATGAACTTTCGCAGCCTATCTTTGAGGAATGGTTGGAAAATTCTGAGGTTATTTTGGATAAAGATAATCCTGAAATAAAAGTTTGATATAGAATAGATTTATGTGTGGAGTAATTGGAGTGGTAAGTCAAAAAGAGGTATCTCCTGTTATTTACGACGCACTAACAATTCTTCAACATCGTGGTCAAGATGCAGCCGGAATCGCTACCTCAACGAATAATAGATTTTTTTTGCGCAAACAGCTTGGGTTGGTTCGAGACGTCATTAGAAATCAGCACATTCTAACTTTGAGGGGCCACATGGGAATTGGGCATGTTAGATATCCAACTGCAGGTACAGAGGATCGTGAATTAGCTCAACCGATGTATGTAAACTCACCTTTTGGGATAAGCATTTCTCATAATGGTAATTTGACTAATCATGAAGAACTCAGGGATATCTTAGTTCACAATGATTTACGGCATTTAAACACTGATTCTGATAGTGAAGTTCTGCTGAATGTATTTGCACATGAACTGCAAAAACAAGGCTCAATAAAACCGGGTGCAAAAGAAATATTTGCAGCTGTCAGAGCTCTACATAAAAGAGTAAGGGGGGCTTATTCAGTAGTGATAATGATTAATGGAGTTGGAATTGTAGGATTTAGGGATCCTTTTGGTATACGTCCTTTAATTGTGGGATCTAAAGATAGCGACTTAATTGGAAAAGACTATATGATCGCATCTGAAAGCACGGTCTTAGACTCTCTCGGCTATGAAGTGATTGATGATGTGCAGGCTGGCTCAGCCGTATTTATTAGTCCTGATGGCATAATGGAGACTGAAACTTGCATAAATAATCCTGTCCCGACACCCTGTATCTTCGAATATGTTTACCTAGCAAGACCTGATGCAAAAATTGATAAAATATCTGTGCATAAATCTAGATTGAGGATGGGCGAGGCCCTTGCAAAAAAAATTCTAGAAGAAAATCCAGATCATGATATAGATGTCGTAATACCTATTCCGGACAGTAGCACAACATCAGCTTTACAGCTTGCAAATACACTAGGTGTTATCTACCGAGAAGGCTTTGTTAAAAATAGGTATATAGGAAGGACTTTTATCATGCCATTTCAAGAGAAGAGAGAGAAATCTGTCCGTCAAAAATTAAATCCCATTGATTTAGAATTCAAAGATAAAGTAGTTTTGTTGGTTGACGACTCTATAGTACGAGGAACTACTAGTAGACAGATTATAGATATGGCCAGAGCTTCCGGAGCAAAAAAAGTCTATTTTGCTTCAGCAGCGCCTCCAATTAGATTTCAAAATGTTTATGGCATTGATATGGCTGCTACAACAGAATTAGTGGCACATAAAAGAACTGAGAAAGAGATAGAAGAATTTATAAAAGCTGATTGGTTGATTTATCAAGATCTTGAAGATTTAATTTCAGCAGCACAGGTTGGGAATGAAGAAATACGTCATTTTGAATGTTCTATTTTCAATGGGAAATACGTAACTGACGATATTGACGATAAATATCTTAAGAATCTTGAAGATAACCGAAACGATAAATCTAAAGCTTCTCGTCAAATAAATTAAGTTTGTACCTCTTCAATAGTTATTGATGGCAAAACTGCATTATTGGCAGCATCTTTATAGGCTGCAATTTCATGAAAGTTTAAGTATCTGTATACATCAGCTCCCATTGCATTTATATCGGACATATAACTAAGATATTCTTCTTGGGTTGGAATATGACCAAGTGTAGCTGAGATTGCGGCTACTTCTGCTGATGCAAGAAACACGTTTGCTCCATCACCTAATCTATTAGGAAAGTTCCTAGTCGATGTCGAAACAACCGTTGATTCTGCCTCCACTCTTGCTTGATTTCCCATGCAAAGGGAGCAGCCTGGCATTTCGAGTCTAACACCTGCTTTTTCAAAAATTTCGTAATATCCCTCTTCAGTAAGTTGATGTTTATCCATTTTGGTAGGAGGTGATATCCAGAGTTTAGAGGGCAAATCTGACTCATTTTTTAATAGTTTACCTGCGGCTCTAAAGTGCCCAATATTCGTCATACAAGATCCAATAAAAACTTCATCTATGTTGGTATTCGATACCTCAGAAAGGGGCTTGATATCGTCAGGATCATTAGGACAGGCAAGAAGCGGTTCAGTTATTTCATTTAGATCAATTTCTATGACTGCTGCATATTCTGCATCATCATCAGCTTCCATAAGAACAGGATTCTTTAACCAAGCTTCCATGGCTTGAGCTCTCCTCTCTAAAGTTTTTTTATCTTCATATCCTTCCGAAATCAACCATCTTAAAAGAGTAATATTTGACTCCAAATATTCTCTTATAGGCTCTTCATTTAACTTAATGGTGCACCCAGATGCAGACCTTTCAGCCGAGGCATCAGATAATTCAAAAGCCTGCTCAACTTTCAGATTTGGCAAACCTTCAATCTCAAGACAACGGCCTGAAAATACATTTATTTTCCCTTCTTTAGGAAGTGTAAGTTGTCCAGATTTTAGAGCTGCGTATGGAATCGCATTAACAAGATCTCTAAGAGTTATACCTGGTTGCATTTCTCCTTTAAATTTGACCAAAACAGATTCAGGCATATCAAGCGGCATTACTCCCAAAGCCGCGCCAAATGCAACTAATCCTGAACCAGCAGGAAAACTTATACCAAGAGGAAAGCGAGTATGAGAGTCTCCACCAGTTCCAACCATATCAGGTAGTAACATTCTATTTAGCCAAGAGTGAATAATGCCATCACCCGGCTTTAATGCTACTCCACCACGAGTTTGAATAAATTCAGGTAATGAATGTTGCATCTCAATATCTTTTGGAAGTGGATAGGCAGCTGTATGGCAAAAGGATTGCATTACAAGATCAGAATTAAAACCCAAACAAGCCAGTTCTTTAAGCTCGTCTCTCGTCATAGGTCCAGTTGTATCCTGACTTCCTACTGTAGACATTCTCGGTTCACAATATATGCCTGGTCTTATACCCTCAACTCCACAAGCTTTACCAACCATTTTTTGCGCTAAGGTATACCCTTTATTAGAACTTTCTGCTTCTTCAGGTCTTGTAAAAACCTTTGAAGGTTCTAATTTGAGGCTTTCTCTAGTCTCATCAGTGAGGCTTCTACCAATTATCAGTGGTATTCTACCTCCGGCTCTTACTCCATCTAGTAGAGTATTGGATTTATATTCATAATTGCAGAGAAGCTCCTTTGTATTAGCATTCATTACCTTTTTTTCGTAGGGATATATTTCGATAACATCACCTAGATTCATTTTGGAAACATCACACTCAAAGGCTAAAGCTCCAGAATCTTCTAGGGTGTTAAAAAATATTGGTGCAATTTTCCCACCAATACAGATACCGGCCTGTCTCTTATTAGGTATGAAAGGAATATCCTCACCAATATGCCAAAGAAGAGAGTTTGTGGCAGATTTTCTTGAAGATCCCGTCCCAACAACATCTCCTACAAAAACAACCGGAAGTCCTGATTCTTTCAATTTTTCAATAGTACCGATCGGATCTTCCATATTTTTCTTCAACATTGCCAGTGCATGAAGAGGAATATCTGGTCTAGATGGAGCATCTTGAGCAGGGGAAAAATCATCTGTGTTAATTTCTCCATCAACTCTAAAGACTATAGCTTTAATTACTTCTGGAAGTTTAGATTTGCTCGTAAACCATTCACCATTGGACCAAGATTCAACAACTCTTTTTGCATTCTCATTTTCAGCTGCCAATTCAATTACTTCATGTTTTGCATTGAACATCAGAAGTGTTTTGCTTAAGCCATCAGCTGCTATTGCTCCAACTTCTTCATCTTTAAGCAATTTGATTAATGATTCAACATTGTATCCACCTAACATTGTGCCTAATAATTCAGTCGCAAGTTTCTTGTCTATCAAAGGAGAAGATGTCTCTCCCTTTGCCAAAGCAGTCAAAAAAGCTGCTTTTACGTAAGCAGCTGGATCTACTCCCGCAGGAGTTCTATTTTTTATAAGGTCTAATATAAACTCTTCCTCACCTGCAGGAGGCGATTTAAGCAATTCTACTAAATCTGCTACTTGCTCCGCATTCAGAGGTAGCGGTGGTATACCTTGTTGCAACCTTTCTTCAACATGATCTTTATATTCTTTTAGCATGGCACTTTTAGCAGAAGTTAATATTTGGTGCGGCATATTATCATAATCTTCATTTTAAAGTTGCTTAGAAATCAGAGAGATATATCATTAACATCTATGAGCAGGTCTACTAAAACACCTTGTATCGGAGTATGTTCTACCGTCTTTGGAGATGAAGTGTGTAGAGGCTGTAAACGATTTCAATATGAGGTAATTCAATGGAATTCTTTCACAAACGAAGAAAAAAGGTCCGTCTTAGATAGACTTGAGGCTCTTAAAGTGCAAATAATGCAGTCTAAAATTTTCGTCGTTAATGAAAACCTCCTTAAAGAGAAACTGATACATTACAAAATAAAATTCGACGAAGACTCTGATTCTCTATGTTGGGTTTTTGACTTACTTAGATCGGGAAGTCAATCTATTCATGACACTAAAGAATTTGGCTTTGACCTATTAGCTGGAAATGAGACTAATTTAACTGATTTGAAAAAAAATATTGAAGAAGAGTTATTTGAGTTATCTGAAGCGCATTACCAAAGATATTTTAAAGTTGAGAAATTCTTCAATGTCTAATAAGTGGGAAGAAATTCTTATTTCTTCAACACCAAAAGCATGGGTCAATAAGGCTCTTAAATCATTAGATATATTGCTAATTGATCATGCTCATTGTGAAAAGAAAGCTGCAACAACAGCTATTTCATTAATTCATAAATATCCTCATCATAATTTAGCTGATCTTCTCTCACCATTAGCTAGAGAAGAATTACTTCACTTTGAGCAAGTCTTAGGCCTGATAAAAAAACAAGGATTCAAATATAGAAATCTTAAATCAGGTAAATATGCTCAAACTTTATATGAAAGCGCTTCCAATAAGGAGCCGGAAAAATTTCAAGATATTTTGATTATTTGCGCTTTAATTGAGGCGAGATCTTGTGAGAGATTCCATGCTTTGATACCTTACTTACCGAGCTCTCTCAGAAACTTTTATACCAAGCTTTATAGGGCTGAAGCAAGGCACTGTGATCTCTACCTAGATTTATTTACCAAAATTTTTAAAACAGACTGGACTGAAAGACTTAAAGAATTATCTCAAGTAGAGTCAGCCTTTATTAACATGAAAGATGATCTATTTAGGTTTCATAGCGGCTATTAACTTTATCTAACAACTGGTATTTCTTCCCAATTCGTTAAATACCTCGGCGATTTTAAGAGTCGTCTCATTGACCATGATTTCTTAATTCCTTGAGATGCAAAAGTGATCTTACCTATCCCAGACGCATTTACTTTGTCTATTGTCGTCATCAACTCTTTGCTATTGATTCTTCTATCAATAGATTTAAATAAATCTCCTTGATACACACCTTCATCATAAAAATCACTGAGCATTACACCAGCTTTTACAAAATTAGTATTTTCGCGAAACACTTGTCGCGTCAGCTGGCGAGCGGCATTTAAGACATCTCTGGTGTCATTTGTAGGAGCAAACAGTTGGCAGCTTCTAAATCCATGATATTGCTTGTCTTGCTTTCGGAAATAATTTGTACGCATAAAGATGGATATCATCTTGCAATATTGATTTTCTTTCCTTAGTTTTTCACATGCTCGTGATGCGTAGTCGCTAACAGCTTCATTCATAAATTCAAGATCTCTAACTTTCTTGCTGAATGTCCTACTTACCACTATTTGTTTCTTTGTTTTAGGTTGTTGTTCCAAGCCTATACATGAGTATCCTTTTAATTCCATTACAGTTCTCTCAAGCACACTGCTAAACTTCCTTTTTATTAGCTTAGTATCCATCTCCGCTAACTCGAGAGCTGTTTCTATTCCCATATCATTTAACTTTCTATTTATCCTACTTCCAACACCCCAAACCTCCCTTACGGGCATTAATGACATTAATTTTCTTCTTCTTTTTTCATCCATGATATCAACTACACCATTTGTTGCTGGATAGTGCTTAGCACCATAGTTTGCAACTTTAGCTAAAGTCTTAGTTGGTCCTATACCAACACAAACAGGGATTCCAACCCAACGATCTATAGTCTCTCGACACTGATATCCAAATTGTTCCAAATTTTTTAAGCCTGTCAGATCAAGAAATGCTTCGTCTATGCTGTACACCTCTACTTTGGGTGATAGGTGTTCTAAGGTTTGCATGACTCTAGAAGAAATATTGGCATATAGTTCATAGTTTGATGAAAAGGCAATGCCTCCCTGTTTTGTAAAAGATTTTTCTATCTTAAACCAGGGCTCACACATTTTGATTCCCAATTGTTTAGCCTCTTTAGATAGAGCAACTACACAGCCATCATTATTAGATAAAACAACAACAGGACTTTTTTTAATATCCGGTCTAAATACTCTCTCGCATGAAGCATAAAAGCTATTACAATCTACTAAGGCAAAAATCATAATCTACTAATAAAGGTTTATGGCTGCTATGACGGTGCCAGCAATCTCAAGTTCCTCTTCTCTATCGATTAGTATCGGTGAATATTTGGGATTTTCTGATACAAGGCAGATTTTTGGTTTGAGTAGCAATCTCTTACAAGTATATGAGCCATCAATTGCAGCTATGACAATTTTATTGTGGCTTGGCTCTATACTTCGATCGACTATTAATATAGCACCATCTCCTATGTAGGCATTTATCATTGAATCTCCACTTACACGAACAAAGTAAGTGGCAGCAGAATTTCTTATTAAATATTCATTTAGATCTATAGGTCTCTCTATATAGTCATCTGCTGGACTTGGCCAACCCACTCTAACTGTATTTAAAAAATAGGGGATTTTTAGAGAGGATAAATCATCCTCTGATGCATCGCCCAGATAGTCAATCTTCATAAGGGTTTTATAAATTAATACTGTATATATATACAGTATAATTAAAGGATGATTTTGTAAAGTTTTTAAACTAAGATTTTTAAAATAAAAAAAATATTATAATTTGAACAATATGAAGACTTGGTTAACTTTGGGCGTGCTCTATTTTAGCTTTTACTTTTGGTATACAGATATAGGAGGAAAACTAAGTCAAGAGGAAGTACAAGCCTTTATAGCAAAACATGAGCAAAACCTTGTGAATAGTGGGGTACCTCTAGGTTCAGAAGAATTTCAACGAAGAGTAGATTTCCTCAGAGGATTTATGGAAGAGGATACCGGTAAACAATTTATTATGGTTAACAGTATTGAGATGAATAGAAATCCTGGAGATGTTGATGGCGCAAATCCAGGTGAATCTTCTGATCAATTAATGGCAAGGTATATGGAGCATATGTGGCCAAATCTACTAAAAAGAGCTTGTCATCCAATATTTTTTGGGGAGAGCATATCGAAAACGATGGATATAGTTGGAATAGAGGGAGCGGAAATTTGGGACCAAGCAGCACTGATGAGATACAAGAGTCGACGAGCATTTGTAGAGATAGCTACTCATCCTGATATGCAAGACAGACATAAGTTTAAGACTGCTTCCCTAGAAAAGACAATAGCTTATCCAGTAGAACCTTTTGGATATTACAGTGATTTGAGAATTATTATTGGAATGTTGTTACTAATTGCTGGATTATTAATACAGTTGTTTCTTCTTTCTAGAAAATAGAGAACTTCCTTAGCTCGCATGAATTTGAGTCCATCCATATGTACCAACCATGCTTATCCCAATCCCCAAGTACTATTCTCTTTGCCGATAGGTTATCGGTAGCAATCTCATGAGTATTAGGTCTGTGTGTATGCCCATGGATAAGTAATGATACAGAGTGTTCTTTTATTACTTTTATTACCTCCTCTTGAGAAACATCCATAATCTCTTCTCTCTTTTTTCCAGTAGCTTGCTTGCTAATTTCTCGAAGATTTTGAGCTATTTCTTTTCTTTCGGATAGGGATTTACTTAAGAAATCATCTTTCCATTGAGGCGTTCTACTGGTATTTCTAAATTCTTGATAATCCACATCATCGACACATAATAGGTCTCCATGCATCAAAAGCACCGGCTGATTGAACATCTTTTCATAAGAAGGATCAGTAATTATCTGCATACCTGTAAGAGAAGAGAAGTCTTTCCCTAAAAGAAAATCTCTATTCCCATGCATGAAAAAAATTTCTGTTGAATTATTAGCCTTTTGAAGGGCATCTATTACCTCAGCGACAAAAGGACTATTATCATCGTCACCTATCCAAGTTTCGAAAAGATCCCCAAGAATATAGAGTTTGTCTGCTTTAGTGACCTTTTCTTCTAGAAACGAAAAAAAAGCTCGTTTTAGGTCCTGTCTACCTTCGTGTAGGTGAAGATCAGAGATAAAACAATACGCCATTAGCCTGATGAAAAATTTTACTTCTCCTGAGTAACAGAAGTATCAATAATGCTGACCTCATCGATAGGTACATCCTGGTGAAACCCAGAAGAACCAGTAGCTACGGCAGCTATTGCTTCTACAGTTTCAAAGCCTTCAACAACTTCACCAAAAACTGCATATCCCCAGCCCTGCACAGTCTCTTCGGTGTGATCTAAAGAGGTATTGTTAACTAAGTTTATAAAAAATTGAGAGCTCGCAGAATGAGGATCATTAGTTCTAGCCATTGACAATGTCCATTTAAGGTTTTTGACGCCATTATTTGCTTCATTCATGATTGGTGGATTGCCCTCTTTATTAACCATACCAGATGTCATACCGCCTCCTTGAATAACAAAACCGGGTATAACTCTGTGAAAGAGTGTTCCATTAAAAAAACCACTTTCAGCATACTCTAGAAAATTTTTAGAAGTTACCGGCGCTTCCTCTTCAAATAGTTCTATAACAATGGGTCCTAATGTAGTTGTAAAAGTAATCACGTTTATCTCCTTTTCTTTGTCAGAACAGCCTGTTATACATAAAAAACTTATAAAAAATAAAATCAATTTGGATAAAGATGTAGGCTGTTTCACTTTTCTACTAAATTCATTTGCTTGAGAAGGCTATAATACGAACTTTATGAGCAAGCTTCCATTAGATTTGAAATATGAAGGTCAATAAATCAAGGTTTTGCCCCAGCCCAACAGGGTTACTACATCTTGGAAACTTACGAACTGCTTTGTTTAGCCATCTAGCAGCAAAGAGAGATGATGGTTCTTTTTTACTAAGGATTGAAGATACAGACAGGGAAAGATCTAGAAAAGAATTTTCAGATGCTATATCTCAGGATTTAAAATGGATTGGTCTTGATTGGGATGAAGGTCCTGGAGTTGACAATCAAGAGTTATACTTCCAATCCCAACGGATAGATATTTACGAAACCTTTTATCAGCAACTAATCGAGGCTGATTTAATTTATCCATGCTTTACCACTGAAGAAGAATTGAAAATAATACGAAGAAATCAAATCGCTTCAGGACAACCTCCTAGGTATACGGGTGTTTGGGCACAAGCTTCTGCTGAGGATGTACAGAGTCAATTTGAAAAAGGTAATAAGCCGGTTTATAGATTCAGAATTCCAAAAAAATCAAACATAGAATTTGTTGATGTTGTAAAGGGTGAACAATCCTTTGCAACAGACGATCTTGATGATTTTATAGTCAAAAAACAGGACAACACGCCTACGTTTATGTTTGCTAATGCAATTGATGATTCATTGATGAAAGTTGATCTTGTCCTCAGAGGGGATGATCATCTGAGCAATACACCTAGACAAATTGCATTACTCGAGGCTTTGAATCTTCCTTTGCCTAAATTTGCTCATGTTTCTCTCTTTACGGGTTCTGACGGTGCGCCGTTATCAAAAAGAAACGGTAGTCTTTCTATTGAAGACTTGAGGAGCGAAGGCTATTTGCCTATTGCTGTATGCAACTATCTCTCTAGGGTAGGTCACTCAATTAATACCAACAAGCTCATGTCGCTTAAAGAGCTCTCTAAATCATTTGATACTAACAATATCTCTAGTTCTCCAAGTAAATTTGATAAAAACCAACTTTTATTTTGGCAAAAAAAAGCAGTTGAAAGTTTATCATCAGACGAGACTTATATTTGGTTACAAGATAGTTTGGAGGCATTGCCTAGTGACATCAACAAGGACAAGTTTTTGAGTCTCGTCAAAGAAAATATAAATTTCCCTGTGGAAGTGAAAACTTATATTGAAAATTTATTTTTACTTCCTTTGAATCAAAATGAGCAAGTTAAGCCAATTCTTTTAGATGCTGGAAGGCAATTTTTTAAAGCCTCCTGCAATGAAGTAAGTCAGGGAATTCAAGATTGGGAAAAAACCGTTAAAAATATTGCTCTAGCAACCGAAAAAAAAGGTAAAGAATTATTTATGCCAATTAGGGCAGCAATTACAGGACAAACAAACGGTCCTGAACTTGATAGGGTAGTGGAGCTAATAGGAATTGATAGGGTACAAAGTAGGCTCAAAGAAGCTTCAGAATTATGAAAATTTTCAATAGCTTGACAGGAAAAAAAGAAATTTTTGAGCCAATCAACCCAAATCAGGTGCGTATGTATGTATGTGGTATGACAGTCTATGATGATACACATATTGGGCATGCTAGAACTTTTGTAGCCTTTGATCTTATTGTTAGATACCTCAGAAGTCGTAATTATGAAGTTAAATACATAAGAAATATAACTGATGTAGACGACAAAATTATTGATAGAGCTAAAGAGCTTAAAGTTGAGCCTGCTGAACTCGTTGATAGATATATCAATTCAATGAATGAAGATTTTTCGTCTCTTTCGATGATAGAACCAGACGATCAACCAAGAGCTACTGAAAATATTGATTCAATAATAAGGTTAATAGAAATTCTTATAAAAAAAGGACACGCATATGTAGGTGAGTCGGATGTATATTTTTCTGCAGAATCTTTTGAAGACTATGGCAAGCTCTCAAAGAGAAAAATTGAGGATATGCTTTCAGGCGCAAGGATAGACATTAATCTAGATAAAAAGAATCCCGTAGATTTTGTTCTGTGGAAGAAAGATACTGCTGGCATGAAATGGGATTCTCCCTGGGGTCCTGGAAGACCTGGATGGCATATCGAGTGCTCAGCCATGAGTATGGATGCATTGGGAGAAACATTTGATATACATGGTGGTGGATCTGATCTTAAGTTTCCTCATCATGAAAATGAAATAGCTCAGTCAGAATGTGTAACTGGGAAAGAGTTTGCAAAAATATGGATGCATACAGGTTCTTTGAGAATTGATAAAGAAAAAATGTCTAAATCTTTAAAAAACTTCATCACAATTAAAGATGCTCTGAAAGCTAATTCTGCAGAAGTATTAAGATTTTTTTTGATATCAAGTCACTACAGAAGTCCATTAAATTATTCAGAGGAATTACTCAAAGAAGCCAAGAGTTCACTTGATAGAATTTATAACTCTCTTGATGGATTAAATCTCGATTCCGAATCTGCTAACCGAAGTGGATACTCTAAAACATTTACTGATGCAATGGATGACGATTTCAATACACCCGCCGCTATTGCGATTCTTTTTGAAATGACTCGAGAAATTAATAATTTAAAAAAAGATGAAGAGATAGAGAAGGCTAATAATTTAGGTTCAGAATTAAAAATGCTTTCACAGAGCCTTGGGATATTACAAAAAAATCCCGCAGATTATTTTAAATCAGGAGTTGACCTTACAGATAAGGAAATTGAGAATTTAATCGATCAAAGAAGCACAGCTAGGCAAAATAGAGATTTTGCTCTTTCAGACAGCATTCGAGATAGTTTATTGGAGAAAGGTATTATCCTCGAGGATAAAGAAACTGGCACAATTTGGAAGAAAAATTAATTCATACCATTAAGGTTTTCTTTACATAAGAACAATAACTGCACTTTGGATTTGCATCCGGAGCTTGATCTCTTAAAAGAGTCTCCTTTAAATCTAAGAGAGTAGGCTCAACCCAAGCATCATTTCCGCTGTAAGGTATCAATTTAGTCTTAAACTCTAAAATGTTATTGAATTCATCTTTTTCAGCGATGCCATTACAATACACAAAGTAACCTATATCAGAAACATCGAAAGAATTTCCTCTCAACAACCACTGATAGAATTCTATTTGTCTTTTGTAGCCAATTTGCCATTCGGCATCGATGCTCACTTCACCTTTCTTAGATGTTGCCTTGTAATCCACTACAATGAGTTGATTGGTATCAGTATTAATCCAAAGATCATCTAAACCACCTCTTAATATCAAATTTGTTTTCTTATGCTCTCTCTTAACGCCATGCCTAAGTGATTCTCTCCACTCTTCTAAGTCAGGATGCTGATAGGGTAAAGCATTAATTTTGTTTTCTAGCATTATTGGATGAGGTTCTTGTTTCTCTCTGTAAATATCAAATTCATTTTTCAGAAGCTCATCAACTGCATTATTGAGGTTGAAGGGGAATGAAGGTGGCCTTGCTATACCAACTCTGTTTGTGAGATAAAAACATCTTGAGCACTCGAGAAAATTATCTACCCTGGAACGACTTAGAACAAAGGGTTCATCAGAAGAAGGATCAAATAAAATCGCTGGCATAAAAATATAGTACCATAATAAAAAAAGGCCTACTTAGATAGCAGGCCTAAAATTGGCTCCCCGAGCTGGGCTCGAACCAGCGACCCAATGATTAACAGTCATTTGCTCTACCAACTGAGCTATCGGGGAATTTTGTAATTATAACGCCTTCATTCTCAGCGTATAATATTTTTTATAAAAATATGTCAAAGAAATTCGACCTAGTATCAAATTATAAGCCAGCTGGAGATCAGCCCAAGGCAATCAAAGAAATAGTTAAAGGGCTTAATAACGGTCTTCTTAACCAGACTCTCTTGGGCGTGACAGGCTCTGGTAAAACTTTCACCATGGCAAATGTAATCAATGAAGTTCAGAGGCCTGCAATAGTCATGGCACATAATAAAACTTTAGCAGCACAACTTTATGGAGAATTTAAAGAATATTTTCCAAATAATGCGGTTGAGTACTTTGTATCTTATTATGATTACTACCAACCTGAAGCCTACGTTCCAACAACTGATATTTATATTGAGAAAGACGCCTCAATAAACGAACACATAGAGCAAATGCGGCTTTCGGCAACAAAAGCCATAATGGAAAGAAGAGATGTTGTAATTGTAGCATCAGTCTCAGCTATTTATGGTTTAGGTGATCCTCAGTCATACCTTCAAATGGTATTGCATCTTGATAGAGGGGATGAAGTAGATCAACGCACTCTCTTACGTCGACTTGCTGAGCTTCAATATCAAAGAAATGAAGTAGAATTTAAGCGATCAATGTATAGGGTAAGAGGGGACGTCATAGATGTTTTCCCGGCCGATTCTGAGAAGGAAGCCTTGAGAATTGAATTATTTGGCAATGAAATTGATTCTTTAAAATTATTTGACCCCTTAACTGGTGAAGTTTTTAGGGAAGTTCCACGTATTACCATTTATCCAAAATCTCACTACGTTACATCTAGAGAAAAAGTACTTCAAGCAATTGAGTTTATAAAAGAAGAACTAGCACAAAGACTAGATTTCCTAAGGAAAGAAAACAAGCTAGTTGAAGCTCAAAGGCTTGAAGAAAGAACGAAGTATGATGTTGAAATGTTAAAAGAATTGGGCTTTTGCTCGGGTATAGAAAATTATTCAAGATTTTTATCTGATAGACAACCTGGTGAGCCTCCTCCAACTTTATATGAGTATCTTCCAGAAGATGCCTTGGTGTTTGTAGATGAGTCTCATGTTTCCTTGCCTCAATTAGGTGGTATGTATCGTGGCGACAGATCAAGGAAACAAACTTTAGTTGATTATGGTTTTAGACTTCCTGTCGCCTTAGATAATAGACCCCTTAGATTTGACGAGTGGGAAAAACTTTCTGGACAGCGCATCTTTCTCTCCGCCACTCCATCAACTTACGAAATTGAAAACTCTGGAAGTGTAGTTGAGTTGGTTGCGAGACCCACGGGGCTTACAGATCCGCAAGTTGAAATCAGGCCTGCGACCCATCAAGTTGATGATCTTCAAGAAGAGATAAATAAGACGGTATCAAAAGGGAACAGAGTCCTTGTAACAGTTTTAACTAAGAGAATGGCAGAGGACTTGACAGAATATTTAGACGAAAATGGAACCAGAGTTCGCTACTTGCATTCCGATATAGATACTGTTGAAAGGGTTGAGATTATAAGAGACTTAAGGTTAGGTGCATTCGATGTCTTGGTAGGAATTAATCTACTCAGAGAAGGACTGGACATACCTGAGGTGTCACTGGTAGCAATTCTTGATGCAGATAAAGAGGGATTTCTCAGATCAGAGAGTTCTTTAATTCAAACGATAGGTCGTGCTGCTAGACATCTGCAGGGAAAAGCAATTCTTTATGCAGATAAGATAACTGGATCGATGGATAGAGCAATTAAGGAAACAGACAGAAGAAGAGGTATACAAGAGGAATTTAATTTGCAAAACTCAATAAAACCTAAAGGCATTAAAAAGAATATTGCTGACATCATGGAAGGAGCAAGATCTGTAAAAGGAAAAACTAAATCAAAAAGGAAGCTTGATAATTTAAAAGAAATTCAATTTGATCATTTAGATTCTTTCGACGATCCGGAAAAGGCACGAAAAGAGATAGTAAAGCTAGAAGATAAAATGTATAAGTATGCTAAAAATTTGGAATTTGAAGAAGCGGCAGCTTACAGAGATAGGGTAGAAGAATTAAAAAAACTTTTACTTCTGAGCTAGTAGGTACATTTCGTTATCTCTATCCATCATTGATAGAGTCTTATAATAAAGGTCAATTCTTTTCACATAACGCATAACTTCTTCGTGCATAACAAATTTCTCTGATTCTGCGCCATAACGATTGATCAGGATTTCCTCCAAGCAATCAGCGACTTCTGACCAAATATTAGAGTTAAGGTTTTTTTCTTCGGCAAGAGTTCTAGCAAGATTAAGATTTACATAGCCTAAATTATAAGCAGCCAAAGTCATCCAAATTTTATCCAGTTTAGGTATATCTTCAGGAAGTCTATCAAAAGTTTTCTGAAAGTAATTTGCTCCTCCTATGATACTGTCCTCAGGATTTGTTCTTTTAGTAATTCCCATTTCTCTTGCAGTCTTTTGGGTTAACATCATCAGACCTCTAACTCCTGTATTAGATTTTGCTTTGGGATTCCAATGAGATTCTTGATAGCTTATTGCGGCAATTAGGGTCCAATGTATATCAAGACCCTCTGCAGATTTCTTAAATGTTTCTTGATATTTTGGTAGTCTTTCATTAATTCTTTTTTTAAAAAGAACTAAGCCAGGTCTGTCTTCCTTCCAAAGATAATCTATTTCATTTTTAAAATATTCTTCATTCTGCTGTGTATAGGAAGCTAGAACAGGAGCCTCGAGACTAACAAATGCTAGAAGTCCTAAAAAGGAAAAAAAAGAATACCTAAGTTTTATATAGCTAAGCATGACCCCATTCATGATTTATTTTATGTGCAAAATTGGAAAAATACTACATCTAGTGGTATTTATTAAAAAAAACCACAACATAAGCTATTTACATAGTAAAGTCATTTATTAAAATGAAGTACAAAATCAATGAACTCATTACTTGAAGTTTCAACGAAAATCTTAGCTCTAGTAGGCTCAGATAGTCCTTCTGAGTTTCGATTGAATAAGCTAAAAAATTTACCCTCTTTTCCTGAAAATATCGACCTTCAGTGTCAGGAAATATACTTATGCAAAATACAAGATACAGAAGAAATCTCTGATGAGGATCTTACTCGTCTTTTTGACCTTTTAAAGATAAAAAAGGACATACTTTCAGATTACAAAAGTTCTTTTTTTATCACTCCTAGGCTAGGAACAATTTCACCTTGGTCTTCTAAAGCAACAGAGATTATTCAAAATTGTGGTCTAAAGACTATTGAGAGAGTTGAAAGAGGAATGGGATATTTCTTCAATCATAAAATACCTACTGAGCAGTTGAGTCAAATGGGATTTTCTCTATATGACAAAATGACTCAACAGGTGCTTACTGATATAAGAAAAACTTCCGAGTTATTTTCTATCTCTAGGCCAGGGAATTTAAAGGATATAAATATATTTTCTGAGGGTAAAAATGCCTTGGAAAAAGCAAATAGAGATTTGGGATTAGCACTTAGTGATGATGAAATTCATTATCTTTATGAGAACTATTCTAAGACCAATAAAAATCCAACAGATGCTGAGCTAATGATGTTTGCTCAAGCAAATTCTGAGCACTGTCGTCATAAAATTTTCAATGCTAGTTGGTCCATAGACGGGGAGGAACATTTGAATAGCCTCTTCGATATGATCAGAAATACCTATCATAATTACTCAGAAGGTATTATTTCAGCTTATGAAGACAATGCTGCAATTTTAGAGGGGAACAAGTCTTTTAGATTTTATCCGGTAGACGATAGATATGGATATCATGAGGAGGACATTAATTTAGTAATCAAAGTAGAAACTCATAATCATCCAACTGCAATTTCTCCTTTCTCTGGAGCATCTACTGGCTCCGGAGGAGAAATTAGAGATGAAGGGGCAACAGGAATAGGGGCTAAACCTAAAGCAGGCCTAACCGGCTTTTCTGTTTCAAGTTTACGCATCCCATCTTTGACAGAGAAATGGGAAACAAAAGAGGAGAGGCCCGAGAGAATTTCCTCTCCTTTAAATATAATGATAGAAGCACCTATTGGGGCTGCTTCATTTAATAACGAATTTGGTAGGCCAAATATTCTTGGTTATTTTCGTTCTTATGAAAACAAAACAGATTCTCATCATTATGGTTATCACAAACCAATCATGCTTGCGGGAGGCTTGGGCAACATAAAATCAGAGCATGTATTTAAAAAAGAGGTTCCGATTGGTTCTAAACTTATAGTACTGGGTGGTCCAGCAATGCTAATAGGCTTAGGGGGTGGATCTGCTTCCTCACTTTCTTCCGGTGAAGGTGATAGTGATTTGGATTACGCTTCAGTGCAAAGAGAAAATCCTGAAATGGAAAGACGGTGCCAAGAAGTTTTAGATAGGTGCTGGCAATCACCACAAAATCCTATTTTATTTATTCATGATGTAGGTGCAGGAGGTCTCTCTAACGCCATACCAGAGCTTGTAAAGGATAGTGGACATGGAGGAATAGTAAATTTAAGAAAGATTCCAAATTCTGAACCTGGAATGACTCCGATGGAGATCTGGTGTAACGAATCTCAAGAAAGATATGTTCTAGCAGTATCTGAAAAGTATTTAGAAAAATTTTCTCAGATATGCCTGCGTGAACGTTGCCCATTTTCCATAGTCGGAGAAATTGTTTCTGGAAACTCTTTAGAAGTTTATGATTCATTAAATGATAATTATCCAATAAGTCTTTCATTGGATATCTTATTCGGCAAACCCCCTAAAACTCACCTTTCTTTCAATAGAACTAGGACGGAGACCTATCCTTTTATTTTTGATGAGAAAGTCACAGAGGAGATGATATGTAGTGTATTGAGACATCCAACAGTTGCCAGTAAAAATTTTCTTATCACTATTGGGGATAGGTCAGTGACAGGACTAATCTATCGTGATCAACTAGTTGGCCCTTGGCAAGTGCCGGTTTCTGATTATGGCATGTGCAAGTCAAGTTTTTCTACAAAGAGTGGCGAAGCTATGGCAATAGGTGAAAGAACTCCACTTTCCCTTATAAGCTCAAGATCAGCTGCACGTATGTCTGTAGCAGAGGTTGTGACTAACATTATTCCTTCAGGTGTAGGTAAAATCTCAGATATAAAGCTTTCAGCAAATTGGATGGGTTCTCCTGGAAAATTAAATGGCAATGAAGATCTTTTTGAGGCGGTTCAAGCTATAGGAATGGAATTATGCCCAGAATGGAATATGACAATACCCGTAGGTAAAGACTCCCTATCAATGTCTACTGAATGGAGTTTAGGTTCTCAGAATAAATCAGTTATTTCACCTCTTTCACTAATTATTTCAGGCTTTTCCAAAACTGATGATGTCTCAATTTCCATAACTCCTCAGCTTAAAGATGAACATGATACTTCTATCTTATTTGTTGATTTGGCAAAAGGAAAAAGAAGAATGGGCGGCAGCATATTTTCACAAGTTATTGGGAACAATAATGGAGATTCACCGGATGTTGAGTGCGTAGAAGAGATGCCTGCTTTTGTTGAGTGTATGAATAAACTTCTTAAATCCCGCAAACTCCTTGCGTACCACGATCGATCTGATGGGGGCTTAATCACAACATTATGTGAAATGGCTTTCGCTAGCAGGTTGGGCTTAGACATAAACCTTAAATCGGTTATTTCTGAAAAAAGCGAATTACTAAATTTCCTTTTCAATGAGGAGTTAGGAATTGTGATTCAGGTTTATTCTAAAGATATCGATTTTGTACTAAATACGCTCAAAAAATCAAACCTTCATAAATATACTTACGATATTGGTTCGATAGACAAAACTGATAAATTATCATTTTCTCTTCACAAAAAGGAGTTGATAACTGCAAATACCAAAACCTTGCTAGAAAATTGGCATAGAGTGGGTTTTGAAATCCAATCTTTAAGAGATAATCCTGAGACAGCTAAATCAGAGTTCGAAATGGATACCGACTTAGATCAATTGGGACTTTCTCCTAAAATTAATTTTTCTATACCTAAGAAGATTGACATACGTAGCTCAAATCCAACTTTAGCAATTCTGAGAGAGCAGGGAGTAAATGGGCAAAATGAAATGGCTGCAGCATTCACAGAAGTTGGCTTTGATTGCATAGATGTTCATATGACAGATTTGATTTCCAATAGATATAAATTGGGTGACTTTCAGGGTTTAGTTGCTTGTGGTGGGTTTTCTTATGGAGATGTTCTCGGAGCAGGTGGTGGCTGGGCAAAAACCATAATGTACAATGAAAACTTAAGTAAGCAGTTTTATGATTTTTTCCACAATGAGCATGTTTTTAGTCTAGGAGTTTGTAATGGATGCCAAACTCTATCTAATTTATCGTCTTTAATACCGGGAACAGAAGGTTGGCCAGATTTTCTGAAGAATAGTTCTGAAAAATTTGAGGCAAGATTAGTTCAAGTAAAAGTAAATGACTCGCCTTCTATATTCTTTAAAGGAATGGCAGGCTCAGTAATACCTGTACCGGTTGCTCATGGAGAAGGTCGAGCGAGCTTTAAAGATGAAAACATAAAAAATAAAAAAAACTCCACCATCTCTTATGTGAATGATAGGGGTAAGGAAACTGACGTGTATCCTGCAAATCCAAATGGCTCAACTAATGGGATAGCGGGTGTTACAAATTCAATCGGAAATGTAACTATAATGATGCCTCATCCTGAAAGAGCTTTTTTAAAAGACCAATTGTCATGGAGTCCAGATGATTGGGAATTATATAGCCCTTGGATTTCTTTTTTTAATAACGCTAGAGAGTTTATTGATTAAGGCTGCCTCTTTCTTTCAATGGTATGAGTTGAAAGTGGATAATCTCCCTTTATATGATCAGAGAAAAATTTCCTTAGAACAATGGGAACAAAAGGAAAAGCTAGTTCATCCCAAGGAATCTCTTTTTCATTAAATAATTTCACATCTAGACTCTCAGAAGTTGCTGAAAAATCATCTTTAATGACTTCAGCAAGGTAAAGCATGTATACCTGATTAATCTGTGGAACATTGAAAATCGCGTAAAGCTCTCCCATTTCAACTTTTGTATTTGTTTCTTCAAATGTTTCTCTGAAAGCTCCTTCAGACACAGTCTCACCATTTTCAAGAAATCCTCCTGGCAAAGTCCATTTTCCATAACGGGGTTCAATACCCCTTTTGCATAAGAGTATCGAGTCTTCTTTCACAGGGACAGTTCCAACAATAATCTTCGGATTCGAGTAATGAATTGCGCCGCAATTTTCGCAACAATATCTTTCTCTATTATCACCCTCAGGAATCTTTTTTACGTTGAGGGAACCGCAAACACTACAGAATTTCATTTGTTATATTTAGAATTAAGGCGCAGAAGTATAAACTATATGCAAGATCTTATTTAATTATTAATGCTTGAAAAAATAAAAGAAAAAATTGGCGGATATTCAGGAACGCCTCCAGTAGAGGAATTAAGAAAAGCTGCTGTTCTGATAGCCGTAACTGATGGACCTGAGCCAGAACTTATCTATACCTTAAGATCCAACAAAGTTGGAAGTCATGGAGGGGAGGTCTCTTTCCCCGGTGGAATGTATGAGGAACAAGATCAAGACCTTAGATATACTGCATTGAGAGAATCGGAAGAAGAAACTGGTTTAGATGTAAAAAAAGTAGACATCATTGGACCTATTGATACAGTTGTTTCAAGGTTTAATATCAGTGTGACTCCTTACGTTGGAATTGTTCCAAATGATATAGAGTTGAATGATAGCTCGGATGAAATTGAGGCATGTTTCAAAGTGCCAGTCTCATTTCTTCTTCAAGATAATAGATTCCGAAATGACGAAATAACTAGAAATGGAGAATTGTTCTATATGCCTGCATACAAGTATGATTCTTATATAATTTGGGGTTTAACTGCAATGATGACGGTAGATTTCTTGAACATTGCACTCAATGCAAACATAGATTTGAAAACTAAAGGAAAAGAATTACAAAAATAGAAATGCTTTATAAACTTGATGAGAATGAACCAATAATTGATGGGGACTTTTATGTTGCAGAGTCTGCATCAGTTATAGGAAAAGTAAGATTATGCAATAATGCGAGTATATGGTTTGGTGCTGTCTTGAGAGGTGATACAGAACTAATTACCATTGGTGAAGGTTCAAATGTTCAAGAACTTTCTGTTTTACATACTGATATTGGCTTTCCTCTTGATATAGGAAAAGACGTAACGATAGGGCACAAGGTTATGCTTCATGGTTGTACGATCGGTGACGGTTCTTTAATCGGGATAAATTCTGTTGTTTTGAATGGAGCTAAAATTGGTAAGGGTTGCTTGATTGGTGCTAATGCCCTCATTACTGAGGGAATGGAAGTGCCTGACGGCTCTTTGGTTTTGGGTTCTCCTGGAAAAATTAAAGGTGAGCTCAATGATAATCAAAAAAATGGATTGATTCTTTCGGCTAAACACTATGTCGAAAACTCAAAAAGATTTAAAAATGGTTTAAAGGAAATAGGTGTCTAAATGAAAAGTGAAGAATTAAATTACAAAATTGATGAGCAGATCTATAAGTCTTTCGTAGCTTATCCGGAGAGCTCATACGCGCCTCTAATCCTCATTGTGCATACATGGGCAGGGAGAGATAAATTTGTAGAGGAAAAAGCTAAAAAACTTGCTTCTGAGGGGTATGTAGCTATGGCAGTTGATATGTATGGAGAAGGAAAGGTTGGAAGCTCAACAGAGGAAAATCAGGCATTGATGACGCCACTTGTGGAAAATCGAGATAAATTAAAGAAGATAATCAATGGAGCACTCGAAGAAGGCCAAAAACTTGAGGGTGTAGATCCAGCCAAGGTTGCTGCTATAGGATATTGTTTTGGTGGTTTGGTCGTTCTTGATCTTGCCAGGTCTGGGGCAGATATCAATGGAGTTG